>Ga0307379_10001849_pt1 | contig 32244 bp, 36 predicted proteins | sample UN2MG_FD_202237 | JGI IMG/M metagenome (GOLD analysis project Ga0307379, IMG submission 202237) | Soil microbial communities from Risofladan, Vaasa, Finland - UN-2 | ecosystem: Environmental > Terrestrial > Soil > Coastal area > Acid sulfate soil | place: Finland: Risofladan, Vaasa | collected...
ACTTTCCCCGTCGTGAACAAGCCGGCGACCTCCACGCTCGAAATTGTCTGGAGACTCACGACATAACCACCCTATGAAGACCTGTACGAAATGTGGGGCCCCCAAGCCCCTGACTGACTTCCCGAAGCGTCGAGCCTCGAAGGATGTTCGTGGAACCAAGGTCACACAGATCACTGACATGGGGTCCTGGGGCCGCGACAAGGTTCTTGTCGAGATCGCCAAGTGTGATTTGGTGTGTGCCAACTGCCACCGGCTTCGGACACACGCAACAGATGTGAATGTGGAGGCAGCCTAAATGGCCAAAGATTATGGAGCAGCCGTCAGTGGTTACCTCGATCCTGAGGGCCGCAACTGGGAGACCACGGTCTACCAGTCCGGCAAACCGGTTCTCGATTCCGAACTGAATCTCGTCCAGGACAACGAGCAGGAGCTGGCTCGGCGTATCCGTCGTCGATCCACTCCGTCAGGTTGGCTCGCGGCTGACTTGCTCGACTCCTCGGACATGACCTCAGCCATCTTCACCGTTTCGGCGGTCGCCAACGAGTTGGAGATCCCTCAAGACCTTCGAGCCCACGTCAACGGCTGGCTGATCCGTGTAGCAAGCACCAACGCTACAGCGACCAACCTTCTCGATCTCGGAGCGGGGCCGGCGGGAGCTGGAGCCAAGCGAACCGACATCGTCATCCTGGAGGTTTGGCGTCGGCTGTTGGCGGCATCTCCAGACGTGGTGGGCAAGAGCGGAGCGGGCCGGATCTGGCTCAACGGAAACGTCAAGATCGCAGGTGCGGATGACGTGGGGCTCAACTTCGCGGACGACATCCTCGATGGCGCTGTGGGGGCTGAGACAACCAAGCGAGTTCAGATCCAGTACAGGCTCCGGGTCGTCACAGGGGTTGACATCTTCGCCAATCCCTACGGCATCGATGATCCCATTGTTGTGGCCAACTCGGTTCCAGCTTCGGCAGCAGCCCCGGATGGTGTGGCCACGGTCTTCAACTACGCCAACCAGAGCGCAATAGGCGACTCTGGATTGTGGGTTGCAGGTGACGGCAGCCCTGCCAACACCCTTGGGACTGTGGACGGCTACATGTACGCCCTCCCGCTCATGGCTGTTGTTCGTCGCAACACGACGGCCTTCGACAAGAACACGAACCACAACGGCGGCGTGGCCACTGGTGGCGGCAGCGATCGTCCTGACGGCATGTTCTACGACATCGTCGATGTGCGTGACATCGTCGACCTTCGTTTGGGTGTGACCTTCACCGGCTGGGACTTCCAAGAGATCCTGGAGAAGAACTTCCACTATCTTTTGGACAACGCCACCCGCACCGAGATCAAGACGACTCTCATCGGTGGCGGGTCTCAAGGCAACACAGTCTTCACCGCTGACGAGATTGGGATCACCAACGCCAACGGCGGTGACGGCACGACCACGGGTGACACGCCTGGGGCCAACTTCATCGGGCAGTTCGATGCTACGAGGCGGCAGTTCTCGGACAGGGCGACGCTCGAAACCCTCGTGCTCCGGTACCGTCCGGTCGATGGTTCTGGTGGCGGCCCCAACTGGGCCGACAACGACATCATCACAATCGATCCTACAGCTCTGCCTGTCTATCCCTACACAGCCTTCAACTGGGCGGCCTATGCCCCGTCTACCTTCACTGTTGTAGGTCTCGTGACGAATGACAGCGATAGCGGTGAGGACCCGTTTGCGATGAGTTTCATCGGCAACGGCGCCACCAAAGTCCGTTCTGAGATCCAACAGGACTTTGTTCTGTCAGGGGTTGGAGAAGTGCCCCAGGGAAGCATGACCTTGGACATCGGAACCGTCCCTCCAGGGGTCACGGACGAGGATCTCATCGTCAAGCTCCTGGTGTCCTACCCTCCAGGTCAAGGGCTCACCAACACACCGACAGCGGACTACGGTGTGGCGAGCATCGAGGTCAACAACCCTGGGCAGCTCCCGGCAGGCGCTCCCGTCCTGTTTGACCAGCTCCTCGACATCGATTTCGATCATCCCCACCGCGAACTGTTCCTCAACTACCGGACGGTGGATCAGGTCATCTCGTTCTCGGGGCCACGAGCTGCTGGCGGCTCCACGACGCAGCTCGACGATATCATCCTCCTACCCGAGCGGGCGGTGAGCGTCTCCGACATCACCCTCAACGGAGGGGGCTCGTACGGCGGATCCATCACGCTGAGTGACGACGGCTTCCGCATCATCCTCGACCCCGCTTCGTTCGGCGTGGGCGATGAAGCGACGGTGACGTTCAAGGCGGTCCGGCCTCTCCCCCAGAACGACGAGCAGATCACCATCTACTACGAGGCTAGGTCGCCCCAAACCATTCGAGACGGATCCCTACCGGCTTCTGTCTCGGTCATCCCCCGCCACATCTCTCCCTTCCTCTACACGATGACGGTCGGAAGTGGCTCACCGGAAGAGGCCTACCCCTTCCCCTTCCAGTACGTTCAGATGCCGGGCGTCTACCCGACCTCAGGCGGTACCTTCTCTGGGGACCACGAGCTAAGTGGCGGTGCCAGCATCGTCTTGGACAACTTGTCGGCAACGACAGGGTTCGCCAAGCTCCCAGTGTTCGTTGGGTATGTCTCCAACCCCCAAGAAGCGACATTCCTCCGCACAGGTGGCGACATCGACGCAGAGGGGCGGTCCTACTTCAAGGAGGTTCCGTCGGCGGCCTACATCCCGAGTGCCTTTGCTCAGCCTATGAAAGCTCCTGAGCCTCACCGAGCCGTGCTTCCGATGCTCGCAGAGCTGTCGGTAGATACGGCCTTTGGAATGAAGGGCCAGCTTGTCTTGGTGGTGTTCACCAAGTGGTACAACGCTGATGCTCTGACCACCCTTGGAAACACCAACCGACCGGCTGAAAACTCCATCGACTTCAACACGAGTCTCGCAAGCAACTACACAAGCGTCAGCCTCTACAAGATCAAGGGGAACCTTCTCAACCGCAGGTTCGTGTAATGCCGAGTCAGAAAGTCCCTTCTTCTGTCGTCTCTACCACCGGTTCGCTGCCGGCTGTTGTTGGTGGTGGCGGGGGTGCTGGAAGCATCCTTGCCCACCTCAACGATGCGGTAGATGCCCATGACGGGTCGGCTATTTCCTACGACGGTGGACCGGCATGGGCGGACGGCACCACCAACCCGGCCGCAGAGGTGGAGACCCAGCTCGACAAGGTCATCACGGATCTCACCGCCACAACCTCCCCCAATTCTGGAGGTCACAAGATCGGAGTCGGCATCACCGCCACTTGGTGGGATGCAACAGGGATCTCAGCGTCCTCGGTTGCAGACGCGATCAACGAAGTCGTCTCGGATCTCGCAAGCACAACCGCCTCGCTAGCTGGCGTGCGGAAAATTGGGAGTGAGGAGTTTGCCACAGGAAGCTCCTTCGGGACTGTGCTGACCTCGAATCTTCACGGGCACCTCAGTGACCTGTTCACCAACGCTCCGCACCTCTCCAACAACAACGATTTCAGAGGAAACAACACCTTTGGTATCTCTGGGGGCAACCTCATTCTGGACGGCGCCAGCAGCGGTGAACTTCAGTTCACCAATGCCACTTCGTACCATCGGATCAACGCTATCAACGAAGAGACCCAGGTGTTGATCGGGACCTCTGGGGTGTGGAACTTCGTGGAGTCTTTTGGAGGAACCCCCTTGTGGACCCTCTTGGCGGATGGCGGAGGTGTGGCTTTCATCGACACAGCCGTAACTATCCAAACCTTCACCAACACAGCGGCCCATCTCATCACCGCGGCCTACAGCGACCTCACCTGGGACATGGCGGGCACCAACTGGGACTGGAAGGTCTCGGATGACGCACTCAATACCGTGGTTTTGGGAGTGGCCCGGAAGACCATCTCTTCGGACCATAGTTTGAAACTAGGGGTCCACAACCTAGAAATCGTCGGGGACTCGGTGGCTGGGTTTCATGCTTCTCCGGCCCTCCACAATGCGAACTGGCGCTATTCAAAGCCCTCTGGCACCGGAGCCAACAACGGAGCCGATTGGACCTTCTCGGCCCCCCAAGGGCAGAACCAGACTGGTGGTGCCGACAACAACGACGGTGGTGCGATTCGGTTCTCTACAGGTGCGGCTGGTGTGGGGGGTAGCGGAGCCCTTGGTCACACAGGACCCCTCATCTTCCACATGCACCTGTTCAACGATGTTCGACACTATTATGTCGTAGACAGAGCGGTGGATGGTAACACCTCTGTTGCCGCTATTTGGACAGACCCCGAGGGAGCCCTTGCAGTCGGCGAGACTGTGTACGCCATTGTCCGGCGGCTTTCGGTGTTTTCAGGTGCTGGTGCCCAACCAACGGGAACAGGGTTCGCAAACTCAATGTTCCAAGTGTCGCATTGCTACATGTACTGGACCCGGAACAGTACGAACACAAACGTTGGGGCCAACCCTCCCGACATCGATATCAAGGGGAACCCAATTTTCGATCAGGAGACAAACCACAGCATCGATGCGAATGTCCCTGGAATCGAGCCTGAGTACCAGGGCAACATCGCTGGTGACACACCCAGTGGGCTCCGGGACGTTCACTACTTCATCCAGGTATTTAGGGCGAAGGACACGGACGCCTAGGGGAGAGAGGATAGACAATGCCCAGTACTAAAGTCCCAGCCTCTATCGTCTCGACCACCGGAATGCTCCCCGCAGTTCTTGGTGTTGGTGGTGGCGGTGCCGGCAGTATCCTCGCTCACATCACGGACACGGTAGACGCTCATAATGCGTCGGCCATCTCCTACGATGGCGGCCCAAACTGGGCTGATGGTACCCCCAATGATGAGGTCGAAGTCGAAGCTCAGATCGACGCTATGATCACTGACCTGTCAGACACCACGACCGGTGCCGGCGGTGCCGGCAAAGTTGGTGTGGTGGTCAGCACGGTGGGGACCGTTTCTCTTGCAGCGGGTGAACTAGCAGTCCGCCTTCGCGACCTTCAGAGCGCTGCCAGCATCAACTACGCAGGTGGGGGTAACTGGCAAGACGGTACCTCCAACCCCGCCACCAACGTTGAAGCCCAGCTCGACAAGTTCATCACCGACCTTGCCACAGCAGCTGATGGTGGAGACAAGATTTCCTTCGATCCCACAGGTGGCCAATGGGAAGACGGCGGCGAGCTGTCTTCGACGCAGCTCAGCAGCGCAATTCGAGAGATGATCGTAGCCCTAGCCTCGAAGGCCGGCGGGGATGACGGCGCCCACCTTCTTGGTGTTGAAAGCGTCACGGTAGGGACAGTCACCAACTCGGCGACCGATCTTCTTGGCCGCCTCACAGCGTTACAGAACGCCACGAACCTCAGCACCAACGGAGCCCTGACTCCCTACCTTGGAGGTAGGACCAATCCTGACACAAACGTCCGAGCGGCCCTCGATCGAATCATCGTTTCGATGGGAACCTCCACTGTTGGAGACGACGGTGCTGAGCGAGTCGGGAGCGAGGCTCGTACTGGAAATATCAAGGGTTCTCTCTCCAGTGGTAGCGTTGCCAGTCAGCTCCAGCAGATCATCAACGACAACATCCACGGTCGAGGTCTAGGCACAGACGCGGCTACAGCTCGTCTTGAGATCCGCCGGCACGTTGCTGGTGTTGGGCGAGACAAAGCGCTGATGGTCGACATGCCGTACCAGGAGGGGCTCGGAGCCGAGAACTTCGGTTTCCGAATTTACCACCAGCGGGCAAGCGGCACTGGGTCCAATGACTTCCTGTGGATTGTAGCGAACGCCAGCTACAACAACGGCACCACGCTTTGGACGAAGGACAACACCGGTGCTCGAAGTTCAGCGTTGGTTCTTGACGGCGGGAACCTTTATTGGAGGTACCGCGACTCTGGTGCAGGCACTTGGGCGGACGCTGCTTGGGAGGAACATCTCCAAATAGACGGCGCCAACGAGGTGATGGACATCACGGACTACCAGATCCGGTGGTCGGGGACTCTGACCACCAGCTCGGTCGGAGCCAACCCTAGCGGCACAACAGGGATCACCAACCGGCTCACAGCCAAAAATCTGGTCAAGGCTTGGGGTAGATTCACCAACAGCATGGGTGGTGTCACTACGGGGGCGACAACCTCCTTCAACACAACCTCTGCTTCACGGACCACCACATCAATCACGGTGAACTTCGCCGACGACTTTGATTCAACCCCCTGTGTTGTGGTCACTTTTGACGGCGGGTCGAACTTCATTGTCATCACTTCGGCTGGAACCGGGTCTTTCACTTTTCAGATATATTCGCACGCAGGCGTTCTCGTTGATCCGACAGCCGGTTCCTTCGATTTCACCTACATCGCGATGGGGTATATGACCTGATGGCGACAGTTACGTACATCGACCACTGGGCCAACCCCGCCCGCAAGATCGCTGACATCAACCTCACGGTGGGTGACACGACCATCAAGGCTGGGGGTAAGTTCCGTGAGCAGGGGGTGGACTACGATCTCGAAGAGGAAGAGTTCCACATCACCGAGCGACCCTTCATCACCTACCTCACTGGCCACCTGGTTGTGGAGAAGGAGTCTGGAGACCTCCGGCTGTTCGTCGATGAAGAGGTCGCTGACGGAGTGGATGCGGCCTACCGATTCGGTGAAACAGGGCTTTACGAACCGCTTTTCATTCTCTTTCAGGCAGTCCTCCCGCCCGATACCGGTTCACTCAAAAACATCGAGGTACAAGTCCATCGCGTTCTCGATCGGGTAGCTCGGGACGCGGAGCGAATCGCGGCTATGAAGGGGTCCCGCTGACATGACTCGGAAAGCTCTAGGATCCAAGCAGTGTGAGGGCCACCTCAAGAAGGCGGAGGTCAACAAGGCCACCAAGGCTGCCGAGAAGGGCCTCGCTGAAAAACCCTTCGAGGACTTGACCGCAGAGGATAAGGATTTGTTGCTCAAACTCATAGCTGTGAGGCTGCACCTCATCCAGCCCAGCTGACCCCTAGATGTAGAACCAGAGGAACCCATGGCCACAAATCAAGAGATCCACTACATCTTCAGCCGTCACGCAACGGATGCCAATATCCAGCTCGTGGCTCCGTTGGACGTGGTCTACCCCATTCTCTCGTCGCCGGGTGGGTTGGGAGAGTACTTCAACACCCCTATGAACGGTGGGTTCGTCGTCCGAGTCCCATCGGGAGTGGACTTCGATACGCACGCTCCCCGGACCCCCGGCGACTCGATCCGCATGTTCTCGATCCAGGCTGAGAAGGCCACAGGGCTCCTCGCCAAGTTCCCAGGGTACACCAACTACGTTTTCGACGACATGCTGGACGCCACGGGGTTCGATGCTTCGACGGCCTCAGGCTGCGTGCTGGGAGGCCGCAACGGGGTCTTCTTGACTGACAGCGGGAACGTCACCGGGAGGATTCCAGCCACAGTGGACACAGTTGCTGTGGGCCTGGCGAGCACTCCGGCCCAAGCGACGCTCTATTTCGAGGCCTTCTTCGTGGTGCCGTCATCTGATCACTCGGTCCTTCTTTCTGCTGCGGGTGACGGTCCGGCCAACCCGAAAGATGACCGGATGTCGATGGTGTTCCGGCCCGTCACTTCAAACCTTTCAGCCGCACTTGGAATGGATGTGAGCTTCAACGGCGGCTCGACGTTCATCACCAATGTCCTGTCCGAGGACTTGATCAATATTGCCCCAGCTGACCAGGGAAACAGCCTGATCGTTCGGTTCTACAAGCCGAACTCTTCGGTTTCGTTCCCCACCGGGATCAGCAGCTGGGCGGTCATCTACTGATGAAGATGGAGATGAGATAGACATGTCGCACGACCTTGGAACCGGAGTTTCGCGGGTCCTGGACCCGGACCAGGCACAGTTCGTTCAGATCATTTGGCAGCAGGGGAAGCCCCCGCTGGACAGCGAGCTGAACCTTCTTCAGCAGATCACGGACGACTGGCGTCGCAACCTCTTGCTCAGAAGCACGCCCTCAGGGTGGCTCGGCAACGGGGTCAACATGGGTGAGGCGTTCCTCACCAGTGCCCAATGGTCCAACTGGTTCCGCTTTGGTCAGCAGAGGAGTGGTGAGAAGGCTGCCATTCAGTGGGCAGCCGTCAACGGCTGGCTCATCCCGGTCACAGGGACCAAAACAGGCACGCCTCCAGGTGCTCCCAACGATGCGGACACCTGGAACCGCGTCACCCTAGATCCGCCTCCGGCCAACTCCGGGGACAGCCGGATCGACTTCGTGTTCTTGGAGGTCTGGCAGGCCCGGCTCCCCCCAAACCCGAGCGCCGTCAACAAGCCGGCCTCCTCTGGCGTGTGGCGCTACGGCAACGTCGAGGGAGGGCACACCTTCCTTGCCGACGACCTTCAGGACCCGGCCATCGGTTTCGAGTCGTCCCAGCGAGTCCAGCTTCAGTACCGTATCCGAGTGGTCACGGGGCTCGTGGGCTTGGCGAGCTACCCCGACGGTTTCGATCCGACAGTCGTGAAGGGTCGTGGTGCTTCGGCGACGAACACGAGCTTTGTGTTCGAGAACATGCGGACCGAACTAGGCGACCCCGGCCTTTGGCGGGCTGGGGACGGCACGGCCAACTCCTTGGGAACCACGGATGGTTACGTCTACGCAGTGCCCATCGCAGCGGTCTTCCGCCGTAACACAGTGTCGTGGGACGGTGATCCTGGCCAGAACCTCAACGGCGCCTTCAACCGCAATCCGACCGCGGTGGACCGCACAGGCTGGACCACGTTCTCGACGACTCCAGCTCTGGCTTCGGCCTTGGACAACTCGTCTCTGAGTCTCTCGCTCGCGAGCGTGTCGAACATCGAACTACCGTTGACCCCAGCCACCCCGGTGACGATCCAGATCGACGACGAGTACATTCAGTACAGCGTCATCACGGGTACGACCATGACGCTGACGGCTCGTGGCGCTCTCGGAACCAAGCCTGAGTCTCACCTATTGGGAGCTGAGGTGCGAGTTCTCTCGTCTCGTCCTGATGGTCTGTTTGCGGACCAGGTGGCCAAGACGGACGTTCTGGACCTCCGACACGCAGTCAATCCCAACGGGTTCGACTACGACACCCTGCTCATGAGCAACCTCGATGGGCTCATGCGGGGCTCGCTTCGAGCCAACTGGAAGCGCTCGGGAGCCGGTCCTCAGGGCACGTTCGTGCTCTACCAGGACAAGATCAGCAACTCGGCGGCAGCGCTGGGTGTGACCAAGCTCGATGGCCCGGATGGCATCCGTCAGATTTTCTCTGACGCCGCTGTCCAACAGCAGGTCACGATCTACATGGATCCGCCGGTTGGCCAGTCAGCTGCTGAGGATGTGACAGTTCCTTGGGGGCTCACCCTCTCAGCGTCGGTGGACAACACCGGTGGTGCAGCGGGTTCGTTCAATCCGACGGATGTCGTCACGGTGCCGGTTGCTCAATTCAAGACGGGCGTTCCGGGTTCGGATTCTGATCAGGTTCGCCTTCTGGGAGATGCTGATTCCTCAGAGCCGGTGGTGCTCATCAGGATCGACGGTAGCCCCATTCCTCTCACAGAGGGTGTTCACTACACGGTCTTGAGCGCCCCAGGCCCGGTTGATGACCTCACCATCACGCTGGGTGCCAACTTCCCAGCGCTCACCGCTCGACGCTTGGAGGTCACGGTCAACGTGCTTTATGGTGCCGGTCGCGGTATGAGTCGTCGACCAGACGCTATCCACAGCGTGGCCTACCTCAGCTCGGGCTCGGATATCATGACCCAGCTCTCTGGGGTTCCCAGCGACAACATCCCGATGCGGGTGGGTTGGGCTCCGTTGTGGAGCAAGTATCGCGGCAACACGTTCAACAACTTGCTGCCGGTCACCGCCGAGGCGTACGCCGATCCGGGTAGCCGGACGATCATCCTCAGCCCGTTCCGCAAGATCGACATGCCTGACCAGCTTCAGGCTCTTGACGGTTACGCGATCAACCCCAACTTCGAAACGACGCCCAAGTCAGCTGGCTCTGTTGTTTCCGTTTTCGCCGCGGGAACTTTCACGTTCACGGATGGTGGTGCTAACTTCGTCGGTGACGGTGTTGTGGCCGGCGATGCCCTGGTCATCACGGCTCCGGCAGATTCGGTGGGTGTCTACCCCATCGCCTCAGTGGCAGCAACGGTGCTTACCATTGGAACAGGGGGTGGTGGTGGTCATGTATTTGAAACAGACATCACGACTCCTACTTACGAGGTCTATTCTGCCCAAGGGCTCATGCCCCAGCTCACACAGGCAGGTCTGGCCAAGTGGACGGGCACCGATCCGTTGGGCCTCTTCAGTGGAAACACTGACCCATCAGCTGCAAAGAAGAACATCTTCCTCCCGCTCCCCCGACGGCTCATCCCTGGTTGGGGTGAGGTCCGGGTTCCGATCATGCACTCGGACCCGACAACGACGCCCTCGGGTGGAACGTCAACCTTCGATCAAGGGATCAACTTCGGGGTCCTGACCAAGAAGGGGGCCCTTGGCGGCAAGACGCCCAAGGAGACGAACTACGTTTCGTTCTCCAACGGCACGAACAGCTTCGCCATCTTCACGACTTACGATTTCGTGGGTGCCGCATCGGCGACGTTCAACGGTCTGGTCACCAAGCCTGGCTTCAACATGGCGGGTATGCGGTTCTTCACCGACACCCGCGGTCTTGGTCGCAAGGGCCTGGAACTCCCCCCGTTCTACGGAATCGCTCGCCTCTACGCGGTCTACGAATCCGGGGATTGGAACCTCAATGGTCCGGCCTTCGATGCGTCAACTCGTGAGCAACAGGGGGGAGCTGTCAACCTGCTGCGGCAGGACTTCAACGGGGCAGCCTTCTGGATCGAGATCGACGCCGATGGCGACAGCACCTTCGTGCTCAATGCCGACGCCCTCGACATCACCAAGAGCACGCTCAACCCCATCGGGACATTCGAGGCAGGGAATTACGTCGTCGAGGCAAGCATCTTCGGGTTCGACCGGGGCAGCTTCTCTCTCGCGGACAGCTTCCGCCTCGTTCTCAACCGGACTCGTACCCAGGCAGCTTCTGGGACACGAACGGACAACTTCGGAAGCCCTGGTACGGCAGCTATCGACGCACCGGATCTCGTTGTTCCGGGTCCGGCCTTGGCTTCGGATGAGGTCTCGGTCAATTACTCCAGGACGCCCTACCAGGGCGACGCCTGGGGCAGCCAGACCAACTTCCAGGACATCGGCCACAAGCCCGGACCGCCCCTGACGGGAACGGTTTTCCAGCTTGTCACCACGGAGCTGGACGAACAGAACCTCACACGGCCCAACCAGAAGACCGTTGAGGTCCTCAGCTCGGTTGGGTTCCTCACCACGCTCGGCACGGGTCGACTCAGCGGTGACGTGACGCCACCCACCTCTACCGATTTCCGCAACGTCGGCCATGAGGACCAAGCTTCGTTCTTCCCGCCAGGGACTGGTGTCGATCCTCGTCCCGCTGTTTTGCTCGGAGCCCTCTCGGGTGCTGAGGCTGCTGCTCCGGTGAGTGTCATTGGCACGGAGTACCACGGGTGCACAGAGCGCCTGCCCTTGGGCTCGCTTTTCCGTGACAAGGATTTCCGTGGCACGTTCGTGTACGGCGCAGAGGATGCTGGTGTTGTGAGCGTGTTGGAGTCCCAGCTCGCCTACATCCAGGATCGGTCCCCTGCAACTCTGGCAACGGGTGTGGCCAGCTCCGAGTTGGAGCAGGTCGAAATCCCGGTCCACACAGCATCAGCTTCTTCAGGGCAACCTGGTGAGCTGATCGTCCACGTCGATGGCGAGCAGGGCAACTACGCCTTGCTCACGAACTATCGCACAAATCGCGGCGGCTCTCTCTTCACGGCCTCTGGGCCTCGTCCCGGTGGCGAACTCGTGAGTACAATGCAGTCGGGTGGCTCTCACCCGGCTCAGCCTCACGTGCTATCCGGGGTCGCGATGCTTTGCCGAAACGCGGTGACCAGCATCGGGTCGAATGAGGTGTCGGCGGGCAGCGAACTGATGCTGCTCATCGCTACCTCAGTTCATCGTCTCAATGGGGTCACACCAACGGCATTGACTGTCTCGATTGGCACCAACGGGTCGAACGAGGGGTGGGCCGCTGCGGATCTCTACCGCATCGAGGGCCACCCAGTCGTCCGAGACAACGTGAAGATCGAAGTTGACCCCAGCATCATCACCCTGAGCAAGAAGATCACCTGAGATGGCTGTCTACTACATCGACTACACGAGCGTTCCTTCCCACAAGCGAGCCGCTGCGGGCCATCAGCAGATGATCACGCTTCGGAGCAAGCTCCGGGACCCGACGCTCACCCAGGAGCAGAAGGACGCCATCCAGGTCGAGGTCGACAAGATCAACGCCTGGATGAACGGCACCGCGACACCGGCGGTGCCAAGCGTCCCACATCACTCGACGGTGGGGTGAGATGGGGACCAAGAAGGGCTCTCAGAAGAATGGGCTTCAGGAGAAGGTCGTTCGAAAGCGGCGGAAGGTCACCTTCCCGCCGTCCCTGCCGCCCCGTGAGCCTGTCCACCACATGGTCGAGGTCATCGAAAAGCTGGCGGTCATCGAGGGTGAGAAGCTCCCCTAGGGGCCAAAGCCTGGCGGTTCTCTTTATGGGCTGACCCTCCTTAGGAGACCCATAAAGTCATGGATCAAGCCGTCACAGCACTACTCAAGTTGGAGTCGGTCTACCTCGCGGTAGCCGTCGTCATCGTCACCTTCTTCGTCCGCCGCATCGTCGAGACCGCGGTTCCTTCGGCCAAGAAAAAGGCTGACGAGAATGCAGCAGGCATCACCTACGAGACATCCTTCGCTCGTTGGTGGAACTCCGTCATCCTCTACGCCATCCCGGTCGTGGCCGGCTCGGGTATGGCCATGGCTGCCGTAGCCAGCGGGTGGGAGATGCTCCCTGTCTCGACCCTTGGCGGTGCAGCCATCAGCGGCGGCATCGTCGGCTGGTTCAGCAGCTTTCTCTACAAGGTGTTCCGCAAGGTTCTCAAGCAGCGAACCGGCATCGATCCCATCCCCGGACCGGCCTCGGTGACAAACTCGATGCCGCCCGACAAGGGGGATGACGACGAATGACCCAAGGGGGAGCTAGCCCCGACCCAGACAAGCTCTTGGTCGACACAAAGAAGCCGCCCACCTTCTGGTCTCAGGCTTGGGCCTGGATCAAGAAGGCGGGGCGAGCTTTGTTGGCCCCTCTCCCGGCACTCATCCTTGTGGTTGTAGCCTTCGTCCTCATTGTTTTGGGGGTCAAGAACCTCCAGCTCGGCGGCTTGCTTGGTAAGCTCCTGGGCAAGGACAAGCCCAAGGGTCAGAAGGCTATCGACAAGGCCAACAGCATTCCTGAGGACCGAGTGGACGAGGACGGCAACGTCATTCCCATCGGCAAGCCCGACAGCAAGGGGATCAAGCAGGCCAAGGTTGTCGAGATCGAGCGCCCTGGTGTGTTCGACCGCGACGACCAGGTGAAGATCCTCGATGGCGATAAGCCCGTCGTGGTTGACCTACCCGACGGTGTAAAGGCCAAGGACGTGGACAAGGTCGTGATCGTGAGCCCCAAGGTCTACGCGGTCACGGTGAAAGACAGCAGCAAGGTCACTGGAACAGACGTGGACGACCTGCTCGCCAAGTACGGAGACTGACATGAGTGACCAAGAAATTGCCGACCGAGTAGCTGAGCGACACGCCGCCGAGAAGGGTGCCAACTGGGGCGCCGTCAAGAACAACGTTAGCTCGCTGGACAAGGCCTTGGCCAAGGTTCGGTCAGCGGCTCAGTCACAGAACGCGGCGGCTGTCATGAACGCATGCAGCTCTCTCGTGGCGATGGCGGCCCGGACGGCTTCAGCTGCCTCTGGGGACCCGTCGCTCTACAAGGCCTCCCGTGCCCTCGCTGACAAGATCCACGCAGCGGCCAAGGACGCCTCGACGGAATGACTCGACTCCTCGCCACCCTTGCCCTGCTGCTCTTGGTGGCCCCTGTGTGGGCTCAAGAGCCTGAGCCGGTCCCAGCATCGGAGTCCGTGGTTGCGGCTGCTGAGCCGGCCCCAGAGGGCTGCAAGGGTGGCACCTGCGTGTCGGACGCCGACCTCAAGAAGATGGTCGAGGTCCTGCGAGAGAAGAAGTGTCTCCAGACGACCAAGCCGACGTTCGAGCTGGACCCTGTGACCATCGTGGTGGACCGGGACGGCCGCATCTTCTACTCGGGAGCGGCACCGCACCCGTACACGGTGAAGATGGACTGGTGCAACTACCAGGCGACGGCTGAGGGCCACGTCGATGTGGTGGCTGCGACGCTGACCCCGCCCATCTGGGGGTTCCGCTTCCGCCCCAAGGCGTACATGGGCCTCTTGCCTGGCGAGGCCTTCTACCGGATCGCTGAGAACTCCGTTGCTGAGCTGGCGGGCGAGGACACCGAGTCGGTGGGCTTCGCCGACGTGTTCGATGCCGGCGTCATGGCCGACTTCCTCTACTACGACTGGCTCAACCTCAACGCCGCGGTCGGGTTTCGGTCCTTCGGCGGCGGGCTCGGAGCCGACCTCACGAGCAACTTCGGAGCCTACGTCGGGTACGCCAACACCTGGGGCACCTGGCACCACAACGTCAACGTGAGCCTTTGGTTCTCGTTCTACAACCCCGAGTGAGCATGGGCATCGCTACCCGAGTCGCCGCTCGCTTTGCCGCCAAGGCTCGATGGCGAGGCAACAAGGCTGAGGGCAAGCACACCACCGCCGAGGTCTCCAAGGGGGCCTTCGGTTGGGCGTGGGAGGTCACCACCAACTTCAAGCGGACCCTGCGAACAGGCACGAAGACTCACATCCAGCTGGAAACCGACGGGACCGTCTACAAGGCGGACGCGAAAGAAGCCGCTGAGGAGGCCCTGGCGAAGTGGGACCGCGAGATCAGGTCGGCCGGCGGCCCAGAGAAGTGGCTGGAGAACTGGTAGATTCCTCTTTTCAACCCGCTGAGACAACCATGATGTACGACTACGACCGCACAGCCGGAGCTTCTTGGCGAGCTGTCTCGATCAGCTCCCTGGAGAAGGGCATTCGCAGCTTTGCCCGACAGCTGGAGGGGATGGGGCTCACGGCCGAGGTCGATGTGTACAAGTCTGGCCGTGGCAGCTCCCGTGATGTGGGCACCTCCTACGTCGAGCTGGACATCACGGGCGACTTCATCGATGCCGACGGTGACAAGGACCAAGCCACCACGTCCGTGAAGTTTCACGCTGGTGGGTTCGGCGGCGATGGGGCCAAGGATGAATTTGGTGACGGTGACAGTCTTCGAGAGATGAAGAGCAAGGCGATGGCCTACATCCTCAAGGACTTGGCCTGGCAGGGTTGGAAAAAGCCATGAGCTACGACTACGAACGCACAGCCGACCTTGCTCCGCCCCTGGGCTGGCCCGGCGGTCCGTGTCACGTGGTGCAGCGGATCCACGAAGAGGTGGGCAGCCCCAAGCTCAAAGATCAGCTCATCGACAAGGCTGAGCACGGTGGCAAGATCACCAATCCTGAGGCGGCCAAAATCTACGACCTGGAGTCCGAGCGGGGAGACGGGATCGCCAAGAAACTCCTCATCGGGCCCCACGCCCAGTACCGGATGGATCTGAGGCAGATCACGGTACCTCAGGTTCGGGTGGCCCTCCGGGAGTTCTCCAAGCTGCTCAACGACCTCAAGTCGCAGCGGAGCCCGAAGTACAACTTCTACGCCGACAAGGTCCAGCGTGGCGAGCCCATCGAGTACACCAACCCGCGGCTCAATTTGACCATCGTGTTCGTCATCACGGGACGCAGCCAGGCCAAGCTTGTGACTTGCTGGTGGCAAGGTGAGTCGGATCCAGCGCCTCCACGTGGACAGTGCACGGTGACAGCGGCCAACTACGAGCGCTAGCCGGTGTATGGTTGAGGCTAAATGGCCTCCGCACCCGACAAATCCCAAAAGCTTCAGGAGCGCCTGAAGAAAATCCGCGAGTCGACGACCATCGCCCTCAAGTCGACGCCGCTGCTGAAGGACAAGATCCTCAACCTCGAAGGGGAAGAGGTCGACTTCAAGCTCCGGTACTACCAGGTCCAGGGAATCTTCCACATGCTGGTTCTCCCCCGGATGATTTTGGGGGACGATACCGGTTTGGGAAAAACAATCGAGACGATCGCCACCCTTTGCTACCTCTGGCAGAAGGAGCCCAAGAACAGGGTCATCGTCATCGCTCCCAAGAGCGCCACGGAGCAGTGGGCCGCGGAGATTGAACGGTTCACCAACGGGGTGCGGACCATCGTTGCCGGGACTGAGAAGCCTGACTCGACGGCCTCTTGCCGTTGCTGCGTCTGTGAGCAGGTGGACGAGACAACGGGCGAGGTCACCCGTGAAGTGCTCTGGCAGACCAAGAAGGTGGGCAAGTACATCGTCTGTCCCCGGTGCAAGACAGCCTGGCGAAAACCCAAGGAATTAGAGGACGGGTCGATAGAACCCGAACTAATCCACGTCGAGCGTGAATCCCCAGTAGACGCTCGGCGGCGGGAATACGAAAGCTGGGTCAACGCTCCCTACGAGGCCAGGATCGTGCTCATCACGACCTACAAGACCCTCACGTTGGATTGGCACCATGGCGGGTTCCAACCGCCAAAGAAGAGCGGTAAGCTCGCCAAGCAAGCGGTGATCCCCGGGTTGCTCGACGGGATCACCAAGCAGGTGGACCCTGAGAATCTTGTCGTGGTGTTCGATGAGGCCACGGCGTTCAAGAACGACCGGACATCCACCTGGGAGGTCGTCCGCTTCCTGTCGGACCGGGCTCGGCGGGTCTATGGGCTGACCGCGACGCTGCTCAAGAACCACCTGTTCGAGGGGTACTGCATCTTCAAGGCCATCAAGCCAGGGGTCTTCTCGACCAAGAAAGCCTTCTACGATGACTACTGCTACGTCGAGATGAAGAAGATCGGCAAGGCCCGCATCCCCATCATCAAGGGGTACAAGAATCTGGACGGCTTCCGGGACGCCATCCAGCCGGTGTTCCTCGGACGCAAGAAGCACATGGTGGCCAAAGAGCTGCCGGTGCTCACCACCAAGCTCGTGACCTTCGACTTGTCAGCTGCTGAGGACAAGAAGTACGGCGAGGCCCTCAGCGGCATCCTGGAGATGGGGGATGGCGAGGTCAAGGACTACGAGGAGAACAAGGCGCTGACGAGCCTCATCTACTGCCAGATGATCGTCAACTCGCTGTTCATGCTCAAGTTCGCTGAGGGCGACGAGATCGATGACGAGTTCGCTTGGGACCTCACCACCCACAAGGTTGGGACTCTCAGCAGCAAGGAGCAGGCGTTGGTGGACCTCGTCACCGGCGAACTAGATGACGAGAAGGTCATCGTCTACACCCGGTTCGCCAGCCTCGTGCCCAGGCTCCAGGCCATCCTCAAGCGAGAGGGTATCAAGTCTGAGGCCATCACGGGCAAGGTGAGCGCCAAGCAGCGTCGAGCAGGCCAGGAGCGGTTCCAAGACATCAACAGCAAATCAACGGTCATCTTCATCACGGCGGCGGGCTCGGAGGCCATCAATCTCCAGGTGGCCAAGGGCATGATTTTCTTCGACATGCCGTGGAGTTGGGGCGAGTACCTCCAGGCCATCGGACGGATGATCCGCATCGGCAGTCCCAACTCCGGTGTACTTGCCATCCATCTCGTGGCAAAGCGGCCGGCCCGCGAAGACCCCAAGACCATCGACCATCACGTGCTCAAGCTCAACCGCAAGAAGAAGAACGTCATCGACAAGGTGCTCGGCGAGGGTGCTGTCGGGGCGTTGAAGTTCAAGAAGGGGGAGGGGTCCACCATCAAGGGGCTGCTCCAAGCCATGCAGGCGGCCAAATGAAGGGTGTGGGAGAGCTGTGAGTGACGAAGTCCCCATCTGCGAACGTTGCGACAAGCCGTTTGCGGACAAGTGCGGCGGGACCGGGTACATCCTCGATGTGGAGACGGACCTGGTTGTCCACTGTCCCAACATCAGGGCTCGGAGTATTCGTGAACGTCTGGGGCCTGAGATCGGGGGTGCAAAGCACTTCCGAAACAGCCCCCTTCTCCAGCTTCGTCCTGAGGGCGGGCCGCCGGAGTCGGATCTCACTCAGGAGAACCTCTTGATCAAGTGTGGGTGGTGGCAGCTGCTACCTCACCTGAAGTGGGCGCTTGGGCTACGGCTCAAGAATGACGCCTTCTTTTTCCGCATCATCGAGGACCAACGGATCAAGGACATCTTCTGCGGGGACGAAGCCTACAAGGTCCGCAGCCGAGAGTCGCGGGATGACGGGTTGAGTTTCAACGGCCTGCGAGACTTCTGCGAGAGTCCAGACCTACTCATCATCAAGCTCGGCTACCTTGGCTACAAGAACATCGCCGCCGCTGGGGCGCTCAAGGAAGCCCTCCTTATCCGAGACTCGGCCAACAAGCCCACATGGCTTGTCCTCGACCCGGCCCCGGACAGGAAGTGGGTCCACTCTCACAACGCCGATGTGTCGGAGTACGTCCATCAGTACTACACAACCCTCAAGTTGGGGGACGAGGATGCCTTGGGGATGTCTGTGGACGACGGCAGCGAAGAAGAGTTCGAGGAGGTCGAAGTCGAGGTGGAGGAAGTGGAAGAAGAGGACGAGGGCGAAATACCCGCTGACTGGGGCCTCCCTGGGGATGACGCCCCCAAGAAGCGAGGTAAGTGGTGAAGCGATTACTCCGAGGGATCATCGACTTCGAGGACGGCAAGCTGACCCAAGAGGCGCTGGTCTCGAACTTCAAACGCCTCCGTCGTAGCGGCATCGAGTGGTGGACCCCTATCGACGAGAAGCTGTTCAGCTTCGTCAAGGAGTTCGCCGACACCAACCTTGAGGCCCCGACGGCCCAAACGGTCAGGGACTACTTCGCCGCCTCCGGCAACATCGAAGCCGATGAGAGGCTCAAGGACCTCCAAGCGTCCCCGCCCTACGCTCGCAAGCAGTACGAGCACCTGCTGACCCAACTCCATGAGGGCCAGAACCGCGACAAGATGCGGGCGTTGCTCAAGGAGACGGACGAGATCGTCCACAAGGGTCTCGTCATCAAGGAAGGCAAGGAGGAGGTTCGGCACCAGGGGGTCAAGGACGCCCTGATCCACTTCAACCACAAGGCCCATGAACTAATCCCGCCCGACCCTAACGCCCTGACTCGCGGCGAACTAAGGGGAGATGTCGAGGCGGGCTGGTTGGAGTACCAGGAGGCCAAGACGACCGGGAAGGCCTGGGGCAAGTTCACGGGGATCAATGAGATCGACAAGGTCTGTCACGGCTGCAAGGCTGGCCAGATGTGGGTGCATGCTGCCTTCACCTCGGAGCTGAAGAGCACTTTTGCTTTCAACTGGTGTTACAACCTCGTCACTCGCTACCGCACCAACGTGCTCTACGTCTGCTTGGAGATGACGTACATCGAGGTGCGTCGAATCATCTACACCATCCACTCAGCCAACAAGAAGTGGAAGGCGATGGGATACGAGCCGCTCGACCTCGACAAGGTCGAGACCGGGGAACTAACCGATGAGGAGGAAGCCTTCTACCAGATCGTGCTCAAGGACTTCCACGAGAATCCTGAGCACTGCAAGTTCGAGGTGTGGTGCCCTGACCGCGAGGTCACCATCGCGGACATCAAGGTCGAGGCGGAACTCAAGCACAAGGATATCGAGGTCGGGTTCGTTGTCATCGATCACGGTGAACTAGTCGAGCCCCGGCATCACAGCAGCAGCCGGACCGTGGAACTAAACTCCGTCCTCCGGGACGCCAAGAAGATGGCTCTTCACTTCGATGGTGGAGCGTCAGTCGCCCTGCTCATGCTCTTCCAGCTCAACCGGAACGGCAAAGACGACGCTGACAAGAACGAGGGGCGGTACAAGCTGCGAGCCCTCTCCTACGCCAACGAGGCGGAGCGAAGTGCTGACCAGGTGACGACGACCTACCTCAACGACGACCACCGGAGAAATGGGACCACGCTGTTTGGCCACCTCAAGAATCGTAGTGGGCGGATGTTCGATCCCTTCCCAGCGAGTGTGGCCTTCACCTGTCGTCGCATCTTCAATTTCGACCCAGCTTTCTCCGGGTCGACGGACATGAGCATCGACGATGCCGATGCTGAGCTGGACCTCATCTGATGGCTCGGGACGCACGAGACTTTCAGCGGGAAGCTCGCCAGGAATCCCTGGCTCAGACCGCTCGGCGAGCGTGGATTCAGGATCGCATCGATCAGATTCTGGATCGGGTCTCTGCCTTCGACGTGCTCCGCCAGAACGGGGTGCAAGTCCGGCAGTCCTCCGACAACACCCAGGAGCAGATCAAGTGCCCTTTCCACGGGCTCGACAACAAGCCCTCGGCTCGGGTCTACCCGTCGGACGCGAGGAGTGCCAGCCACGTCTGGTGTTACGTCTGTCAAGGGCGGTGGGATGTCATCGGGCTCTGGCGAATGTTCAGCGGCGGCTACGAGAGTACGCCGTTCACCCAGGCGCTCAGTGAGATCGAGAACGCCTATGGGCTCAAGAGGCCTGAGGTGCCCCATGACGCCGCTATCCGCGTCCCTGAGGTGGACGAGGCTCTGGAGTCCTTCGATGTGCTCTACGAGGCCTGTGAGGGCCGATTGAGCCTTGCTAGGCCAGACTACCGCCGGCTCGACGACATGATGGGCTACTTGACTGCCGGATCGGTCCTCGACAGGGTTCGTCACTGTGTGGACCGAAAGAAACTCCAGCCCACCAAGGCGATGGTCATACTGGAACGGCTTCGAGACAAGATCGGGGAGAAAATACGAGCATGAACAAAGAAGAACTGGCGGACCTCATCATCGAGCGGCTCAACGAGATCGCTTCCCACGACAAGGCGGCGATGGAGCAGCTCATCGAAGAACGGGTCCCATGCAACGACCAGATGGCGGACCATCCCTCGGTTCAAGTCAGTGTTCGCAACGGCACCACGATGGTGGGGGCCCTCGGGATCATCAACGGCGTTGTCGGGACCATCCCCGCCGGCCCCCTCAAAGGCTGGGGGTACGTTGCGGCGGTCTTCGATGACGACAACAACTTCGTTCGGTTCCGTCGCACTGATGTTGGCAGCAAGGTCACGCCTGCATGATGCTGTTCTTCTTCCTGATGGCCCCGTTGCCGCCGGCACCCAACCCGTACCCCCTCCCCAACGCTCGAACGATTCAAGCTCGTGCGGAGGTGAGAGCGATGGAGGACCAAGCGGTGTTTGACGTGTTGGATCGGATTGCTGCTGAGGGGTTTGATGGCCAAGAGCAGTAGGGTCCCGCCGCAGATCCAAGCGTGGCTGGAGCGTGCCTGCGAGCACATCCCAGCCAAGGATAAAGGGATCGATGGTTTTGCGATCGTCCTGCTCACCAAGAAGCGGTCTCGGCACATCGAGGTGAGCTTTATCGACGGTGGTGGGGCCATCCGCGTGGACGGCCAGGTGGTCTACCCGCCGCCCGACGAGCCGGCATGACTCGTCGAGTCAAGTTCATCTCACCCCAGATGGGGGACATCCACATTTTTGCCATCTGGGAGAAGGATGGTCGGTGGGAGGGTGAGTGGGACGCTCTTCGAGGCACGCGGATCGGTGACCAGTTCAGCGAGGTCACCCAAGAAGCCTTCACCCACGCCCTCAACAAGTACCACCGACCGCTGGTCGACCAGCTCGGCATCCCGCCGGCTGGGGCTCTCCGCAAGCTTCCGACTCAGGAATGTGCTCTTCGACACAAATGCGCCATCTACGACCCACCCAACTGCCTTGCCAGAGCCAAGAAAATGCCCATCTGCTTCGAACCTGACGGCATCGACGACGATGCAATTCGACAAATCACCTCCCAGGTCATCCAGTACTGGCGCGAGTCGGTGTATCTGGTCGTGGTAACACCATGAGCATTTCTCAAGACGGTCGAACTGTGACCATCACGTTGACCCCTGAGCAGGAACGCAAGGGAGTGCAGGTTGGTCAGAAACGACACAAGGCTCAACGTCGCACGGGTCGAGCTGATTGGAAGGTCCGTAAGGACGCCAACGGACTCAAGTTAGACGAAGAGGGTGCTTGCGCTGAACTAGCCGTGTCGATCGGGTTTGGGCTGCCATGGGATGGCAGCTTCATCCCCATGTCGAAGTGGGATCTTTGGCGGAAGAATGGCCATGACGTGAGCGGGCTAGAGATCCGTTCGACCAAACACCCGTCGGGCCGCCTCATTCTTCACAAGAACAGCAAGGACACCCTGCCGTTCATCTTGGTGCTCACGCATAATCGCCCTACCTACCAACTTGTGGGGTGGTGCTACGCCAAGGAAGGGAAGAAAGAGGCGTTCTGGCAGGATGTCGGGCACGGACGCCCCTGTTTCTACGTCCCTCAAGAAGACCTGCAACCAATGTCAGGCCTTTTTCAGCAACTTGGGTTGGAGACTCCCGAGAGGCCTCAAGCGCCCTCGGAGGAACTGGACCTAGACGACTTGGTTGATGCTATGAAGGAGCCGGAAAACGTGGGTGATGAACTAGATATCTTCGAGGACGAACTCGACATCGACCTGGATGAACTACTCGGGGAGGAGGCGCCTCCTACGAAACCATCCCAGCCAGCCGCAGCGTCGGCGCCCCCTCCCGCAGCAAAGGAGCCGGAAGCGACGCCCGCTACCCCTGCCCCTCCTGGAGAGTCCGATGAGGACGACGACTTCGACTGGGATGAACTAAGCCCGCCGGAGAAGGATGACCAGAAGCCAGCTGGCCCTGATCCTGGGGCCAGTGAGGACGACGACGATGACGACTGGGACTTCCTCGAAGAGGCTGGTCTCCAACAACAGCAGCGGGTCGGCGGCACGGAGACCTTGGTCAAACCGTGGATGCGGTACCACCAGTTCAACCTCGTCAAGACGGTGGCCGAGGTCCGTGAGATCGTCGATGCCGCCATCGCTCACAAGCGCTGTGCCCTCGACCTTGAAACGGACGGGTTCGACAACCGCATCGACTATGACGCGAACGGCGATCCCCACACCCGACACAAGATCGTCGGCTACTGCATCAGCGTCAAGGGGGCCGGCTACTACATCCCCCTCCGGCACAAGTTCGACAAGACGTTTGATGAGGCGGACCCAAACGTCGGACCGCTGGCCGGCGTCAACGCAGAGATCAAGCGTCTGTGTGAGGCTGCCCAGCCCGAGATCACTCCTGAGGGGTTAGCTGAAGACCCGATCGCCAGCAGCAAGATCAAGACCCCTGGGAAGCTCAAGATTTACTTCTGGAATGCGAAGTTCGACCACGAGTACCTCTACCCGGTCACGGGGATCGATGCTTGGCACCCGTCTTCCTATGAGGATGGGATGCTCTCGGCTTACGTCTACTACACGGACGACAAGAGCCTTGGGCTCAAGGGTAAGGCTGCCGCTCGCCTGTTCGTCACAGACCCTGACGACAAGGGGCCCGACGGCACACCCATCGTCCACCCCTACGAGATGATCAAGTTCGAGGACTTGTTCCCCAAGGGTGTGAAGCGAGCGAAAATGCACTTCGCCGAAATCTACCCTGAAGAAGGCAGCCCGGTCGTCATGTACGGCTGCTCGGACGCCATCTGCACTGAGATCCTGTGCGAGGCCAAGCGGGTCGACTGGGTCCACACCAAGGAGGGGCTCATCACGAAGTACGATGACGTGCTGAGCCCGACCAAGAAGGTATCCTACCTTTGGTCGACGTACCACCGCATCGAGAAGCAAGCCGCGGCGGCGACTCGTGAGATGGAGCGGCCCCGCCAGAAGATCGATCTCGAAGAGACGAAGCTTTTGCTGGAGGAGGCGAAGAAGGAGCTGGTCACTTTCGAGTCCCGTATCTGCAACCTGGCTGCCAGCAAGGGATTCCACGGGTTCAATCCGTCCAGCCCGCAGCAGCTCGGGGACTTCCTTTTTGGGCCCCGCGGTCTCGACATCACTCCCAAGCCCGACAAGACGGCCTCAGAGCAGTTCAAGACGGACGCGGCCACCTTGGAGGCCATCCACGCCAAGAGCCCGGAGATCGAGGTTCTCGACTGGATCGTCAAGTACCGCCAGGTCGAGAAGGTCATCGGCACCTACCTCACGGGCATCGCTGCCAACTGCGACGAGAACGACTGCCTACGGTTCAACTTCAAACAGCACGGAGCAGCGACGGGCCGGTTCACGGCGCCCAAGGGTTTGCCTGAACACGGCTTCTCCGGCATCCCCATCCATGGCATCCCTGCCCGGAATGACCCCAACAAGCCCAAGGCTGCTCAGGCTCTACGACGACTGTTCGTGGCTCGTGACGGCTACACGATGGTCAAGGTCGACTATGCCGGCCAGGAGCTGCGTGTCGTCGCCAACATCTCGGGTGAGCAGGTATGGATCAAGGAGTTCCTCGAAGGGGACGGTGACCTCCACACGCTCACCGCTGAGGCGTTTTACCCCGGCCTCCAGCGAACAGACGCTGACTTCAAGCTCAAGCGAACAGCTGGCAAGATCGCCAACTTCTCGCTCATCTACGGCGGCGGCATCCAGGCCATTATGCGGGCGACTGGTTGCGATAAGGTGGAAGCGGCTCGGAAGCTTAACGCCTTCCACAAGTCGGTGGCGCAGTTCGCTGCCTGGGTCAAAGGGCAGCACAACTACGTCAAGGCCAAGAAGGGCGTCTTCACAGGGTTCAAGCGGTTCATCCGCATCCCGGACGCCTGCATCAAGGTCGGCGACAAGCTCTACGGCAAAGAGATCACGGAGGAGAACGATGCTCGCCGCATCCGAGCTGCCTGTGAGCGCAAGAGCACGAACTATCCGATCCAGGGCAGCGGCGCTGACATCCTCAAGATCAGCATGATCAAGCTTCACAAGGAGTTGATCAAGCGGGGCTGGCTCAGGAGCTACGGCGGCGACGACTCGGTTCGCATGGTGATGACGGTCCACGACGAGATCGTGTTCGAGGTAAAGCACGAGCGGCTCCAAGAAGCGATGCCCCTCATCATCGAGTGCATGCAGTACCCCTCCCGGCTCATCAAATCGTGGCCTGTGAAGCTCATTGTCGAGCCTGAGGTCGGTCCCAACTGGGAGGCTAAGTACGACTGGCTCAAGATCATGGACGGCTCGATCCCGGTCCCTGACTGGCTCAAAGGGCACGTTACGCCGGGGGACGCCCCGACAAGCGGCCTGTTGGTCGATCCCACGCCCAGTGACCGCAAACCGTCTCCAGCACCTGACAGCTCGAATGAGCCGGACGCAAAACCCGACGAAAAGGCCACACCTACTTCAACGCCCGGCACTCACGAGGTTGTGACATTCACTATCCCGCGGGCACATGTAACGCTCCAGCTCGTGCCCATCATGATGGAGATCGTGGCCGGTTCGGTGAAGGTGCCTGACCCACACACAGGCAAGGCGCTTCGGGTTCTGAACACTGACGGGGAGGTCCTCATCGACCCGTCAGACCAGGTCATCAAGATCGATCCCAAGCGGCTCGGACAGAAGCTTCGTGAGCGAAATCTCGGTCGCGGTGTCTTTGAGGTGACGGAGGAGCGTCTCTAGTCTATCTATGGGATCGCTTGGGCTAATGGCGGATAAGCGCGACGAATTGTCGGTCTGCAATGACCAAGGGGTCCCGCTGGAGGACTTCAAAAGGGCATTTTGCGACCGCTGTCTCAACCAGCAGTGCTCTCGGAGCGTTGCTGGTCAGAGCCGCTTCGAGCAGCGAACTGCCACGTGGTACCAGCGGCTGTTCGAGAACCCGGACCGTCTCGACGAAAGGGATCCGCGGTACGCCCAGATCCAGGCACAGAAATTCATCGAGGTCCCGACAGGGCTTGTGCCGGAGGTCGGGGGAGCCCAGAGCGCTTGGCTCGATCCTCGTGACCTTGACGCACCAGTCTCTCCGCCCCAAGTTGCGATACCACAGCCTCCGCCGGTGCCTATCTCCCCTGAACCGGAGCCGGCTGCCCCGGAGCCCCAGCCAGATGTCCCCCCTCCAGTACCCGAGCCCCAACCCCTTCGGCAGACAGCCCTGATGAACACGCCCGGCCCCCGCCCACAAATGATCGGCGACGGACAAAAAGATCAGCCCAAACCGGACAAGCCGGTGTTTGTTGATCCGTGGGAACCCCCAAAACCCAAGACGGAGGTCGACGGGGTCAAGGTCGTTCAACCAGGTGCTCGCTTCAGGTTCGGCGGCTCCGGTGTATAAGATTGGTGAACCACCAATAAACGAGGTACATTCAAGATGAAGTTCAAGGTCAGGATCAAGAAGGACGGAACGTTGGTCACCGAGGTGAAAGACAGAGGCAACGTGGAGTGCCACACCATCAAGCAGGTGACCAACGCACTCGGACGTGAAGTCAACGACGAGGTGACCGGTCCTGATTGCGACAAGGTCGAAGAGATCGTAGGGGGTGGGGCAGACTTCTAGGTCCCTGACCCCCAACCCGGCAAAGAGAGACAAGGAAAAGGAACAGCGCAATGAGTCACAAAATCACCACTCAGACATCCATCACCGAAAAGACCCTGGCCCTTTCGGCCCTCAAGACGGCGGGATGGGCTCACTCCGAGTCCGGCGACAACATCCGCGTCACGAGCGGCCCCATGTCGGGTTCCACCATCAACCTGAAGAACGGGACAGTCAGCGGCGACTCTGACCACGTCAACAAGAGCGACGACTCGATGGGCGCTCTCAAGCGGTACTACGGCGAAGCCAAGTTCCGCAAGGAAGCCCTGATGCAGGGCATCGACATCGAGAACCGTGAGGTCGAGGCGCAGACGGGGGACATCATCCTCCACTGCAACGCACACTTCGCCTGAGCCTCCCTGTTGCCGGGCGACGAGAGGCCCCGCTTCCAATCTCTGGGGGTGGGGCCCTTTTTTTAGGCGCAGCCGGTCAACGAGCTGAGCTTTCGGTGTAAGAGACAGGTGTGGGAGCAAAAGACAAATGAATCGAGAGTTCGTGTTTCATCTTCGGTCGCTGACCCGGTTCGTCTACTACGTGACCGAGGAAGAGGACCGTTTCCTCGTCAAGCTCAACAGTGCCTTGAAAGCCAAGCACGAGAAGCAGACGTGGGTCTTCAACTCCGCGTTCGGCTTGGTGTTGCTCAGCCAGCTCATCGAGGATTGGAAGTCCGGTGCTCACCAGACCAACGAGCAGTGTGCGGGCATCAACGAGGCGTTGCTGAAAATCTATCGGGAGGACCCCCGGGACGACCAGCACTTCTACGTCATCACTGATCCTGACCGCTACCTCAAGGATGACCAGGTCCAGCGGCGGATGCTCAACATCGCCCACCAGTTGCACTACAACGATCGCGTCATCAAGCTCATCATCATGGTGGGCCCGCGGTTGCTCATCCCCCGCAAGCTCCAGCGGTACATCGAGGTCGTCTACGACAAGGGTCTGAGCGACAAGGACATGCAACGGGTCATCGACAAGACCTGTGCGGATCTCCACATCGACGCTCCCCAGCACATGGTCGGCGAGTTCCGTGGGCTGACGAGCTTCGAGGCGGACGCTGCGATCAGCCAGTCAGTCATCAAGACCAACCAGGACGGCGATCCCAAAGTCGACCCGCGACTCATTTCGGACTTCAAGCAGCGACAGCTCCGCAAGACGGACCTCATCAAGTACGCGGACGTGAAAGATGTCTCCTACGACGACCTTGGAGGCGCAGACCGCTTCAAGGCGTGGATCGAGAAGCACAAGGCGTGCTGGACCAAGGAAGGCCAGAAGTTCGGTCTGAAGCCGCCCAAGGGCGTACTCAGCGTGGGCGTGTGGGGCTGCGGCAAGAGTCTCGGTGTCAAGGTCATGGCCAACGCTTGGAAGCTGCCGGTCGTCCAGTTGGAGATGGGCAAGCTTCGCTCCAGTGCAGTTGGCGAGACGGAAGCAAACATCTACCGGGCCATCAACCTCATCGAGGGCGTGGCTCCGTGCATCGTCTGGATGGACGAGGCCGAGAAGAGCCTGTCCGGTGCTCAGTCGAGTGGCCAGTCGGACGCAGGCACGACGAGTCGAGCCCTGGGTATCTTCTCGACGTGGCTCCAGGAAACCGACGCTCCCATCTGTGTGGCGATGACGGCCAACAGCCTCAAGACGCTGCCGGTCGAGTTCGTCAGCCGCATGACGGAGAAGTTCTTCTTCGACCTGCCGAGCCATGAGGAGCGGATCATGATCATCAAGATCCACCTCAAGAAGCAGGGCCAGGATCCTGAGGCGGTCGACGAGGACGGCAAGCCTCGCTACCAGTTGGCTGAGCTGGCTGAGGCTGCCAAAGACATGGTGGGTCGTGAGATCGAGCAGGCCATCGGAGCCGGCATGGTCGAGAGCTTTGACCAGAACCACGACTTCCTGGACTACGAGGTGCTGCTCAAGGAGTTGGGCTCCAAGCCCCGCATCTACAAGACCATGATGGACGAGCTGAAAGAGGTCATGGACTGGGTCGGCTACGACGACGAGATCGGCGACGGCATCCGAGCCAAGCTCGCTAGCGGCAAGCGGAGCGAGGTCTTCGACAAGTTTAGGGTCACGCAGGGCGAGTAGGGATGCCAGCGCTCTCCCTGACTGACGACGACGTCCGTCTTTTCATCACCGACGCTCTCAACTTGCTTACTGAGGCCGGGATCGACGGTGATCAGGAGCGGGAAGAGATGGGTGTCCTCCTTCTCCGGCTCTTGGAGGCAGACTCTGTCGAGGAGGGTCATCGTGCCCTTCAGCACGCTCGAATCGCGTTGAGGGCAAACCATCCTCCCATGCCTGCGGAGTTCGCCAAGGCGTGTGAGAAGGTGTACGTTGGCCCGCGAGAGCCGCAAGGTGGCCGTAGTCGTTTTGAGGCCCTCCGAGAGGCGATCAAGGAAGACGATGACTGACAACAAGCTAGTCAAAGCCACCGGAACATCAGCCCTCGAAAAGCGAATCGACCCCCAGGTCCTATCCAAGGCGACCCCGGACGTGGGCGACCTGCTCCAGGCCCGTGCCGACCTCAACTCCGACAAGGCTCTCCAGGGGCTCTTCGACGACGCCTTGGAGCACGACGACGAGTGGCTCGTCACCAACCTCACCTCTGGGCTCCTCGCCAAGTGGGAGGGTCATGGGGGCGACGGAGCTGCCCGTGAAGCTGCTCAGTACCTCGTAGACGAGTACCGCCAGCTCGGCGAAGGCATCCACCTGGTCAACACAGAGACGGGCAAGGTGGCCATCACCCTGACCGACGCCGACATCATCCAACCGGCCCCGGTCCCACGTGAGGGTGGGGGGATGGCGACGCCGCTCAAGCAGATCCGGCCCGACCTGGCGGCCTTCGTCACGACCTGGACGTTTGACCGGGCTCACGAGCAACAAGTAGTCGACAAGCTGGCTGCTCGTGGGCACCAGACGGCGCTACTCCGCGAAGAGGGGGATCCTCGGCTCCTGGTGGCTACCAGAGAGGGCCGCAAGCACATCGTCGCGTCCTTGGCCCAGTTCAAGCCTGAGGACCTTCTGAGGGCTCTGGGGGGCACCAGTGCGGTGTTCCTCCGTCATTTCGAGCTGACCGATAAGGAGCTGGAGGGCGAGGTCATCGCTGGCAAGGTCCTCTCTCAGACCACCATGGGCATTCAGGACCAGACGACGGTCAACCTGCACCACAACCGTCCGGCGACCATGCGGGGGGCCCTCACCCAGGGATGGGTCCGTGAGGTGGCTCGTAGGCTCGTCAGTGAAGCTGTCGAGCGTCGGGCCGTGCTCACCGTTCAACCACCTGAGCTGACCCGAGAGCTTCTCAGCGTGGCGAGCTTCTGGATAGCTCCACCTGAGGCGATGGTGTGGGTTCGTCGAGCGTACCCCCAAGCAACGGTCCTACCTGTAGACCGTCTTCAGCACATGGTGGGCTTGACGAAGGCTCAAGTGGGCTCGCTGTCGGTGCCGCCGGAGTTTGGGTTGGGCAGCCGTGAGCTGTTCGGACGGTGGGAGACGAAGACTGAGCTGACCTTCTCGATGATCGTGGATTGGGACGCGGTTTCGGTCTTAGGGCTCGACGGGTTGGAGTACCAAGCTGTCCTGGTTTGAGCTTCCCCTTATGAGGGTGCTTGGGGGCAAGTGGCGTACTACTCCTTCGTGGCGACAGCCAAAGAACCCATTGGTTTTCAGGATCCCCTGATCTGTCTGGATACAGGGGTGAACATCTTCACGGCCCACACGGACGACATCGACGAGCTGCTCAAGCTGTTGGTGTCTGAGGGGGTCCAGGTCACGCAGGTCAACCGGCTCGATCAGTTCGAGGAGGTCACCCTGGCGGACTTGCCGCTTCTTCCTCGTGAGCGAGCAGAGATGCTTTTGCCGAACGACAGTTCTCCCCCACTGCTCCAGTTCGAAGATGAAGACCAAGCCTAGCCGTGAGCAGGCCAGGGAACTGGTCATCAAGCTCTTCGAGCACACGAGCCAACCGGTGTTGATTGGGCGTGCGACGGTAGCGTTGGGCCCCTACTGGTCGCTGGATGAGACTGAGGGCGTCTTCACCGAGCTGATGATGCGAGGGGAGATCCGACAGCTCACCAAACAAGAGTCGTGGGACCTCGATGTGCTGCATGGCTACGTCCTTGCCGGTGTACCAGTAAGGGATGGGGCGACGGCAGACGAAGCAGAAGTGCCTGTCGATCCTGAAGTGGTACCAGATGACGGGGAAGCTCTCGACCGAACCGGCGAGCATCTTCGAGGGTCTGTTTCGCAAGTGCAGGCAACCGGTGGAGTTCCAGCAAGTGACCCAGGCTTTGCAGAGCTATGTGTCGGATTTACCGACGAGTAGACGTTACGCTCTCATCAAGCGTAACGATGAACTAGACGACCTTCTCGAAGAGGTAGAGGACTAGCTCTTCTCCCATCCAGCCGGCTTGCACACGTGGCGCTGACCGTCAATTTCGACCACGTCACCCACGCTCATCGAGCGAACTCGGAGCCCGCCACGGTCACCGATGTTGAATCGTTCCCAGAGCTGGCTGAGGATGTGGCCAGGCTCACCCTCCATCGTGCAGGCGTAGATCATGTGGTACTGGTCGGGGAACTTGGCCGACAGGTCCTTGCCGTGGTGAGCCACGTCCCAGTAGTGGTCGGGCTCGCCTTCGGGTTGAGCGTCGGTCAGCGTGCGGAGTTTGGAAGTGTCGGGGTAGATGATTTTGACTTGTGCCATGTCTAGTTGTCCAATCCGGGTACGGGGGCCGCGAGGTTGGCGGCGTGCCAGCCCTTGCTCCACGCCGTGAGGTTGTCGAGGTTGGTGCCGATGGGTCCGGGGACGAGAGCTGCCATCAGCTCAGAGTCGAGTGCCGGAACGCACTTTTTGCCGGCTTCGAAGGCCGCTTTGCCCATCTCGTAGAAGTCTGTAGTTGCCATGGCTGTAGTACGCCGCCCAGACGCTCTGAGTGAACCCAGCGGGCGGAATATTATTCTGGGCCTATGCAGGGAACTCGCGGTGTATGAAAGCGACATGAAGGCATACCAAGCGATGATCCGAGAGGTCCAAACGTTCGGCACCCGCAAGGAGAACCGGACGGGCGTGGACACCTTCTCGACGTTCAACTTCAACTACGAACTAGCCTGGGGGCCGGAGATGTACCAGTCCAGCCAGGTCGACGGTAACAACGGCCGTTACGTCATGCCGGTCAACGAGCACCTGCCGGGCACCCCGATCCCCCTGCTGACTACCAAGGAGATCAGCTGGAAGAACATCGTCGTCGAGATGCTGTGGTTCCTTTCGGGGCAGACCAACATCGAGATCCTCAAGCGTCACAAATGCAAGTTCTGGGATGCTTGGGCCGACCCAGAGACTGGCGAGGTGCCCAGCGCCTACGGCAACTTCTGGCGACGATTCCCCGGCCACCAGCACGGAGCATTGCGAACAGAACCCACCTGGAACGACCAGCTCGCCTGGGTCCTCAACACGCTTCGGACCAACCCCATGAGCCGCCGGCTGGTTATCAACGCTTGGGCCCCAGGCAACGCACAGACCTCAGCGCTTCCACCCTGCCACTTCGCGATGGCGTTCAACGTCCAGAACGTGGCTGTGGGGCCGGCCGGTCCGAACGAGCAGATCGAACAGCGGCTCTGTCTCCACCTGACCCAGAGGAGCTGCGACCTCGCCCTCGGCGTGCCCTACAACATGGCGAGCTACGGCCTGCTCTTGGCCATCATGAGCCACCTGACGGGCATCAAGCCAGGGATCTTCGCCCACACGCTGTTGGACCTGCACATCTACTCGAAGAAGCCAGACGGCTCGATGGAGGAGTACGACCACAT
>Ga0307379_10001852_pt1 | contig 32216 bp, 16 predicted proteins | sample UN2MG_FD_202237 | JGI IMG/M metagenome (GOLD analysis project Ga0307379, IMG submission 202237) | Soil microbial communities from Risofladan, Vaasa, Finland - UN-2 | ecosystem: Environmental > Terrestrial > Soil > Coastal area > Acid sulfate soil | place: Finland: Risofladan, Vaasa | collected...
TGTCCGAGGCCCAGCGCTTCTTCGCCAACGGGCAGGTCACCGAGGCCATCGAACGGCTCAACAAGGCCAAGTCGGCGGAGCCCAACGCCGCCGACGCCGCCGAGCTCGAAGCCAAGATCAGCAAGCAGGTCATCGAGCAGGCCCGGGCGGCGCTCCAGGCCGGCCGGGTCAACCGTGCGATCGACGAACTGGCTCGCCTGGGTTCCATCGGGCAGAGCCGATCGGACCGGCGCGAGCTGGCCGACTGCATCGACAAGGTGCGCCAGGCGGCGGCCTGCCTCGGGGACAGCCGCTTCGAAGAGGTCCGCCAGGAGGTGCTGCGCCTCGAACACCTCATGCCCGGCGTGAAATGGGTGGGCAGGACCAGCGCCCAGCTCAAGCAACTGGACGACCTGCTGCTGGCCCTTCGGGCCGGACCCTTGGGACAATGCGCCGACAGCGGCGCGGTGCGCGTGGCGGTCGGAAGCGGACCGGCCGTCGGCGGCAAAGCCGACCCCCTGGCCGAGACCATCCGCCTGGCCACCCCGCCCCTGGGCGGTGGCACCCTGCCGCAACGCTTGCTGCTGCTGATCGACGGCGGCGGGAGTTTCCTCGTCCTGCGCGGCGATCGCGTGTCGCTCGGTCGGGCCGCCGCCAAGTTGCCGGCCGACGTGCCCATCTTCTCCGACCTCTCCGAGCACCACGCCGAGATCGCCCGCGTCGACGACGACTACTTCCTCTTCGCCACCCGCGACATCGAGGTCGGCGGGCGCAAGACGCGCCACCAGCTTCTGCGCGACGGCGACCGGGTTGGCCTGGGCCGGCGGGCTCGCTTCACCTTCCGCCTGCCAAACCGCAAGAGTCCCAGCGCCATTTTGCAGATGAGTGATTCCACCCGCCTGCCCAACGACGTACGGCAGGTGGTACTGCTGCGCCAGACGGCCATGCTGGGCGTCGGCCCGTCGGTGCACATCGCCTGCCGCAGCGCCCAGCGAGGGCTGCTGCTGTTCGAGCGAGCCGGCGGCCTGTGGGTGCAGCTCCAGGGGCGCGACGGCGCAGCAGAGGGGGCCAGACCGATCGAGATCGGACGGACCATCGAGATGGCCGGCGTCAGCTTCACCGTCGAGCCCTGGCAGGTCCGGTCCGCGGGGCAGAGTTTTGCCTGATTCGCCGTACAACGATCCGCGGTTTCGCCGGCCCGGCGCCGGCGGCCGCCAGTCGGAGGACACCAGCGGTGGCTTTTCGGTTCAGACACGGTGATCGACCTCTCAAGGGTTACACGATCCAGCGCGGCGTCGGCCGCGGCGGGTTCGGAGAGGTCTATTTCGCGGTCAGCGACGGCGGGCGCGAGGTGGCCTTGAAGTACCTCTGGGAGAACCCCGGCGTCGAACTCCGCGGCGTGTCCCAGTGCATGAACCTCAGCAACCCGCACCTGGTCAAGATCTTCGACGTCAAGAAGAACGACGAGGGCGAGTACTTCATCATCATGGAGTACGTCGCCGGCCCCTCGCTGCGAGACATACTGATCGCCGAGCCCAATGGGCTGGGATCGCAGAAGGCCGCCTTCTTCGCCCGCGAGATCGGCAAGGGGCTCAGCTACCTGCACGATCGCGGCATCGTCCACCGTGACATAAAGCCGGGAAACATCTTCTACGAGGACGGCTACGTCAAGATCGGCGACTACGGGCTCAGCAAGTTCATGGCCGTGTCCCGGCACAGCGGGCACACCTCCAGCGTCGGCACCGTCCATTACATGGCACCCGAAGTCGGCAGCGGCAACTACTCCCGCGGAATCGACATCTATGCCGTCGGCGTCATGCTCTACGAGATGCTTCTCGGGCAGCTCCCCTTTCAGGGCGCCAGCATGGGCGAGGTCCTCATGAAGCACCTCACCGAGCAGCCCGAAGTCGAAAACCTGCCCGACCCGTTCGGACGCGTGATCCGCAGGGCCCTGGCCAAGGACCCTAACGACCGCTACCAGAGCATGGACCAGATGATCGAGGAACTGCTCGGCGTCGATGACGTCCGGCAGTCGGTGGTGGGGTTCAACCCGGCCAGCCTCAGCGGTGTGGCCCGGCGGGCCGTGGGCGACTTCGCCAACTCGCCGATGCTCTCGCCGAACCCGGCGCCGCCGCCCGTGCCGGCGTTCGCCCGAGGCCAAAACGGCGGCAACGGTGGCGGTGCGGCGGCGCGCTTCGCCGCCCCGCCCGGCTTCGCCCGACCGGGACTCGCGGGCCCGTCTCCCGCAGCGCGGCGAGTGCCCGCGGCCGAGCTTTCACCGGAGGCCGCCTCGGGAACCCTCTACTACGCCGGGTTCTGGATCCGCCTCCTGGCCTCCATGATCGACGGCATCGTCATTGTGGCCGCCACCGGTGTCATCCTGACGGTCTTCGGCGGTTCGGGAGAAAGAAACCCGTTGTTCATCGCGGTCAGCATCGTCTACCAGGGACTGCTGATCGGTAAATGGAATGGCCAGACCTTGGGCAAGAAGACCTGCGGCATCAAGGTGATCAGCGCCGACGGCCGCCCCTGCGGTTTGTGGCAGGCCTTCGGCCGGGCCCTGGCCGAGGTGCTCAACTGGTTCACCCTGGGCTTCACCTATCTGATGATCCCGTTCAGCCGTCAGAAACGGGGCCTGCACGATCGTATCGCGGACACGCTCCACGTGTACGCCCTGAACAGATGGTGATCGCGTGACGGCAGACGCTTAGCGAGGTTCGGTTCCGTCAGTCGAAAGAAACGACCATGGCCTACACCTTCAAACATGGCGATCGCCCCCTGGAGGACTACACCGTCCAGCGCGGCGTGGGCCGGGGCGGGTTCGGCGAGGTCTACTACGCCGTCAGCGACGGCGGGCGCGAGGTCGCCCTCAAGTACCTCCGCGACAACCCCGACATCGAGCTGCGCGGCGTGTCCGCCTGCATGAACCTCAAAAGCCCACACTTGGTCACCGTCTTCGACGTCAAGACCAGCTCCGACGGCGAGTACTTCATCGTCATGGAGTACGTTGCCGGACCGTCGCTCCGCGACCTGCTGCTGGCCGAGCCCAACGGACTGGGAACCCAAAAGGCCGCCTTCTTCGTCCGAGAGATCGCCAGGGGACTCAGCTACCTGCACGATCGCGGCATCGTCCACCGCGACCTCAAGCCCGGAAACATCTTCTACGAGGACGGCTACGTCAAAATCGGCGACTACGGCCTGAGCAAGTTCATCTCCATCTCGCGGCACAGCGTCCAGACGGCCAGCATCGGCACCGTGCACTATATGGCCCCCGAGGTCGGCAGCGGCAACTACTCGCGCGGCGTGGACATCTACGCCCTGGGCGTGATGCTCTATGAGATGCTCCTGGGACGCGTGCCCTTCGAGGGCGCCAGCATGGGCGAGGTGCTCATGAAGCACCTCACCGAACAGCCCGAGGTCGACCAGTTGCCCCACCCCTTCGGGCAAGCCATCCGCAAGGCCCTGGCCAAGGACCCCAACGACCGCTACCAGACCGTCGACGAGATGGTCGAGGAGCTCTTCGGCGTCGAGGACGTCAAGCAGTCCCTCGCCGGCTTCAACCCCACCAGCCTCAGCGGCGTGGCCCGACACGTCATGGGTGACATCGCTCAGTCACCCGTGCCCTCGCCCAACCCGCAACGACCGCCGATCCCGCCGCTGGGCGCACCGCGCTATGGCGGACAAGCCGCTCCGCCGCCTCCGCCGCCCGGAGCGCACGACCCGGCCATGCTGGGCCAGCGCTTGAGTGAGCGCATAGAGCGCATCGGGCGAAAGCTCGACAAGAAGCTCGACAAGCTCGATGCCAAGGCGGGTCGCCCCAGGCGCGCCCAAGCGCCACCGGGTGGGCCACAGGCCGGACCGGCCGCCAGAGGGCAGTTCGGTCAAATGCTCGGCAAGGCCGACCGCGTTCAGCGCCTCATCCTGTCGGGCGTCATGGCCCTGGGTGTGGCCATCGGGATCGGTCTGGTCATCGGGGTAACGCGCGGCTGCGAGGTGGACGGCATCCTTGCGGGCGTCAGCTCCTTCCTCATGGTCGGGGCCATCTCCGCCGGCGTGCTCCTGTCGCACTGGCTGAGGTCTTCCCGGATGCGCACCTTCGATCCCAAGTGGGTGACCCGAGTCATCCTGCTGGGCTGCTGCCTGCCCGGGATGGCCGTCGCGGCCACGCCCCTCATCGCCGAGACCGGCGGGAAGGGAGTGGGCGTGCTCGCCGCGGTGTTAATCGCCGTGATCCTGGCGGATTGGACCGGGCGATTGCGCAGCGGGGCTCGTGGTGAACTGCACGCCGGCCCCGCGTTCAAGCTGGGCATCCTGGCCGCCGTTCTGACCCTGCCCTTCGACGCCGCGGACTTCCTCATGATGGCCGGTGGCGTGGCGGCCGTCGCCTCGCTCAGCGTCCAGGCCCTGGGCTGGGCCTTTCCAACGCTGGCCCTGGCCTTCCCCCCCGCCAGACCGGGCGCCGCCGGCGGACCGGCCCGTGCGGCGCATCGAGCCCCGGTCGGCGCCCCACCGTGGGCCGCCGGACCCGCGCAAGTCGAACCTGCCGTGCCGGGAGCCGCCGTCTACGCCGGCTCGCCGGCCTCGCTGGCCGATCAGGGCGCGCCGAGTGGCCCCCCAGTCTCAATGGGCCCTCCACAGCGGCTCCGCTCCTCCTTCGCCCGCGGCTTCTGGAGCGTGGTGGCGTTCGTGCTGGCCGGCGGAACGATCGTCCTGTTCCTCCTGCCGTTCATCATGGAATTCAAGACCGCCGCCAAATGGGAACACACCGCGTTCGGCTGGGAGACGGCCAAGTATCGCCCCGACTATGAGGCCTACCTGGGCGTGGTCACCGGTTGCGTGGCCTGCTTCTCCTTCCTCATCTTCGCCCTGCGCAAGACGACCGAACAGAGGCGCCTGGGCTTCTGGCGGGAGACGTTGCGGCCCTTCCTGACGGCGGTGGCCATGACCGGGATGGGAGCGGCCATCGCCGCCTTGGCGATGCCTCAGATCGCCGAACCCGATGACGAGTTCGCGGGGGTCATCGTGGGCCTGGTGTTCAGCTCGCTGCTGTTCGTCGTGCTGCTGTTCGCCCGCGGACGCCCGGCCGCAACCCGGCATCCGCAAGACGATGGACCGGACCCGGCTCTACAGCACGCCGGCCCCGCACCGGCCGTCCTCGACGCCCAACGACGGGCGGACACCGCCGACCCGACCCGCGATGAAAGCCCAACGCCGGAAGTGCAGGATGCTCGTCGGGCGTCAAGGCGGAGCATCGGCCCCCGGCGCTCCGGGTTCACCCGCGTGATCTGGAGCCTGGCTGCCTTCCTTCTGGCTGGCGGCGCCATCTCCTTGTTCGTCGTCCTTCTGACGACCGACCTGACCACAGAGGACATGCGCCTGGTCATCGACAGAGCGACGCTCTCGCCCGACAAACACGTGTACTACCACGAACAGGTGAACTACCGCGACCGTGCCGAGCGCAAGATCGGTTTTCACGAATGGTATGCCGGACCGGTGCGTAATGACCAGGTCGATCCCACGGCGACCGTCTACTTGAAGCGAATCAACAAAGAGGGCTTCATGGGCGCCGTTGCCGGTTGTGTGGCCTGTTTCTCATTCCTGATCTTCGCCCTGCGCAAAAGGACCGAGCGCAAGCGCATCGGCCTCTGGCGCGAGACGCTACGACCGCTCATGATGGCGATGGCCATGACCGGGTTGGGAGCCGCGATTGCCGCGCTCGCGCTGGAGATGCCCGGTTCGGACGAAAGTTTCGCAGGCGTCGTCGTCGGACTGGTGTTCAGCTCGCTGCTGTTCCTGGTGCTCCTCTTCGCCCGCGGCCGGCGGAGGCCCCCGGAGCGATTCATAGCCATAGCGGCGCAGGTGGGGTCGGGGAACGCCTGCTGCCCGGAACCCGCAGCAGCCGAGACTCCGCCGACCGAGAACCTGTAGCTGAGGAAACGCCGAGGCGAGGCAATCACATGAACCTGCTGGCCCTGACGATAACCATGCCCGGCCTGATCGAACGCACCACTCTGGGCCTCCCCGCGCTGACGCTGATCACCATCCCGGTCGTACTCATCGCCCTGTTGGTCTGGCGCTTCCGCCGAGGCGGGCTCGCGGTGCTTGTGGTGGGCACGTGCATGCTCTGCGCCCTGCTGGTGTTGTTCCTGGCGCCCGCCCGCCGCCACATCAGCCAGCGGCTGCGACATCTGGAACCCACGACATACACGATCCATTCGTACTCCACCGCCATGCCGGAGCCGGATTGGGATCAGGTCGCAGATCAGGACTGCTGCGAATCGGACGATACCGGACCGTGCGATGAACTGCCCGAATGCGACGAGCTGCGCAAACGCGGTTCGTCGGCCGTCGCCCGGGTCAACGCGGTGCCGGCCCCGCGTGTCCCGCCGGCCCCGCTCGCCCGTGCTACGGCCCCGCGCCCCGGCGGCAAGCACAGTCTGCACGGCGAGCGACTTCCATTGCACTGGACGCTCGTCTCGGGTCTGGCCTTGGCGGCCATGATCTACCTGGCCTACCTGTTCGTCGATTCCGGGACGCGAGGGCACTTCACCTGGCCGCTGCGGATCTTCTCGGTGCTCGCCTTTGTAGCAATCTGTGTGTTCCTGGTCTTCTACGGTCGCGGGTTCTAGCACCTCCGCGAGCCTTGACGTATCATGCATTCCAGTCGGTGATTCTCCTCTTCAACCGTGGTGGGTGCATGGAACCGGGCAACGCAGACGCATTCCTGGTGGAGCAGATCCGTCAGGGCAGTCAGGTCGCCTGGCGGCAGTTGATCCAGCGCTACGAGGGCCGCCTGCTGGCCTTCGCCCGGGCCCGAACCGCCCGATTCGCCGACGCCGAGGACCTCGTCCAGGACACCTTCATCGGCTTCGCCCAGTCGCTGCCGCACTACGACTCCGCCCGATCCCTCGAAACCTACCTCTTCACCATCCTGCGCTACAAACTCTGCGACCTCCTTCGCAGCCGGAAGATCGAGGCCATCAACGCACCCGTGGACGAGGACGACTGGTGGGACCAGATCACCACCACCGCCGGCGAGACGCCCAGCGGCGTGGCCGCCCGGGCCGAGGCCGCCAAAGTGCAGGAGTCCCTCCTCACCGACGCCCTCCGCCACCTCATCCACGAGCTGCGCGATCGAAACGCCTTCGACGATCTCCAGGTCATCGAGCTGGTCTTCTACGCCGGCAAACGCAACCTCGAGGTGGCCGACCTCTTCGAGATCGACCAGAAGGCCGTCGCCGGCATCAAGTTCCGCGCCATCCAGAAGCTGCAGAAGCACCTGGGCCAGGCCGACGAGAGCGCCCTGGCCTCGCTAAACGAGACCAGTGCCGACGTGACCGTCGCCCGCGTCTGGCGCGAACGCCGCCTGACCTGCCTCAAACGCAGCACGCTGGGGTCGTATCTGCTGGGCGTCCTCGAGGAACCCTGGCTCTCCTACACGCAGTTTCACCTCAACGTCGTCGGCTGCCCCATGTGCGTCGCCAACCTGCAGGACCTCGAAGAGCAGGAGGTGGCCGAAGAACCCGCCGAGGCCACCGACCGGATCTTCGCCTCCAGCGCCGGCTTCCTCAAGACGGCCACGCAAGAGTAGGACCCCGCCCGCCGCTCCGCACCACCGGACGGCGGTTTTTCCGACCCACCGATGTCGGTATCCTGTCCAAAGTGATTGCTGCTACGGTTCGACATCGGCCGACGCCGGCGGGCTGACGGCCCGGGCAAGGGTTGAATCGAGTTGGCTACCGCCTGGAAGTCGTGCCGGGCGCCACACCGGCGAGGTCCCGAAGAATCCGTCACGGGCACCGAATGTCAACGCAAGGCCTGATCACGCGCACCATCATCGGGATGGAGGTCCACGTCCAGCTCCAGACCCGAACCAAGCTGTTCTGCGGCTGCGCCACCGAGTTCGCCGCCGAGCCCAACAGCCGCACCTGCCCCGTGTGCCTGGGCCTGCCCGGCGTTCTCCCGGTCCTGAACCGCCGGGCCGTCGAGCTGGCCGTCCTCACCGGCCTGGCCCTCAACTGTGAGATCGCCTCCCACACCAGGTGGGACCGCAAAAGCTACTACTACCCCGACCTGCCCAAAAACTATCAGATCTCCCAGTACGACCTGCCGCTGTGCCGCAACGGATATTTCGACCTGCCGACCGATGCCGGCCCGCGGCGCGTGCGCATCATCCGAGCCCACCTCGAGGAGGACGCCGGCAAGAACATCCACGACGTCGGCGACTGCACACTGGTGGACCTCAACCGCACCGGCACGCCGCTGCTCGAGATCGTCACCGAGCCGGACCTGACCTCGGCCGACGAAGCACGCGCCTTCGCCGTCGAGCTGCAGCGCCTGGTCACCTACCTGGGCGTGTCCCGGGGCGTCATGCAGAAGGGCCAGATGCGCTTCGAGCCCAACGTCAACGTCGCCATCGTCACGGACGGCGTCGAGCACCGCACCCCCATCAGCGAAATCAAGAACCTCAACAGCTTCCGCGCCGTCCGCGGGGCCATCGACTACGAAGCCCGCCGGCAGGTCCGCGACTGGCTGGCCGACAACAGCTACCTCCAGAATCAGCGACCCAACGAGAACCGCGGCTGGAACGACGACCGTAGCGCCACCGAACTCCAACGCGGCAAGGAGGAGGCCCGGGACTACCGCTACTTCCCCGACCCCGACCTGCCGCCCGTCCGCATCCAGCCCGCCTGGCTCGACCAGATTCGAGCCCGGCTGCCCGAGCTGCCGATCGAACGCCGAAGCCGTTTCGTCTCCGACCTCGGCCTGTCACCCGCCGACGCCGAGACCATCGTCGCCGACCGCGCGACGGCCGACCTGTTCGAGTCGGCCGTTCGAGCCGGCGGACCGCCGGTTGGCCTTGCCAGGCAGTTCGTCAACGTCTGGGCCAGGCTGGCCAACGAGCGCGGAGGGCCCATCGCTGCACTGAACGTCGATGCGGAGCGCATCGGCGCCCTGGCCGGCCTCGTGGACAGCGGCAGGATCAGCCCCACGGCCGCCAACCGGATCGCCGCCGCAATGCTGGAGTCCCATAAGTCGCCCGATGTCCTGGCCGAGCAGTTGGGCCTGGTCCGGGCAGCCGACGTCGAGCAGTTGACCCAATGGGTCGACCAGGCCATCGCCGCTAATCCCGGCGCCGTGCGGACGATTCTGCCCAACCCGAAGAAGGCCCGGGCCGGCGAGGGGTTCCTCCGCGGCCAGGTCATGCGGCTCTCCGGCGGCAGGGCCGACGCGAAGCTGGCCGGCGAACTGATCGCCGGGAGAATCCGCGAGATGAGAACATGAGCAAGACAACAGGCCAATGATGCGACCGGGGGTGGACACCCGGCCGTTCCAGTCCGATAAGGGGGTCGGAGAACGTCGATGAAGGCTCTGCCACTGCGACTCATAACCGTGACCGCGTGCCTGCTGCTGCCGGCCTGCGCTGGCTGCCCCCCCAACGAGCCCAACGCGCTCGATTCCATGCCCCTGGCCGACGTCAAGATCGGCGACCACACCTTCCGCGCCTGGGTCGCCGACGATCCCGAAGAACGCGAGCGGGGCCTGATGCACGTCACCGCCGAGCAGATCAAGCCCCTGCCCGACGGCACCGAGCGGGCCATGATCTTCGTCTTCCCCGCCGAGATGCGGAACGGGTTCTGGATGAAGAACACCGTCATCCCCCTGGACATCGCCTTCATCCGCACAGACGCGACCATCGTCAACATCCTCACCATGGCCCCCCTGGACACCCGACACTACTACCCCAAAGGTCCCTATCGCTACGCCCTCGAAGTCCGGGCCAACACCTTCTCCGCCCTCAAGGTCCGCAGCGGACACAAGGTCACGATTCCACAGTCACTCCTAAAGGACGCCCGGTAGCCGACCGACTCACCTTTGGTCTTCCAGCAAGGGCCCGCCCTGCGATCAGGGAAGGGAGCGCTTGCGCCCGCGCAGGGGTCAAGTCCGATGCAGGTTCTGCTGGTCGATCCTTCATGCGAGCACCTGCCGGACGGCGTCGCCGATCTCCTCACCGAAAGCGGCTGGCAGGTGCAGGCCGCCGACGATTATCGCTCCGCGGTCGAACGGGCACACTCCGGACAGGTGGACGCCATCGTCCTGCCCATGCACGTTCGCGGGCGCCCCCCGGGCGCCGACCGCGAACTGGTCGGTCTCCTGAGAGAAATCGATTCCCGGCGAATCGCCGCCATCCTCATCGGTGACGGGCCCGCCGAGTCCCTGCTCCAGGAGGCCTCCCTCATCGACTTCGCCTCCACCGGCGTCTCCAAGGAGGAGATCCGCGCACGCCTGACCACCCTGACACGCTATCAGGCCCTGGTCAGGAGCATGGAGAGCGAGTTGACCAACATGGAGCGCCTGGGAAAGCGACTCAACCAGCACTTCGCCCAGGTAGACCAGGAGATGCAGCTCGCCAGCCGCCTGCAACGCGACTTCCTGCCACACGTCGACGAGCCCATTGGACCGCTCCGCTTTGCGGTGGTTTATCGGCCCGCCTCCTGGGTCTCCGGCGACATCTACGACGTCTTCCGCGTCGACGAGCAACACGTCGCCTTCTACGTCGCCGACGCCGTCGGACACGGCATGGCCGCCAGCCTCCTCACCATGTTCATCAAGAAGGCCGTCACCGGCAAACGCGTCCGCGCCGACGGCTACGAGCTGCTCGACCCCTCCCAGAGCCTCAGCCTGCTCAACGACGCACTGGCCGCCCAATCCCTGCCCAACTGCCAGTTCGTCACCGCCTGCTACTGCCTGGTCAACACCGAAACGCTCGAGTTGCAGTACGCCCGAGGCGGGCACACCTACCCCCTGTTCGTCTCCGTCGAAGGCCGGGTGACCGAGCTCAAGAGCACCGGCGGACTGTTGGGGCTCTTTCCCGGCGAGGAGTTCATCACCAAGAGCATCCGCCTCAAACCCGGCGAGAAGATCATCCTCTACAGCGACGGCCTCGAGTTCGCCTACAAGCCCCGCGAGGAGGGCGCCGACAAGTGGAGTTACCACCGCCGCGTCTTCGAGTCACTCGCTCACCTGCCCGTCACCAGGATCGCCTCGGACATCTCTACCCGTCTGGACCAGGAGGCCGGCTCCCTCAACCCCCACGACGACGTGACCGTGGTGGCCATGGAGGTGATGGACAACGCGCCCACGGAAGTGTCGGCATCCGGGGCCTCAATGAAAGTCCCGGCTGCGGACGCGTAACTGCTCCAGTTGTTCGCTCAGATCGCCCAGGCGTTCGGTCAGAACGTGGATCACCTCGCCCTGCCGCTCGACGCGTCCCTCGGCCACCAGAGCCACCGCCCGGCGGGTCGGCCGGCCCCATCGCTCGTAAACCCGCGGCCGAACGATCAGGTTGGCCGTCCCCGTCTCGTCTTCCAACGTATAGAAAAGTGTTCCCGACGCCGTCGCCGGCCGCTGACGCACCAAAACCAGCCCCGCAACCCGCACCCATGTGCCCGCCTTGGTTCCCCGAAGCTGCCCCGCTTCGATGATCCCCACCGACCTCAGCCCCACGCGTAGCAGCGACATCGGATGCGCCGCCAGCGACATACCGGCCGTCTCGTAGTCCTGGGCCACCCGACCCGCCAGCGACTGAACCGGTAGCGCCGGACGGGCCTCTTCAACCTCCAGGCCGGCGAACAGCGGCAGTTCCTCGTCGTCGTCCGCCCAACCGCCCAGCACGGACCACAGCGCCTCCCTGCGGTTCAGCCCCATCGACCCAAACGCGTCGGCCGCCGCCAGCCGGGCCAGCGTGCCGCGCCCCACCCCGCTCCGTCGGACCAGATCCGCAACCGAGACAAACGGCCCCTCCCGCCGGGCCTCCTCGATCCCCTCGACCTGTGCCCGCGAGACCCCCTTCACCAAACGCATACCCAGCCGAACGGCCGGCCCGTTAGCACCCCACCCCTGATGGGGGGTGCCCCATCCTTTGCCCAGCAAAGGGTGGGGGACGGAACCGCTATGGTCTATAGGCTCCAACAGACAATCGTAACCGCTGTAATTCACGTCGATCGCCCGCACCTCCACCCCATGCTGCCGCGCATCCCGCACCAACTGCGCCGGGGCATAAAAACCCATCGGCTGACTGTTGATCACCGAAGCGCAGAACGCCGCCGGGTGGTAGCGCTTCAACCAGGCCGACACGTACACCAGCAGGGCGAACGACGCCGCGTGACTCTCCGGAAACCCGTACGAGCCGAATCCCCGAATCTGCTCGAAGACCCGCTCGGCGTAGTCCGCCGACAGCCCGCTGGCCGTCATGCCCTCGATCAGCCGCTCGCGGAACTTGTCGATCGCCCCCCCGCGCCGCCAGGCCGCCATCGACCGACGCAGTTGGTCGGCCTCGCCCGGCGTGAACCCCGCCGCCACCACCACCAGTTGCATGGCCTGCTCCTGGAACAGTGGCACGCCCAGCGTCTTTTTCAGCACCTTCTCGATGGCCGGCGTCGGATAGGTCACCTTCTCCTCGCCGTTTCGCCGCCGCAGGTAGGGATGCACCATCTGGCCCTGGATCGGCCCAGGGCGAACGATGGCCACCTCGATCACCAGATCGTAATAGCGCCGCGGACGCAGGCGCGGCAGCATGCTCATCTGCGCCCGGGACTCGATCTGGAACACCCCCACCGTGTCCGCCCGGCAGATCATGTCGTACACCGCCGCGTCCTCCGCCGGAATGCTGTGCAACGCCAGAGGCACGGGAGAATTGAGAACTGGGAATTGAGAATCGAGAAAACCATCGGGACGCGCGGCGTCACTTTCTCCGCCATCTCCACTTCTCAATTCTGAATTCTCAATTCTCAAATCCGCTCCGCTATTATTCACCAGGTCGAAGCACTTGCGGATGGCCGTCAACATCCCCAGCGACAGGCAGTCGATCTTCAATATCCCCAACGCGTCGATGTCGTCCTTGTCCCACTCGATGAACGTCCGCCCGGGCATGGCCCCCTTCTCCAGCGGAACCATCTCGCACAGCGGGCCACGCGTGATCACGAAACCGCCCACGTGCTGCGAAAGATGACGCGGAAACCCCACGATCTGCCGCACCAGGCCCGTCAGGCAGCGAACCGTCCGCTCACCGGGATCGATGCCCGCCTCCCGGAGCCGGTCTTCCGGCAGGGTCCGATCGCCCCACGACTCCAGCGACTTGGCCAGCGCGTCCACCCGGTCCAGCGACAGCCCCAGAACCTTGCCCACGTCGCGCACCGCCGACCGCGGGCGATAGGTGATGGCCTCGGCCACGATCCCCGCCCGCTCCCGCCCGTACTTGTCGTAGATGTATTGGAACACCTCCTCGCGACGCTCGTGCTCGAAATCCACGTCGATGTCCGGCGGCTCGTTCCGCTCCCGAGAGACGAATCGCTCGAACAGCAGGTCGATCCGCTCCGGGTCCACCGCGGTCACGCCCAGGCAGTAGCACACGGCCGAGTTCGCCGCACTGCCACGACCCTGGCACAAGATCCCCCGCGACCGGGCGAAACGCACAATGTCCCACACGGTGAGAAAGTACGGCTCGTAGCCCAGCTCCTCGATCAGCTTCAGTTCGTGCTCGATCAGACGCCGCACCTTCGGCGGCACGCCCTTCGGGTAGCGCTCGCGGGCCCCCGCCCGCGTCAGCTCCGTCAGATAACGCAGCGGAGTCTTGCCCGCCGGGCACAGCTCCTCGGGATACTCGTAGCCAAGATCGTCCAGACTGAAGCCGCAGCGCGAGGCCGCCTCAACGGTGCCGGCCACCGCATCGGGATAACCCGCAAACAGGCCGGCCATCTGCTCGGGCGACTTCAGATATCGTTCGGCGTTGGCGAACAACCGCGTGCCGGCCTGTTCGATGGTGCAGCGCTCGCGAATGCAGGTCAGCACGTCCTGCAGGAACCGCCGGCCCGGCTCGTGGTAATGCACCTCGTTGGTCGCCAGCATGCCCACACCCGCCCGGCGGGACAGACGGTGCAACTGTGACAGACGCGCGTCATCGTCGCCACCCCTCAACGCCGTCGCGCCCAGGTACAGCCGGTCCCCGAAAACCTCCCCATACCGCAACAACTCAGCCTCATCGGGTGCTACGCCCAGATGGGTGCCACTGCGAGTGCGGGTGCCACTGGCAGACAAAGGGGTGCCACTGGCGGCTCGCCCGCCAGTGCGGATAGGGGTGCCACTGGCGGCTCGCCCGCCAGTGCGGATGCCAGTGCCTGTGCTTGTGGAACGTTCGTCAAGAACCAGCCCGATCAGCCCTTCCGACAGGTCGGCCACGTCCTCGAAGTGAATCTCGCACTGCCCCTTCGGCGTCCGCAGCCGCCCGCGGGTGATCAGCCGGGCCAGCCGCCCGTAGGCCGCCCGATCCGTCGGATACAGCGCGATGGCCGGCGCGTCGTCCGGCACGATCCGGGCTCCGACAATCAGCCGCAGCCCCCGAGCCTTGGCCGCCACGTGCATCCGCACCACACCGGCCAGCGTGTTCCGATCCGTCACCGCCAGTGCCGCATAGCCCAGCTCCGCCGCCCGATCGACCAGCTCCTCCGCATGCGACGCCCCCCGCAGAAACGAGAAGTTGCTCGCACAAACCAACTCGGCATAGCGTCCGCGATCGACGCGCGGTGTCTCGGACGCTCCCTCGGCACCGATCCCTTCCCGGTCGGCGCCGTGCAACTTCAGCAGCACGGTCGGATGCTTGCGTCGGCCATCGTCGGGACTCTCGGGCATCTCAGGCGACTGTTTTTCAAATTACACTATAGCTAAACAATTGTAGAGCAATGGATTATAGAAAAAATAGCCATAGATTGACAGGTGCCAGGCCATCACGTACAATATCCCGTCAGCCCGTCCATCACCCCCGGCTGACCGCAGGAGAACCTGCACATGGACACCATCGCCAAGGGGCGCATGATCGCCTCCATCACCTGCTCCGGTTGCCAACTGAACGGACCGGGCAGACAGCCCTTCTTCCGAGCGAAGCTCGACAGGCAACAAAGCCAGGAATTGATCACACGCCTCCAGCAGTGCGCCAAGGTGGACGGACGACGCTGGTTTCTCCTGCTCGTTACCTACGACGACACGACACGGCTTCTGCTCATGCAACAAAGTCCCCCGGCCTACGAAGCCAACGCAGCCCCCGACTATCTGCGCGGCGACGTGCTCAAGGTCACCGGCAAGAAAGACTCCTGCAACATCGAGTTCTCCGGACGGGTCGGCGCCCCCCTGCTGGTGGAACGCCTCCAGGCCGTAAGCCGCCGGATGCGGCGGTTTCTCGAAATCCGGGTCCCCAATCGTTGGAACAAACGCAACCTGATCGAGTTCATTCCCGACACCGATCTGGAAGCCGCCCAAACGCCTGAACACCGCAAGCTGGCCCTTGCCGGTGAAGCCCTGACCGCCCAAGCCTGGACCGAAAGCGACTTCAGCGATTGGGAACCGCAGGATGCCTGACCTGCACCAGGGCGAGATCTGGTGGGCCGACCTGCCCGCGCCGGCCGGTCGACGCCCCGTCTTGGTGCTCACCCGAACCGACGCCGTCGGCCACATGACCAACGTGACCGTGGCTCCGTTGACCCGGACAATCCGCGGAATCGATTCAGAAGTCGTGTTGTCGCCCGACCAGGGCGTGCCCACCGTCTGCGCCGTCTCCCTGGACAACATCATGACTGTTCGTAAGACCGTGTTGAGTCGGCGCATCGTCGCCCTTCCAGCCGACACCATGACGGAGGTGTTCGACGCCGTTCGATTCGTCTTCGCCATGCCATAGCGCCTCAATCGAACCATCCGTGTACAAACCATTGGCCCGTCTCGCGCTGGCGGAACAGCCAGCACCCCCGCCCCGACCGGCAGGCGGCTCGGAAATAGTCGCGGCGAACGTGCCGCCCCCGCCACCAGCCCGTCTCCAGCCGCTCCGGGCCCGCGCAGTCCACGATCACCTCGCGCGAACCTTTCCAGTCGAAACAGCTCGGCGGCCCCTCCGGTACCACGGCGATAACAGAAACCTCGACCGGCCTGGGCAGCAGGCGCAACGGACGAAGTGAAAAGTGAGAAGCGGGAAGTAATACCCCCGCACCCCGCGTTCCACGCCCCGCGCTCCGCGTTCCAAGTTCCGCGTTCCGAGCTTCGCGTTCCGACCCCTGAGCCCCGATTCCCGCGCTCCGCCCTTCTAGTTCCACGCTCCGAGTCCCGACTTTCGCGCCCCGCGTTCCGCGTCCGATCAGCGGCACGTACTCGAAGGCACGCTCGGGCTGATGGTCGCTGACCGGCAACGGACGGACGACGGCCGACGGGCCCAGGCGGTTGCTCAACCGGTCGATCAGTTCGGCCAGGTCCTCCCCGTCCGCCCGGCCGGTCTCGAACAGCTCGTCCTGCCAGCCGTCCAGCGGCTCCACCCGGCGGGCCCACAGCGTGACCCCGGCCGCGCCGGTCGGCAGTTGCAGGTTGTCCAGCCCGCCCGTCAGCAGGGAGCGCAGGTGCCGCACCGACCGCGTGGCCCGCGAGACGTTCAGCTCCAAGGTGATCGGGCGCAGCTCGGGACAGTGGAAGGTGACAAACAGTTGTCGCACCCCCGCCACCCGACGCTCGAGCTGCTCGCAGAAACAGGCCAGCGTCCGTTCCACCGCCTCGCACAAAACGTCGTGCCGGTCGGTGGGCCGACCGATGCGCAGACCGCTCCTGAGCACCGCCGTCGGCCGGAACGGAGTCAGCACCTCCGGCTCGTCGCCCAGGGCCTGGTCCAGGCGGTACAACAGGTCGTCGCCGAACCGGGCCCCCAGCGACGCGCGCGGCAGGTGCAGCAGGGCCTCGATCGTCTCGACACCCAACGCCCCCAGGGCAGCGAGAATCCCGGGCTCGACGCGCAACGCGCCCACCGGCAGCGGGGCCAGTGCGGCCGCGGTTCGGCCCGGCGCGGCGACGATCTGATCGGCCGGATGGGCATGGGCCAGGGCCCAGGCCGCCCCGGGCGTGTCGGCCAGCGCGCCGCGGGCGGCGTACCCCAACTCGCCCACGCCATCGACGACCCGACGCAACAGCGTCTCCTCGTCGGGGAACAGCCGATGGCAGCCGGACACGTCCAGCAGCAGCGTGTCGTCGCCCTCCAGGTGCACGTAGGGCGAAAAACGATCGGCCCAGACGGCCAACGACTCGAGGGCGGCCCGGTCGGCCGCCGGATCGTGAGGCCGGGCGACCAACGAGGGCACCGACCGCACCGACGGCACCGAGGCCCGCGACGACACCGACGACACCGACGACACCGACGGCACCGACGGCAGCGAGGCCCGTGCTTCGGCCAGGGTCATCCCCACACGAATGCCCGCTCGGACCGCCCGGGCGTCCGCGGCCACCACGCGCACCACCGAGGCCTGCGTGGCGGTCACAACCACCGGCGCCACCGCGGCGGGGGCTGCGGGCGCCACGCCTGACACCAGGCCTGGCGCGAGGCCGGGCGCCTGCCCGAGACCGGGCACCTGCGCGGGCGCGACCGCGGCAGGGGCTTCTGGCGCGAGGCCGGGCACCTGCGCGGGGGCGGGGTCAGGCGCTGATCCGCCGGTCGCTCCGCTGTGGACGCTCAGCCGGTCGGTGGTCAGGTACGGGAAGTAGAGGCTCAACACCCGTTTCATCGTCCAGGCCGATAACGAACGGCTCTACGGGCGTCCCTTCCCGGACCTTCATCAAGGTGACGCGACACAGTCGAGGAGCGGAATGCGACGGTCCCATCCCGCCGCGCCGGACCGATTCACAACGACCCTCGATGACCCCTCCCTGTAAACCTGCCGATTCCCACCCGTCCACGCCTGCGGCACCCAACCCGCGATCCTGGAGCGCGACAGACCCGGGGGCTTCAACGGGGACGGGCTCGACGCGCATCTGCACGGCCGCGAACGAATGGCGGCGGCCGGTGTCGGGTCGCAGCAGAATCCCCAATCCGCCGCCGCTCTCCGCCGCCAGTTGCAGGCGCCGCGAGGCGGCGGCGTCCAGCCGACGGATGGGGGCCACCACGGCGGCCACGGCCGAACAACGCAAACACTGATCGACCGCCCAGACGACCTCTTCGGGCCTGGAAACCCGAATGACCAGCAGCCGATCGACCTGCATGCCCAACCGCCACATGGCCGGCGGATAGAAATCGCCCCCCGCATCGACGACCGCGACGGCGCGGCCGCTTTGTGCGGCGGCCACGGCGGCGCGAAGGGCGAGCGTGGTGCCCCCCGCACCATCGAGGTGCGAGAGGATCTCGGTGACCGCCCCGCCCGGCAGCCCGCCGTTGGGCAAGGCCCGATCCAAACGGGCCAGCCCGGTTGGCACGACCGGCCGCGTGCCCCCGCGGCGGCGATGCTGGTACCGTTCCAGCATCGCCCGCAGTTGCCGCAACCGGTCGTCGCGCGCAACCCCACCGTTCACCCTGGTCACGGGTGCTTGCGACATCCCAAAACCCCCGCGTCGGGACCCCCGGCGGCCCTGATCGGATATACCTAACATACACCAAACTTGTGGGTCTGTCAAGCGGAATCCTGGCCGTTGGTGAGAATCCGTGGCCGTGACGCTTGCGGCGGGGTTCGGCTGGTGTGTTGATGCCGCGGGCGGCTTGTCCGACCGTGCGGTGTCTCGGGTGGGGGCGTGGAGCACACACACTGGCAGACGAGCTGCCAGTGGCACCCGGCGTGTGGCGGACAAACACTGGCAGGCGAGCTGCCAGTGGCACCCGGCGCACCGGCAGGTGAGCGGCGAATGGCGAATAGCAAACTGGGAATGGAGAGACACTGGCAGGTGAGCCTCGCGGCAGGTCAACCCGCCTTCGGCGGAACGACCTGCCCTACCGATGCTGCCAGTGGCACCCGCCTGAACCGTCACGCGTCGTGGAAATCGCCGAGGGCTTGGCGGTATTGGGCGGGCGTGTTGATGTCGCGGATGGCGTCGAGGTCGGGGTCCACGTCGGCCAGGTCCTGCGGCGTCACCGGGCGGACGTCCAGGGCATCGAGCAGTGCCATCATGCTGTCACGGCCGTCGGCCAGCAGGCGGGCGATGGTGGAGAGGACGCCGACGCGGTACACGGCCGACAGCGGCTGGCGGTGGCCGTCGATCAGCGGGACGGCGGCATCGTGGTCGGCCAGCAGGTCGAGCAGGCGGTTGACGTATGCCGGCGTGATGAAGGGGGCGTCGCAGGCGCAGACGAAGGCCGCGTCGCATTGGCCGCAGATGGTGGCCAGGGCGTCGGCGAATCCGCGGAGGGGTCCGGCGTCGGGCACCGTGTCGCGGACTACCAAGACCGGCGGATCGAGTTCGGGCAGGTCCTGGTCGGGGGCGGCCGACACGACGACGGGGTCGGCGGCCTGAGCGACGGCGCTGACCACTCGCTCGAGCAAGGGCCGCCCGCCGAAGTCCAGCCAGGCCTTGGAGGCGCCCATCCGGGTACTGCCGCCGCCGCAGAGGACGATGGCGGCCAGACGTGGTTGTTGGGATGTGGACATTTGACGCCTGCCTCGTTACGCCGTTGCGACCCGGCCGGTTGGGCATGTCCGCAACCCGGCTCCGTTGTGGGTTATAAACCCACGTGGTCCACTTTCAAGCGAGGCGATCGTCGGCTCGGTCCCTAATGCGACAGATGGCGGAACACGGGCGGTACCGGTTTTCGGGCGTCCTTCGCGGCGCGGCGGTTCCGGGGATCTGGCCGGGCGTCGTGTGCAGCGTGCTGTTTACTCGTACGGTCCGGGCCTATTCTGCCGGCTCGATCACCTGTGACCGCAGCCTCTCGTCGCGCCCATTCGGGCGTTGCAGCTGATTGTCAGCCCCTGGTGGATGAAGCGCTTCCACTATTCGCACGGGTCGGTCGAGCTGCTGACGTGGTTGGATGTATCGTGAGGCAGGGAGCTGAACAGATGGAGGGCCTATCATCAGCGTCACAGGCGCAAGTAAGGGCTCCGGCTCTACCCTTGCGGTGCTTTCCCCGGAGCGTAGAATGATCCGTGCTAGACCATCCTGGAAGGCCCTCCGGGGCGCGGAGGTTCTCCCAGGGGTGGCCGAGTGGTTTATGGCACCGGACTGATAATCCGGCGATCCGAAAGGGTCCGTGGGTTCGAATCCCACCTCCTCCGGCCCGGGCCTCCTCAACCGCGGTGTTCGGCACCGCCGCTGAGGGGGCCCGAACTGGTTTGGCGCTGCACGACCTCTCCGAGTCGAACCGAAAGGCATTTGCCTCGGCCCACGCTGGGCTGCCCCGGAGGGCACAATCGTTAAAGGCTGTATCCGATCATCGCCCCGCTAACTCGTTCCAGTGGAACAACTTAGGGAGTGGGCGCGGCGAGCTGATTCGGGATCAGCCGCCAGATGCTCGGCGCGGGAGCCAGGATGCTGGCGCGACTTGCCTGTTCTCGGTAAGATTACGGCCATGAGTCGAGACGAAGTCCAGCATTTCCTCACCGCGTTGGGTTCATTCACCCGGTCCGACATCGCGAGCATTCTCAAGACGCGAGCCGACCCTGACTCAGCGACGACTGTGGTTGCTGCTTGCGCTTGGCTCAGCAGCATGGACCCTCACACCCAAATGCCGCCCCGCGAGCACTTCCTCGATGCGTTGGAAACGCTCGCTGCAAGCAAGCACGCGACAGCCCCGCACGCGCTGAAACTGATCGCGGCGAAGGCTGCCAACGCCCGCATCCGAGTCGAAGCCGTGCGACGCCTCGGAAGGGCTTCAGCCAAGGTCGAGGTCCGCAAGCTCCTGCACTCGCTCATCACGGGGCAGTCGTCGCCGACAGCTGGGTTTCAGGGCGAGAGGATCAACGACGACGAGTTCAAGCAGGCTGCCATTCAAGCGATTGGCGAAATGGCGAAGCCGAACGCTGCCGACACCGAACTGGTTCTCGGCATCCTCAAAGCGGATGTGGAATCGCGGTCCGACTCGGCGCTGTTCCAGACCGCCGCTGAGTCCCTTTGCAGGCTGGCAAAGCCGTCGAATCTCGAATGGTTGGCCGATGCGGCCACGAGTCTAAGAGACTCGCACATGGCGCTAAGCACCCTGAGCATCTGCGCGAAATACTCCCGCCGGGCCTTACTGGTCCATGCGGACAAGCTGTCCGATGCGTTGGTGCGATCCCTGCACCACCTGCCGAAGAGCGATGAATTGCAGGATCGCCTTTGCGATCTGGCCCGAAAAACGACATGCGCGCAGCTCCTGGAAAAGCTGTCATCCCGGTACTGGGACGCGCCCCCACATAGTCCCGTTGGCGCGGTGGTCTGGGCTGCGGTCGAGGCATATGGACCTGCCGACGCGGTCCTGGCCGATGCATGTCTTGCGCTCGCTAAAAGCGGAGAGAACGCGCAGCCCGGTGGTCCTTGGGTCCATCAGCTGACACGTTGTGCCGAAGCCGGGCATGCGGACCGAATCACGTGTCGGATCACTCGAATGGACGGGGCCGGCCACAAGCTCATCCTCGAAAGCGGATCGCTGCAGAACGTCTTAGGTGGGGCAGATGAGGTTGTGGAGGGGATCTGTCGCGCATTCACGGAAGCTCCAAATGTCGGAGATCCGCAGGTTTATGGCGCCATGCGCTGCGTGTTGGCTCTCGGCATCGCCGATTGCCGCGAACTCCCGTCTGTAGACTGGTTGGCGAGAGGTCGGATGGGAAAAGATGGTCGCACGAATCTGGCGGAACAGATCGCGGAACAGCTGCGGAGCAATGAAGCTTCGATGAGTCCGATCCAACGGTTAGCGCAGTCCGTCTTCGACCAGACGATGCAGAAGGGTGCAATTGAGATTGCGGCGAGGTTTGCGGCGCGCAACGACGAGCTGGCGTCTTTGTTCTGCGAGGTATTGCTGACTACTGCGGGCGACCTCGATTGTGCCGCTTGGGAGCCACTGACTACTACTCCCGAGTTTCGGCGTTTTGAGGACGGCTTTTTCTCGACATGCGAGCAATGGTTCAAGGATCATGCCGTCCGCTTTCTTATGCAGGATGACCGACTGAATCGCTATGTTCTCGATGTGATCCGCCGACGGAACCTCCGCTTCGCGGAAGCTGTGCGGACTGCCGCACGGAGCATCGTTCACACGAGTGATGCCGACCACTTGCTGGACCGAATTGCCTGCAGCGGGGAGGACAACTCAGTGGGCATGCTCGCTGAACTGACGTGCTTCGCTGCTGAGGACAGGGGACTGGCTCTGCACGTTCGGAAAGAGGCGATCCGGCGAACCGCAGGGCTGTGTGCTGAGGGGACCCTGCAGCCTGAGGAACTGCGAGCAGATATTCTGCCACACATCCACGCACGGTTCAACGACGCTCTCGAAGTTCGGCTCGCCGCATATGCAGCCTGCCTGCACGTGCCCGACTGTTCCAGCATCGTGCCGCTCGTAAGAAGGCGTGAGACGGAAGCAGAGATGCGGGGGAAGGCGGCGATCGGAAAGGCGCTGGCGACACTTCGGAAGCAGCTCCTGAGTGTGCGGCCGGACTTGCACGCTGCCACGGACTGTGTTTCGTGGATCCAGCACGTTCGCAACCTTGGAATCGCCTCCATGGGCGCGGAAATACGGCCTTACTTGGACCCGCCACATCCGAACGAGGACGTGGTCCTAGCAGCATTGGAATGCCTTGCCCAGCTTGGGGGACGTACGGCGCTCAAGATCGTCGATGGGTTCCTGCAAGAGACCTCGCCCGAGGGGGTCGTATTAAGGGAGGCTCGTCGGGCAAAGATCGTCTTGCAGGATCGGAATGACGCCGACTTGTTCGAGGCGCTATCCCAGTTCTTTCCAGAAGACTCCAACGTATTGAATCCGTCCCTCGATTACGATGCGCTGCTCGGCGGGCGCGCCAGGCGGTTGGCTGCCGGGCTCACCGACAGCTGGACACAATGGGAGGCCGGTCATTGGGGTGATTTCGTTACACACCTGGACGCGGCTTGCGACCTGCTGGTTCGGCACCTGTTCACAGCAGCGCCGGCGAAGATGAAGTTGGGGCGCGACAAATGCAGGCAACTCGCGACGAAGCCCTATGGAAATCGCCTTTCTGTTTCGCAGTTTCGTGACGCATATCCAGTTCTTCAGGCTGGTTTCTCGGAGATCCACGCGCTTCGTGGCGAGGGGACGACCGCGCACGTCGAAGAGCCCGACGGAACCGCGAAGCCGGGGCTCACCGACACCGGAGCCAAGTTCGCGATGGACCAGTTCGTGCAGCTCTTCCCGCGGTATGTCGCCGAACTAGCGGAGCTCAGCCAGCCTTCTGGGCAACCTGGCACGGGATGACGCGGTGCGCGGCGCTGTGGGAGCCGATGAGCCGGGGATGGCGTTTCACGGGTTGCGGTTGGCCCCCTGTCGACAGGCAGGGCACCTCCTGAATAGCGAATAGCGAGTTGGGGCCGCTCCCTTATCCCGGGAATCGGGACGGTGCGGGAAAACGGGGCGCGGGCTGGTTTGCGTCAGGTTTGGGGGCGCGACCTGCGGGGTGCTTTCCGCCGCCCGCTCCGGGGCGGGGTTCTTTAACGAACACGTTTCCCACGGGTTGCGCTGCGCCCGCCGGTTGGCGGGCTGCGCTCCACCCGCGGCTACAGACCGCCGCCCCCTTTGGGGGCGGAAGTGGGCGCGGCGTCGGGCGCGACTCGGGGCCGCTCCCTCATCCCGAGAGTCGGGACGGTCCAGAAAACGGGGCACTGCCTCATCCCGAGGATCGGGACGGTACAGAAAAAGGGCCGCTTCCTCAGCCCGAGAATCGGGACGGTGCTGAAGAAGGGCCGCTCCCTGATCCCGAGAATCGGGACGGTACGGAAAGGCGAGTTGCGAGTGGCGAATGGCGAGTAGCGAGTTGAAGGCGGAGAGACAGGATCCGCTTCCTCACGGGCGCGGCTCGGAAAGGCAACAATCGGGCGGTTCGTGTCGAGAGCAGTAGCACACATGCCTACCCGGGCTTCGCCCGTGAAGGCGTGCCACCCAACCGCGACGAGGTAGGCCGCGCGAACTGAAGTTCGCGGCTCGGGGATCGGCTAACTCATCCGGGAACTGGTATGGCGTGGCTCGCGTGGTGGGGGGTTGGCGGCTAGGCTATTGGTCATGGCTAGCGGGGACCAAACCGGTGACGCGATGTCGGGGCGCATCCTTGATGTGGTGCGCCGCTACTGGGGGGTTGATCAGCTTTGGCCGTTGCAGGAGGAGGCCATTCGGGCGGGGGTGGAGCATCGCGATTCGCTGGTGGTGCTGCCTACCGGCGGTGGGAAGTCGTTGTGCTATCAGGTGCCGCCGCTGCTGGCCGACCGCACGGACATCGTCATCTCGCCGTTGATCTCGCTGATGAAGGACCAGGTGGACGCGTTGCGGACCTGCGGCTACCCGGCCGCTGCGCTGCACAGCGGGATGACGCCGCAGGAACGCAGTCAGACCGAGGCCCAGATCGCGGCCGGCAAGTGCCGCCTGGTGTTCGTCGCTCCGGAGCGCGTGTTGTCGCCGTGGTTCCAGCAGACCATCGAACGGCTGAAGGTGCGGGCGTTCGCGGTTGACGAGGCCCACTGCATCAGCCACTGGGGACACGACTTCCGGCCGGAGTATCGCCAGCTTGCGACGCTGAAGGAGCGGTTCGCCGGCGCGAGCATCCACGCCTACACGGCCACGGCGACCCAGCGCGTGCGAGCGGACATCGTCGAGCAGTTGGGGCTCGAGGACCCGGCTCTGCTGGTGGGGTGTTTCGATCGGTGCAACCTGGTGTACCGCATTCTGCCGCGGGTGGACCGACGGGGGCAGGTGCTGGAAGTGATCCGGCGTCACCAGGGGGAGGCGGTCATCGTCTATTGCATCAGCCGCAAGGACACCGAGCAGATGGCCGCGTTCCTGGCGGCCAACGAGGTGCGGGCGGCGGCGTACCACGCGGGCATGGATGCCGTCGAGCGTCGCCGGACTCAGGACGCCTTCGCGGCGGAGTCGGTGGACGTGGTGGTGGCCACGGTGGCCTTCGGCATGGGCATCGACCGCAGCAACGTTCGCTGCGTGATCCACGCGGCCATGCCCAAATCGGTGGAGCACTATCAGCAGGAGACCGGGCGGGCGGGGCGCGACGGGCTGGAGGCCGAGTGCGTGCTGTTCTACTCGGCGGCCGACGCGATCCGCTGGGAGTCGATCCTCCGCAAGAGCACGGCCGAGACCGAGGCGGGCGAGGAGGTCGTGGAGGCGGCGTTGCAGCTTTGCAACCAGATGCGCCGCTTCTGCACCGGGCCGACGTGCCGGCACCGGGCGTTGTCCGAGCACTTCGGTCAGGCGTACGAGCGCACGGACTGCCAGGCGTGCGACGTGTGCCTGGACGAGGTGGAAGGCGTGATCGACGGGACGGTGAGCGCGCAGAAGATCCTGTCCTGTGTCGCCCGCGTGGAGGAGCGGTTCGGCGTGGAACACGTGGTGGACGTGCTGAGCGGGGCGGACACGGAACGCGTGCGGAACTGGAGCCACGACCAGCTCAGCACGTTCGGTCTGCTGAAAGACGTGCCCCGCAAAACGGTGCAGAACATGGTCTACCAACTGGTGGATCAGGGGCTGCTGGATCGGAGCGGCGGCGACCGGCCGGTGCTGATGCTCAACGAGAATTCCTGGTCGGTGCTGCGCGGGCAGCGCGAGGTCCGGCTCATCCGCCCGAAGGCCGAGCCGGTGGCCAAGACGAAGTTCGATGCCGAGTCGTGGGAAGGCGTTGACCGCGGGCTGTTCGAGCGTCTTCGCGAAGTCCGCCGCGAACTGGCCGAGGAGCGCGGCGTCCCGGCGTTCGTCATTTTCGGCGACGCGACGCTGCGCGGGATGGCCCGGCTGCGGCCGTCATCGCCTGAGGAGATGCTGTGCGTCAAAGGCGTGGGTCAGAAGAAGCTGACGGACCTCGGCCCCCGCTTCCTCGACGAAATTCGCGTCTATTGCCGGCAACATGGGGACGAGGCGGTACAATCGGGACGGAGCGCAGATTGATATCCCCAAACATGCGGCAGAGTCGGCGGGCGTGACCGGTGGGAGAAAACCGCGATGGAAGAACTGTTGAAAGACGTGCCCGAGGATCTGCGGGGGCTGTTCAAGTCGTTGGTCGCGCTGACCGACGCGTTCTGCGACGAGCACCTGGACGCAGAGTACAAGCAGCTCAGCCGGGAGATGGCGGCGGCCGTGTGCCAGGAGGGGTCGCCCGTGGTCCGGGGCAAGCCGGTGAGTTGGGCCAGTGGGATCATCTACACGCTCGGTCGGGTGAACTGCCTGAGCGACCCGGACAACCCGCCGACGATGACCGGCGCGGAGATCGCGGAGGGTTTCGGTATTTCGCAGAGCACGATGCTCGCCAAGTCGAAGGTGATTTGCGAGGGGCTGGACGTGATACCGCTGGACCCGCAGTGGTGCCGCGAGGACCTGCTCGACGAGAACCCGCTGATCTGGATGATGGAGCTGGACGGGTTCATCGTGGACATTCGTGACGCCCCGCGGGACGTGCAGGAGGCGGCCTACCGCGAAGGGTTGATTCCGTACATTCCGGCCGACTGCGACGAGGGTGGTCCGGACGACGAGGGGATCATCGCCCGGATCGGGCCGGATAGTTCGCGACCGTGACGGGCGGGGCAGCCGCGCGGTCGGCTGAAGCCGACCACGCGGAATAGCGAATAGGGGACGGAGAGACACCGGCGGGCGAGCTGCCAGTGGCACCCCGGCGTCCTCCGGCGATCAACGAGTTCTCAGGCCGGCCTCTCTACCCACCGGAATCGCAGGTCTCCACGTTCGCGCCTGGATCGTACGTCAACGTGGCGTGGACTACGTTGTCCACGCAGAAGGTGTAGGCGGTGCCGCCGTTCTTGGGCCCGGCGATGAGGACGGCCACGCCGTTGACGTCTGTGGTTTCGGTGAACGTGCCGGTGTACTGCCCGCTGAAGGTGCCGGTGACGTCGGCGCCTTCGACCGGCAGGCCGAGGTCGTCGAGGATGGTCACGGTCACGACGGCGTACTTGTTGCCGCCGCCCTGGTCGTCGATGGTGGGCACGATGGACTCGACGTGCATGATGTTTCCGCCGGCGGGCTGCGACGTCGCGCCGGCCTCGCCGCCGGGGCCGCTTTCGTTGCTGGCGGTGTCCACGGCCGTCACGACGTAGTAATAGGTCAGGCCGTTGCTCAGGCCGGTGTCGGTGAAATCGCTGGTGGCCAGGGGGGCGGCGTTCATCTTCAGGTAAGGCCCGCCGCTGTTGGTGGAGCGGAGCACGTTGTATCCGGCGAGGTCGGCATCGGCGTTGTCGTCCCAGTCCAGGGTGATGAAGGTGTCGTCGCCGGTGGCCAGCAGGCCGGTCGGGACGGCGGGCGGCACGATGTCCTGGGCATAGAGGGCAAACTGGTATTCACTGAAGTCATCCAGATCGACGTCGAGATCGCGGTTGCAGTCGAAGGGCTCACATCCGGGGTCGTGGAGCCCGCCCGGGCCGGTCATGCAGGCCGGGAACTGGGCGTAGTCGGCCAGGGTGGCCTGGCCGTCGCCGTCGTAGTCGCCCGCGACGGGCGGCACCAGAGCCAACTGTGCCTGGGCCATCATCTCCGGCGGACACTTGTCGTTGATGTTCCACAGGTCGTACATTTCCTGGCCCTTGGTGTCGGTGGTGTTCTCGTCGCGGAGGAACTCGATGAACTCCTTGCTGGTGCTCTGGTAGTAGAGCGTCACGTCGACCGAGGCGGCGGCGGCGGGAATGGCGTAGGAGGACACGTCCCAGTACTGCCCGTCGGCGTAGACGTAGTCAACGGGTGACCCGCCGAAGAGACCGTAGTCGGCGTTGGAGAAGCCCAACGGCGGGATGCGGTTGTCCAGGAAGATCTTGTTGTTGAGCACGAAGTGGAAGGACGGGCCGGGGGGCACGCCCGCCAGCGGCGCGACCACCTCGTCCATGCCGGGCTCGGTGTGGTAGATCTTGGCCTCGGCGTCGTGGCTCAGATAGCCGGTGGCCGAGTCGTAGGCCCCGGACTCGGCGATGAGCGTCGGCGTGTCGTCATAGAACTTGACGTTGATCCAGATGCGCCGGCCCTCGGGGTAGCCGGTGGGCAGCTTGTGGCCGGTGTTGTTGACCACGGTAACCAGCAGGTCGCGGTCCTGCTGCTCGACGGACATGTCGGCCGCGTTCTGTAGCATGTACCGGGCGCGGAGGATGCCGTCCTGCAGTGCGGCGTCGTTGACCTCGCCGGGGAACAGGGTGTTCAGCAGGCCGGGGAACCAGGTGCTGCCGCCGGTGATGTCGTGCAGGGGCAGGTCGTCGCGGGTGGGCGGGGTGCCGAAGTTGCAGCCCTCGCCGGTGACGTCGTGCATGTGGCAGTCCTGGCAGGTGGCGACGTAGTCCTTGTTGCCGCCGAACTGCGGGCCATAGACGCCGGCCTGCGTGTTGTACTGGCTGTAGAACCACTCGCTGTAGGTGCGTTCGACGGGCATGAGCGAGTGGGGTGAGAAGGTCGTCGAGGTGGTGTCGAAGGCGTTGGGCACGAAGTTGCCGCTGCCGTCGTTCTCGAATGCGGGGTTGCTCACGTTGTGGCAGGTGCCGCAGAGGGCGGCCTCACGGTGGAACGGCGAGACGAGTATCGGGTGGCCGCTGTCGGCGTTGAGGAAGGGGCCGCGGCGTGCGCCGGTGGGGTCGATGACGGCCATGCCGTTGCCGAACTCGGTTCCGGGGAAGCTGAGGGCGGCCAGGATGGCCTGGTCCTCGGACGGGTTCTCTCCGGGGCTGTAGATGGGATCGACCAGGCGGTGGCAGAAGTCGCAGGACACGCCGCTCTCGTCGGTGTCGAGCATCTGGCTGCCGTCGGTGGGAATCGACCGGCCCTGGAGCCAGCCGCGCGGGAAGTGGCACCGCAGGCACATGTCTCCGGAGTCGGGGGCGTCCTGGTTGGCGATGGTCATGTTGGCCAGGAAGATCAGATCGCGCGAGGCCTGGGCCATCATGCTGCCCTGCCAGTTGTAGTAGGGCTCGAAGGCGGTGTTGTAGTTTCCGTGGCAGGGCTCGCAGGCTTCGGGCGGGTTGAGGATGCCGGCCTCGAAGGGCTGGCTGCCCGGCTGGTCGAAGTCGCGCAGCGTGGAGGGGACGATCCCGCCGGGCGGCGACTCGATGGTGAAGACGGCGTCGCTGTCGTCCTGGGCTTCGTTGAACGCGTTGTCGGTGGCCACGGCGCGGAAGACGGCCTGGACCGTGGGCCGGTTTGCCGGGAACCAGGTGTGGCTGCCGGTGTTGCTCAGGCTCTGGGCCACCGGCTTGAAGGTGGCTCCGTTGTCGAGCGACACGTACAGATCGATGGTGGCGATGCCGCTGGCGTCGTCGGCGAACCACTGGACGGTTGTGCCGCTGTTGGCCACCAGTGTTTCGCCCCCGTTCGGTGCCGTCAGGCTGACCGTCGGCGGCGTGGTGTCGCCGCCGGTGCTGGGCAGCAGATAGGGCTGGATGTCGGCCAGGTCCACGTTCGATACGCTGGCGAGATTGGCCGGCGTCAGACCGGGGAACGTCGGCGTGTTGACGAAGTTCACGGTGTCGGTGATCTCGATACCGTTGCTGAATCCGTCGCCGTCGGAATCCAATCCGTCCAGACCGAGGATCGCAGCGACCGAGCGGTCGGTGGCCTCGACCGCCAGGCCGAATGGGTTGCGCGTTCCGCCGCCTCCGAAGTCGAAGTGGCAGACGCCGCAGTGGCCGGCCTGACTGGGCACGTCGTCCAGCACACTGCCGACCGCCGAGGGATAGGCGTCGAAGAAGTTACCGCGGTAGGGGTTGCGGGCCTGGGCCTGCGGCGTCAGGCAGCAGAGGATCAACAACGCGCAGACGGCTGCCATGATGAGACCGACTGGGGATGTTCGCGAGTTCGCTCTTGTCATTTGGATCGCTCCTTCTCCTGCTCCCCGCCCGGTTGGATGGGCGGTTGGCCCGAAACGGGATGTGTCGATCATCAAGTCCCTATGAACCTCGCTCGTCGGACCCCGGCCCGTGGAGTCCGTCATCGGTTGGTGGCGTCATCGAACAAGACAACGGGATGGAAACGTGTGCTTTCCCTCCGACTTCTTGCCCGGCCCGGCCCGCCCGGCAGACGCAGCAGTCGTCAGACTGTTGCGCTTCAGCGCATCGCGTCTGCCAGAGCCCGAACGGTTTTCAGTTTGCCAAAGCCTCCGGTTCGATGGACCTATTATAGCGGACACCTACGGGGGAAAGTCAATAACTCGCAGTGCGGTTCGTCCGGGTGCAGCGCGGCGTCGCTTCTCGCGTTTGTGGCCTTATCGGGCGCGGAGCGTCCTGTCGAACGCAAACGGTCTCCGTCAGGGCTGTACGTGGCGCCCCACAAGCAGGCAGGATCGCACCGGTCGTCACCCCAGCTTGTCATCGCGGAGGTACAGCCGCACAATACCGCTCCGATTGGACAGCAGAGGTCAGGCCCGCGACGGGGCCTTAGTGACGGAATGGAGGCGTTGCCGTGTGCGCACGTTTCAGCTTGCCTGTACTGTTGGCCATCAACGTTCTGCTTCTACCCTTGGGCGTCCAGGCCCAGGAGACCGCTCGCGACCACCAGATCACGCCCGACGACTACTTCACCGTGGGCGTGATCACGGACTGCGCCGCGTCGCCGGACGGGCGGCACGTGGCCTACACCGAGTCGCGCTGGGAGCCGCCGGCCGACAAACGCAACATGGACCTGTGGGTCGTCGAGACCGCCACCAGGGAGGTCACCCGCCTGACCTTCGAGAGTGCGGCCGACAGCACCCCGAAGTGGAGCCCCGACGGGAAGTGGATCTACTTCACCAGCAGCCGCGAGCGCGGTGAGGAGAAGGACCCGCCCTACAACGGCAAGACGCAGGTCTGGCGGGTCGGCGTCGAGGGCGGGCCGATCTTCCCGGTCACGCGCGTCAAGGACGGCGTGGACCATTACGACCTGTCGGCCGACGGTAAGACGCTCTACTACGTGGTCGGCGAGAAGAAGGTCGATCCTGAGTGGAAGGAACTCTACGAGAAGCACGAGCACATCACCTACGGCCACGGCGTGGTGAAGTATTCGCAGGTGTGGGCGCTGGACCTGCAAAGCTGGCGGGCCGAGAAGCTGGTGGACGAGAAGCGCGTCGTCGGCGCGCTGGCCGTCGCGCCCGACGGCAAGCGCCTGGCCATGATCACCACGCCGACCGAGGAGACGATCACCAACGAGGGCCAGTCGCGGGTGGACATCTTCGACCGCCAGAGCAAGGAGATGGTCACGCTGCCCGACCGGCAGTGGCGTGAGGACGCCCCGTCACCCTACGGCTGGCTCGAGAACCTGGCCTGGTCGCGGGACGGAAGCTCGCTGGCCTTCCGGGTCGATTTCGACGGCTTCCCCTCGGAGATCTTCGTGGCCCAATTGGCCGGTGGCGACGCGAAGATTCAGAAGCTGACGCGCCCCGACGAGGTGCACGTCACCGGCGGCCGGATGGCGTGGCGCGGCACGTCGAAGGACCTGTGCTTCCTGGCCGAGGACCACGCCCGCGTCCGCGTCTACTGCATCACCGACATCGGGGACGGCCGGCAGGGACCGGTGCAGACGCTCACGCCCGGCGACGTGTGCGCCGAGACCTTCAGCCTGCCGACGTCGGGTTCGGACCTGGCCGTGGTGATGAGCGGCATCACGCATCCGCCGGACGTGTTCAGCTACCCGGCCACGCCGCCGGTCCAGGCGCCCTCCGGCACGCGGCTCACGCGGGTCAACCCGCAGGTGGACACCTGGCGGATACCACAGATCAGCCTGGTGAGTTGGAAGGGCTGGAACGGCGACACGGTCGAGGGCATCCTGGAGCTGCCGCCGGACCACACGCCCGGCAAGCCGCTGCCGATGGTCGTCGAGCTGCACGGCGGTCCGACGGCCGCTTCACTGTTCCGCTTCCGCTTCTGGATCTACGGGCGCGTGCTGTGGGCCGCCCGGGGCTACGCCGTGTTCAGCCCGAACTACCGCGGGTCCACCGGCTATGGCGACAAGTTCCTGACCGAGCTGGTGGGGCACAAGAACGACCGCGACGTGACCGACATCCTGACCGGCGTGGACGCCATGGTCGAGCGCGGCATCGCCGATCCCGACCGCCTGGGCGTGATGGGCTGGAGCAACGGCGGCTACCTGACCAACTGCGTGATCACGCAGACCGACCGCTTCAAGTGCGCCAGCAGCGGCGCCGGCATCCTGGACGCGGCCATGCAGTGGGCCTCGGAGGACACGCCCGGGCACGTGATCAACTTCCAGAGGGGGTTCCCCTGGAATCGGTCGGAGGAGATGCGGGCGGCGTCACCGCTGTACGCCGCGGACAAGATCAAGACCCCCACGATCATCC
>Ga0307379_10001853_pt1 | contig 32215 bp, 24 predicted proteins | sample UN2MG_FD_202237 | JGI IMG/M metagenome (GOLD analysis project Ga0307379, IMG submission 202237) | Soil microbial communities from Risofladan, Vaasa, Finland - UN-2 | ecosystem: Environmental > Terrestrial > Soil > Coastal area > Acid sulfate soil | place: Finland: Risofladan, Vaasa | collected...
GATAACGCTCATTCGCACCTTCGCGCCAGCATGATCGGGCCCTCGCTCACCGTGCCGTTTCGCTCGAAGGCGCTCACGCTGGGCACCTGGCAGCAGATCGTGTTCATCGATTTCGATACCCGCCCGCGCCGCCGCGAGCTGATCCTGCAGTTCATTGGAGAGTAAGGAAAAAGGAAGACCAACCACGGAGGGCACGGAGGACACGGAGGGATCAATCACAGAGGACACGGATGACACGGAGACGGATCAACGGCGCGCACGAACACAGCTACCACGCCATTCCTTCGTTCAACGTTCAACGTTCAATGTTCGATGTTCACGTCGTTAACTCATCCTTTCACCACCGCGATCGGCCGCAGCATAGCGACCTTCTGCGCGATTCCGGCGTTGTGCACCACGTCAACAACGTCTGCCACGTCCTTATAGGCCTCCGACACCTCCTCGCCGAGGGTTTTGCGGCCTTTTGAACGCACTATTATCCCGCGCTGCTCGAGCTCGCGGGCGATGTCGCGGCCGTGCACTTCGCGAAGTGCAGCCCCGCGGCTGAGCGTGCGGCCCGCGCCGTGGCACGAACTGCCGAAGGTGGATTCCATCGCGCCGGGCATGCCCACTAGTACGAACGAATGGCGGCCCATGTCGCCCGGGATCAGCACCGGCTGGCCCACCCTGCGGTAAGCCTCGGGCACGTCGCGGTGGCCCGCAGGAAATGCTCGCGTTGCTCCCTTGCGGTGCACGCAAATGGTTGCCTCGCGGCCGTCTATAAGGTGCTTCTCGAATTTCGCGATGTTGTGGCAAACGTCATACACCAGCCGCAGGCCCATTTCGTGGCGCTTGCGTGCGAGCACGCGCTCGAATGCCTTCAGCGCGAGGTGCATGATCGTTTGCCGGCTGGCCCACGCAAAATTGGCGGCGCAGGCCATCGCGGCGAAGTAGCTTTCGCCCTCTTCGGAATGCACGGGGGCGCAGCATAGCTGCCTGTCGGGCAGGCGGATGTCATACTTCTCCACGGCCCGCTGCATCACGCGGATGTAGTCGGTGCAGATCTGGTGGCCAAAACCCCGCGAGCCGCAATGCACCTGGATGGCCAGCGCGTCCTTCCTCAGGCCAAACGCCTCGGCCACTTCCGGGTTGAAAACCTGCTCCACCACGTCCAGCTCCAGGAAATGGTTGCCCGAGCCGAGCGTGCCCACTTGTTCGGCGCCGCGCTTGATGGCGTGGTCGCTCACTTTCGAGAGATCGGCTCCATCGATGCAGCCGTGGTTTTCCGTGCGTTCGAGATCGTCTTGCGTGCCGAAACCTCGCGAAACTGCCCATCCGGAGCCTTGCGACGCCACCTTTTCCATTTCCGACCGGCTGAGCTTCGGAATGGCTTGCGACGCTCCGACGCCGGTTGGCACGTCGCGGTAAATCTGGTTCACGAGGTCGCGGAGCCGCTCGCGCACGTCATCGAGAGTCAGGTCGGAGCGGATCAGCCGCACGCCGCAGTTGATGTCGTAGCCGATGCCGCCGGGCGATATCACGCCGCCGTCTTCAGGCAGGGTGGCGGCCACGCCGCCGATGGGAAAGCCATATCCGAGGTGGATGTCGGGCATAGCGAGCGAGTACTTCACGATGCCTGGCAGGTGCGCAACGTTTACGGCCTGCACCAGGCTGTCGTCGTGCTGGATGTCATGCATGAGTCGTTCGGAGGCGTAGATTCGCGCCGGCACGCGCATCTCGCCCGTCATCGGCACTTCCCACAGCCAATCGTTAAGCTTATTGAGATGGATTTCCGCGAGTTTCATGCGAAGGTCCTGTTCTATATGTCAAAGACAACGCTGGCGGCCCACTGGTCGTCTTCCTGCTCTATGTGCAGCCCGTAATAGGTGACGGCTTTGATGTCGTGGCGGGTTTCGTGGCGCGCGGGGGAGAATTCCTCGCCTCGCACCACGGCCGACAGGTGCGTCTTGTCGAGCTCGATGATATCGAAGTCGCAGAAGAGCAGCTTGCGTGTCTCGAAAAGGAAAAGAAGCTCGTTGAGCCAGTTTACCATCAGCTCTTCGTAGTCGCCGGCCTCCACGCTCACGTGTTCTTCGATCAGTGGCTTCACCACGCTGAGGTCTACGATGAGATCGAACATGCCGAACCCGGCACAGGCGTAAAGCTCGGCTAGCGAATCGGCAGCCACCTTGATGGCTACATCGGCGGTATGCTCCACCACCTGGTATTTTGGTTTCGTGGTCATTGTCGCGTCCGTGCATTAAAAGGGCGAAACGTGTTGCTCCTGAAAGTCATGTTACGTCGGAACGCTTTGCGAGTCAAGGCATTTGTTCCGGCGCACATGCTTGAAAACGCCGGCCCCTTACTGTTTAATTGTACGCGATTAACACCTGCAACCGAGGCATCCGTGCGAAAGGAGTCGAGATGGACGCTGAGTTAATTCGGCAATTCATGAAGCGCGACAAGTTCGCGGAATTTTCGGGCATCGAGCTTCTGGAGGTTGGCCCGGGCCGGGCGAAAGCCAGGCTTGCAGTGGGCGAGCAGCACCTTAACGGCGTGGGGCTGGTGCACGGCGGCGCGATTTTCACGCTGGCCGATCTCGCCTTCGCAGCCGCCTGCAATTCGCACGGCACCATCGCCGTTGCAATCAACGCGAGCATCTCGTTCATAAATGCGGCTCGCGGCGGCACGCTCGTGGCCGAGGCCGAAGAGGTGGCGGTGAACCCCAAGCTTGGAACCTACCGCGTGATTGTGCGAAACGAGGATGGCGGCATTGTCGCCAGCTTTGAGGGAATGGCCTACCGCAAGAAAGATAGCATCCCCGTGTGACGCCCAGGGGGATGCCGTTGCGGAAGCGCTGCGGTTATTTGCCTGCATCGGGTGCGTCGGCCTTGCCGCGAAGCGCGGCGAAGATCACGCGCGCCACGTCCGTGTTGTCAACGTACGGCCCGAAGTGCGGGTCCTTGTTCTTGGCGAGCGTTTTGAACGTTTCGGCAAACGCCCCCTTTGCATACAGAGGAAGAAGGCTGTTTGTGTGGCCGCCGCTGTGCCATTGCACGCCTGGCATGCGGCCCTTGCCTTTGTTTGCCAGCGGCTGATACGCCCAGGGCTTATCGTCGGCGCCGGCGCCGGGCCTGGTGAGATAACCGGTTTCGTGGTCGCCGGTGACGATCAGCAAAGTTTCTTTCCAGTTGCTGTTTTGCTCCACCCATTTGATCGCCGCGGCCACGGCGTCGTCGAATGCGATTTGCTCTTCGATCATCCTGCCGGATTGCTGCGAATGCCCGGCCCAGTCAATTGCGCCGCCCTCGATCATGAGGAAGAGGCCCTTCTTGTTTGCGCCCAGCACGTTGAGCGCGGCCAGGGCCATCTCCTCCAAGGTGGGCAGTCCTTTTGTGAATTCCACCGCAAATGCATCGGCCTTGGAGTCGCCGGCGCGGCGCTGCTGGAGGGTGGAGTGAACCTGCGGCACGCCGAGCACGCGGGCGGGCGGTGTTTTTGCCTTGGCCAGCGCCATGAACTCCTCGCGAGTTTGAACGAGCTTCCACGGGCCTTCGGGCGAGTCGGCGCCGGCCGTGCCTTTCACAATATTGTTCCAGGTTTCTTCGCCGCCCACCATATCGAAGCCGGGCTTGGCGGGCTTGCCGTTGTCGTCGAAGAGCGGATGGCCGCAGCCCATGATAACGTGTGCTCCGCTCTCGCAGATCATCTGTTTTGCGATTGCGGCGTAGTTGCCCCGGCTGGAATCGTGTGCGGTGAAGCCGGCGGGTGTGGCGTGGCTGAGTTGCACGCTGGTAACGACGCCTACCGACTTGCCCAGGCCGTGCGCCTCGTGCAGCACGTGCTTGAGGGGCTTGCGGTCGTTGTCCACGCCGATGGCTCCGCCGTAGGTTTTCTGGCCGGTGGAGAGGGCGGTGGCCGCGGCCGCGGAATCGGTGGCGCCGCCATTCACGTAGTTGAAGTCAGTCCAGGCCCGTGCAGCATCATAGCTGCCGCCGAGCATGAAGGTGCTCATCGCCACTGATACCGGAAACGCGGCATAGGGCTGGCCGCCGGGGCGGCCATAACGGTAGAGGCTGGCGGCCTCGACATGGCGGTGGCCGCAGCCGTCGGCCACAAGCAATATCACGTTGCGAACGGGTTGGTCTTCCGCGTGCGCCCGCAAGAGCCCGTGCGTAGAAAGAATCGCAATCAGTAATATGCCGAGCAGTTTCTTCATCTTTGCTTTCCTCTAAATGCAGCCGCAATGCCTCTTCAAGCGAATTATATCCGCACAGGCATAGGATTTCCAGAAGGATTAAGCTACTCGAGGCTGTATTCTTTGATCTTGCGATAAAGGGTTCGCTCGCCGATGCCGAGCAGCCTGGATGCTTCCGCGCGGTTGCCCTTGGTCGATTCGAGCGTGCCGGCGATCAGCCGCCGTTCGGCTTCCTCGATGGTGATGCCTGCGGCCAGCGGGGCGGGAGGCGCCGGTGAAACTGGCGCGAGGTCGTATGGCAGGTCGTCAACGTCAAGCACGTCGTCGGTGGAGACGACCACCATGCTTTCGATGCAGTTTTTGAGCTGGCGGACGTTTCCGGGCCAGTCCTGGTGCAGGAGGATGTCGCGGGCCTTGGGCGTCATGCGGCTGATCTTGCGGCTATGAGTCTTGGCAAACTCCTGGACGAATGCGTCGATCAGCAGCGGGATGTCTTCACGCCGCTCGCGCAGCGGCGGCAGCGTTACGGTTACCACCTTCAGCCGGAAGTAAAGGTCTTGGCGGAATTTCCTCTCGTCCACCATTTCCTCCAGGTTGCGATTGGTGGCGGCAACGAGGCGAACGTCCACCTTGATGGACGCATTGCTGCCAACGCGCAGGATTTCGCGCTGCTCTATCACGCGCAGCAGCTTCACCTGGGTCGAAGCCGGCAGGTCGCCCACCTCGTCGAGGAAGAGGGTGCCGTGGTTGGCATACTCAAACCGCCCCTTTCGCATCGAATCGGCGCCGGTGAATGAGCCTTTCTCATGGCCGAAGAGCTCGCTCTCGAGGATTCCCTCGGACAGCGCGGCGCAGTTGAGCGCAACAAACGGATGGTGCTTGCGCGGGCTGTTGGTGTGGATCGCCCTGGCCACCAGTTCCTTGCCGGTGCCGCTCTCGCCGTAGATCAGCACTGTGGCGTTTGTGGGTGCAATGTGCTTCAGCGTGTCGACAATCTTCACGACGCGTGCGTTGTTTCCGATGATGCCCTCGTAGCTGAACCGCGCGTCGAGCTGGCGGCGCAGCTCGATGTTGTCGTGCTTCAGCCTGACCTTTTCGAGCGCCTCCTTCGAGATCGCCCGCAGCTCCTCGATGTCGATCGGTTTGAGGAGGTAGTTGAAGGCGCCCTGCTGCATTGCCTGCACGGCGTTTTTCACGGTGCCGTGCCCGGTGATAACGATCACCTCGGTTTCGGGGCTGGTTTTCCTCGCCGCCCGCAGCACGTCCATGCCATCTACGGGATGCATGACGAGGTCGGTGAGGACGAGGTCGATCTTCTGCTTGTTGATCTCCTCGAGGCCGTCGTCGCCGTTGGTGGCAACGATGCATTCGCAGCCCACGCGTTCGAGCGCCTCGGCATAGGTCTCCGCGAGGTTCTTTTCATCGTCGATGATGAGAACGGTGCCCGTGAATTCGCTCATAAGGTCGGATGCTCCGCTGTTTCGTTATCCTGCGGGATGCGAGGTATCAGATGTATCACCACGCTGGTGCCGCGTTGGGGTTCACTTTGCACCTGGATGCTTCCGCCGTGTTCCTCGATGATGCGCCTGGTGGTGGGCAGGCCGAGGCCGGTGCCGGATGCCTTGGTTGAAAACCAGGGCGTGAAGATTTTGGCTAGAGTTTCGGGCGGCATGCCGGCGCCGGTGTCGGTGATCTCAACGCGAACGCGGTCGCCGTCGCGCGAGGTGCGCACCATTATCTGGCCATTGGTTTCAATGGCCTGGCCGGCGTTGAGCAGTATGTTGAGAAAAGCCTGCTTCATGAATTTCACGTCCACCGCGCACCGCGGCAGGTTATAATCGTAAAACCTGATTACCTCCACGTTGCGCTGCTTCAGCTCGTTTGAGAGGAACTCGACGATCTCGTCGAGCAGGGCGTTGATGTCGAGCGGCTTGAGGTCGAGATCGTCGATTCGCACGAACTTCAGGAAGTCGTCGAGAATCTCTTTCAGGCGCTGCGTTTCCGTCTGGATCACGTCGAGTTTTCGAAGCGTCTTCTTCTCGCGCTGCGATTCAGCGTCGTGCCAGTCTTCCTTCAGAAGCTGGAGGTTCAGGTTGATCGTAGTGAGGGGATTCTTGATCTCGTGAACCAGCCCCGCCACCAGATTGGTAAGAAACGCGTAATCCTGTGCCTTGCCTTGCTCGTTCATCGAATCCGCACCTGTGAAAACAAAAACGCCCCGGTATGATCCCGGGGCGGACGTGCAGTCGGATATCGTCAACCCGCACGGCGCTGTCAAGCCGTGCAGGCTGATGCGTTTTGATAGTGTTACCTGCCCCGGCTCGGCCTCCGGCCGCCGCCGCCGCCGCTGTTGCCGCCGCTGTTGCCGCTGCTTTCGCCGGTGTCGCCTTCGCCGCCCTTACGCGCCTCGCGGAGGAGCGCTTTGCGGCTGAGCTTCACGCGGCCCTGGTCGTCGATGTTGATGATCTTCACGGTCATCTCGTCGCCGATCTTCACCACGTCTTCTACGCGCTCGACGTACTGGTCGGACAGCTCGGACACGTGCACGAGGCCCTCGATGCCCGGGATGATCTCAACGAATGCACCGAACTCGCGGACACCGGTTACCCGGCCGGTGTACGTCTTGCCGATTTCCGGCTCGGATGTGAGCTGCTCGATGTCGCGCTTCGCCTTCTCGGCGGCACGCATGTCTACCGACGAGATGGTGATGGTGCCGTCGTCTTCGATCTCGATCTTGGCTCCGCTTTCCTGTTCGAGCTTGCGGATCATCTTTCCGCCCGGCCCGATCACGGTGCCGATCTTGGCGGGGTTGATCTTGATCAACAGCAGTCGAGGAGCATAGTCGGAGATGGCCGCTCGCGGCTGGCTGATCACCTTCAGCATTTCCTTGAGGATGAAGATTCTGCCTTCGCGGGCCTGCATCAGCGCCCGATGCAGCACTTCCTTGGGCAGGCCCTTCACCTTCACGTCCATCTGAAGGGCCGTGATGCCGTGCTGAGTGCCGGTCACCTTGAAGTCCATATCGCCGTAATGGTCCTCGTCGCCCAGGATGTCGGACAGCACGAAGTATTCATCGCCTTCTTTCACGAGGCCCATAGCGATGCCGGCCACGGGGTCGCGGATAGGTATGCCGGCATCCATCAGGCTTAGCGTGGCCCCGCAAACGGAAGCCATCGAAGACGATCCGTTCGATTCCAGAATCTCCGACACGATGCGGATCGTGTAGGGGAAGTCTATGTAATTGGGCAGCACGGGCTCGAAGGACCTCTCGGCAAGTGCGCCATGACCGATCTCACGCCTGCCAGGCCCGCGGTCCGGCCTCACCTCGCCCACGCTGAAAGAGGGGAAGAAATATTGCAGCATGAACTTGCGAGTGTATTCATCTTTGAGGCCGCTCACGTGCTCTTCGTCCATCGCGGTGCCGAGCGTGGCAATCACCATGGCCTGCGTTTCGCCCCTGGTGAAAATGGCGGAGCCGTGGGTTCGCGGCAGGAAGCCAACTTCGCAGGTGATCTGCCGGATGTCCTCCCATTTGCGGCCGTCGCACCGCGTGCCCGACTTGATGATGCTCCGCATGGCTTCCTTCTCGACCTTGTCGAACGCCTTGCGGGCAACTGCGGGCGTGATGTCTTCCCGGCCCTCGTATGCTATTGTCAGTTCATCGCGCAGCTCGTTTATGCCTGTCTGCCGCTCGCGCTTGGTAGCCACCTGCAGCTTGGTGCAAATAGCATCGTAGAAGCGGCCGCGCACTTCCTTGGCCAACTCCACGTTGTCTGCCGGCGGCGTCACCTGCTTCTTGGGCTTGGCGCACAGTGCCACCAGCTCTTCCTGCAGTGCGATCACTTCCCTGCAAACGTTGTGGCCAAATTCGATGGCGTCGGTCATGACGTCTTCGTTCACTTCGCGAGAGCTGGCCTCCACCATCAGCACGGCGTCTTTGCTTGCCGAGACGATTAGGTTGAGCTCGCTGGCGGCTATCTCGGTAAGCGTGGGGTTTATCACAAGGTTGCCGTCGATCCTGCCGATTCTGACGGAGCCGGTGGGGAATGGGAATGGAATCTCTGAAATGGCAAGTGAGGCGGATGCGCCGATCATCGCCAACACGTCGGGATCGTTCTCCTTGTCGGCCGAGAGCACGCCGGCTGTTATCTGCACCTCAGCGGTGTATCCATCGGGAAACTGCGGCCGAAGCGGCCGGTCTATGCAGCGAGAGGTAACGATCTCCTTTGTTCCGGGTCTTGTTTCCCTTTTAAGGAAACGGCCGCCTGGTATCTTGCCGGCGGCGAAAAGCTTCTCACGATAATCGACCGTGAGGGGAAAGAAATCCTGCGGTCTGGCGGCTGGTGCGCCCACGGCGGTCACGAGCACTACCGTTGCACCGTATTGCACCACCACGGCCCCGCTGGCCTGACGCGCTAGCTTTCCACTCTCAATTACAAGTTTCCTTCCCCCGATTTCCTTTTCTACCCTAAATACCACCTTAATCTCCTGATTTTTTCCATCTCTTCAATTTATTTCCGGATCCCCAGCCTCTCGATCAACTGCAAATACCGACTTCTGTCTTTCTTGGTGAGGTATTTCAGCAGCGTGGAGCGCTTGCCCACCATCTTCAGCAAACCACGCCGCGACGTATGATCCTTCTGGTGCGTTCTGAGATGCTCTGCCAGATGATTGATCTTCTCGGTGAGAATAGCAATCTGTACCTCCGGCGATCCCGTGTCCGACTCATGTGTTCTGTATTCTGAAACCAACTGCAACTTCTTGTCTTTTTCGATCGTCATAGAAACCGCTCCTTGCGACGCATAGAGGCTCTGTGCGGGTAGGTGGATCATGCGAAGTGGCTGACCTAAAAATCCGTACTCACCAGCCTGCAATTATAGCAGGATACAAGACGCATTTCAACAAAAAACATACCATGCGACGTGGCACCATACGTATGGCGGTTTGCCGGCATGTGCCGCGGCTTGCCATTTATTTTACATGCGTACCGCCTTTCTTTCAATGCTAATCCGCCCTGGCCCCGGCCCCTGGCTCCGCATTGCATACGGCGCGGATAGTGTGATGGCAAATTTCCCGTGCGGGAACCATTTGCCTTTGGGCTCGTCCAAGGATATAATGTGGCAACGAGGAAAAACCTCCGGAAAAAGTCGAACGGGGAGCGTCTTGATCATAGAGGGGACTGGGCCGCCTGATGGATGCCGAATCCGAACTGAAACTGCTGCAGCGATGCCGTCGCGGAGACGAAGAAGCTTTCGCCGCAATCGTAAAGCAGTACTGGCCGCTCGTCCGCTCGATTGCCCTGAGCAATACGGCGGGCGCGACCGCCGGGCGTACGGACGTGGCCGACGATCTTGCCCAGGAGGCTTTCTGCCGCGTTTACGCTCACCTTGGCTCTCTGCACGACCTCGGCAGGTTCCGCGTGTGGCTGTGGGGCATCACCAGGAACGTCTGCATCGACTGGATGCGAAAATCAGGACGCTACGCCACAATGCTCGATTCAGCCGCCACCCCGCAAAGAGCCGCCGATGATCCCGCACTCACAGCCGAGCACGTCGAGCGTACGCAGCTTGTGCGGCAGGCGGTGAACCAATTGCCCGAAAAATATCGAATGGTGGTGCACCTGCGATACCTGCAGGGCATGGACTATAAGGGCATTTCGCAGATGCTCGGGCTGTCGATCTCCGGCGTGAGCAGCCGCCTCTCCGAGGCCCATGAACTGCTTCGCGGCAAGCTGCGGCCGCTGCTGTAGAAAGCCGGCGCCCCCCGGCAACGGCAGGATTGCTTGACGAGGACCGAACAAATGAATTGCTCTCAGGCACAGAAACTTTTCACCGAATACATCGACGGTTTGCTTGAACCGGCAGATCGCATCGATATCGAGAAGCATGTTCAAGCCTGCCCCGCCTGCGCTGCACATCTTGACGAGGTGCGCCGGACGGTGCAGCTCTTGCGGGAAGCATATGCCGCCGGCGCCGCTGCGGCAGGCGGCGAGGCCGATTCCGATATACTTGCCAAACGAGTGGCTGCCCACGCCATCCGCGAGGCAAACGCAAGGAGGAATACGATGTCTGGCAAGCGCGGATCGAAAGGAAGCGGAAACATGGTGAAGAAAATTGCGGCGATTATCATTGTTGCGGCGGCTGCGGGGCTGCTGATCGGCAAGCTGCTGCCTTCCCGTCAGCCGATCCATGAGACGAAGGCTCCGGACAAGGTGGTTCAGAAGCCCGAGAAGGTGCAGCCGCCCGAAGAAACCGGAGTCGGCCGGATCGAACTCTTCCGCGGCGGCCTGTGCCTCCGCGCCGCCGGCAAGCCGCGCTGGTCGCTGGCCCGGCCCGACCGCCCGATCGAAGCCAACGAGGAGCTTAGAGTGGGCAGCGATCCCTCGGCTTGCGCCCGCCTGGCTCTCGGCAAGGGCGTTGTCGTGTCGATCAACAACTCCGGCACCGTGCGATTAATCAGCAAGAAATCGGTGCGCGTGCTTAGCGGCAGCGCGCATTTCCTGGTAACGAAGGGCTCGCCGCTGACGGTTGGCACACCCCATTGCACCATCAAGGTGAAAGGCACCGAGTTCGATGTCTCCGTCATGCCGGCCCAGACCACCCTCACGATTTCGGCGGGCAGAATCTCGCTGGCGGTCCTCGGCGAGGAATACGAAATCGAGGCCGGCAAGACCTGCGCCATCTCGCAAACCAGCGTAACATGGAGCGACTCGCCCGGCGCCGTCCCCGGCTGGCTTGCGAAATTCGACAACCTCACTATGCCCGCGGCGCAGGACAAGCTCGGCCTGCTGGTGGCCAAGGTAGACGGCAAGGACGTGCCGCTTACCGTCAAATCGCACAAGGTGGCGGTTACCATCCGCGACCAGATCGCCTATACGCAGGTGGAGGAGGAATTCGAGAACCATACAGGCTCGCGGCTCGAAGGCACGTTTTACTACCCGCTGCCGGCCGACTCGTCGATCTCGCGCTTCGCGATGTGGGTGGGCGACACCCTGATGGAGGGCGAGATGGTGGAACGCATGCGTGCGCGCGAAGTCTACGAAAGCATCGTCCGCCGCCGCCAGGATCCCGCGCTGCTCGAATGGATGGGCGGCAACCAATTCAAGGCCCGCGTGTTTCCCATCGAGCCGCACAGCACCAAGCGCGTGATTCTCGGCTACACACAGGTGCTGCCGCTCGACGGCGACACCGTGCGCTACACCTACGCGCTGAAATCGGAGAAGCTGAGAAAGAACCCGCTCGCCCGGCTCGAGATCAGCGTTGATGCGCGCTCCACCCCGCCGATCGCCGATTTCGCCAGCCTCACGCACGTCTGCGGCATCAAGGCCGGCAGGAATCACTGCACCGCCGTTTTCACCGCCGACAACTACATTCCGCCGCGCGATTTCATCGTGTCGTACCGAGTTACCGGCGCCGCAGCCGAGCTTTACGCCGTGCCGCACTGGCGCGACGACGAAGGCGGCTATTTCCTCGCTTTCCTCTCGCCGCGAAACATCGCCGCCGGCGGCGGCGGCTCGCCGCAGGCCGAGCAGGCCGACGTGTTGCTGCTGATCGACAGCTCCGCCTCGATCAGCGACGACGCCTGGGCGCTCGCAAAGCGCGCCGCCGTCACCTGCCTCAACTTCCTCGGCGACAACGACCGCTTCAATATCATATTCTTCGACGCCTCCGCGCGGCCGCTGTTCCCGCAGTTCGTGGAAAACAACATCGATAACCGCCAGATTGCAGCCGATGCCATAGCCGAGGTGCAGCCGCTGGGCGCCAGCGACCTCGGCGGCGTCATCGTGGCCGCCGGAAAGGAAATCGCCGCCCGCGGCGACGCACCCCCGCCTGCAAAAGTGCTGCTGTTTGGCGACGGTATCGCCACCATCGGCGTCACCGAGCCGGTGGAGCTGCTTCAGCTTGCCGAAAAAACTTTCGCCGGCAGCCCCGTAAGCGCGTCCGTCTTCACCATCGGCAGCGAATACGACCAGACGTTCATCGAAGGTTTCGCCCGCCAGTTCGGCGGCGTTACCAGAGTCGTTTCGAGCGCCCGCCCGGTTGACGAGGTCGTGGCCGAGATGGTAAACGACAGCTTCCGTCCGCTCGTTACAGGCATTAAGCTCGAGTTCGAGGGCGTGGAGGTGAGCGACGTTTTCCCGCGCGAGCTGCCAAACGTCCTCCTCGGCGGGCAGCTCATCGTAACTGGCCGCTACGCCAAGGCCGGCACCGGCCGGCTCGTCCTCAGCGGCACCTGCGAAAACGAAACCTATCGCCGCGAAATCGACGTCGCCTTCCCCGCGCAAAAGAACGACAACACGTTCGTGCCGCGGCTGTGGGCTCGCCGCTCGATGGACGACATGCTCTACCGCATCGGGCGCGGCGACAAGAGCCTGGCGCAGAACGTCATCGCGCTCAGCCTCAAATACAAGCTGATGTCCCCTTACACATCCTTCCTCGTACTCGAGACGGAACGCGACTACGAGCAATTCGGCATCGACCGCCGCTTTGCGATGGAGCAGTGGACCGGTGGCGAGAAAGATGCCCCTGCAACCAGAGACCGTGCAATCAAGGAAATTGTGGAATCCAAGGCCGAGGCCGTAGAGGAGCTGGTTTTCGATGAGGCCGACTTCAAGAAGAAGGGCGATGCGCTCTTCAGATTGGGCGCCGCGAATCGCGAAGTCGCAGCAAAGTCTGCGATATACATGCCAATGAACTACTCCGGCCCTGTCGTGAACAGGCTTGTAGCCCCCCGCGACAGCTTTGAAATGCTGGCGGATATGGCGCTTCCCAGCCGGTCGCCGCTCCGCGAACGCTCAAGCTACATAGACAACCCCGGCAGCAGCATCTACCCGTCTGTTTACATAGGGCAGGAAACACCCGAGCCGCCGCCTCCCGTCATCGACCCCGATGTGCGCGCCGTGATCGAGCTGTTTGCTCGCGGCCCCGTCGATTTCCAGATGCGCATGGCCACCAAGCATCTCGATGAAAGAGGCGCCACCCGTTCAACATCCGAGACAACCGCTGTCGTGATCGGCAAACAATGGCGCCACGAGAACGTTTACGACAACATCAGGCAGCGCAGCACGCGGACGTGCGACGGCAAGACCGTTTACAACTGGAATGAACAGCTTAACTACGCGAACGCAAAGGAAGCTTCCTTAAGGGAACAGAGCACCATGTACGGCGGCCTGCCCGGCATGTCCGGCAACACCCCCGAGGGAATCGTCCGCCAGGGAAGCGCCGTGATCCAATCGCGCGAGGGCGACATTGTGGTGCTCGCCATCGAGTCAGGCAACAGCCGCAGCTTGCACACGGTCGACACCGCAAAGAAAGCCCTTCTCAAGATCGAGCGTTTCTACCGCAATGATCCGGGCGCTGAATTCAAATCCAGCGGCACCAGTGTCTTTGAGGACTTCAAGGAAATCGGCGGGCGGATGCTCCCGATGCGCACGCTCCAGTATTCCACCGAAGTCAAGCTCACCGGCGAGTCTGTGGTGGAGCTGCTCGAGGCAGGCGTGGTTAAAGGCGAGTTTGCCTTCACGCCGCCGGCTGATGCCCTTGTCGCGTTCTACCCGCTGCCGCCGTCAGCCGAGGCTCGAAAGGCCGCCGCCGATGACGATCCGGCATCCATGTTTCGGCTTGCGTTCTCGCTGGAGATGGACAGGAGATTTGCCGATGCGGCCAAGGCCGTTGAAAAGGTGATCGCCGCGCGGCCTGACGATCCCTACCCGTTGCTCTATCGCGCCATGCTGCTCGCGGCCGGCGGCGACAAGACGGCATTGTCCGACGCCGCACGGCAAGCTGTTGAGATCGTTGAAAAAACCAAGCAGGACAAGATGTACCTCTACCGCATCATCCAGGGTGCTATGTCGCGCATCAATATGCAGGATGAAATGCTTCCGTACATCGAGTTCCTCCTCGAAAACACGCCAAAGATCAACGAAAACGAACGCGTGAATTTGACGGATCAACTGGTCCGAGCGTACGTGAAGGCAGGCAACCTCCAGAAGGCTTTGGACCTGTGGAAGGCCGCGCTGGCCGAGATGCCGGACAACGGCTACGCGTGGATGCAGGCCGGGCAATTCTACCGCAGCCGGAACGGCATGGAAGATGAAGCCATCGCCGCATACCTCAAGGCACGCGAGCTGAAGGGCAATGTGGGAGATCAGATTGCTTTGCTCTACCAGAAGCGCGGCGAGCATGACAAGGCAATCGCCGAGTGGAAGCTCTACCTCGACAAGCAGTTTCAGTCCTGGAGCTTCCGGCAATTCCTCTCTTCCGTGGCCGGCGGCCTGGGATGGGAGGCCGCAATCAAAGAAGCCGATGCCTTAATCGCCGCCCAGACCGACGACAGCCGGCGCAAGCAGGCAATGCTCGGCTACCTCCAGTTTTTCCAGAACAGCGAAGGCGGCGGGCGCGACAGCACCGACATCTGCCGCCGCCTCCATGAAGCCTATCCCGACGACCCCGAGGTGCTCCAGCAGGTGTTCTCGGCCTTCAGCAACGGCACGAGCAAATGGGACCCGATGCCGGCCATCGAGAAGCTCTTCACCACGCCCGCAAAGGACGCCGCCGACGCATCCAAACGTGTGCAGTTGCTCGCCAACCTCTCGAATCATGGAGCAAACAGAGACAAAGTGCTCAACCTGCTCGGCGACCTTGCCACGCCCCCGTTCGAGATGACCCCGCAAGAAGAGGCAAACTACCTGGCCAATGTCGCGCGGCTCCAGCGAAACGCCAACAGCGACGAAGCCTTCAAGACGTACGAGCGCATCATCGCGCTCAAGCTGCCGGAAGGCGACCACCGCCAAAGCGAGGCACGCAGCCAGGTCTTCTCGATGCACCTGGGCAAGAACGACCTCGACAAGGCCGTGGATATCTTCATCGAGGCCGCAAAGGCAGCCAAAGACGACGGCTACCTCCGCTCGATGTTCCGCCAGTTGACCGACCGCTTGACCCGCGATAAGGACACGCCGAGGCTGCTGACGCTCTACAGCGGCCTGTTGCGGGCGGTGCCCCAACGCGAGCTTTTCTACAGGATGCAGATCGCAATGCTGCACGGCGAGCAGGGCAAAACGCAGGAAGCCTGCGACGAGCTTTGGGCCGTGATGCAGCTTTCCGACGCCGCCCGCCTGACCGAGCCGGAAAAGGAAGAACCGAAGAAACCCGCCGATGCCGCCCCCGCAGCGCCAGTGCAAGACCACCTCTACTACCTGCAGGAGGCAGGCACGGCGCTCATCCGCCACGCCGCCGCCGATGAAAACCTCAAGGCGAAATTCGATGCCGCCATCGCCGCACGCGCCAAAGATGAAAAATCCGGCGAGGAAATGCCCTGGAATGTGCTTTTGGCCGATCTGCTGGCGGCACGCGCCAACCACGCCGAACTCACCGTCGTGCTCGCCCGGCTGGCAAAACAGGAAAAACCCGCAGGCTACTGGACCCGCCGCCATGCTTCCGCGCTGGCCGCCACGCGCAAATACGCCGAAGCCGAAGCGCTCTACGAGGCCATCCTTCGCGAAACGCCCGATGACGTTCACGCGCTCGAACAGCTCTCCAAGCTCGCAGCCGCGATGAAGCAGCCCGAAAAGGAAAAGCGATACTGGGACGCCTACGTCAAAACACTTCCAGAGGATGAAAACTACGTCAGCCAACTCAGCCGCGAGCTCGCGCGGAACGGGCAGACGATGAAAGCAGCGTCGCTGCTGGAGAGGCTGATCAGCTTCAGCCGGTATCCTTTCAACTATACAAGCGAGCTATCGCGGATGTATCAGCAGCTTGGCCGCAAATTCGACGCCGCCATGGTGCCCGTGAACGCCGTACTCGCAAAAGGACGCCAAGACAGGCCGTTCGACCGCTTCAATCAGTTGTCGCCGGCGGGTATCTGGAAGCTAATCACCGAAGAGGAGGTTTTCAACAAATACATCACTGCGGTCGAAGATGCGCTGCGAACGGTCGGCGACGACCCCCCAAGGCAGGCCGCACTGATGGCCCTCCTATCCGACGCGAACTACCGGCGTGATGACAAGCCCAAGGCCGCCGAATGGGCCGCGAAGGTCATGGCATTGGCCGCCGCCATGGATGAGAACTCCTACGATACGCTTCACGGCTTGCTTCGCCAGGCGCAGCCGCCCGGATCGCTGGCGCCGATGCTCGAAAAAACTGTTGCCGCGGCCGATGCGGGCGACAAGAAAGCGCCGGACTGGTTGCGGATCAGGCTGGCACGCGAGCTCTTCGCAGCCGGCCGGGCCGACGACGGCGAGAAGCTCTTCAAGCAAGCGCTCGAGACGGTTACAGCCTCCAACCGGTCCGCGAAGCTGATCGAGATGGGCGACCTTTTTGCATCCGCACCTGACGGCAAGGCCGACGCTGCCCGCGCCATCGCTTTGTTCGATGAAGCACAACAAAACGCGACGCCGCAGACACTGGCCAGGGCGCTGAGACGCAAGGCTGAGGTCATGGCCGCTTCAAAGCAGTTTCCCGACAAGGAGGTCCTCGACGCCTTCCGCAAGGCGATAGCCGCTGCAGACGTGAATAGCCGCCGCGCTGCGATCGATGCGATGGCCAAGTACGCCGTCGATGCGAAGCTGCACGACGTGGTGATTGAAGCCTACATCGAGCTCTGCAAGAACTCGCGCGACTCTTCCGTGCGGGACACCATGCGCCGGCTCTGCGAGTACATGCGCCAGCAGAAGCTCGAAGACCGCGCCGAGGCTGTCTTACGCGAATGCATCCAATACGCCCGCGTCGGCTATGAATCTGAGGCAGCATGGAACCAGTTCGGCCGGTTTTACGCCGACGGTGGCGACCCCGTCAAGGCAATCGATATCTGGATCGAAGGTCTCTCGGCTCCTGCTTCCGACGAGAACAGCTCGCGCCGCAGCAATATCTGGAGCAACATCCTCCGCACCGCCTCGCGTGAAATGGACAAGGGAAAAATCGACAAGGAAAAGGTGAAGAAGCTGCTGCTGGACGAGACGGATTTATATCTTGCGAAAGGACAGCGCGAGGGAAGCTATTGGCCCGGCTCGTTCTGGGATGCCGCACAGCGCATGGGCACGATCGACCTGATGGTCGCCAAGTTTGAGGCGGTGCCCGATGGCCAGAAGGAATTCTTCGACGTCTACCGCCTCATCGGTCAGGCTTACCAGATGCACCCGCTGAACAAGCCCGACCTCGCGATCAAGTATTACAAGATGGCCCTCGAAACCGGCACACTCGAAAAGAACAGAGAAGTGCTGAGCCAGCTCGTGTCGATCTACCGCAACAGCAAGGAATGGCAGAACGCACTCGATTGCATGGAACAGAACAAGGAAAACTCGTGGAACTGGCATTCGCAGCGGGGGCTGTTCCTTGCCAAGCTCGCCCGCAACGATGATGCTCTCAAGGCTTACGAAGAGGCCGCAGCCATCCTCGGGCAAAATCCCGAGCAGTACTCCGGCCGCCGTGAAATGTGCTCGAGCGCCGTGGAAGCCGGCCTCTACGATTTTGCCATCAAGGAGCTTACACTCGCTCTCCGCCTGCACGATGCCGTCCGCCGCGATCCCAACAACCGCGACAGGTATCACGTGCGCGAATGCTACAGGCTCCTCGCACGCTGCTATCGCGAAAAGGGCGAGCTTGACAAGGCGATCGAGCAGCTTCTGCTCGCACAGGCCGCCGAGCCCGCAGAGCGCTACCAGATACAGGAAGAGCTGCGCGCCCTTTTTGGAGACCCGGCCAAGCTGGATGAATACATAGCCCAATGCGAAAAGCAGGCCGCCGAGACGGGCCTCGAGCGGCCCGCCCTGCGCGTGATATTCGGCGACATCTTCCTGAGGCAAAACAAGATCGACGAGGCCATCAGGCATTTCAACATCGCTCTGGAACTCGAGCCGAACCGCACCGACGTGCGCGAGCGCCTGATCGACGCCCTCCGCCGGCAAAACCGCACCACCGAAGTTCTGCAGCAGTTCCGCGAGCTTGTGAAATACGACCCCAAGCGCCTGCAGAGCTACCGCGAAATGGGCCGCCTGCTGAAAAACGCAGGACGCGAAAGCGACTCGATGCGCGCATACACCACGATGCTCGAAGCCCTGCCCACCGAAGCCGACAGCCACCGCGAGATGGCCGGCGTTTACACCGAAATGAAGCTGCACGCCGACGCCGCCAGAATGTGGCAGAAGGTGGTAAAATTCCGCCCCGAAGAACCCCAAAGCTACTACGGCCTGGCCGAAACCTACATTCGCAACGAGCGGCCCGAGCAGGCCGTGGAGGTCTACAGGGGCATGCTCGCTAAGACATGGGATGGTCGCTTCGGCAACGTCGCCAAGGAGGTTGAAGGGCGGTTGGAGAAGCTGAAGCTGGACCAATGAAGTACGGCGCTCACATCTTCCTCTGGACGGATCGCTGGACTCGCGAGCAGTTGCCGCTGCTGGCCCGCATGCGGAAGCTCGGGCTGGATTGCGCCGAAATCGCGGTGGGCGACGACGTGACATTCAACGCCGCCGAGACCGGCGCTCATGCACGCTCGCTTGGCATCGATCTGGTGCTCAGCCCGGGCGCGCTATGGCCGATGGAATGCGACATCTCGCACGACGATTCCGCCCTGCGCGCCAAAGGCCTCGCGTGGCACCGGCACTGGATCGATCAGGCGGCCGACGCGGGCGCCGCGGCATACACGGGGGCCATCTACGGCCACCCCGGCCGCGTCTGCCGCCGGCCTCAGCACGAAGACGAGCTGCAGTGGGCCGCCGAAAACCTGCACCTGCTCGCCGAGCACGCGGCCGGGCTGGGCGTGAAGCTCGTGCTCGAACCCATGAGCCATTTCCGCACGCACCTCGTAAACACGCCCGCGCAGGCAATGCGGCTGCTCGAGCTGGCAGATCATCCAAACATCAGCATCCTCTTCGACACCTACCATATGATCACGGAGGTGCGCGACTATGCGGCGGCGATCCGAACATTCGGCGGCCGCCTCTGGGGCGTGCATGCCTGCGAAAACGACCGCGGCGTGCCGGGCGGCGGGCTGGTGCCCTGGCCGGCGATAGCGGCGTCATTGGCCGCGATCGGCTTCGACGGCTACATGATCATGGAAAGCTACAACTCATCGCTGGGCGAATTCGCCGTCAGCCGCGGAATGTTTCACAACGTCTGCCCCGACGGCGACGCCTTCGTGCGGCAGGGGATGGAGTTTCTGAAGAAGCGAATCGGGTAAGGATGTATCTGCCGGCGTGCTACGCGCGAGGGCACCGTGCCCGCAAGCTGTCGTAATACTTCTTGCTCTCCTCCAGCGGCAGGCCGGGGATGTTGAACAGGAACCGCGATTCCGGCCGGGCCATGTCGAGGATGCTCAGCATCGTCTGCTCGTCAAACCATGCGTTCATCAGCACCGTGTGGCCGGCAAAGGCATCAACCGCCGGCTTCGGACCCGGCGATTGAAACACGCGGTTCAGCCCGCGGAGGTTGGGAATCTTCAGGAAGTTTCCATATTGGTGGTCGGCCGTGGCGCAGCAGTGCATAAACAGCCCGCCGAAAGCTTTGCTGAGGTCGACAAGATTAGGCAGGCAGAATTCCTCGAACGTCGGCGACGAGATCGCCCCGGCCTCATCCTCCGACAGCCAAACGCCAAGCTCGGGCGGCGCCCACGCGTAAGGGCAGTGGCAGTAGTTGATCTCGCCGAAGCTCCTGCCGAATTCCGCCAGGAATGCCTTCAGCAGCCGATGGCATTTCCCCACCAGCCGCTTCACGGCGTCGGGGTCGTCGCATACCGCCACATACATATCCTGCTTGTTCCACACGAGCGCGGCGATGTCGAAACCGCTCTGGATGTCGGGTATGGTGATGGGCACTGCCGGCCCCACGCGATTGCGAAGCAGCCGGATGAACTCGAAGATGCGGCCGAATACCGGCCCATCGAGCTCAGGCTCAGGCAGGCGGTCGGCTTCGGCGGCGGTGAAAACCAGCGGCCGGGCGACCGGCGGTGTGTCTTCAAACACGTGCACCTTGCAGCCGATGGCGGCGGCGAAAATCTCCGTGCCGGTCCACGCGCGTGCGTAGGGCACGGCATCGTCGTCGAGCGCCTCCGAGCGGGCCGCCTTGGCTTCATACACGCGCGTCTCCCAGTCCACCCATTGGCTCAGCGGCCGGTCGGTGGTGAACAAGTCGCCGGGGCCGGGCGCGGGAATGACTTCGGGGTCTGCTATGATCGCGTGCCCGCGAAACGGGCCTGAAAACAAATCCCTGAGGAATTGCCTGTTGCGTTCGATGCGGTTCATGTTGCCCCATCCTCTGGAATCATCTTGCGCCTTTCAGCGAATACTCCTCGAGTAGCCTCAGATACACGCGGTATTCGGCCAGCGACACGCCCGGCGGCGTCTGGTGATCCACGCCGGGTATGAAGCCGCCGCTGCGCATCACGGGCAGCAGCCGCTCAAACTCGGCCCGCATAGCGGCCTCGCCGCGAGTCATCGTCATCTTGTCAAAGTGCCCGATCATGCGGAACGTCGGAAACGCCGAGCGCAGCTTCGCGGCGTCAACGCCCGCCTGGCGTTCCAGCGGCAGCACGCCTTCGAGCCCCAGGCCCAGCAGCCACGGCACCATCTCGGTCACGTCGCCGTCGGAGTCCACGATGGTCGTCACGCCCATCTCCTGCAGCACGGGCACCACCTGGCGGTAGTAGGGCGCGATGAACTCGTCGAACAGGCCCTTCGACAGCATCGGCCCGTGGTTGTACGACATGTCTTCGCCGAAGGTCATGAACGTGGGCCGGCAGATTTTATCGAGGGAGCGCAGTACGCGGATGTGGCTGTCGGCCAAGTCCTGGTTTATGCGGTGCATCAGCTCCGGCTGGTCGTAAAAAGCATAGAGGTGCGGCTCGATGCCGAACAGCGTGCGCGGAAACCAGAAGAAGCCTTCGAGCGTAATCCATACAACCGCGTCGCCGCGTGCCTGCTCGGCCGCCCACTCGCGCATCCGTTCCAGGTTGTTGTCGTGCGCCGGGAAAAGGTGCTGCCTGATTCTTGTGTAGTCGTCGTTGCTTGCAATGAGGCCCGCCCCGTGATGTGACGGCGCCGGCAGACTATCTTTGCGCGGGCTGAACCACCACTGCCGGTAGGTATCGAGCCCGAAATACTGCAAGAGATCGGCCGCCTTCGGCACGCCCTCGCTTCTCCAACGCTCCACTGTCTTGTCCCACCACGCGGCCCACTCGATTCGCGGCAGGCGATCAACCGGCTGAAAGCTCATGATGGCTTTGAAACGCTCAACGTGATTCACGGCTAATCTCCACGGGCGCCAACGGGAAATCCATTCCTTCTGAGGATCATACCACAACACGGTTTCTGAAACAAGCGTGAGAAGCACGAAAATGCCCGGGCGCCATCCGCTTGCATCCTCGTTTCAGCGGGTCTTTGTTGTTGATTCGCGGCGTGTGGTGGGAGTACAATGAAATGTATAATTATGCGTTAAGAACCCGGAACAGGAAGCCAACCAATGAAGATCCTCGTGCCTGAGCCGCTATCCGAGAAAGGCCTCGAAATCATGCGGGGTGCCGATGGCATCGAGGTGGACTTCCGCCCCGACGCCACGCCCGAAGAGCTGCGCCATGCCATCGCCGATTGCCATGCGCTGGTCATACGCAGCCGCACAAAGGTGAACGCCGACCTGCTGGCCCGCGCCCTGAATCTCAAGGTGATCGGCCGTGCAGGCGTGGGCATTGACAACGTGGACGTGGAAGAGGCCACGCGGCGCGGGATCATCGTCATGAACTCGCCCGAAGGCAACACCATCTCCACCTGCGAGCTTACTATGGCCATGATCCTCGGCCTTAGCCGCCGCATCGCCGAAGCCTCGGCCTCCACCAGGAAAGGCGAATGGGATCGCAAGCGCTTCGCCGGCATGGAGCTGATGAACAAGAAGCTCGGCATCGTGGGGCTTGGCCGCATCGGAGGCGAAGTGGCCGCGAGGGCGGCCGCGTTTGGCATGAAAATCATCGGCTATGATCCGTTCTGCACGCCCGACCGCGCCGCGAAGCTCCAGGCGAGGCTCGTGCCGCTGAAGGAACTGCTGAGAACCGCCGACATCATCACTTTCCACGTGCCGCTCACCGACGAAACCCGCGGCATGATCGGCCCCGACGAATTCCGTCTGATGAAAAAAGGCGTGAAGATCGTGAACTGCGCACGGGGTGGAATCATCGACGAGACCGCCCTCTGCAACGCGATCCGCAGCGGCATCGTCTCCGGCTGCGGCCTCGACGTTTACGAGAATGAGCCGCCCGTGGGCTGCCCGCTGCTGCTGCTCGACAGCGTGATCAGCACGCCGCACATCGGCGCCATCACCGCCGAAGCCCAGGCAAACGTGGCCACCGAAATCGCGCGCCAGGTGATTGACGTCCTTAATGGCGGTCCTGCACGCAACGCCGTAAACCTCCCGATGATGGACGGCGAGGCGTTCGACGGCCTGCGCCCGTACGCCGCCTTGGCCGAAAAGCTGGGCATGCTCCTCGTGCAGATGATGGGCAGGATCGGCGGCAAGCTCTCCGTGAGCTACTGCGGCGAGATCGCGAAGAAAGACCTCACGCCGGTCACAAGATCGTTTCTTTGCGGCCTGCTGCGGCCTGTTCTCACGCAGCCGGTAAACATGGTAAACGCACCGGCCATTGCCCGCGAGCGCGGCATCGAAATCACCGAAATCAAAAGCCCCGCCGCCGAAGCCTACGCCAGCCTCATTACGGTCGAAGGCAAATCCGGTGCAAAAACGACATCCGTCAGCGGAGCGCTGTTTGCCGACGATCAGCCGCGCATCGTGCGGATCGACGGCCTCGACGTAGACGTCGCCCCGCAAGGCCCGGTGCTGATCGTTCGCAACCAGGACAAGCCGGGCGCCATCAGCCACATCGCCAGCGTCCTCGCCCGCAGCCAGGTTAATATCGCCCGGATGACCGTCGGCCGCGACAAACCCGGCGGCAAGGCCATCACCGTGCTCAACATCGACGAGCCGGTGCGCGACAACGTGCTCGACGAGATCAAGCAACTGAAGATCATAAAAGACGTGCGGCTGGTGCAGTTGTAGCAGAGCGATCTGATCGTGGGGGAGTTGCCTGCGTTGCGCTGGCCCCGTGGAACAGGAATGTTTGAAGTGATGGGAATAGAAACAGCAAGCTCATCGGGGCAGTTTGCCTGCAAGCCCGGCATTTACATGTGCCATTCGGCAAGAGTCGGCTCCAAAAGGATTTCTTCTGATGAGAATTGAATCTTTTCGTGCAGGTCGTTGGGAGAAGCAGTTCAGATACAAGAGCTTTCTTCCTGAAACCGTCAATCATGGTTGGGAATGGGAGGACCCGCGCCTCAACACTCTGTTGGAGACCGCCTCGCGACGTCTTGCGGAGCTGGACGCATTTTCTCTGATTGTGCCAGACATCGACTTGTTCATCCGATTGCATACGGTCAAGGAAGCCAGCCTGTCCAGCCGGATCGAAGGAACTGAGACTGAGGTGGAGACGGCGGTACTCCCAAAGGAAGAGGTGCCGCCTGAGCGCAGGAACGATTGGATAGAGGTGAACAACTATGTGATGGCAATGAATCATGCAGTCAATGCCTTGGAAAACCTCCCGCTGTCGAACCGTCTTCTGCGTGAGGCTCATGGCGTCCTGATGCAGGGTGTTCGCGGCGAGAGCAAGACGCCCGGTGAATTTCGCCGCAGCCAGAACTGGATAGGCGGTTCGGGGCCGTCTGACGCTGCGTTTGTTCCTCCGATACATACGCATGTGCCAGACTTGATGGGGGACTTGGAGAAGTTCTGGCACAACGAAAACCTGGAAGTACCTCATCTGGTTCGCATTGCGATCAGCCACTACCAGTTCGAGACAATTCACCCGTTCCAAGACGGCAACGGCCGCATTGGGCGGCTCATGGTGCCGCTGTACCTCATCGATAAGAAGCTTCTCCGCAAGCCGTCTTTGTACATCTCAGCCTTTCTGGAGAAAAACCGAACAAGCTACTACGACGCCTTGAGTCGAGTTCACACGTCAAACGATCTTGGCCAGTGGCTGCGCTTTTTTCTGAATGCAATCACTGAGTCAGCACAGAGCGGCATCGAAACATTCCAGCGCATCTTGGTCCTGAGGAAGGAAGTGGATGAGAAGATGATTGGTTTGGGAAAACGGGCTGCCAATGCGCGACGGCTGATGGAATGCCTTTATCAGTCAGCGGTTCTTTCGGTGAACGAGGCTGCCAGACGGCTTGATGTGACGCATCAGACAGCCAATGCATTGATCAACGAGTTCGAAAGGCTAGGATTGGTGGAGGAGATCACAGGCTATCAACGCAACAGATTGTACCTATTCCGCCAGTACGTCGACCTGTTCCACAGGTGACCGCTGCTTACGCATGTGTTAGAGTAGGCGTATAAGTTTACATATGGATTTGCATATCCAAAGTTTCCTGCAGAAGTTTACATAAGTCCACACGAAGCTGCCCGCTGCTGCTTTCGCGTATAAAACGCGGCTCCAGCCCATTTCACCGAAAAAACAGGACTATGCAGATTTTTCGCCTGCGCCACAACAGATTGTGGTTCCTCCGCGCAGTCCTATCTCATTTAACCACAATATCTTGGAGCGGAACAAAAAAATTTCCCACACTTAGTATAAAATTTTCTTGACATTTCCGTCTTTTACGTTAATATAAGGACGTATGGAATGCTATGGCATTCTGTAGCATTCTGTAGTAACTTCGGAACCGGATTATCTTTCACGGCTACCTGCCGTCATCCAACTCGGGACCTTCAACGCTGGCGGCTGAAAGGATTCAGAAAATGCAAGTAAGCGAGTTCTTCTGGAAAGTAGAAGAAGATCCCGACCTTCGCGGAATCGATCTGCAAACCGGCGAGGATCCCAAAGAGGATTTCGCCGTCGTCGAAGACCTGCGGTCGGGATACAAGACCCGCTTTTCGATCCCTGCGATACTCGATTGCGACTGGGAATCGCTGCGCGAGATCGCCTTCGGCCGGAAGAATATCGCGCCTCTTTACCACGTGACGCGAATCGTCGGCTACTACAGCCGCATCGAAAACTGGAATAAATCCAAGCTAGGCGAGCTCGCGGACCGCCGCATGGGAAACTACGCAATCGCATCGTAAGAGCGAAAACCGGCCGATAAAATGCCGGGTGCTCCGGCATTCGCGATACTGTCGTGGAAAGGGCGGGCGCCCAGTCGAACGACAACGTTCGAGCCCGCCCCGTTCTATTTCAAGGGCCAACCGATAGGCGGCCGAGCATGCTCCAGCGTCTGCTGAAACTCCTTCATCTGTCGCGCGCTGCGCCGCAGGCCGACGAATCCGCCGCCGATGCGCGCAAAGGCCTCGGCCGGCGCGGCGAGCAGATTGCCGCCGAAGCACTACAACGGCGCGGTCTCAAAATCCTCAAACGCAACTACACATGCACGCGCGGCGAGATCGACATAATCGCCCTCGACGGCCGCGTGATCTGCTTCATAGAGGTCAAGACCCGCCGCCCCGACGCCATGCTGCCGCCCGAACGAAACGTCGACACCGCAAAGCGCCGCCAGGTGCGAAGGGTGGCCAGGAACTACCTGCGCAAAAACGGCCTGCAGGATCGCGTCTGCCGCTTCGATATTGTGTCTGTTGTTTGCCCGGAAACGGGCGAGCCAAGCTTGCAGGTTTTCACGAATGCGTTCTGAATGGCGGCCGGCTCACGGCTTCTTCACCACGATCACCGGGCAGCAAACCTCGTCGAGGATCAACTGCTTCTCTTTCGCCAGCAGGTCGCGCTGCACCTGCGACATGCGGAAGGCGCTGAGCACGATGGCGTCGGCGCCCGTCTTCTCCTGCACCTCCACCGCCACCGAGTGAATGGCTCCCTTCTTGTGAATCGTTTCCACCTTCACGCCCGCCTTTGCGGCCTGCTCCTCGACGAGCGCAAGCTGTCGCCTGCCGGTCTGCTCGAGGTCGCGCTCATACTCCTCCATTTCCTGCGAAACCATGATCCTGTACGTCAGAAGCTCCTTCAGCGTTGCCGTGTCCACCACGGCTATAGCCATCAGTTTCGCGTTGCAGGCTTTGGCCAGCGAGATCGCAAACTCGGCCGCCGCACCCGACGCCTCGGTTGAGTCGACAAGGAGAAGGACTATTTTCAGCATTGCAGAAATCCGTTCACAATAGCCCGGTGGATCAAACGGTAATCGCTATTCCTTGCGCTTCTTCAGCATTTTCATCACGATAAACGACTCTCGCTCGCGCTCTTCGAGCGTGCCGGCGATATACGCCAGCGTCTCCTCGTAGTCGGGCAGGAAAATCTTCTCCAGCGCGTTCACGCGGCGCTGTGTTTTCTTCAGCTCGCGTGCCACGCGAAACACGACCGTTTGCACCTCGGCCAGCCTGCCGATGGTGTCGAGCGCTTCATTAAACCTTTTCAGCACCTGGTCGCTTGCGGCCGTGCTGCCCAGCATGCCGAATTCCAGCCCCGGCCTCTCGTGCTGGGTTTCGATCTTCGGAATGCGCAGGCCCATCAGCGGGTGCGACTCGATCGTCAGCTTGTGCTGCAGCGCCACGGCCAGCGCCCCGCGTGCAAGGGCCTCGCTGCCCACCGTCAGCACCGCCCGCCGCAACGCCGCATATGCTTCTTCAAGCTTCTGATCCACCTCCGCCTGGAGCCGCTTTGCCGCATCGATCCTGCTCATCAGCTCGATCACCAATATCTGGCGCTTCTGCTCCAGCAGGTCCGATCCTTCACGGGCAAACTCAAGGCTCCGCGAAATCTCCAGTTGGCTGCTCTTCGTGGGGGGCACGTTCAGCTTCGCCATCTATTACGCCACCTCCTCGGTAAGCCTGCCACGGTAATGCTGCTTCAACTCCTCTTCGCTCATCCGGTGCAGCTCGCTCTTGGGCAGCAGCGAAAGCACGTCCCAGCCGATCTCCAGCGTCTGCTCGATCGAGCGGTCTTCATACTCGTCCTGCGAAACCAGTCGCTGCTCAAACTGGTTGCCGAAGTCGATGTAACGCTTGTCGAGCGGCGACAGCTCCTCCTCGCCGATAACGGCCGCGAGGCCGCGCACCTGCTTCACCTTCGAGTACGCCGCGAAAAGCTGGCTGGCCAGGTGCGGGTGATCAGGCCGCGTGTGCCCGGAGCCGATGCCATCCTTCATCAGCCGCGATAGCGACGGCAGCCCGGCGATGGGCGGATACACGCCGCGCTGGAACAGCTCGCGGTCCATCACGATCTGTCCTTCGGTGATGTAGCCGGTGAGATCGGGCACCGGATGCGAGATATCGTCCGACGGCATCGTAAGCACCGCCATCTGCGTGATGGAGCCTTGCGAGCCTCTGATGCGGCCGGCGCGCTCGTAAAGCGAAGCAAGGTCGCTGTAGAGGTAGCCGGGGTATCCTTTTCGCGCCGGCACCTCGCCGCGTGCCGAGCCGATCTCGCGCAGCGCCTCGCAATAGTTTGTCATATCCGTCATCACCACGAGCACGTGCATTCCGAGGTCAAACGCGAAATGCTCGGCGGCCGTGAGCGCCACCCGCGGCGTGAGCAGCCTCTCCATCGAGGGAGCATCGGCGAGGCTGAGGAAGAACGCCACGCGGCTGAGCACGCCGCTCTCCTCGAAACTGTGATGGAAGAACTGCGCCACGTCGTGCTTTACGCCCATCGCGGCAAAAACGATAACGAACTCTATCGATTCGCCCAGCAGCTTCGCCTGCCGCACGATCTGCGCCGCCAGGCGGTCATACGGCATGCCGTTGCCGGCGAAGATCGGCAGCTTCTGCCCGCGCACCAGGCTGTTGAGGCAGTCGATGGCCGACACGCCCGTCTGGATGAACTCGCGCGGATACTGCCGCGAGAAGGGGTTGATCGGCTCGCCGTTCACGTCGCGCGCCACGCCGCCCAGCGGCGCCGGCGCTCCGTCGATCGGCCGGCCCAGGCCGTCGAACACACGCCCCAGCATCTCGCGTGTTACATACAGCGACAGTGATTCGCCCAGGAATCGCACGCGAGTGGTCGCGTTCGACAGTCCCTCGGTTCCCTGCAGCACCTGCACTATCGCGCGGTTCAGGTCGCTTTCGAGCACCTTGCCCACCCGCACCACACCCGACGTGTCGCGGATCTCCACAAGCTCGTCGAATGCCACACCGCGGACGTTCTCGACGATAATCAGCGGCCCTTCCATCTTCGACAGGCCCACGTATTCGAGGCTGGAGCGCTCGTTCATCCCTTGCTCCTTTCAAGCTCGTCGAGCTCGGCCATTACCAGGCGCTCGAGCCTCTTCATCGCATCGAGGTCGTCGTTGCGGATGGCAGATTTCGCCCGTACCACGTCGCCGATGCATCTCATGCCGCTCACCTGCGTCCACGCGGCACCCTTGGCTATGATCTGCGTGCCGCGGTCGTTGATCATCACCAGGATGCGCAGCAGCGATGCCTGCTTCTGCGGCGACGTGTAACGGTCGTTTTCGTCGAACGCGCTTTGCTGCAGGAATCCGTTCTTGAATATCTCGGCCACAAACAGCACCAGCCGCTGGCTGTCGGGCAGCACGTCGGGGCCTACCAGTTTCACGATCTGCTGCAGGCGGCTCTCGCGCTGAAGAATCTCCATCGCCCGCGCACGCATAGCCGGCCAGTCGGGGTCGATCTTCTCCCACCAGTTCTGGATAAACGGCACGTATTCGCTGTAGCTGGTCAGCCAGTTGATCGCCGGGTAATGGCGGGCGTTTGCGAGCTCCTTGTCGAGCGCCCAAAAGCAGCGGATGAATCTTCGCGTGTGCTGCGTTACCGGCTCCGAGAAATCGCCGCCGGGGGGCGACACCGCGCCCACCACACTCACCGACGCATCGCGGCCCGATAGCGTGCGAACTCTGCCGGCGCGCTCGTAAAACTGAGCGAGCCGCGTGGCGAGGTACGCCGGGAAGCCTTCCTCGGCCGGCAGCTCTTCGAGGCGGCCGGAAAGCTCGCGAAGCGCTTCGGCCCAGCGAGAGGTGGAGTCGGCCATCAGCGCCACGTGATAACCCATGTCGCGGTAGTATTCGGCGATTGTGATGCCGGTGTAGATCGACACCTCGCGCGCCGCCACCGGCATGTTCGACGTGTTTGCGATCAGCACCGTGCGCTCCATCAGCGATTTGCCGGTGCGCGGGTCCTCAAGCTCTGGAAACTCGCGCAGCACGCTTGTCATCTCGTTGCCGCGCTCGCCGCAGCCCACGTAAACGATGATGTCGGCATTGGACCATTTTGCGAGCGCGTGCTGCATCATCGTTTTGCCTGTGCCGAATCCGCCCGGTATCGCGGCCGTGCCGCCCATGCCCACCGGGAAGAACGAATCAATCACGCGCTGCCCCGTAACCAGCGGCGTATCGACCGGCTCGCGCCGGATGAACGGCCGCGGCTTGCGGGCCGGCCAGCGCTGCACCAGCTTTATGCTCTCGATGCCGTGGGCGGTTTTCACCCGCGCCACCGTTTCATCCAGCGTGTAATCGCCTTCGGCGGCGATGAAATCCAGCTTGCCCGCCACGCCCGGCGGCAGCATCACGCGGTTGGCAATAATCGACGTCTCCTGCACGCTTCCGATGATCTGGCCGGCCGCAACGTTGTCGCCGATCAGCGCAGAAGGGACAAAATGCCACTTTTTCTCGATATCGAGCGGGGGCACTTTCTCGCCGCGTTTCACAAAAGCGCCGCTCTTGCGTGCGATGCCCGGCAGCGGCCGCTGAATGCCGTCGTATATGTTTCCGATCAGCCCCGGCCCGAGCAGCAGCGAAAACGGCGACATCGTGCGGAACACTGGAGCGCCGGGCGCCACCATCGATGTATTCTCGTAAACCTGGATGGTAGCCCGGTCGCCGGTTACCCGTATCACCTCGCCCACCAGCCGTGCCTCCCCAACCTCCACCAGCTCGTACATCAGGGCGTTCTGCATCCCCGACGACTCCACGATCGGGCCTGAAATCCTCGTTATTATGGCTTTTTCGCTCACGTATGTTGGCCTTGCTGCGATTTTTCGTCGAAAAGAATTTGTGCCACCTGCCGGCGTAGCTCCGCCCGCATGCGCTCCTCGCGCGCTGCGAATGAATTGTCCACGAGCCGGCGGCCGTCGGCGCTCAGCACAATGACGCCGCCGTCGATCGGCGCAGGCGACGGATCGAGCGCCAGCTCCACCGGTGTTCCCAGCTTACTCGATACCTGCTTCTGCAAGCTGCCGATGTCGGTTGAGTGGTCGTCGTTTCCGAGGTGAATGTGGAAGCTGGTGCCGCCTATTGTTTTCGCTGCAGAAGCAATCAGCGATACAAGCTTTTCCCGATAGTCATACGACCGCCTGTCGGCGGTGCGTTTCTCGGCGGCGCGAAAGATGTCCGTAAGCAGCGTTTCCTTCGCCTCGATCTCGGCCCGCCTGGCCTCGAGGTCGATGGTGGCAAGCACGATAAGCTTTTCCTTTTCGGCGCGAGCCGCCGCCGCTTCCGCTATGCTTCGGCGGATTTCCTGTGCCTCGCGCTCGGCCTTCTCGATCACTTGCTTCGCATCCTGCTCGGCCTTGCGTATGATGCGAGCGGCCTTCTTGCTCGCGTCGGCCAATATTTCGCTCACCAGCGCATCTTCGCTCGCCTGCTGGCCTGCCGCTTTGCTCACAGCTTTATCCCCACGGCTTCCTGGATCAGTTGTTGAAGGCTGCGCCTGCTGGGCAGCGGGCCTTCCGGCCCCGGAATCTGAACGATCACCGGCCGCGCCGACTGATACATGATCTGCTGCACCTCGCCGCCCACCGTTTCCGCCGCGCGTTCCGTCATTATGATTATGCCCACGGCGGCATCGGCCACCTTCTCGCGGAAAACACGCCGGGCCTGCTCGGGGCTTTCCACCACCGTGCCCTCGATGCCGGCATAGTGGAAGCCCAAAACGGTGTCTTCATCGGCTATCACGTGGTATTTCATTGCTCACATCCGCATCAGCATTATGCCGATGATCAAACCATAGATCGCGATGCCTTCGGCCAAGCCCACAAACACGAGCGCGCGGCCGAACATCTCGGGCTTCTCGCTCACGGCGCCGATCGCGGCCGAGCCTACCCTGCCCACCGCCCAGCCCGCGGCCAGGCACGAAATGCCCACCACCAATGCAATAGCCAACGGGCGCGTGTCGGTGCCCGTGCGAGCTTCCGTCAGCGCCTTTTCCGGCGCCGGGTCGCTCGCCACCGCCTGCTCAAGGAAAAGCAATCCCGTCAGATTCGCCACCACCAACGCCACCAGCGAATACTTTATGAACTGCACCATTACCTTCTTCATCGGCTGTCCCTTTCAAGGTTCGGTTCGCAGGCTGAAGGGCGTGAAAGGTTTGCCCTCGCCTTTGAAAAACTTCGCGAAGAACTCGTAGTATTCAAGCCTTATGCACTGAATGGAGACCACCAGCCCTTCGAAGGCGATGATCACCACGTTGCCCGTTATCACGATCAAAGCCGCAAAAACCATCCCCAGCGCCGAGCCTGTAACCATCCCCGCCAGGCTGTATGTGGCCGCGCCCAGCCCCGCGTGCGCCAGAGCAAAAGCACCCACGCGCACGTACGATACCGTGCTCGACATGAACCCGATCACCATCTCGAATACGTCCATCCCGGATTCGATATACGCATCGGCGCCGCCGTGGCTCTCTTTGTGCAGCAGCAGGCGCATCAGCCGCGGACGCAACACGATCGCCGCCGCCGGCACTACCAGCAGCGGCACCGCCTCCAGCAGGCTCGGCCCGCCCGCCGGCACGCCCACGGCTGACAGCACGCCCAGCCCACGCGCCGCCATCCACAAGGCGCCCCAGTAAAACACGATGCCGGCCACGCCAAACTTGTCGAGGATTCCCTCGGCGTACCTGCCCCGCCGGAAATGGTTGACAACGTTCAGCACCATGCCCATGCTGTTCATCACCATACCCAGCACCACGCACCACGCCAGCAACACCAGCGGGTCGTCGCCCTTCAGCACTTCCATCCACAGCGGCGGAAACAGCTCGTATCCAAAAAACTCGCCGAACAGCAACCCGCCTATTGCGGCCGCTATGCCGGCAAACACCGCGATCGTGCCGAAGCTGC
>Ga0307379_10001854_pt1 | contig 32214 bp, 54 predicted proteins | sample UN2MG_FD_202237 | JGI IMG/M metagenome (GOLD analysis project Ga0307379, IMG submission 202237) | Soil microbial communities from Risofladan, Vaasa, Finland - UN-2 | ecosystem: Environmental > Terrestrial > Soil > Coastal area > Acid sulfate soil | place: Finland: Risofladan, Vaasa | collected...
CTCTACTCTTCCTCTCGTTCGAAGAAAGAAAAGGGAAGAATGTACTATTATTAGTTTGTGTTATTCTTATCACTGCATTTACTGGATAAAAGCAGGAGGCGGAAGAGGGCATAGCGGACGAATAGAGTAACCTTTTATTTTTTGTATTTAAAATATATATAAAGGAGACGAGCCATGAATGATTATCCGAAACGGTTGAAGTTAAAGAAGCGGACGCTTTGGAATCTTTTGCTTTGCTACTTTGGGATTCACAACAAGAATCTCAATAGCGGAACGGGAGTTGTCCATTATTGTGACCGTTGCGGTACTATCACCAAGGACAGCAGGAAGAAGGAGACGAGCCATGTTAAATGAATTGGGACAAATAAGCCATGAAAACAAAAGCACTTATCCGGCGGATGCGCTTCATGCCGCATATCTGGAAGGCTACGCCCGAGCCCTGGCCGATGCGAAGGCGGCGGTGGATCAATTCGATTATTTATTCGATAACATCGGGCATGAAAGGATAGATAAAATAAAAGCCGCAATCTCAGCACTGTCGGGGTGTTCTTTGTGCCAGAGGTGAAGCCGTGACGCTGGATAAACTAAAAGGCGGAAGCCGCCCGGCGCTTTGCTCGGAAGCCCGCTCGCAGCGCCTAAAGGTAATATACGAATATAAAAATTTGCCTTTAATAGCCGGCAAATTTTCTTTACAAATATAAACTTATCTTACTTGCATTCTCTAAACAGGCCTTGCCGAGAGGCGGCCATTTCCACAAGAAGGCCGCCGAAGATCAATAAACTATTCTCCTCACCAAAGCAACGGCGGCGGTCATGGCCGCAAGAAAGCGGCAAGGGAGTATCTATCTATACTATTACAATCTTGCCATTACACTACTTGAAACTGGAAGTCAAAGCCAGCAAATTGCCTTTATTATTTTGGCGGCGGAATGAAAAAAATAATAATTCTGAAAAGTCTTTTAATGAATATAATAAAACCATGAAGCCAAACCACAATTATTATTTTCCCCATTCCTTGCCTATTATCCAAGCAATTTGCTTTTATTGTCTTTGACTTGCCAGTTTCAAGAAGAGTGTAAAGAAAAGAATTGTAAGAATATAAATAGAATAATTTTCTTTTTGTTGAATTTTCTATGAGTTAATGTTATATAAGTTATGAAGGTTTTTGCGGTATTCGCAGGCGAGAGAAAACGGAACCGCAGGAGATAAAACCTATGACCAAAAAGAACACTTCCAAGACCGACCATGTTGACGAGTTTGAAACCGGACTGGACAACCTACCGAAGGTTGACATCCCCCAGGAATCATGGCTTGACAAAAGGCTTTACCTTTCCAACTGCCTTTTCGAGCAAGTCGAGAACCAAATTGCCAAGATCGGCAAAGTCAGAGACTACCTCATCTCCGAATATGGAATGAACTTCTCTGCATGGGCGGAAGCAATCAAGTTGACTCCTGGCTACCTCAAAGCCGAAGCGAACGGGACTGTTGACGTTGACAAACTGCACCGCTTTTTGTCAAAACTGCTTTACGCCTACGAAGTCAAAGACGGAGCCTCAAAGCCTATCAAAGAAGAAGACAAAATCATCTTTGAACCCGGCGACCTCAAGAACCGCTGCACCGCTTTCCTTGGCGCTTTCGTCAAGATGCTCGAAAGCAATGTCCCGATTTTGAAATGGGGAGTAAAAGACAATTCCGAAATCGGCATTGAATTTAAACGAGTTTAACCATGACCCCCTTACAAATGGCAACCATTGACAACTGGCACAAAGAACACCCCGAAAAGATCAGCGAACAACTACCAGATCATGAAGAAGCCTTTATTAATCTCTGCCGCTTCTGGGCTTTCTGGAATCTACCCCCAAGGCCGGCAAGATACGTTTTCACAATCACACCGGAGCGAATGAAACAATTAATGCTAATCGCCCTTTCACGCATGACCGAAGAAAAAGAACTGGAACTTGACACCGACCCCGCACAACTTGACGGTCAATTCCTTGACCACCTCGAGCCATCAGAAGAATATGCCATTGACGAAAGAACCATCCACGACAACAAAGAAGATCACCAAAACCCCCATGCCGCAATAGGGCTCTATCATGAAATGCAAAAAAACTCCTAATTGGATTTTGTGGATCGCCCTGCTAATTGGAATTGCTTGCTGGTTCTAAAAGAAAAAAGGTCAAGGGAAAAAATCCTTTGGCCTTTTTTTTCGCCAGAAGAAAAGAAAGAAAATAAAGATGGGAAACCCCAATTATTACAACCGCAAAGTATGGAGTTTAATTTTCTTTTCTTTGTTTGCTTTCATATACTTTGAATCATGAATTTCAAAAACGAAATATCAAAACTTCGTAAACTTCAAAAAGAATACGAAGAAATTTTTTCCATGGAGGAAAGTATGGAAATATCAATCGAAGACCTCACTCTCTTACTCATGTATTTAACCGGATGGGAAGAAGACTCAAGAAAAAACCCGGGCGAGAAACTTTTCTGCTCCTGGAATGGCTTTTCATTCAAAGCAATCAACAACCTCAATGACAACAAACTCATCACCACATTCAAAGGAAAAAAAATTACATTCCTTACTCCTGAAGGAATCAAAAAGGCCCAGGAACTCAAAAAGAAAATCTACAATGAATAAAGTAATTATCTTTTTTTTGATTTTTTTAATTCCGCTTGCGGGGATCTGTAAAGACTTGTTCTATCAAAGTATGGAATTTGTTTTTATCGGGGCCCAGGCTGCAGACTTGCTTACCACTTTCAAAGCCATTGACTCGGGAGCAGGATATGAAGGAAATCCATTTGGGAATTTATTTATTCAAAACAAAACAAAATCCATTTTATTCAAAGCAACCGGGACTATGGCAATTTTGCATATACTCAAAGGAATAAAGAAAAGGAATAAAACCATTGCAACGATTACCCTGATTATTCTCAATGTTAGTTTTGGATATATTGCTTATCATAATTCCAGAATAAAATAAATGAATAAAAAAGTTGTCCGTGAACTTAAGTACACTTCGCTAATTGTCCATGGCTACACGCACGACATTACCTATAGCCAATGCTTTTAAAACGGTCACTTATTCTCAGGAGGTAACATGATCTGTAATATCTGCAAGCACAAAACAAAGTTATTTTATTTCCTTGACGACCCCAATCGCTGGCGCACGAAACAAATTGTTTGCCGAGTATGCCATCGTAAAAATCACAACAAAGCATGGAGATTATTCAAGGTGCTACAATGGCTACACCTCTATTAAAGAATCTTGAAAAAGAATGCGAATCTAATGGAGGCGAATGTTTCTTTTGCAAGTATCAGAACTCTTGCCCTAAATCAGACTTCAATCCAAAAGAAGACGAAGACAGAGAATACATAGAGACACCCATTGGAGATGATGGAGAACTATGATTTTAATTTTCTTTCTTTTGTTTTTATAGGAGATAAAAAATGAATCAAACAAAACCAAGTCCCGAACAATTAGTTCAAAGCCTACTTGACTGGTATTTTGAACCCCTTCGTCCCAATACTCCAAAAGCAGAATTTAAAAATCTTCAAGAAGAAGGGCAAGCATGTTTATTGTTGTCAAGTCTTTTTTCATTCATTGACAACTATTTAAAAGAGCATGGAATCAAACCAAAGAATCCTTTTACCAAAGAATCCTGATCGAACATGCTCTGATTGTGGCAATCTTGAATGGTATAAAGACACATTCGAACTTGAACCAGGAGGAAGATATGGCAATGTATGGAGATCATATTGTTGCAAATCTACTGGCTCATGGTGTCCTAAAAGAAACAGGTTTCTTTTACCTGGTGAAACAGGAAGAACATATTAAAGGAGGAAACTAATATGAGACTTTTACTAACAATCGGTTACACAAAATTACTGTTCGGGAAGGGTGCAAAAGTAAGTGAGATTATTGAATCGCTTGATGGTGCGGTTCAGGTAGATGAAAAGTATTCGGAAGGAAAAACTAAATTCTTTCCTCATATCTTTGATTCATGGGGAGAATCAGATGCTATCAGCGTTAAAGTTATTCCTGAAGATTCTATAACGCTACCTGAAATCAAAGATGATAAACTTGATGTGCTATTCAAAATTCAAAAGAAACGGGATGAATCAGAACAAGAAAACTACTCACTTAAAAACAAAATCAAAGAACTTGAAGACAAAATTCTTGAACTAACGCCACCTCCCATTATTACTCCCGATCAACCCAAAGGAGAATAAAAATGAATTACAAAGAGAAACTTGAACAAGCAATAGAAGAAGGCAAAGCAAACACTTCTGCTGCGCTTGCTTCGATTGAACATGAACATGAAATCCGTGAAGACTTCATGGTAAAGAATGATACCATTGATATTCAATCCAATGGAGGCCATGCCACATTGTCGGCCCGATTTAACAGAGAGCAAGGAATACCTACTGAGAAATGGTTTACTTCTCATTCAGAAAACCAAGTCTTATCTCATTACGGAATCCCCAGGACATACCTTGATAAACTGCAATCATTCGGAATGCATGAGTTGATCGAAACAAACTTCAGCGAGATTGCCAAACGCAGATTCTCAGATGAGCATGTCATGCTGAGAGTAGTCGAAGGAGATGTAAAAGGCTGGTTAAGTCCTTCGTACAAACGGCTCGATGCTGCCCCTATACTTGGAGCATTTGTTGAAGAGAGCATGAAGATGGGTATGGTTCCTATCAAGGGATTCAATACTGCTTCACGTTATCAGATCCGCTTTGCTTTTCCAAGTATCATTACGCCGCTTGGCATGGACAATGAAAGCACGATCATAGGTGCTTCGCTCAGCACTTCGGATTATGGTGGCGCCGCATTCAAAGCTGAACTATTCATGATGAGATTGATATGCCTGAATGGAATGATAGGAGATATACTGTTCCGTAAAGTACACATGGGAAGTAGATTCTCTGCCTCACAAGACACGCATTTTCTGAGCAAGAATACTCATTCACTTGACATTGCCACCATGCAAAGCGCAACAAGGGATTTAGTACGGTCATTGCCTCCGAGAATGGAATCAATAAAAGGAATGATTGAAACTGCATTCGCAAAAGAACCTTCCCGGGCAGCATGGGATCAGATCAAGAAGGCAACCAACAAAGAAACGAATACTCAGATCCTCAATGCATATAATATGGAAACAGATGTAACTCTATTACCAAAAGAAAAATCAACATGGCGCTTAGCCAATGCGATCAGTCTCGTTGCTCAAGGACAAAGTGATGATGACAATAGAATTGATTTGGAAAATCTTGCAATGAAAATCGTAGCTTAGTTGAATTTTATAGAGAATTATATTATATTGTATGTATCCTTCCCAGGGATAAAAAGTGATTGAAGAGAAGGGCTTCGAAAGGGCGTCTCCCCTGAGTACAAGTCCTTCTCTGCTTTTAAGGAGACACAATGAAATATTCAAAGAAATTAATTTTCTTTTTCTTTTTAATTAAACTGTCCGCCCTAACCGGCGAGGGGGAGTGATGAGCGAACAAGTATTTTGCCAGTATTGCTATCTGCCAATGGATGATTGCGAGTGTCCTAAATTTAATGAGGATGAAGACATTGACTATGGCGAAAGCGAACTGGATATCAACCCTGATTTTGGGGATCAATAGGAGGGAGTGATGAAAAAGCGTTGCGGAAAACCCCAAAAATATTATTTTAATACAAAATGCTATGAGTGTGGACATAAAAATAGAACTTATGAAATTGTGCCGTTATCGGAATGGCTATGTGAATGTTATTGCCATAAAACAGCGAAGCCCCGCAAGCGGAGGGAAAAATGAATAACATAACAAAGGTGGAATTGGTAGGATTTGCAATAAAACGATACGATGCAGGCTACGCCCAAGCCCTGGCCGATGTGAAGGCGGCAGTGGAGCGCTTGCATATTTTTGGTGAGGCGTATCAAGATAGAGAACATGAAATAATAGATAAAGCTCTCGCAGCCATCCGTGCGCTGGAGGGGAAAAATGGATGAACAGAAAGGACTATCTCAACTTTTGAACGTGGCTTTTCGCAACGGGCAACTCAATGCGATTCGGCGTTGTAAGGAGGCGTTGGAAAAACTGGCGGACAGCCATCCCGACATAAACGTAAACGCCGAAAATGGTTGGGTAAAATTATCGGTTGTTATCGCCGCAATCTCAGCCCTGGAGGTGAAGCCGTGATGGATGAAAAATATTTTAATAAAAAAATAGATTCAATTTTGGATTGTTTCACACTATGGCTTTTAAATGAATATTGTATTACCGATGCTGAAGAAGACAAAGCCAAGGCCATCCTCCACCAGATCGCCAAGGACTTTTTTGCGGCAGGGGCGGAGGCGCAGAGGGTGGCGATTGATGAAAAACTAAGCCATGAGTTTTATTTCAGGCGTGGCCCCAATAGCGAAGAACCAATAATGTATGCCAGCGAAATTCTCGCCGCCATCAACACCGCAACCGTCAAGGAGGTGCCGGGTGTTTGAGAAATTAAAATTAGACAACAACATTTGCCCCTGCGGTTGTGGGAAAAAATTTACAGAAAGAAAATCTGTAAAACAAAGGCATGGCAAAATTTCCATGTTCTATATTGACTCATGGAATTTTTCTCCGCAAAAATTCGGGCATCCGGTAGTGGGGCGTTGGCATAAAGTTTACCGTAGGGAGGTGCCGGGTGAGTGAACTGATAAAAATATTTGAACGGTTTGCCCCAGATAATCCATTTATTGAGCATAATCTTTTTGAGCCGCCGCCCCATTCACATCCGATAATACAATTACATAAGCAAACCATGATTGATTTTAGACTCAATTATCGTTTACTTGGAGAATTTGCAGCAGAGGTTTGCGGTGTGCCATTTGAAACATTGTGTAGATTGGACATGATTGCTTATTTGAACCGCCGCGCCGAGAGCAAGGAGAGAGCCGATGAAACGAAATGAAAAGATTGCAGAGATTATGGGTTTTAAATTACAACATGGCCTAACCAGTGATGGGCTTAATTGGGACTTTTATCAGGTTGGCCCCAATCATCAAATGGGAATTGGAAAGTTCAATCCTAAAATAGACACGGATAGCGCTGAGTTATTAGAAAATAAAATGGTGGCCGACGGATGGGAAATTCGGATGGTACATAGAATTTGTGGTAGTTATTTTTTCGAGGCAATAAATGATAGGGATATGAATTATTTTAACACAGAAAAGAATACTAAACCCGCCGCCCTCTTTGAACTGTTTTGTAAAGTTTATGGAATAACCGATGAAAACTAAAGACCCCCGCAGGTCGAAAAAGGCAATCCGCAATCGGCTTGACCGTGAGGTTGGTGAGATCGTCAGGGGCCGGGGCCGATGTGAACGTTGCAGCAAAACAACAAATCTGCAATGCTGTCATATTTACAGCCGCCGCTATTCTCGCTTGCGGCATAACGAATTGAATTTGCTTTGCCTGTGCGCCGGTTGTCACTTTTGGGCGCATCAGAATCCGGTGGATTTTACGTTATTTGTTCAGGGGCATCTGGGCGAGGATAAGTTTCGGGAACTTATTGACATGAAAAATAACAGGGAAAAATTTATCGGGAGGGGGAGATGATAAGATTAGCCGACAAAAAACTTAAATCATTGGAGAAAATAATTACCGACATAATTCAGAGAGAACAGTTAGAAAAACTCAAAATAGACATGACTGATTACAACTATCTTTCACCAATATACAGGCCGTGGTATGGAATTTCTTTTAATTCAGAAATACTTTATCGCTTGATGTTGCCATGACATCCTACACCTTCCCCTGCTGCATCTGCCACAAGCCGCACAACGAAGTAGTAACGTGCCAGCATTGCGGGAGGGATTACTGCTACAAGTGCGCTATGAAATTTGTTATACATTTGAAGGCCGGGGAACCGTGCCCGAAGTGTAAGGGGGGGAAATGAGTATATTTAGCAAAGACAAAAAACTTCAATTATCAATCGAGTTAGTGCCGTCAACTTCTTTCTATAATAACCTGCGAAGCACCCTGCCGAAATCCCAATGGGATGTTTTAAGGAGAGCGAGCTATAGGGGGGCCGATTACGTTTGTGAAATTTGCGGCGGCAAGGGTGAGCGGCATCCAGTAGAGTGCCATGAAATTTGGGAATACAATGACAAAAGGCACATTCAAAAACTAATCGGACTTATTTCGCTTTGTCCGAAATGCCATGCCTGTAAGCATATCGGTTTATCACAAATTCGTGGCCTTGAGGAAGAATGTATCGAACACCTTATGTTGATTAACGGAATAAACAGTCACCAAGCCAAAAACATGATACTCGATGCGTTTGAAAAATGGGCGAAACGAAGTCAACATATTTGGGAAATAGACTTATCGTGGTTGGGGGAGAAATGCCCGGTGTGTGAAAATAAGGAGGGGGAGAATGGGAAATGAAACCGATAAAGTTCTTGATTTACTCGAGCAACCGCCGCCGCATATTTGTCAGTATTGCGGGAAGATACAAATCAAGAAAAAAACAGGATCTACAAAATGTGCATGGCATTTGGGATTTTCACATAGAGGTGAATTGTTGATTTCGCTTTGCCATGATTGTTTTATGAAAGAGCTTACAAGGAGGCAACCATGAAGAATGACGGCGGGGACATGATAGCGGAGAGGGAGAAAGGATGAAGCGCATCCACCGTGTACTGATCGGGTTCGGCCAAGCCCTTGCCATTACCGCCACCTGGATCGTCCTGGCCTTCCTGATGATCGAGCATTCGCTATATCATTTCGGAGCTCAGTACACCGCGGGGGCATTGATTGGGTCAGGGATGATCGTTTGGTTTACAAGGGATAAGTTGGTAAAAAACCTATAAAAACAACAGGAGGGTAAAATGATTTATCACGAGGAACGACTTTTGCAAGTAGACCCGGACTTAGCCAATTTCATCTATGACCTGTGCGGCCGGCTGGCCCCGAGACACAAAGACTGGCTGATTATTTGCGGATGGCGTGGGGAAGAAGAACAACACGAAGCTTTTATCAGTAACCATTCAACTGTTGACTGGCCGAATTCAAAACACAATCACTTTATTTACCATGGGGAAAAAATACAAGTGCCTCAATCCCTGGCCGTGGATCTCAGTCCGCACCCGTATGACCAGGGGAAGGACAAAGGCCGGCTTTACATAATTTCCGGGTACGCTATGGCCCTGGCCGAGGAACAGGGGTTGAACATCCGTTGCGGGACCGACTGGAATGGAAACCTGTCAACCACAGATCAAAAACTACATGACCTTTTCCACTACGAATTGGTGTTGAAATGAAATACTTTGAAGCAAAAATCGGTTACAAAGTTGTTAATAAAAAAAATCTATCAGCATCAACCCCTGATCCAGAAGCAGTTCATTACAGACTACGCAAATGGACTTTACCAAAAAAAGGCTGTGGCCCATTGGCAGTATTCATAAAACGTTCTTATGCCATGCATTATATTTCTCATGAACAAGCGCCACCTAAATCCTTCCGTATCTACTGCTGCATTTACATTCCCTCTAATCAACCAGGGCTCCATCTTCGAAATGATTTTGCTTCAAAGAATTATTATGAAACTCCCAGAAGCATCCTACCCAAAGGAACAGACCTTGCTTCTGCTGTTCTTTTAATTAAGCGTTGCCATATATAAGGAGAAAAAAAATGAAAAACAAAAAAAAACTAACACCACAACAAGCAATACAATCCAACCTTGAAGCAGGACAAGCATCAATAAAAATAAAACTCGATAACGGAACAATAAAAGTATTTCATGGAACCGACTATATGTTGTTGCTCGAAATGTCAAATGTCAAAAAAGGAACATGGAATAAAATCTGGAATATATTAGAAAAATGCGGAAACATTGAAAATCAAAAAGAGGAAAAATGTTTTTAGAATTAACACCCAACCGATTTATAAACACCAACAACATATCCTACATAGAATTAACACAAAGACCACTAAGAAAAAGCGTACCTGAATACGACCCCATAACAAACACAGCAACCAAATACCTTGACTGGTGTATCGAATTCACAATGATAAGTGGAGAAACTATAACCCAATACTTCCTCTCAGAAAGCAAAGCACGAGAATTCCTAAAGACATTACCATCATGACCAAACCAAAAGAACCACAAATTTGGAAGAAACTCCAAAGCATCTCCGCAAAGATAAACAGTAACAACTACTCCACCGATACTCTGACCGTCCTCCTATTTATCGAATTAGGTTATCATGTTAAAGGGCAGTTTTCGCCTGAATTGGGGAAATGGGAAGCACCAAACAAATCTGCCCTCAAAAAATTAGCCGAAAAATTACATATGCCTTTGAATACTTTTCTTGATTCTCTGGAGATTCTTGGTTATCAGGAGCCTTCTTTTACTCCAAGTGCAAATAGCAAAGAGATTAATTTACATTCTACTGGTATAGTGATAAATTCAATGAAAACAAAAGACTTGCAGGAATTCTGGAAGATAAATACCGGACAAATTCTTTCCATGGCAGACAAAATGGACTTAGCCCAAATGGAAACTGCTATTCCAGACATGAAAAAAGCAATGGAACGATGGTTTCAATATCAATTGACCTTCAAGGGATATACTATGGTAGAAAAGAGGAAATATTATCTCTTTGGAGACAGATTTCACAATTTCCAGAATAATATTCACCGTTTTTATGATGCCGAGCAATTCAGGCAGACAATAGAACTACATAAGGCAAGAATAGCGCAAACCGAGACCCCTTCTTATGGATTTTCTGTTATTCCCGCTGAAGATCGCAAACTTGCCATTGAAGATGAGCGAGAAAAGATTTCTTTGGCAATTCAGATGGGAGAAGATTATAATTTCCCTATTGTTTTCCCTGAGAACATTTCCTGGTATGAAAAAAAATTAAAAAAGGAGAATAAAAAATGAAAACAGCAGGATATTTTTACCTCAATGATAAAGGCCGTATTTTCTACAAATCCTCACTTGAATTTTTAGAAAACGAAAAAGATTTTAAGCCAGAAGATTATTTTAAGCCGCCATATTGCCTTGGGTTCTTTGCTGTTCCAGCTTCCCCACCTTCCGAATCATGGGAAGAATGTAAGGCAGTTTTGTTTTCAAATTTCTTAATGCTCTATGAAAAATCACCGAATAAGGAATTGACCAAGATGGTACTTTCTGTTATTTCACCTACCTTCGTGAGTGAGATACTTGATAAACCAAAAGGAGAAGAAGAATGATAAGTAGTCTTTTATTCACGGGCCCAAATTGCAATGCTTGCGGAACCATGAAAAAGAACGTAGGTGAAGCCGGCTTAACTTATTTCGAAGTAAACATTTCCACTCCAGAAGGAAGTAAACTTGCCCAAGAATATCATGTCATGACTATTCCGACTCTATTGCTTTGCGATTTAATTTCAGACTCAACCATGGGAAACATGAAAGTTACCCCTCTAAAGTCTTTGGTAGGTTCTTATCCTGTCCTTTCTATTAAGCAAGCTATGAACGAAGTAGGCTTTAAGGAAGGGCAGGCTTAATGGAAAACATTATTGTCAATCCATTTGAACAATACCAGGAAGTTGAAGATCATTTATTTAAAAATCCACCCAAAGTATTACCAACTTTTTCCCCGGCTTTGAACAAGCAATTTATAGGAGGCGGAATTGAACTGGCGAATACTATTCTGATAGGAGCAAAATATGGAGTAGGAAAGACTTATTTTATTTTGAATTGGATCCTCGACCTGATACGGAATAAATACAAGGTAATTTTCTTTTCACTCGACATGGATTTTGTCAAAATATTTGAACGTTTGCTGCGGCTTGTCCTCGACCTGGGAAAAGAAGAAGCAAAGAACCAATGGAAAGCAGACAAGGAATTCACAAAAGAAAAATTGACCCGGGCAGGGTATTTTGACTACCTCAAAATATATACCAATGAAAAGAGAGTAATTTCCTTCAAAGAGATTTCTTATATCTGCAATGATGAGAAACCAGACATGGTGTTTGTCGATCACTTTGATAAAGTTGCCGGAACAGGACACAATCTTTACCAGGAATCAAAACAAATTTCAGAATATTTTCGACAGAAAAAGAAAGAAATGAATACCATCTTTGCCATTCTCATTCAATTGAAAAAAATGGATTCTCACCGCAAAACACCCAATGCTATCCCCCCGGGAAAAGATGAATACAAAGGAGCAGGACAAATAGGAGAAGATGCGGATGTTATGCTATCTCTATCCAGACCTGACATAGATGAAGAATGCAGCCAAGATAGAAAACGCATGATCGTAGGAGCATTAAGAAAAAACAGGCTTAATGATGAACCCGATCCCGGCTATATCTTCTGGAACTATGACCCGACAACTACAAGGGTATGGGACGTAGGAAGAATGGGATTCAACAAATAAAAAAAAGATATATAATTTTGTTGATTTTTCAAAAAAAACATATATAATATTATAGGAGGCTTATGTTTGTTTCACCAACTGACAAAGCGAATTGGAAACTGCTGGTTATCATGTGGCCTATACTACCGAAATGGAAACAAAAAATGAGATTAATTTACTTATTTATACGAGGGATAGTTACTCATTCCGTAGGAGGATAAAATGATTTATACGAACCACAACGGATTGCCGCAAGCAATCTTTGATTGGATTTTGAGGTATCAGAAAATAAACGAAGTATTGAGACAGGCGTCTATCAACGAATGTGAAAAAAAATTCGGAAAAAAATTCAACCTGAAAATTTCAGCAACTAATCTTATCAAGCCTTTACGGGAAGTCATTCTCATTGATCGTCACTACGAAGAGATCAGAAAGGAAGCTTCTGATATGTTTGCCGCTACCATAGGAACTGCAGTTCATAAAACCTTTGAAGATATGCCGCTCAGAGAAGGAGAAGAAAGGGAAATCAGAGTAGCCATGGACATGAAAGACGTACTTGTTTCTGCTCAGATCGACAATATCTATGGAGATTCCATTACTGACTACAAGACAATGGGGGTTGGACAATACATTTTCAGCGACAAAGAATATGAATTTGTAGCGCAACTTGCCATTGGCCGTTATCTTTATCTTGCAGACAAAGGAAAAGAACTCAATTCAGTTGGCAGAATTCTTGCCATCTTTGCAACTGACTGGAGGCAAAGCGAATATGATAAAAAGAAATACATGGGCTTCATGGATGCTCCGAACTATCCCTTCCGTGGTGCTGAAATGTTCTTTGATCTTTGGGACTATGATGCAACCGAGAAATGGCTTTTACGGAAAATAACTGATTACAAAATCGCTTCATTGCAAACCGACCAGAACTTACCCGAATGCACTGATAAGGAACGATGGGCCAAAGTAGGCAAAAAGAAAACAACTTATCGCAAGTGTGAAACTTATTGCAGTGCAGCTGCATTCTGCAATCAATGGCAAAAGGAGAAAAACAAATGAAAATAGAAGAACTTAAAAAAGAAATACCTTATCGCTGGCGGGTACAATCATTTACCAAGACAACCAAGCCTGAAGCAATATGCGTGGCCTACATTGATGCCCGACAAGTCATGGACTTGCTCGATGAAGTTGTTGGCCACGAGAACTGGCAATCTGATTTCAAAAGAATTGGTGAAAACTTAATAAGTCAACCCACAAGTGATTCCAAAAATCAAAAAGTTTTCCCAGGTTCTTTATTCGGAGGAATCGGAATTCTAATCAAAGATAAATGGGTATGGAAATGGGACTGCGGAGCGGAAACCGATATCGAAAAAGAAAAAGGTGAAGCAAGTGATGCATTCAAGAGGGCTGCTGTGCATTGGGGCATAGGGCGTTTTCTTTATGACTTGGAAATGCTCCGAATCCCGGCTGCTGACTACAATGGAAAATCAAAACCCGCCAATGCTGCCGGAAAGATTCTCTGGAGCAATGACGAACTCTCCGATTACTGTAATTCCATTCGCAACCCCAAACTTGACAAACGTGTTGAACTCGGGGACACCATGGTAAAATCTCATTTCATTTCAGAAATTGAAAAAGCAACCTGGGAAAAACACAAAAACAATCCCGACAAAATCAAGCAATCCCTTGACTATCTGGAAAAGAAAAACCATCTTGGCGAAAAAATGGAACGAGCAATATACATAAAAGAAATGGCAAAAATAAAAGACGGACAAACAAAAGCCGATATTCAAAAGAAAGTCAGAGACAAAGTTATCAAAGAATTTACTCCGCTTACCTTACCCGAAGCGGAAGAAAAATACAAAAAACAAATGGAGGATTAAATGAAAATCAGACCTTTGGACGACCGAGTTTTAGTTGAACCGAGAGAAGAAGTTTATACGGGGGCCCTGATAATTCCGGATGCTGCCAAAGAAAAACCTATCATTGGACAAGTGAAAGCAATCGGGAATGATTTCGACACCGAAGGTACTGCCCCATTATCACAACTTCTCAAGGTAGGCGACATTATCATTTTCGGAAAATATGCCGGCGCCGATATTAAACTTGAAGGCAAGGGCTATCTCATTATTTCCCGTTCAGATATCCTCGCTGTTGTAGAAGAGGAATAAAATGAAATTTCTGGCAAAAGTAATGGGAGTTAATACCAAACGAGATTCAGGCAATGATGTTTACACCGAGATCAAACTACGTCTCTACCAATTCCCCATTCAAGGGCAAAAGGATCCGGACGCAATGAAGAAAGCCATGTGGCTGACAGGCCTTCCCTATGAAATGGAACAAAATGACGTAATCGAAGTTGACATTGCCGATTCAATCAGCCAAAAGAAATAAGATGCTTTATTCCAAAACATCAAGCATTCTCACTATCCAGGGATGGATGCCGCTGCAAGAACAAGACAAAGTTTTTATCAATCCGATCACAGTTGAAAAAAATGGGAGAATTCTGGAAGAAGAAACTATTGAAATCAGTATCAAGAAGAAAAAGATAAAAGAACATTCCATACTCAGGAGCGAATATATCGACACCATCATTGATACTGCATCACTTCATCCAAGCAGCATGGTTGCCATTGCCACAAACAAAGTGAAAGATTATCCCGAATTTGCCACCTTCAAGGAGGCTGAAATTTATTTACTCGGGCTTATTCTTACAGATGCTTATTACACCAAAACCGGAGGCATAGAGATTTACCAATCCGCAAAGAAGAAATTCATCCCAGAAAAAATAACCGAAGCACTTGATAGCCTTGGTTACAAATATTCATTTGCAGAACGAGACCGTGGAGGCAAACAATTTACCTGGAGAATTGCCAAGGAATCAGCGGATCATTTCAAAGAACTGTTCGGGTTGGGAGAAAGAAACAATCCATCATTTGAATTTATCTTCCTTCCAAATAAATTAAGATACAAATTGCTTCTCTCAATGATGGACGGAGACGGAACCTGGAACAACAAAGACTTTGAATATGGAGTTTTTTACAAACCGCACATCATCGATTTCTTCCAAGTTATTGCAATGAGCCTTGGCTATAAAGGAAAAATAAATCGACACCGAAAACAAATTTATATTTCATTGTCAGGTTTTCTTGGAACGTTCAATTTCACAATACCCCAGGTTGAAAGTTGGAAACATCCAGTAGAATTATTCGACATTCAAAGTCTTGAAAACTATCCCATCATCAAAGACAATGGGAAAATATTTTTAGGAGGTTAATATGGCATTCAAGTTAATAACAAAATTCGGACTGATTCATGTAAAAGGAGCACGTTACATAGGAGTTTCCCTGCAAGAACATGAAGAAGAAGGTAAGGCGCCGAACCGTTATATTCAACTGCACGAATTCTTCAAGAACGAAAAAGGGGAATTGATCGCACGTTCAGTCAAGAAAGAAAAAGAAAATGTGAGGGCTTCCGAGAGAGTTATCAGTTTTACTTTGCCATTCAATTCCACTACCGCTTCTACCCTGGCTGAAATCGCAAATAACATTTCGGATTATCTTGCCGATACTCCCGAACCGGTCAACAGCGAAGACAATGACCCATTCTAAGACTACCATGGAAAAAACAAGATGGGGAAACACCAAGCAAAAAAGAGTTTTGCTTATTCTAAGTATGCCAACATACAAACAGATAGCCAAGATCGCCAAGAAAGAAAAAAGCACCGTAACTAAAATCATGAACGAAGCATTATCGGCATACGCAAGCGCCATGATGGACATTGAAAAGGAAATAAAAAATGATATTAAAACTTGAACTATTCGGTGAACCATTTGCAAAGCAATCGTTCCGTTTTGCTCAGATGAAATCCAAAACTGGCAAAACATTCATGGTCAAATATCAACCCAAGAAGGTAAAAGACGGAGAACGAAACCTGAGAGCGCAGATCATCCAACAACTTCCGAAAAGTTTTATTCCATTCAAGGAGTCTGTAATAGTTGAAACTTGCCATTTCAAATTCTGTCCTCCAAAATCATTCAGCAAGAAAAAACAAGAAGCAATATCTCTTGGCGCTATTGTCCCAAAACTCACCAAGCCTGACTTGACAGACAACCTTATGAAAGGATTGTTCGATGCCATGAAAGGAATTGTATTCAGTGATGATTCAATTGTATGGTCAGTCAATGGAGTCCGGAAATTCTATTCGCACCGTCCAGGAATAGACCTTGTACTTGAAGGAGAATAAATGTTATTTCCCGTGATTTATCCAACAAATCCCGAAAATGAAAAAGATGCCAAAACTGCCAGGATTGCTAACTCAATTGCGGAACATTGGTGGAAAGGTACGCCTTTCAAATCATCGTTAGGAGAATTGAAGGGGCCTTTTAATTTTCTGTATGGTGGGAAGAAAATAGAATTAAGAAGTTCAAGAAAAATTCCTAAAGGAACATTGGTTTTTCAGAATAGGTCAGACATAATAATCTTAGATGATATAGAGGAGGATAAAAAAATGTATCAAGAAGTAAAAATCGAAAAAGTTTCAAATGGTTTCATCATTAAGGTAGGATGCTTAACACTTGTATCTACCTCATGGAAAGAGATATCCAAAGGCCTCGAAGAATATTGGGAAGACCCCGAAAAAGCAGAAGAAAAATTCAAAAAAAAACACAAGTTATATCCCTATAGCGGCAGAGGCGCTATGAAAGATTTAATGGAAACAGAAGGATTAGGTAAAATTCCAGAACGCATAAAACAAACATGACAATCAAAGATATCAAAATCATCAAGGTTCCAAAATATCCTTCAAGAAAATGCAAATTCTGTAAAAACAGAGCAACCCATATCATGTTTCTTTTATTCGAAAAGGGCCACCCGGCGCCAGCAGAAATATGCAGCCGACATTTAAAAGACGCAAAAATAGAAGCACAAAAATTCAAGGAGGCGAAATATGATTTCAAAATTAAAAACCTTTCTGCTGAAACTAAAAGGAAAACTTCCGGTAATCTCTCTGATCGTCCTGGCTCTTTTTGCCTTATGGTTCGCAAATGGTTTCGCACGAAACTATCTGGAATCCTGGGCCATGGGAAGAGCAAAAAAAATCTATGAAGAAAAAATCAACAAACTCGAGCAAATGATCCAGACCAAAGACAATCAATACTATTCTCTCTCAGAAAAGGCAGGAAAAGACAGGGAAGAATTCCGGAAGAAAACGGAAACAGAAATCAATAATGCACTCACTCGTATTGATATTCTTAGAGGAAATAGCGCAGCCAATCTTAGAAGAAAGGATGCTCAAATCGCTGAGATCCTTAGTGAGAAAGAAAAAGATGAAGCGGCCCTACGAGATGCAGGAAATAATATCACTGCTCTTCGAAACACCAATCTGCAAATTCTTAGAGCATGGGAGATATCCGATCAAGAAAAAGACAAAGCGCATAAAGAAGTAGTTGACGATCTGAAATTAAAATACACCACTTGCCAACGCTGGACAGAAACACTTGAAAAAAGATTGCGTCCTACCTTATGGGGTAAGGTGAAAAAATGGGCAGGATATAGTTTGGCTTTTGGATCAGGGTATGCCCTGGGTCGTGGACTGAAATGAAAATTATTTTCACATTTTGTTTTCTTCTCTTCCCATTGAAGGCTTCGCAAACATTGAGTGTAATTTTATTTTCAATGTTCTTTTTAATGAGAAGGAAAAAAACATGATAAAAATTAATATGATCCAGCCAAAATTCAAAGGAACATTTAGACAGGAAAATGGCATTGATATACATAGCGAATATATTGATTTTGTAAGGTGTCATTATTTCCCCAAACAAGTATGGTTTTGGATATTTGATCGAAAAATACAAGGAGAAAAAAATGGTTCCGGAATTCAATGACGCTCACAAAAAATCAAAAGGAAAAAAAGGAAGGTCATGATGACTGAATTTATTGTGCGCCACACGCTTTGCCTAATTGTCATTTTCCTTATAGCAAAGCTAACCGTTGAGATGGTAATTCGGTTATTTGATTCCTGTCCATTTCCTAGCTTGCAAAAAAAACTTGACAGATATCCAATGTGCAAAGATCAACCCGCACAAATTGATTGTCGTAAAGACTGGTGTCTATTTTGGCGTAAAGGTAGTTGCAAAAATATCTCTCCGGCCATAACACTAAATCAAGATGGTACATATAGGTGTTGGTCTTATGAAGAAAAATAATAAGCTACCGCCGCCAGTTCCATACACCGACCCGCCGTGCAGTATATACAACAGATGCAATGCGCCGATATGCCCTCTGCATAATATACAGAGACAAATCTGGTACGCCAACGAGGAGATATGCCGAAACAAAACCCTTACCAAAGGGAAACGGTATATCCGCATTCAGCGCAAAATCTCCAGGAAAATATCACATCGGGGATCAGATTCCGGTTACTTTAGCCTGGATGATTTGAACTCAATTTCCAGGGTACATTCCAAAATGACAGGCTTTAATCCAGACTCCCCAGGAAAAAGGCTCAGAACTGATAAAATTCATGAAGCTAAGCCGCAAATGAAACGGCGTAAAACTGATCCGAGGCTAACTGCCTTACGGATTGAAAACCTTCGCAAGTATCATGCTAAAAGGGCACTTTCTGTTAAAAATCAAAGACGTTCCTGATCGGCCAAAAATGCCTTTAGTCTCTCTTCAAGATCCATCTCCTGAGAAATGTATTTCGCCCTTGTCTTCTTATTCAAATTCGGATTCTGAAGTCTTGAAACCAACTGGTCAATCTCGTTCTTAATTCCCTTTGCCGTGGCTTCCTTGTCCCTGATCTCCGTGGCAAAGTCTTTATACCATTCCAGAACTTTAATCCCGTGATATGCCATAAGCGCATTGTGAGCATGAAACTCCATTGCCGACTTGTCATAAACCTTTCTCTTGGCATCTGACAAATTCCCCATGTAGATTTCCTTCAGCTTACCCAAAGCCCCGGAGACCTCTTGCAATTCGTTCCGGTTATATGGCCTATAACCAATCATGTTTTTAAACAGAACGTCATAAGCGGTAAACTTTGGCCGGCCAGTGATCGCATTCTTGTCCCAGATATTCATAATATCGTCAACCTGGCGTAATGCACCAAAAACAGAACGAAGCAGATTGACTTGTTTCGGCTGCAAGTTGAGACCAATAAAACGAACAGTCTGATCGGGATAAGTCTGCAGCATCCTTTTGAATTGAAACGAATATCCCGAAGCATATTCAACGGGAACTTTTAAGGCAGGAGTCATACCGCCAGCTGCATATTCCAGTCCGCCCTTGATGACGTTCTGCACCGTGGAAATAGGATTAAGCAAGTCTTTCAATCCATTGAATTCGAATAGATTGACAACAGCTTGTGGGAGCCATCCTTCACCGGAAAAATATTGAGTACGAATTTCATTCAATGGCTTTCCTGACCAGAACTTCCCCAAGTTCTCAGGATTGATCTGCGGCAACGGAATGCCTTCCATGACCTGTTCACCCATCGGAGCAAAGTTCTTGTCCAATTCGAAAATCGAATACATATCGTTTTTCCATTGAGTGACTTTGGTAAAGTAAACAGGTTGCTCTAAAGCCTTGATGAGCATATTTGGGATCATCCGACTTTGCCAAGTATAGAAAGGTATGAAATATTTTCGAATAGAATTTTCCGTCTTGGATATCCTGCTGTAATCAATCATAATCTGGTTGACCCGGGCCGCTGCGTCTTGCAGCGAATATCCCTGTTTATTTACAAGGGTAAAAAAATATTCGTTCCGGCCAAGACCATTCTCTACAAAATTTCCGACATTGCCAAAGAACTTTGCAAAGATATCTTTTGTTCCAAAAGGATTATATTTGGAAGTGAAGTTCTGCTTGAACTCCTCAGCCATTTTCATGAACTTCGGAGTTTCTTTTGGATCATCTATTTTCTGGATTGTTTCCATTATGTTCGAAAGCCATCCGGAAGAAGTAACATTCATTGCCATCATTTTTTCGGCGGCTTCTGCAACCTTCATTTCTTTTCCGCCCAGGGTGACTGTTTCATTTGCCATCTTCATCCATCGGCTGCGGAACTCATTCATTTTGCCAGGATCCCTGTAAATGGATTCTTGGTATTTTCTGGCAAGAGAAAGATATTCATTTACCTTGCGGCCATATTGCGCTTCTTTGGAAGAAAGGTTCCCGATTGATATTCCGTCTCCCCACATCATGAGCCGGTTGGTAATAAAGTTGCGTGGATGAGCGCCAGGATTCTTCATGTAGATATTGACCTTCCACCACTTGTTGAAACCTTCAAGGAATTTTAAACCTTTTTCAATAGGCCATGAATGCTCGACAGCCGGTTCGACAATGTTGAATATTCCCTTTATCGCATTCAATAATGGTTTCTCAAGATATTCTTTTATGGCGAAGCCTTTGAATATTCCTTCCTTTTGTTCTTTCCATTCTTTTCCGATCTTCATTTCGGGAGTGATTTTTTTCAGCCAGCCACCATATTGCCCTTCACTCAGAATGCCATTGATCGAATTCAGTTTTTCGATCATGGCTTGATCTCTGATAAGTTTCTGATACATAGGTTCAAATCCAGTCTCGTACATCTTCCCTGTAAAGCCACGATAAAGCAAACCACGTTCGGCAAGGTCATTCATCTTGGAAACGGAAGCCTGGGTAATCAATGGAGTAATACTATTTTCTATTAAATCGAAACCATCAATATCATCAATATAACGAATACCGCCTTTTTTATCAAGAAGGTTTGTGGCTTTAGTGAGTTTTTGAAAGGCTGCCTTGTCATTAAAATAAAGTTCACGAATGGCCTCGTTCATTTTTACGTATGCTTCGGTAGGATTTTCCGCTGCAAGCTGTCTGAACCCGGGAATATCAGCTTTATTGAAAAGAACTTTTTGCAATGCCTCGTTATTCAAGTCTTGAGCAACGTAATTGTGCCTGATCCAGTCGGGAGAAAGCTGTGCATAATGAAGCGCATCATCCGTGGTGTCTTTTATTGCCTCTATGGATTTCAAATATTCTTTAAATTCAGGAGTAATTTTTCTATAAGTATATTGTTTTGGGTCGATATCCTTCATGCTGAGAACTTTTTTCCTTGTCGGTCGAGCAGCTTCCGTATATTCGATTCTTGGATTTGGCGCAATACTTCCCCATACTCTGTTCAATTCTTCATCCATTCCCAGGGCCTTTGATAAACGAAGCGCATCTTGTTCTTTTTTTGTCAGTTTATCCAATGATTTATCGAACATTCTTTTAGTTTCGGCTTTGAGTTTAGCCATGCCTTCATTACTGAGAATACGTTGGAGTAAAGGCTGGTTTACACTGATAACAGCCTCCGCTCGGAGAGCATCACCAACCGGAACATTAATCATCAATCCCATGGGAGAAGAAGGATCAACTTCATAAAAGGCAGTAACGAAGGTTGACCACATATCAGGATTGGTTCTGATCTCTGAAGCCGTCTTTGCCATTTCACCGCCTTCTTTGATGACAGAATCAAGGAAATTGTCAATACCTTTTCTACCAAGATAGAACAATTCATTCGCTCGGCTAAGAGTGTCTATCTTTGTTTTCGCCAATTCATTTGAGCGGGACATGATACTAAAAAAACCACGCTCGGCTCCGCCAATCTTCGCTTTTACAATATCCACTATCGGCTGCAAGGAAGGTCCTATTTTTAAATTCATATCAGTAAAAGGTATTTTTAATCTCGGAGCGTATTCAAATGCTTTGAGTTCACCCTTGCCAACTTCCGTGAATTTCTTTGTCAATGTTTCGATCAAGTCAACGGTTGAGAGTTTCCCCAATTCCAGAGGATCCAATCCAAGGGCTTTCACAAAAGGCTTATCCTGTAAAACGAATGCTGATAACTTGCCGACCCCTTTATTGAAATGGCTTATTCGCTCAGCAATATCGGAAAAGGCTTTGTGCTTGTTGATAAATGGCATTACTTTTTCAGCAGTAGCTTCCATTCCAAAGGTTTTCGATATATCGGCAATTCTGTCCAGAATGTATGCATTCCCCTTAACGATCTCCTTCATTGACTTCATGGCCTTCGCTTCGCCGGCCCCCATAAGCCACATCGGATCAAGCACCATATCCAGGACAAGGCCTCCCATTTGCCAAAGCCTTTTTGTTTGCCGGAACGAATCGCTGTCAATGTAATCGTCATATTCTTTTTTGCTCATTCCCTGCTTTGCTTTCTCGACCAGGTTAATCAACTGACCATCCATCCATGAAAAATATTTCCCTTCCTCTTCATTACCGGAAGCAGCGGAAACGGAATACTTGAACGCTTCCCAAACATTATTGAAAACATCTTCTTCATGACCGGACGAAAGAGCAGTGAAAGCGCCAGCAAGGATATTGCGGGGAGCATCAAAAAGATTCCCGATGAATTGCATGATAGAACCCATTGGCTTGACAACTTTGTTGAGGCCTGGGACTTTGGAGATCGTATCGCTGACAGATTGAATCACACCACCAAGCCCTTTGGCAATGTCGGTGCCAAGTTTAAAAAATCCCTCTGGATTCTCAGCCTTCCATTGGATATAATTTTTGAACAATTCATTGCCCTTGTAATCATCCAATTTTTCCGGGTCAAGGTTTTGCGATTTCAGCCAGTCGACATAATTGCTTTCACTTCTCCACCATGCGTAATCCTTGGCGTAAGAACTTTGTTCGACAATTGGTGCTATTTCAGATTCGGTTTTTGATATATTCTCTTGCGGAGAAGGTTTCCAAGAAGGGAGACTGGATTCAAGGAATTCTCCATAAGGAGAAATAGCCTTTCTCTTTCCTACCGGGTCTTCATCAAGAACAGAAAGGGGATCATAGAAACTTTGATTCTTTTTTTCTTCCGTGTAATCGGTAGAATAAAATTTATCTTCATCGAAGTCGTATGTCATTATTATTTATTTAAGAAATCAGTTATCGCATCTCCGAGAAGGCCAAGAACATTTTCCCTGACAAATTCTTTTGGTTTCGGCTGAAATCTTTCTTGTGTTGCTTTTTCATGAGCAGTTTCAGTTTTTTGAACTTTTGCTTTTTTCATTTCTTTTATCATTTCCTGGCCCTGCTTGACAAGCCAATCCCCGTTGTAGGGATAAATGGATTTGTCAGCATATTTCCCATGCTTTAAGGAATAGATCGTACTTGCAAGACCGTTGATAATCCGTTTCTGTTTTTCATAATCATGCGTGGCTGCATTCACGGCAATCTCTTTCGGGTTGTGGGTCACGTTGAACTGATAGAGGTCTTTATAAAGCGCATGAAAAGTGTTCGGGTCGGTTCCATATTGCTTTTTGAGTGCTATGATCTTGTTATGAAACGCAGAATTGGGAACAGCAGTTTCTTCTGCGTGGTTCATAATATAAGCCTTGAGGTCGCTATCTTGTCTTTTTATTTCAGAGGTTAATTCAGAAGCCGCAAGTTGGGAATCCATGCCTTTCAGTTTTTGATAAAGAAGTTGCTCACTTGCTCTTCCTTCACGTACCTCCTGTTCGATTTTTTTAATTTGTGCAGTTGTCAAAAGGCCTTGTTGCCTAAGTTGCTCATCATAGATATCAAGCCGTTTGTTTCCCTGTTCCAGTTCTTGCCCCATGATACCGAGTTTTGCATCTGTGGCTGATTTATCATCAAGGCGCTGCTGCTCTGCTCGAGCCTCCTTCTGTTCTTGGAGAGACAATTCTTTGTCTTTCCTTTCGTTCTCTTTTTTCATTTGCATACCCGACAATACAGCATCGGGAAAATTGGCAATGGATTTTGCTATTTGACCGGAACCAGTATCAAAATCAGAAGCCTTCCAATCCCCGGCATGATATATTGAAAATCCCATGTTTACCTCCTATGCGCCTGCCAAGCCACCCAATACTTTTCCTGCAAAACCGAGAAGTCCGTTAATGAGATCGCTTTTTCTTTGCTTTGCGGCAATTTCCTGGGCAACGGATAATTTCTTATTTTCTAATTGAATGTTCAAATTAGTAACATGATCGGCAACCCTGGCTTCAAGTTCAGTAGTGGATGCTTGTAATCCTATATTTGCTTCAAATTTTCTGTTGGCTGATATTGCAGCCAAAGCCGCAAGTTGCTGCCCTGCTCTTGCATTGGCGGCGCTGGCAGCCATTTGCCTTTTTTTCATTACCATTTCCGCATTGAATTGGTCGGCAGCGAGTTTCAATTTCTGTTGATCCTCTTCTTTCGTAGAATACGTGTCATAATAAGATGTTGCCATTTTCCCTACTTCAATTCCGTATTGTCCTGCTTTTTGCAGTAAATCAGTAAATGCCCTTTGATTAAACATCCGGGAAGTACTCATTAGGTCATTCTTTGCTTGAATAAAAGCTGGATGATTAACATTTCCTTTGAACTGCTCTTGTAATTTCTGTAATTGAGTTTGGACAATCTGGTTGTTGTCCGAAGTCATCTGATTGAGTACACCCTGACCAAACATCCCTTCCGCCTGATCTCCAGCGCCCTTCATGAGATTGGACATATACTGCGTAGTGTCATCCTGAAATTGCATGAACTCGGGGCTACGATCCGAAACACCAATTTGCGGAGCGGCTCCTCCACCACCTCCGCCACTACCAGGGCTTCCATTTGCGATTCCCCACAAGGCTTTTTCCATATCATTCCCAAGCACTGAGCCGGCATCCCGATTGGCATTATAATAATTATTCGGGTCAACACGGGAAAGATTCGTTAAGCGATTTGGAGGAGCATTCGGGTCAGAACGAATCGCATTCATTACTTCGGGCGGAGGCTGAGCATTGGGATCACGTTCTTTTTCGGCATTATTGTCAATTATTGAGGGCATATTAACCTCCTAAAACTCCCTGTGGATTCTGATGAATGGATGGCGGGGCAGTAGGGCCACCTTGTCCGGTAACAGCAGTAATTGGCTGTCCGGTTTCCTCTTGGATTCTTTCAAATATGACCTTCATGAATGTAATGGACATGGAGGTTGCTTCTTCTTGAGACATGCCCTGCTGCATACCAAGCTGTTGAAGCATCTGTGCCAGTTTTTCCGGGTCTTTCGCCAATTCCATGAGTTGTTCAATGGGAATCTGTGCGATCAATTCAGCCATAATTTCCTTTTCTGTTTTCCCACCTTGCTCTCCGCCACCTAATCCCTGCGGAGGAACAAGCCCTTGAGGATCAGCCGGCATTGGTTGAGGGTTCATATTCGGTATAGGCATAGTTACCTCTTTTCGGCCCAGGCAGCAAGGTCTTCTTCATCAATAGAATTTTTCTTTTTCTTTTTCTTTTTTTCTTCTTCTGCCTTGAGGGCATCGGATTGAACCTTATTGACCGGAGGCCCACCTTCTTCAATAACATAATCTCCTTCTTGCTCCTGCTTGCTCCTGAGAATATCAACCCGTGTTGCAGCGGGAGCAGTTCCAGGGTCTTTGTCGGAAGGAGGGCTATCTTTTGGAGCAGCACCAGGGCCAAGATTGGCATATTCTTTTGATGGTTCGGAGAGATGATCGAAGATGAAATTCAAAGCGATCATATCGTTTTTCTTTGGACTCCCTTCATCGAATGCGTCTGTGTTTTCTCGCATCCATTTTTTTGCGGCATCGATGATTCCCGGTGTTGACTTATCGGTTATTTCGACTTTGTATTTTTTTAACAAGTCAAGCATTTCTGTCATTTTGCTCATATTATCCTCCTTTTATTTCATAATAGGTAAAAACGCCTTTGCAATCAAAAGCAATTCTCCGATACCAAGCAATCCAAGTAACCATTTTATAGTTGCAAACGACCCTATCTGTTTTAGAATATATTCATGATCGGCTTGGGCGGTTTTTACCAGTCCAGCCGTACCGTTTCCGTAAAGGTCTCTGCATACGAATTTGATTTCATCACAAGGATCATGTTTGTCCAATGGTTCCCCCTTGATTATTGCTTCTTGGAATATATCAGCTTGGTTGTGATTCACTTATTTCCGCAGCCCTTTGATGTAGGTGAGCAGATCGGATATGACCTTATAGCCGCCATTGAGCAGCAGTACCCAGATCATAAATTGCAAAACCGTTGCTTCAGTCACCGGGAATGAATGGAGCGTCAAGTGCATGACGAAAAACACTATGGCGCCGACAACCCACGAAAGCAGGATGACAAAAAAACCTACCTCCATCAATGCACAGAACTTCAGGCTTTTACTCAGGACATATTTCAGCCCCTGAGTGACAGCCATCGTCGCAAAGATAAAAACGAAAATCGCCAGCGGGTCCATTTTGCTGAAGATAAATTCCATAGTAACCTCCTAACAAGTTATTGCTAAAATCAAAATTATAATAAATATCACGCCCAGCCCAAGCCAGCCCTGCCAAGTAATCTTGACCTTCACTTCAGGCAGCGGTTCCGGTTTCTCCTCATCATCAATTATGATGATGGGCGGGATGATCGGCTCAGGCTTTGGGAACTTGCCACGGTTCTCCAGTTCCTTTCCCCGATGTTTTTTGTACGCCCCGGCCAGGGCATCGAGCGCCGGTTCGACCAGATCCCGGTAGGTCAGGGTTTCGATTGACAGGCCACGCTTGATTTTGCTCAGAACATAGCCATACGAGATTGCCAATTCCGCAGGAGTTGACCGTGGGAAACGTCCTTGCCCGGCCTTCCAGTTTTTGTTTTGATCAATGCCGTCATCGGAGCATTCGGCCACCCTCGCCTCTTTGCAGTCCTGCATGATCTGAACGGCGGCTTGCGAATCATAGCCGTAGGGAAATTTTACGCCGTCAACGGTCTCGGGCGCTCCGCCGATATTGTGCGCCGCATACCGGCTCTGGCAGAACTGATCCCTAGTAATGCCGGATTTCTTGATGATTTCCCATGACTGGCCTATCGGGTCATGGAGCGAATCGACCTTGAATTTCTTTGTTGCCTTGTCATAACGGAAAGGGATCTCAAAACCGAATGAAACATGATCAGCGGGAACGCCATGATATTTGACAAGCCGGACGTACATGGCCGCAAGCCAGGCCACGTTGCCCTTGTTGACCTTCCAGCCGTCCGTCCATTTCCCTTCATTGCAGATTTGAAAATACTGATCCTTGCCGAGTTCCTTGACGAATGTATCGACACAACGCAGGGACGCTTCCAGGTCATCATAGAATGACTTGCCCCGGAGATTGTTTGCCGGGGTTTGGGGATTGACCAATGGCCCGTCCCGGTGGAAGCCGCAGTTATCCTCAAGGACATTCCAGATGGTTTTGTTGTAGCCGGCCGAAATGACAATCATGTCTCTGCGGTCGGCAAAATATTCGGGGCGAAAGTCCATAGTGTCGAACTTGCTACCCTTGAGCGGGTGAGGGCAGTACAGCAATTTTTTGTCGCTGATGCCATGCGGATCACTCGGCCAAAGGCGGCTGGAGTTTGCTCCGCAGTTTGCCGTGGCCCTCTCCCATTCACCCCATAGCGATAGGTCAACCCGCATCGTTGCCAGATTGACAAACCCGCCACGGGCCACATCGAACAGGCCTCCAATCGGAGAGGCCAAAATCAAGTCATAATCTGCCATGTAGCACCCTCCATGAATTCCAACACGCCCATGCGAATACGGCATTCCATAGAATGTAGAGATAATAAAATTGAGAGGTTTCGATCAGCAGGAAAATTACACCTACCCCGGCAATCGTTATCCCATAGGTGAGAATTGGCTTGTCAATATACATCCCCGTAAACGTGCGCCATCGGCGGCGAATCGGCCATGTCATGTACCAGTACTTTTTCTCCACGCCCTTGCCGCTACGGATAACCCTGTACGTCAGCACAAGGTCAAGTATGACAAGGGCGACAAAGATCAACTCAAGTGGCAGGTGCGTCCATGCAGGTAGGCGAAGGAAGTTCATATTGCCAGTGCCGCCATAATTGCCGCAATCTGCGTGGGGTCTGCGAATAACGCCGACACGATCTGGTCAATGTCCTTTTTGATATATGCCTGATACCAGCCATTCGCTTCATTGCTCACCCATTCACGGAACAGGGCGAGGGCTTCCGTGTTATCCGTTGTCCCGAAATGATCTTTCGCCGCAATGACCTGTTCTGCCGTCAATTCAACTGTAATGTTTGCCATGTTTGCCTCCTATTTTAATAAGTCGTTACAGTGTAGGCGTTGTTCCAAGTAACCGTGTAAGACAGCGTATATACCGGCGTGGTCAGGTTGCTCGTTGCTTGCAGGGTAACTTTCAGCGTGTCGGCGGTTGCCGTGTCAATCGCCCAGGTGGTCGCCAGCGTTCCGCTTTCTGCCGCTTGAGTGCTTACCTCTGAAATATTCGTATGCCAATTCGCTTCGTCCTGCAAGCCGCAAAACTGTACTGTGCCGACTTCAATTTGATCGTCCGAACCGTCATCATCGGTTACGTTGAGCGTGTAGGTGATAATCCCGCCAGCCGTATTCCCGGCAGTAACGGCAATGCCAAACAGCGCCGTTGCCGTATCGTGAGTGCAGGCGAGGGGATATTTTCTTACTTCAAATCCCTTGTTGCTAATACCGAACCTTTCAACCGACCCGACCTGTGCGCTTAAAAGCCTTTGTGCGCCAGAACCAACAGCCGTTTCGGTGCGGTTGATTACAAAATCATACGCGCTTGCTGTTGATGTTTGATTATATATCGGATTCAAACAAAGTAAATAATTTGCCGTACCAGAACTTTGTGTGTGTGTTCCATATCCAATACTTATTCCAACACGATCAGCGGTAGACATACCTCTACCCTGCATATTCAAGGTGGTATCGGTATTTACTGGACTAACATAACTGCCGTTAATATAAAGTAGAGTTTGGAATCCGGTATCTGAATTTATTATTCCGTCACTATCAATATATGCTTTTTGATCTGCCCCAACGTACCACTCCTGCAAATACGAAGTGCCGGGACTTGCGGTATCGGTCATGTTGACAACAAGGCCCGTATCATTTCCCGCCGCCTTGTTGGTTGTGTAGTTTAGGGTAAATGCGGCCTCATTTCCGCTTGCCGCAGTAAGCGCGGTTGTCAGCGATACGTTGCCGAGAGTGCTGGTCAACGTACCTACACCCGACAACTTGAAATTGGTGGCGTTCATATCCACGCACGTCAGGTCAAACGCCCCCACGTTCCAGTCGGCGGTGAGGGGGGTCAGGCCGTCTTTTGTGACGTAGGGTGACAGATCGAGCGCGCCCCAGGACAGCGTAGTTCCATTATTAGTGAGATACTTTCCTGTTTCATAGGTAGGTAAAATAGTTGATGCTGCTATCGCACTCCATGACAAAGTTTGGTTTCCGTCCCAATATAAATAACCCGCTGATCCGGTTGCCGGCAATGCGAAACGTTGCTGAATAAGCGACATATAATCTTCGATCTCTACTTGTGCGGGAAGTAAAAATGGAAGAATAAGAAAAAGCAATAATAGTTTTTTCATTAGTTTTTCTCCTTCTTGGCGTTGATTTTAAAAGTACCCCATCCCGCTTCTGTGCCGCCATCATAGTCAATAATGACATATAGGCGACTTGTTCCTTCTGGCACTCTTATACGAAACATTTCATTGTAATCAGCCCAAAAATCAAAGATAAGAGGAATCGCCCCCCACCACAATACCCGCTCTGAAATAATATAATATGTCGTTCCAGCCCAATCCGTATCAGGCAACCATCCAAGCGACATATAGACTCCATCTTCATCACCTTTGGTGTATTCAATATACAACGAAACATGCTGCGCTTGAAGTCCTACACCTATTTCAGTTGAAACGTAATAAACTTCATTTGCAGTTACCGTTGTAAGCGTACTTGAGGAAACTGATCCGAAAACACAAACCGACAAAAGAAATAAAATAAAAAAAAGTTTTTTCATTTTTCCTCCTATGCAATTCTTTTCCATATATATACCACAAAATATGGCGGAACAATACTGAGTGTCTCACTACCGCCAGAGGCAGTATTGAAGGGAGGAATCGTTACATCGTGAACGTGTTGTTTTGTCGCAGCGGAACTGACACCCGCGCCGATTGCTGCACCAGAAAATTGCTGGTCAGCGGTTGCCCCTGTTGGTGCACATGCATGTAAATGGGATGAATCAACCGTTTTCGCTCCACCTGTCTCTTCAGCAGTATCAAAATCAGCATCACCCGAATCCAACCCAACAAGAAATTGACCTTCCGCAACTCGCTCCCATGTCCCAAATCCAAGCAATGTTGCAGGATCAGTAGAAACAATAGAAAGGAAAACAGAGCCGACAGGCCAAGCACCAGAAACACTTGAAATTGAAGAAGCCGATATACCGGAAATTTGAGTTTGCAGAACCTTTAATTTCGATTCTATTTCATTAAGGTTATGCCTTTCATTGGATTCTTTCTTCCTGGCATCCTTTTCATTTGTGTTTTTTCTTATCATTTCGATCTTGCCCCTCTTGGCCTGAACCTCGGGATCAATTCATCTATGCAAACTTTTTCCGAAGTAGAGAACTGACACCTTATGGCAAAATCTTCACCTACTGCATTTATGGCCGTGAAAACTGTTCTTACGTGGCCGAAATCAAAGCCTTCTATTTCGTCTCGGCCATCCGTTGGAGTTGTGCCAGTTTCCCCATCATGTGTAACAGCCTGAACATTGGGAGTAAAAAACCTCCTATGATTGATTCCGATTGAAAAAGTGAAATCAACTGAACCCGTTGCCCTGATCCTGGCATAAAGCATTCTGAAATATTTATTTATTTCTGCCGCTCCAAAATCAAACCATGAGGTAATGAAATCAAATGAAATATCTTGGGCTGTCTCTTCACCATCAAATGAAATCGAAATAGTATCAGTTCCGCATTCTTCATCATCATGCACCATGAAATATCCATAATATTCACCAAGGTTTGGTTGAACGAAAGATGAAACGAAACGCTTGATTCCATTGGCATCGGTAATAGTGAATAGTCTTAAAGGTCGAATAGGAAATTCGTATTTATAATAACAACCCTTTGCAATATTATAAATCCAAATGCGGTAATTCGGTCTCCCATTTGCATTTGTTCCTTTGTAGGGAGTAAGACAAATGTACTGCTGCCGCCTGGGAAGGAAGATTGCGGAGACTTGATTTCTGTTTTCATAATCGAAATTCTTAACAAAATCATCCATGATCTTTCCAGCAACTACCGTTTCATCCCCTATCGAAAGCGAATGCCCTCTTGAAAGGTTGGTAACATTTATTCCGTCCGAAATGGCAAAGCCAAGAGCGGAAGCCCACATCACGGCTTGACCGTCCTCAATAATGCAAAGACTCTTATGGTCAAGAAGACCGACAGCCCCGCTTATGCAAATGGCTTCAAGTTGGGCGATATTGCTTATGCTGATTGAGAACATCTTGTTTTCCTTATAAACAAGAATATACCCGTTGCAAGCGATAACCCCCATAACTCTTTCACCATCATCCGTTCCAATGGGTATAAAATTAGCAAGTGGGACTTGCTCTGGAAATCCAGCCTTTGAGAAATACAAACCATCATCATTGACGTAAAGCATGACATTTATATCAGGCAGGAAATAAACAAACTTGGCATTGGGCGGAGGATTATTGTCAACTTCCAATTCATCCGCCCCCATCGAATTATCGTTGATCGTCAATTCAAGTTGAATGACCGCACCAGGATCCGCAGAGTCATAATCATTATCATCATCAAGGCATTGATAATAAACGGAATCAAGCAATTTTGTTCTAAACACATGGATTTTATCTACCTGGGGATCAGAACTCGGCATCACATCAATAATGATTTTCTGCACTGATCCGCTACCAGAAAGAGTAATGGTCATTGGATCGGATGGATTGCTCGTTGCGCCACCATAGGTCGTTCTATGATAT
>Ga0307379_10001855_pt1 | contig 32207 bp, 22 predicted proteins | sample UN2MG_FD_202237 | JGI IMG/M metagenome (GOLD analysis project Ga0307379, IMG submission 202237) | Soil microbial communities from Risofladan, Vaasa, Finland - UN-2 | ecosystem: Environmental > Terrestrial > Soil > Coastal area > Acid sulfate soil | place: Finland: Risofladan, Vaasa | collected...
CGATTTACGAGCCGTTCGGCATCGCCCAACTCGAACCGCTCTCGTTCGGCGGCCTGTGCGTGATTACGAACATCTGCGGCTGCGCGGGGTTTGTCGCGAAGGTTACTGGCGGCCGGCCCGTCCCGAACGTCCTCGTGGCCGATTACACGCGCATCGAGAAAGACGGCGGGCTGCACAATGTCCTTTCGATCGGCCCGAAGGAACGCGACGCCGTCGAGGAAAAGGAAGCCAACCGCATCGCGGATGAAATCCTGAAGCGCCTGCCGGCGGACCGCAAGGCCCGCGAGGCGCTCATTCGCGGAGGCTATGACCTGGCGCGCCAGATGTCGTGGGACGTCGTTTCCCGCGACTACCTTCTGCCCGTCCTCGACGAGGTGGCGAAGGCGTGATCGCGGCCGGCGCCCCCGGCGACTTGGCGAGCCCGCCGCTCGCGCGCCTTTCGAGCCGGCGGCGCGGCTTTTCGCTCGCGCGCCTTTCGAGCCGGCGGCGGGAGCCGCCGGTCATGTGCCCCGGCTTGGCACGTGCCACGGCCGGATGAGCATGACCGGGTGCTTCCGCACCCGGCTCGAAAATCGCGCGAGATTTCGCTCGCGCGTCGTTAGAGCCCGCGCCCGTGAAGGAACACCAAATGCCGAAATCCATCACCGACCTCGAAACGCTCGTTGCGGCCCTCGACGCCGGCGCTCGCCGCGCATTCGATCGGCTCTTTGAGTTCACGGTCGGCGAGGCGCGTGTCCTTCCGCCCAAGGCGATGGAGGACTGGATCGCCAAGGCGTTCGCCTACCTCGCTCCCACGCGCGATCAGATCCTGGCCGCCATCCGCCGGCAGAAAATCGTCCACGTCGTCAACCGCGTCACCGGGCAGGGGACGCTCTTCAACGCCATCCGGGCCCTCAGGCCGATCGAGGCCAAAGACGATTCGGACCTTCAGAAGGAGATCGAGGCCGCTCGCGCCAAGTGCGCGTTCTGCCGGCCGATGGAACTCACCCCCGAGAACACCTTCGGCCGGATCGGCACGAAGACGGCCGCCAACGTCGCCGCATACGACGCCTGGCACGGCCTGGTGATCTTCGAGGAGCATTCGCCGCTCCATTTTCAGAGCGACGCCTTCACGGTCGCCGAAGTCGCCGACCTCCTGGCCACCGCCCGCGCCTGGGCCGAGAAGGTCCATGCCGAGGACGCCGAGGCCCGATACTTCTTCCTCATGTGGAACTGCCTGTGGAAGGCGGCGGCGAGCATCATCCACGGCCACGCACAGATGACCGTTGCCCGCAAGTTCCATTACGCGAAGGTGGAACGCCTGCGGCGCGACGCGCTCGCGTATCGCAAGGCTCATAAGACGAATTACTTCGACGACCTGGTGCGGGTGCATGACGCCTTGGGTCTGGCGGCGCGGTGGGGCGGGGTGACGGCCCTCGCGCACCTCGTGCCCGTCAAGGAAAAGGAACTCCTGCTGGTGGCCGATCGGTTCGATTCGCCGGACCTCGCCCCGGCCATGCACCGTGCTCTCAAGATTTACGCGCGCCTGGGCGTCGAATCGTACAACGTAGCCGTTTACATGCCGCCGCTCGGCCCCGCCGACCCGGCCTGGGAATCTTTCCCCGTGCTGGTGCATTTCGTGGACCGCGGTTCTCCCGGCGCGAAGACCGCCGACGTCGGCGCGATGGAACTTTACACCTCGAGCGTGGTTTCGAGCGATCCGTTTGATGTGGCGACTGCGCTGCGGCGCACAGGGGAGTAACGCGCCGCGCCTTTCGCTCGCGCGTCGTTCGAGCCCGCCGCGCCTTTTCGATCCGGCGGCGGAAGCCGCCGGTCACGTTCCCCGGCTTGGCACGTGCCACGGCCGGATGGGCATGACCGGGTGCTTCCGCCCCCGGCTCGAACGTCGTTTGCCAACCGCGCATGACCGGGTGCTCCCGCACCCGGCTCGAACGGCACCGCAACCTACCGCCCCAACTCCCGTCCGCGGTCGCGGGCGGCCTTGACGGCTTCGGCGACCATCTTCGGAAAGCCGAGCGCGTCGAAGGTGCGGATGGCGGCTTCGGTCGTGCCGCCGGGACTTGTGACCTTCGCGCGCAGCGCTTCGGGCTCTTCGCCCGACTCCGCCAGGAGCCGTGCGGCCCCCTCGAACGTCACGCGCGCCAGTTGCTTCGCGTCCTCCTCCGCCAGGCCGACCTCGATGGCCGCCTCGGCCAGCAGTTCCGCGAGGTAGAAGAAGTACGCGGGCCCGGAGCCCGACACGGCGGTGACGGCGTCGATGAGCGTCTCCGGGACGCGGATGATCTCCGCGGCCGCGCCCAGCAGCCGCTCCGCGGTCTCGATGTCTTTCGGCGTCGCCTTCGAGCCGGCTGCGATGGCTGCGATGCCGCGGCCGACGACCATCGGCGTATTCGGCATGGCGCGGATGACGCGCGTCCCCGTCGGCGTCAGCGCCTCGATGTGCCGCGTCGAAATCCCCGCGCAAATGGATATGAGGAGCGAATCCGGCCCGAGGAGGCTCGCCACCGGCACGAAGGCCTTGTCGAACATCTGCGGCTTGACGGCCAGAAGGACGACCGGCGCCCGCTCGGCCACCGGCCCGCTCTCGACGAACGTGCGGATGCCCAGGTCGTCCTCGAAGCGTTTTCGGCGATTCGCGTCGGGGTCGGCGGCGAGGATCTCGTCGGCTTGGAGCACCCCGGCCCCGAGGATGCCGCGCACGATCGCTTCGCCCATGTTCCCTGCGCCGATCAGGCCGAGTTGGATTTCCCGCATGGCATATCCTCGCGCCGATAGTGAACCGCGCCGATCGCGGACAACGCCGATCGCTACGGTCGCGGCTCGGTAAAGACTACTTTTCTTTCGCCAGGACACCCTGCTCGCGCCACATCGTGACGAGGCGGTTCGTGTTGTCGGTGAGGGTCTCGAGGTTCTCGATGAGCGTGACGAGTTTCAGGTGCAGTTCGTCGTCGGCCACGAGTTTTCCGAGCGTCCCCTTGCCCTGCCGGACGCCGTCCACCACGGCGCCGACGTTCGCGATGAGTTTTTGCGCGTCGTCGGCGCCCTTCTTCAGTTGATCCGCCAGCGCGCCGGCCTTCTCCATGGCCTCCGTTGCCTTCGTCCCGCTCTTCTTGTACACCTCGGCCGTTTCGCGGATCGAGGCGAAGGTCGTCCGCGCGTCGGTGAGCGTTTTGGAAAGTTCCTCCGCGCTCTTCTGCGCGCCGGCCAGGAGTTGCCCGAAGCCGCTCTTCGGGTTCTTCAACTCGTCCTGGAGCGTCTTGGCGGTGGCCTGGAACTGCTTGACGGCGCTGGAGAGGTTCGCCGGCTTTTCGCCGGCCGCGACCTCCTCCACCGTCCGCGGCGCCACCAGTTCCTCGAGGCTCTTGCTCAGCGGCTCCAGGCGCTTCAGGGTCGCGATGCCCTCGCGCACGTCCTCCAGCATGTCCTCCGGTAGGAGGCTCGGCGTCTTGACCAGGCCTTCAATCCGCGCGGAACCGTCCTTCGGCAGATTTTTCGTCGACGGCGTTTTCGTCTCGAAGTCCAGGAAGATGTCGCCCATCGTCATCTGCTGGGCGACGAACTGGGCCTCCGCCGGAATGTCCACGTCCTGGTCGATCCGCATGTGCACCCAGACGCCCGGCCGCTCCGGCAAACTCGACACCACGTCCACCACGTCGCCCACTTCCATCCCGTCCTTGTGGACGCGTTTTCCGGCTCGGACGCCGATGCTGCTCGGCAAATGGCCGCGAATCTCGTACCGCGTCCGCACGAACCGCGCCATCCCCTCGAACCACATGACGAGCACCCCGAGCAGCACCAGGCCTCCCAGCACGAACAGGCCCACGACGATGTGTTTGCGGTCGCTCATCGTTTGCGTTCCTTATCCGTTAGTCGGTCCCGTCGACAGCATCGCGTCCCCGCGCACGAACCGCTGCACGCGGACGTCCGCGCTCGTGCGGATCTGGTGCGGCGTCCCGTCGGCGATGATCCGCCCTTCGTGGAGCATCACCAGGCGGTCTCCCACCTTGTACGCGCTCGCCATGTCGTGCGTCACGACGATGCTCGTCGTCTCCAGTTCCCGCTGGCACTTCAGGATCATCTCGTTGATCGTGTCGGCCGTCACCGGGTCCAGCCCCGTGGTCGGCTCGTCGTAGAGGATCACCTCCGGGTCCATCGCAATCGCGCGGGCCAGGCCGACGCGCTTCTTCATCCCGCCGGAGAGTTCCTCCGGCCAAAGGTTTTCGGTCCCCGCCAGGTCCACCATCGCCAACTTTTCGCGCACGATCCGCTCGACCTCGTCCTCCCTCAGGCGCTTGTGCTCCCGCAGCGCGAACGCCACGTTCTCCCGCACCGGAAGGAAGTCAAACAGGGCCGCCCCCTGGAACACCATCCCGAACCGCGTCCGGATCGGCATCAGGTCCCGCTCCGAAAGGTCCGTCGTGTCCGTCCCGTCGACGAAGATCCGTCCCCGGTCCGGCTTCAGGAGGCCCAGGATGAGTTTCAGCATCACGCTTTTTCCCACCCCGCTCGGCCCGAGCACCACCGTCGTCGCCGCCCGCCGAAACTCCAGCACGAGGTCCCGGAACACCTCGTTGCCCGCGAACTCTTTCCAGACGTTCACCAAGCGGATGATCGGCTCTTCCGCCGCCGTCCTGCGCGCGATGTCGCCTTGCGCCACGCTCACAGGAACACCCCCACCCGGCCCCAAATCAGGTCATACACGCCGTTCAACAGGAGCACGATGAAGAAGTCCAGCACCAGGATCGCCACGAAGGAGGAGACGAACGCCTCCAGGGCCGCCATCCCCACCCCGTACGCGCCCTGCCGGCTCCCGAACCCCTTGTAACACGAAATCAGCGCGATCGCCGCCCCGAAGAATGTGCTCTTCAGCACCCCCGAGAAAATGTCCCAGTTCTCGATCACGTCCGCCGAGTGCATCCAGTACTCGTGCGTGTCCACCCCGTAACTCCACGCCACCAGGTATCCGCCCACGATGCCCACGAAGTCGCAGTAAATCGTCAGGAAGGGGATCATCAGGAACGTGGCGATGAACCGCGGCACCACGAGATGCCGGATCGGGTCCGCCCCCATCGCCCGGAGGGCGTCGATCTGCTCGGTGACCTTCATCGTCCCCAGTTCGGCCGCCAGCGAGCCCCCCACCATCCCCGCCAGCATGATCCCCGCCAGGACGGGGCCTAACTCCTTGACGACCGAGACGTTAATCACCGCCCCCGACCACGACGCCCGCCCGATCGCCTCGAATTGGTAATACGACTGCGCCGCCAGCACCATCCCCACGAACGCCCCCGTGATGACGATGACCGGAAGGCTTCGAACGCCCACCGCATAAAGTTGCGGCCGCAGCAACCGCCAACGCGTCGCGTCCGTCGCCAGCCAGCGGAACATCTGGGCCGTGAAGACGCTGAACCGCCCCAGACCCTCGATCTGGTCTCCGACGTAGGCCCCGACCGTCGCGATGGGTTTGCGGATGGGCACGCGACTCTCCGCCCGCCACGCGTCGGCGGATTGATCTTCCTCTCCCGAGCCTATCCTACGTCTGCGCCCCCCGCCTTGCAAGCCTTCCCCTTGTGTTCTGCGCCCGCTCGGGGTGTGGCCGCATTTCGTGGCACGTCGTCGAGGCCGCTTGCAAATCTGTGTGTGGCACGGCGGGCCTTGCCTGCCCGCCATAGCCCGAAGGGCGTCGGCCGGGTCCCGCCGTGCGCCGAGGCACGGCCGGGCAAGCCTGCCCTGAGCAACGCCGAAGGGACCGGCCGTGCCACACCGTGGTTTTGAGGGAAGCCTTGACCCTTTGCCACGAAATGCGGCCACACCCCCCGCCTGTGGCTAACCGTGCCCCTGTGCCGCTCGCGTGCGTTTACCCGCCGCGCCTTGCGCGCACGGTGCCCCGGGAGGGTCTTGTTGTCTCAGGTCTCTGACGGTAATCCGATGGGCGGGACGCCGCGACGGCCTTCGCCTGGTAGTCCGTTGCACTACGATTGATGGTTGCCGGGTGGCATGGCCACGCTCCGTTGCGTGGCCATGCTTGCCCACGGAACGGACGCCGTGGGCATGCCACCCCTCAAACGAACTGCAACGGACTTCTAGTGCACCACGGCTTCAGCCCCTGTGCGGCTGTCCCGCGGCGTGCTCGCATGGCGGATATACTTGAGGAACGCCTCGACGCATCGCGGATCGAACTGGACCCCCGAGCACCGGACAAGTTCTTCCACCGCCTCCTCGTGCGAAAGGGGCCGCCGATACGGCCGCTCGCTCGTCATCGCGTCGTACGCGTCCACCACCGCGATGATCCGCGATTCCAGCGGAATGTTCTCCCCCCGCAGGCCCTCGGGATACCCCGACCCGTCCAGCCGCTCGTGATGGTGCAGAATGACCGGGTGCGTCGGCCTCAGAAACCCCAGGTGCCGCACCAGGCTCACCCCGCGCGTCGGGTGTTCCCGCACGATGCTCCACTCTTCCGTCGTCAGCCGGCGCCGCGCGTGCAGGATCCGGTCGGGTATCGCCAACTTTCCGATGTCGTGCAACTCCGCCCCGCGCGAGAGCGTCTGAAGCCGCTCCGCCTCCAGTCCCAGCCCCCGGCCGGTGGCCACCGCCCACGCCAGCACCCGCTCCGAGTGGCCATGGACATAGGTGTCCTTCGCCTCCACCGTCGTCGCGAGCGTCTGAATCGTGTCGAAGTCCACGCGCTCCAGTTCCAGCCGGTCCAACTGGTTCGACAGGCCGATCGCCGACGCCTCCGCAATGAACTCCAGGTCCGCCAGGTCCTGCTCCGAGAACCGGCCGCCCGGCTTGTCCGTCGCGTTCAGCACCCCCACCTGACGCTGGGCCGTCGTCATCGGCGCCGACATGATGGGGTACGTGACGGAACTGCCCCGGCCTTTCAGCCCCAGGACCCGCCCCGGAGCCTCCCCCGCGCTTTCCTCCAGCACCAGCGGGCCGCCCTGCTCGAACACGCGCCCGCAGATCCGTTCCCCGACCGGCACCGCCACCTGGCGCACCACTTCCGGCGCGATCCCGCGCGACGCCGCAATCCGCAGTTTGCCTTCCTCCGGCAACATCAGGCTGACGCGCCTCGCCCCGAGCAACGCCTGCACGAACCCCACGGAAATGTCGGCCGCCTCCTCGACGCTCTTCGCCAGCGCCAGACGCTTCACGAACTGGCACCGTTCCTCCGTGTGCCGGTGGAGTTCCTCCAGACGCACGAGGTTCTGCACCAGGTCCTGCGTCTCGTCCGAAATCGCCAGGGCAATCCCCGCCACGCCCACCAGGCTGACCGCGATGATCGCCTTCGCCTCCATCGGGTCCAGCCCCGACGTCAACAGGAACGTCACCGCCACCAGGAGCCCCAGCGCCAGACACGCCTGCAGCGTGCAGTACGAGCGGATGCTCGACACGCCGCACCATCGGCACCACGGTAAAAAGGTCGGCCCCAGACCCTGCGAGATGAGGCAGCGGCGGCCCTCAGGACGCGCGGCCTCCGATTCGCCGGCCGACCGGCGGAAGATTCCCAAACCCGCCTTCAACGCCGCATACGGAACCAGCACCAGCGAAAATCCCGCTGGCGACGCCAGAAGCGTGATGATCCCCGCCGCGAGGACAGGCAGCCAGCCCAACGGCATCCCCGCCAGGAGCATCCCGCCCCCGGCACCCAGGAGGATGAGGCGCGCCGCCTCTTCGAACTTGAGGATCGTCGGTTCGCGGCCGGTCTGCGAGGTGTCCGTGCCGCGCCGGAAAAGACGTGCCGCCAACGCCCCGACCGTCAGGCGTTCGGATACCAGGGCCCCCGCCGAAAGGACCATTGCCGCCCACACGGGCGGCAGCCACCCGAGCAGGTAGCCTACCACCGGCAACGCCCCGGCCGTGAAATAGTGCAACCGCTTCAAGGCTCTCGCCCCCCTCTCCGGCGCTTGTCCTGCTCCAGGCGGGACAATCGTGGTGTCGGCCTATGCCGGCATGCAGAGTCTTCCCGTGTCTGGACCCGTTATTGGCTATTTCTTCTTTTCGGCGGCTTCTCTGGCCCTCCATTAGCCAAATCCCCACTTCCCCACCCGCCTGGCTCGCCGCCGGCCAGCAACTCGATCTCGCCGCGCCGGCGATGGCGCAGAAAGCCGCCACGGAGATCAAGAGTCCTCCTTTCATTGCTTCTCGTCCTCTCGCGCCAGCCCGCCCAAATCGCAGTCGAAACGCACCAAGTACGGATCGCCGCGATACGTGGCCATCGAAATGCCCCAACTCATCGGTTCGGCGTCGTTGGCATCGGTGAAGGCGTCGGGCCGGTAGCCGCCGGGGGCTTGGGGCGGGTTCTCGACGTTGGCCACGGCGCGGAAATGGAGGCCGTCGGCCGCGTAATGGATGGTGTTGCGAATGCCGGGCGGTCCGACTACGCCGACCAATAGCGCGATCCCGCGGTGGTGCGGCCACGCGAGCACTTCGTGCCCGCCGCGTACCAGCGGATTGGCCTCGTGCTTCAGGTAGGGTCCTTCAGGCTTTTCGGCAATGGCCACGCCTTGCTGCGTCTGGGCCGGCGTCTTTTCGATCCCTCGCCCCTTGTAGAACCACCAGATTTTTCCGCCCCGGATCAGCAGGCAGACGTCACAGACGCGGAAACTGTCGAATCGCGCGGGGTCTTTTGTCGGAACGTTCAGGGGATTGCCGGCCAGTTTCTTCCAGGGCCCGTCGGGCGTATCGGCAACCGCCATGCCTTCCATCGCCGGGCTGCCGTCGGTCCAGGGGCGATCGGCCCCGTCGTAGCCAAGGTAGTACTTTCCCCCGGCAACCAGGATCCCGGGAGTGTACACGCCCTCTTCGTCCCAGGCGCCCTTGCCGCCCTTGCCGAGCGATTCGCCTCGTTCGGCCCAGGTGTGTCCGTCCTTGCTGGTGGCGTACCAGACCGTCGCCGAGTAGCCGGAGGGGTAGCGATAGACCCCCGGCTGGTTGCGGACCTTGGAGTACCACACGTAGTACGTGTCGCCGACCTTGATGACGTCGCTCGGGTCGCGGCGGCACACCCCCCTTTCCGTGCCAAGGCCCTTGGCTTCGCTATACTGGAAGACGATGGTCGGCAACACCCGCTCGGCGGCCCGTAGTTCTGACGTTATTGCTCCGAGCACGATCAGGCCGATCATCGCAAGCAGCGCCGATGCATGATGCATGACGTAAATCCTTTGAAGATGTCGTGGCCGTTCAAGGTTCAGTTCACGCCGGACTCAGCCTAATGGCGAGCCATGAGTATGAATGGGCGGCCCACCACTGGCCAAGCACCTGGTCGATCGAGTCCTGGGCCGCAGCGCCCGCGCGGCGGATGCGAACGTAGCGCGCTGCCGCGGCGGAGGCGCCCGGGCGCTGGAGGGCCGGCGGCTACTTCAGGAGCGCGCGGACCTGCTCGAGCGTCACCTCGTGTTTCGGCGCGAACTGATCGCCGCCCGCGTACACCAGCAGGCTGCGGCGCATCTGGCGGGCCTCCGGACGGTTGCCCAGGTCGCTCGTCAAATCGATCGAGCAAACGAGCAGGCGGCCGCCCGCCACCCGCGCCTCGAACACCAGGCCCAGCCGCTTCGGGTCGAACCAGTCCGGCACCACCTGCACGATGGGCCGCAGGTCCGCCGGCAGGCCGTCCAGCACCATCGCGGCCCCGTGCCGGACCAGGTCCGACCACTGCCAGTTCGAGTGGGTCTCCGTGGGGAACGCGGCGAGCGCCGGATGGCCGGGGTCGCACAGAACGCCCAGCGTGTGCGGCGGCTGGCCGCGCGTCCACGAGGTGTTCCAGAAGATCGACGAGAAGCCGAGTTTGACGTCCGTCCGGACCGCGTCGGGCGGCGCGAGGAGCACGACCTTGCCGCCCGAGCGCAGACGCGCCACCGCCTGCTCGTCCAGCCGGTCCGCCACGTGGACGCCCGCCGGGGCCGCGGCGTCGACCTGCTTCGGATAGACCCACACGTCCCAGTCGTTCTCGGCGTCGGCGCCGGCGATGCCGACGACCAGGACGAGTTTCTGCGGCGCGGCGACGGCGTCGAGCGGGCACGCCACGTCGCCGACCGCCGTCAGTCGGCCGGTCGGCAGCCGCCGCCGCCCGAGCGCGCCCGAGGCGACAGTCTTGCCCGAGGTGTCGCGGAGCGTCCACCGGACCTCGGCGTCGGCGAGGTCGGCGGGACCGAAGTGTGAGACGTCGATTCGGGCGCGCAGCGCCTCGCCCGTCGTGAAGACCCGCTTCGGCAGGCGCGCCAGCCCCACCGTGGGCCCGCAGAACCGCCGGAACTCGGCCGGTGTGACGTAGGGCTTCGAGTCCCAGAACGGGTCCACCACGCCGACCAGGGCCGTGCCCTGCCCGGGGAAATCGTGCAGGTCCAGCAACTGGAAGCCCCCCAGGCCGGGCGTCCGCAGGGCCGACTCGATCTCCTCCTTGTAGCACAGCACCTGGAGCCGGCCGGAGGCCATCAGGAAGTCGCGGGCCTGGTCGGCCATGTGGCGGGACCGGAGGAAGTCGCGAAATATCTCGAAGTTCTTCGCCTTCAGGACGCCCGTGTACTTCGGAATTTCGTCGAAGTTCGGATACACGCACCACTGGCCGATCTCGTGCGCCACGACCGGCGCCCCGTGCTTCGCAACGACGTCGCTGTAGTCGGTCTCGGTCTCGGGCGCCTTCGCATTGATTCGGCACCGGAGGCCCGCGCCCCACCCATGAATGCGCGGCTGGGGCGTGCTGTGGTACTGGTTTTCGGGAATGGTGGGCCACCCCGCGGCGCTCGTGACCAGGTGCCGGGCGTCCTTCTCTTTGTAGTGCGAGACCCAGGGGCCGAGGTACTTCGCCCCGCCGCCCGGGCCGGCTGGCTCGTTCCCGGACGCCAGGAGCAGGAACGACGGATGGTTGCCGTAGGCCCGCAGGATGCGGTCGGCCTCGGCATACAGCCAGCGGTCGATCGGCGCGCCGTTGCCGACACTTGCCCCCTGGTTGGCCCACGCGGCGCACTCGACCTGGAAGGTGAAGCCGAGTTCGTCCGCCGCCGCGAAGGCCGCCTCCGGCGGGCAGTGCGAGTGGAACCGCATGTGGTTCAGGCCGTGCGCCTGGCAGACGCGGATGACGCGTTTCCACGCATCGACATCCGTTGGCGGATACCCCGTCCGCGGGAAGATGCAGCACTCCAGCGTCCCGCGGAGGAAGATCGGCCGCCCGTTCAGCACGAACTGCGTGCCCTTCGTCGTAATCTCGCGCAGGCCGAACGTGGTCTCGGCCGTGGCCCGCCAGACGGGACCTTTGACGTTGTCGATCGGCCTGGCACGGAGCGAGACCGTCAGGCCGTACAAGGCGGGGGAAAACTCGTCCCACAGGCGGCAGGCGTCGCCGAGGGGCAGGTCCCACAAGGTCAACTCCTTCCGCTCCCCGGTGACGCTGAACTTGATGTCCCGCTGGGGCGGCAGGGTTTTCCCCGCAAGGGCCGCCTGCACATCGGCATAGACGGCCAGCGTCCGGCCCGTGGCGTTGCCGATGGTCACCCGCACGCGGGCGCTCTTCGCTGCCACGTCCGGGAAGACCTGCACGTCGTCGATCCACACCAGGTCGGTGGCGCGGAGTTCGATGCGGCCGGTGATGCCGTTCCAGTTCGACTGCGTGTGGTCGCTCACGCTGTGGGCGTTTGCGCCGACCCCGACGTGCATCCGGTTGTCCACGCGGACCGTCAGCCGGTGCTCGCCCGGCGCGAGGTGTGCCGTCAGGTCGTACTCATGCGGCGCGGAAAGCGAATCGGCCGAGCCGGCCTGCTCGCCGTCCACCCACACCGTCGTGGTCCAGTGGCACCGCTCCAGGAAAAGAACGATCCGCTTGCCGCGCCACGTCTCGGGAATCGTCACGGTCCTCTGATACCAGGCCGGGCCGACGTAATGCTTGTCGGGTTGGAGCCAGAACGGGACCTTGATGTTGCCGGCCACGCGGTACGGCGCGTACTTCTCGGCGGTGAAGTACGAGCGGTCGCTGATGTCGCCCGTCCACGCGGTGTCGACGGCCACATCGTTGCCGAAACCCTGTTCCTGGAGCGAGCCGGGCAGGCGGAGACGTTCGGCCAGGTCCTGCGTGAACCAGCCCTCGCCGACGCCCTTGTCCTCGGGGTCCAGGCGGAACCGCCACTCGCCGGCCAGCGACAGAACCGCCGCCCCGTCCTCGGCCGCGGCCGGTCGCGCCCCGGCCCCCGAACACCCGACCACGAGACACGCCGCCGCCAGAACGCCGACCGCCGTTCTCCAGGTGTATCTCATGAAAAGGTTCCTCCCTGGACGTACCTTTCTGGACTGTACCTTGCCGGCGTCCGGCGTGCCAGCCGATTTCGCGCCGAACCATGCTGGTGCCGAAAAGGGTCCTGGACCCTTTTTCCTCAAACCGTTCTCCCCGCGCTCTGTCACCCCGAGCGTAGCCGAGGGGTCTCGCCTTGGTCATTATTGTTTGCCGTTTGCCTCTCCCTCATCTCTGCCTTTCTCTGCGTTCTCCGCGCGCTCTGCGTTGAAGGCTGTGCCGTTTGCCCGCCCGCCGCTTGGGGGCCTGATTCCCGGAGAAACCACTGGCACAACGCGGCGGCAGCGATGATAATGCCGCAGGAGCGGCCGACGCGCGTGGCCGCGACGGACGCGAAGCGAGAGGGGCAGAGGAGGTTCCCGTACATGGCGCGATGGCCCATCGTCCCGGTGCTGTGCCTTGCGGTGTGGGCCTTTGCGGCGTCGGCCCGGGCGCAGGAACGTGCGGTCACCCTGGAATCGCTGCTCAGCGAGATGACCGACTACGACGCGGTCGCCCGCTGGCCCGACCCGCCATACACCTGCCGGCAGGCATCGAGTTACGACCGCCGCTCGAAGACGCCCGCCGACCCCGGCGGCTGGTTCGCCAACACCGACAACATGGACGGCTCGGGCGACTCGCTGCGGTGGGAGACCATCGCCGGACGCCGCGAGTGCGTCCTCATGGACGTCGACGGCCCGGGGTGCGTCGTGCGGTTCTGGACGGGCGGCCAGCCGCCCAAGGGCAAGGTCCGTTTCTACCTCGACGGGGCCGAAGCGCCCGCCATCGAGGCCCCGCTCTACGATCTCCTGGCCGGCAAATCCTTTGTCCCCAGGCCGCTGGCCATCGAGAACGCCGGCGCCGCCGGCAACCTGTACCTGCCCATCCCGTACGCCCGGCACTGCAAGATCACGTACGACGAGGCCAGGGGCAACCCGAACGCCCCGCCTCCCGGCCGATGGTACAACATCGAGTACCGCACGTACCCGGCGGGGACCAAGGTCAAGACGTTCTCGATGGCCGACTTCGAGGCGCTCGAGTCGAGCGTTGCCAGAACCGCGCAGGTCCTGCTTGAGCCGCCCGCGCGCGGCGACGGCAAGGCCGTGTCGCTCGAGCGGTCTGTCGCGCCGGGCAAGGAAGAGTCGGTCGACCTGCCGGCCGGCCCTGCGGTCGTGCTGCGGTTGCAGGCGTCGGTCGGGCCCGAGCAGGCCGATGACGCCGAGCAGGCCTTGCGGGCGACGATCGTGCGCATCGCCTTCGACGGCGCAGAGACGGTCTGGTGCCCTATCAGCGATTTCTTCGGCAGCGGCGTCGGCCTCGGCGCGCTGGCCAGCTGGTATCGCACGGTCGGCAAGGACGGCGCCCTCGTCTGCCGCTGGGTCATGCCCTACAAGAAGTCGGCCCGCATCACGATCGCGAACCTCGGCCGGCAGAAGGTGGCGGTGCGGCTCGAGGCCGTCGTCGGCGAATGGAAGTGGGACGACCGATCCATGCACTTCCACGCCAACTGGCGGCAGGAGCGCGGTATCCCCACCCGCCCGCACAAGGACTGGAACTACATCACCATCACCGGCAAGGGCCTCTATCTCGGCGACACGCTCGCACTCTTCAATCCCGTCAAAAACTGGTGGGGCGAGGGCGACGAAAAAATATGGGTCGACGGCGAAACGTTCCCGTCGCACTTCGGCACCGGCAGCGAAGACTACTACGGCTACGCCTGGGGCAACACGACGCTCTTCCAGGGGCCGTTCGCCAACCAGGTCCGCGTCGACGGCCCCGCCAACACGGGCCACACCACCAACACGCGCACGCGCAGCCTCGACGCCATCCCGTTCGCGAAATCCATCCAGACGGACATCGAGATATGGCACTGGGCCGACTGCAAGGTCAACTACGCGGCCGCAACGTACTGGTACGCCTTGCCCGGCGCGACGAGCAACCGCGGCCCGGCGCCCGACGAGGCCGCCGCACCGGTTCCCGACTTGACCGGCCGCGCACGCCGACGCAAAATACCCGGCGCGGTCGAGTGCGAAACGATGCAGGTCGTCGCCAAGTCGGCGGGCCTGGCCGTCGAGACCCAGGACGTCGGCGCGCTCCAGGCCGGCTCCTGGAGCGACGGCAAACAGATGTTCATCCGGGCCAACCAGCCGGGCGACTTCGTCGAACTCCGCATCCCCGCCGCCGAGGCCGGACCGAAGCGGGTGACACTGTACGCCACGAAGAGTTGGGACTACGGCATCCTGCGGTTCTCGGTCAACGGCAAAGCGGCCGCGAAGGACTACGACGCCTACTCGGGGCAGAGCATGGCGTCCGGCCCGATCGACGTGGGCGTCTTCGAACCGAAGGACGGCCGGATGGTGCTGCGCGTCGAGGTGGTCGGCGCGAACCCGGACGCGAAGGGCACGAAATCCTTTTTCGGCCTCGACGCCGTCGTGCTCTCGAAACCCTAGACGCCGCGATTCCCCCCCGCGCCGTCAACGTTTAGCCGTCCGCCGCGGCGGACGATAATATCCCCGCGCCCCGCCCTGAGCGAGCGCAGCGAAGTCGAACGGGCCGCCCGCCTTGCCGTTCAAAGCCCCGGGACGAATCCCGCCCTGAGCGGAGCGCAGCGCAGTCGAACGGGCCGCCCCGCCGTGGACGCAAAAACGGCATCAGAATGTATTGACAAACCCCGATTTCATCGTCTATACTTCCGTGCGACCCATAGGGATTCGTTCCACGCGGCTGCCTTGGCGCCGTCGGGTCCCTGTTCGCCGTTGGACCCCTTTGGGGGGGCACATCCATTTACGCCGCGCCATCTGTATCCTGGGTGCTGCACGACAGGGGGAAGCCATGACCTATCGCAACACCGCCTCTTTCGGTAAGCGCCAGGAGTACTCCGTCGTGGCGGAACTTCTGAGGCATGGCTTCGATGTTTACATGACCCTGGTGGACGACCAGGGCATCGACTGCGTCGTTCGGCTGGATGCCACGCGTTACGTCGATGTGCAGATAAAGGCAAGGTCGAAGGACGCCAAGCAGTGGAGCACATTTGCGGCAATGGACTTTGAGCCCCGGCCGAATCTCTTCTTCATCTTCTACACAGAGAAGAACGCGACGTTCTGGACGATTCCCTCTCTGGATCTCGCTGGTTTGTGCCACCGGAACGCAAGCGGAAGAAACGCTGGCCGCAGAACGCTCGTGCTACCCAAGACACCGGACGGAGAAAAGGCGAAGCGGTTTGCGAAGTACACGGGCAATAACGGGTTTGGACTGCTTCGCGCCTTCGCGGCAGGCACATGATCGCAGTCCAAGCACCGGCACCGGCTCTACGCTTCCATTTGCGGCCCCGCTGCAGTACAATCAGGGCATAAGCCGATAAACCCTTCATCGGCCCGCTCGACTTGGGCGGTTTTTTAGGGAGAAGCCTGCGAACGTGCCAGCGTCAGCCCTGACCCCAGCGTCTCTCGTGCCGCATCTGAAGAGGTGCCGCTACGATGATGCGCTGCTAGAACCGGACTACAATTTCGGCAGGGGCCGCGCGCCGGTAGCGGCCTTCGCAGACACACCGCACGATGTACGGTCGGTCTGCATCGCGGTCGTCGACGCCGCAAACGATCCGAAGGCCGCGGTGGCCGCGATCAGGCCGCTAGGCGCGCCGGTAGTTTTTGCTTGCCATGAGAACACTATCCAGTGGTGGAAGCAAACGACGGCAACCCCTGAATTCCGCGAGAGAATCGATAGCAGCCGGATCCCTGGGTTCTTTTGCGAGCATAAGGATGATTTCAGCCCCGACAGAATCTTCGAGGGCAAGACGCGACGGCGCTTACCGGGTCAGACGCAACTCGACTTCGTAGACGCAGGTCTTATGCCATTCATAGAGCGCAGCGATGGCGAGCGGCTAAGCCATTGCGTGGAAACAGCCTTTCGCGAGATCGAAGACGCACTCGGGCACAAGTTGCGGAGCCATCGTGACGCTCAGAACGCGATTAAGGCCACGTTCTGGCTGCTCGCGGCCAAGGCACTGCATGACAAGGGAGTCGATGGCTTTAAGACCGTCGACCTTACCGACATCGCTGATGTCTTCGGCCGGGTTGGGAGGCACTACGGTGTGCCGGGTGACGTGCCACCGCGGGGAAGGGTTTGGCGCGAAGCGACGGCCAGGGCCGCAGTGCGGATCAATGGCCTTGAGAGTCTCCGTAATCTTTCCACCGAGTCTCTCGCTCACGTCTACGAGAACGCACTGATCACGCCGGAGGTTCGCAAAGCCAACGGGACGCACAGCACGCCCGGGTTTTTGGTCGACTACATCGTGTGGCAACTCTGGCCTTGGATCGAATCGCTGCCGCCCGACCGTCGGCACGTCTTTGAGCCGGCATGCGGGCATGCGGCATTCTTGTTGGGCGCGCTGCGCGTCCTGCGGCAATGGTCAGGCATCGAGGATGCCGGCGTTCGTCACGGCTACCTTAAGAAACACCTCCACGGTGTGGAGTACGACCCGTTTGCGTTAGAGGTTGCCCGACTGTCACTCACGCTCGCAGACATTCCCCACGGCAATACTTGGAATCTCAAGCAGGCCGATATGTTTTTGGGCACAACGCTGGAGGAGGGCGCGAAGAAGTGCGGCGTCTTGCTGGCGAACCCGCCGTACGAAAAGTTCACGAAGAAAGAGCGGGCGACCTACGCGAGATCCAATGTCGATCCTGGTGCGAACACCAAGGCACGCGAAATGCTGCGCCGTACGATCCCGCACCTCGCCAAGGGCGCGTGCTTCGGTGTTGTTATGCCGCGAGGCCTGCTTCATAGCCCCGAAGGGACCGAGTTGCGCCGCACGGTCCTCTCGGACTTCGAACTCTCCGAGATCGACGTCTTCGAGGACAAACTATTCGAGAAAGCCGACCACGAAACCGCCGTGCTGATGGGTCGCCGGAAGACACGCAGGACAGGTTCTGGCAAGGCTTGGTTTCGCCGTGTCAGGAACGCCGGCATCGAGGATTTCCGCAACCGGTTTGCGTTCACATCGGAAGAGCGAGTCGAAGTTGCTCGGTTCAAAATATCCCCGACCGCCGATCTCCGCGTACCAGAACACGATGCTATCTGGAGGTTCCTAAGCGACTACCCCATGCTCTCCAGCGACTACCCCATGCTCTCCGACGTGGCACGGGCTGGCCAAGGGTTCTCGTTTCGCGGGCAGGATCTGCCTAAGGGCGCCGAAACACTGAGCAAAGTCCGAAGGCCCGGCTACAAACCATGCTTCGTAACATCCCGCGGCGACCCTCCAATCTTCGGAACCCCTGAGCGGCAATGGATGAATCCTGACCCGGAAGTAATCCAGGCCCCGCGAATGGGCCTGGACGGTCGGCCCGGGCAAATCATCGTCAATCATGCCCGCGTCAGTCGGAATCAGTGGAGCATGAAGGCGTGGCTGGATCAGGAAGGCATCGCCGTAAAGGGCAACTTCCTCGTTGTCAGGCCAACGACCTCGGAAGTTTCTGGCATTTTGATTTGGGCTTTACTGAACAGTCCTGTTGCCAACGCTTACGTGTATTGTCTGGCGACCAAGAAGCACATCATCGGCGGCGATCTTCTTAGGCTTCCTATTCCGCGAGGGCCTGGCGATTGGATGGGCGCTATCGTTTCTACGGCGCAAGCATATCTTGCTGCGGCCGCAGACACGGGCGGCTTCTTCCAGCCCGATCCCGACCCGGCGGTGGTTCGGGGGAAACTGCTCGCCATGGACGCCGCCGTGTTGAAGGCATACGACCTGCCCCCGCGTCTTGAGCGTCAGTTGTTGGACCTTTTCACCGGCGTGTCACGCAAGGGCGTCGGGTGCCCGTTCACCGGCTACTACCCACCGGGGTTTTCATCCTATTTGCCACTGCATGTGCTATTGTCGGAGGGCTTCCAGCGGGCCCGTGCGGACGTGACAAGCGACCGGTTCAAGCCAGGCCAGTCGGAACACGTGCGGCAAGCACTGGCGGCGGCTACCGCGGACACGGACGAGGAGTAAACCGTGCCCGACTATCTTCTCGACACCAACATCGTCAGTTACTGGTACGACAGCCGTCGTCCCGAACACTCGAAGGTTCTTGCCCACGTTAAGGCCGTGCGCCAACCCGATCCGCAAACGCAGTACGTTCCGCGGCTCTTCATCTCAGTTGTAACACTTGGTGAGATCGAGCAAGGCCACCGCTCGGCAGCGATGCCGAATGCTTCAGCACAGTCGGAGTACATGACGTTCGTGCGTGAGCAGTGCCCGGAACCCCTCGAAATCACCAAGCATGTCGCCGTACCCTACGGCGAACTTAAGGCCTGGCTTTTCAACAAGTTCTCCGACAAGAAAAAGCGAACCAAAGCCGAACGGGCGAAGCAGGTTGTTGATCCAATGACAGCAAGAGAACTTGGGGCGGGCGAGAACGATATCTGGATTGCTGCCCAGGCAATGACTCTTAACTTCGTCCTGGTCACGCACGACTCTCACGGCCACTTTGGGGAACTCCATCGCCAATTCGCAACCACGCTACGGGTAGAGGATTGGACGCAATAGTGGATACCTGACGCCGGACGGTTGGTCCTTTCACCAGTCACGGAATTCGGGGAACCCCATACTGCTTTCGTTTTTCCGCCCTTCGAGAACCTCACGGCCCTGAGCCCGTCGAAGGGCATGGTCGAGGGGCCGATTTCCGGAGACACCCGATCCCAACGCGGAACGTTTCGATTGCGGATTGTGGATTTCGGAGTGCCCTTCGAGAGCCTCAGGGCCCTGAGCCGTTCGACCATGCTCACGGCCCTGAGCCCGTCGAAGGGCTTGGTCGAGGGGCCGCGTTGCCGCGGCTGTTTCTTTGTCAAATGCGAGATTTTCCCGCCGAAAACCACTTACGCGCGTCCGCGGGAAGTTATGCACATAAAGGTATGCACATGACATGGATGGAAAGAGTGCGAAATAGGGCCTAAAAACCGGTAAAAACCGGTCAAAAAACGTGAAAAAAGTCGAAAAAGGCACTAAATTCGCGCTAGCCCATCTTACCAAAAGCACCCCGTCCGCCGAAAAATCCCCCCGGACGCTAGCGCCAGGGCCTATGGGTTCCAAAAAACCGCCCAAAAATCTCCCCTAAAACCTCCTCCAAAAAGTTATCCACAATCGCGGCCGCGCGTAAGTTGAACCTCGGCGATCTGGAACGTGACCCGCCGCGGCGGGCTCGAACGGCGGCGGGCCGTCTTTACGGTTAGAACAGCGTGACGGCGATATTGACGCGGGCGGAGGAGGTTCTATAATGCGGGATGCGGCAAACGGTCCGCCCGTGCCCTGTGGGGCTTGGGCCGGCCGGGGGCCGCAGGAAAGGAGTTTACGTTGCTCTACTACGACAAGAACACGCAGTCGTTCTACACGGACCTTCGGCCGACGAAACTGGAAGATGTCGACGAGCCGAACCTCTACCGCGACATCTTCCCGTACCACCAGTTTCCGAAGATTCCGTTCAGCCACGAGCGCGTGCCGACCTTCATCCCGGCGGAGACGTGGATCACGGATACGACGTTCCGCGACGGTCAGCAGGCCTGCCCGCCGTACACCGTCAAGCAGATGGTGGACCTCTATACGTTCATGCACCGTCTGGCGGGCCCGCGGGGTCTGATTCGGGCGAGCGAGTTCTTCCTCTACTCGAAGAAGGACCGCGAGGCGGTCGAAAAGTGCCTGGAACGGGGGTTTGAGTATCCGCACGTCACGGGGTGGATCCGGGCGGTCAAGAGCGACTTTAAACTGGTCAAGGAAATGGGCCTGAAGGAAACGGGCATCCTGACGAGTTGCTCGGACTATCACATCTTCCTGAAGTTGCATCGGCGTCGGAGCCAGGCGCTCCAGATGTACCTGGACATCGTGAAGGCGGCGCTGGACGAGGGGATCGCCCCGCGGTGCCATTTCGAGGACATCACGCGGGCGGACTTCGAGGGGTTCGTCATCCCGTTCGCGGCGGAACTGATGAAACTGGCCGAACAGTACGAGACGCCGATCAAGATCCGGGCGTGCGACACCCTCGGCTACGGCGTGCCGTACGTCGGCGCCATGTTGCCGCGGTCCGTGGCGAAGATCATCTACTGCCTGCGGCGTCAGGCGGGCGTGCCGCCCGAGTGGCTGGAATGGCACGGCCACAACGATTTCCACCTGGTGCTGGCGAACGCGACGACGGCCTGGCTGCACGGGTGCTCGGCGGCCAACGGGACATTCCTCTCAATCGGCGAACGGACGGGGAACCCCCCGCTGGAGGGCCTCGTCGTCGAGCACGCGATGCTCTGGGGCGAGACGGAGGGGGTGGATTACTCGGTCATCACGGAGATGGCCGACTACTATCGGCGGGAGATCGGCTACGAGATTCCGGTGCGGTATCCCCTGGTCGGTCGCGATTTCAATGTCACCCGGGCGGGGATCCACGCGGACGGTCTCTTGAAGAACGAGGAGATTTATAACCCGTTCGATACGGAAGGAATTCTGAAGCGGCCGGTCCGCGTCGCCCTGACGGATAAGAGCGGGGTGGCCGGGGTCCTGCACTGGATTCAGGACCGCTACGAAGTGGACTCGGCACTCTCGAAAGACGACCCCCGGATCGTGCGGGTCGCGGACTGGATCGCGGCGGAGTACGAGGAAGGGCGGATGACGTCCATCAGCGATGAAGAGATGGACTCCAAGGTCCACGAGGTGTTCGGTCCGGACGTGAAGCGCCGGCCGGAGACGCTGTAACCCATCGCGCCGGAGGTTCTCCTGCGACGTCTTGCGAAGCGGTCCGGGTGCGCGCTGCGCTCCGACCTTCGGCGGGGCCGGTACGCGTCACTCGGCCTTTCGGAGTCGGCGGTGCCAGAGGCTGAGCCAGATGGCGGCGAAGAGCACCACGAACAGGATCATCTTCAAGACGCCGAAGAACCAGAGCGTGATGATCTGTATGTTATCCCAGGTGAGGTTGCCGCCGCCCCAGAGGGTGCGGATCCATTCCGGCCGGCACGTCAGGATGGCCAGCCAGAGGAAGTAGCCCACGGTCAGCCAGATGGCGCCGATGAGGACGGTGCACCAGGCGGCTCCGGCGGCAGCGCGGACTTTCTTGACGAGTTCGTCGGACATGGCGATAGCTCCTCCCTGAGTCCCCCGCTCGCGTGCCCTGCATCGAGTCCATTGTAAGGCAAGCCCCCGCGCGGTGCGAGGAGGAAAGTCCAGGTTCCGCGGGAAGCAGGAGCCGCCGCGGCCCGCCACAGGCGGGTAAAATTCACCCGCCCGAGCCGGGCAAACCGTGTTCATCCGTGGGCGTTGGGGGAGCGGGGGAGAACATTGGTTAAAGGAGGGGTTTTGGGCCATCTGGAGCGGTTCTCCGGGCAATAGGGGGGAGGCGCGGCGTTTGACTTTGGCCGATTTCGGAGTATACTTGGACGGAAGTAAGCACTCGGGGAAGGCTTAATCCGAACCAAGAGCGTCCGGCAGTCTCCCCGCAAAGTGTGTTTATCTGGGTTTCGGATTGCACCGGCGTCGGCGCACATGTGGCTGGCAAAAAGGACAGGCGATGAGGGTGATCCGAGGGGTGGCGCTGGCCGTGGCGGCGGCGGTAATCGTGCTGGGGGCCGCCGTCGAGGCGAAGGCCGGATACATCGACCTGATCGGGTATCCGGAACTGAAGGCGGAATTGGGCATCTCGGTGCCGACGGGAGCCGGCGTCGAGGTGATGCAGGTCGAAGCCCCAATCACAGACCCCAACGACAGCGAGGTCTTCCGGTACATGCCGGACAAGATGGACCCTGCCTTTGCAGGGAAAACGATTACCGACGCCACGAAGACTTCGACGGGGACCTCGTCGCACGCGCAGCAGGTCGGGCTGAACTTCTATGGGGACACCACTTCGGAGGGGGACAGGATTTCCATTGCGCCGGGGATCACGAACATCACAGTTTACGAGGTGAATCATTGGCTGGGGACGGGGTTTTTGAAAGCGGGGTCGGCGACGGCGCCCGCGTATTCGACCGCGCGGATCGCGAACCACAGTTGGGCTGGGTCAACCACTGCCGACGGCAATATCCTGCGGCGGTTGGACTACCTTGTTGCAACCGATGACTTTATCCAGGTTGTGGGCCTCAGCAATAATCTGCCGCCAGAAGAAATAACAAACTGGCCGTTGCTTGCCGATGCCTTTAACGCCATTTCGGTAGGCGTAACCAACGGCAAGCACTTTAGCGGCACGACCGAGGTGGACAAAAGCGTGTACGTGACGGGCCGGGCGAAGCCGGACCTGGTGGCGCCCGGCGAGAGCCCGACGAACTCGAGCATCCGAACGAGTTGGGCGGCGGCGATGGTGTCGGCGGCGGCGGCGCTGCTCGTCGAAACGGGTCATACGCAGACGAGCCTGTCGAACGGCTCTTACACACTTGATACTACCCGGACGGGCCTACCGGCAGTGACCATTTATCACGCGGAGACGTCGGAAGTGATCAAGGCGGCGCTGATGGCGGGGGCGGACCGCAAGACCGCCAACGGACGCGGCGCGGAAATCACAGATTACACCGTGGACACGGCCAACGGGCTGGACAGCCTCTACGGCGCCGGTCAGGTGAACATCTACAATAGTTATCACGTCCTGACCGGGGGCGAGCACAATAGCGCGCAGGACGGCAACGTGTCGGACATCGGGCGGTATGGGTTTGATTACGACCCGGCGTTCGGCGGCTCGTCGGGGAGCAACACGACGGGGTCGTACTCTTTCACGGCCGACTTTACGTCGCTGGCGTGGGAGATCTTTGCGACGCTAGTGTGGAACATTGACATCGGCCCGTCCACCGGCCCGGGGCCGACGAACCCCGTCGGCAGCGCGACCCTCTACAACCTGGACCTCTTGCTCTATGACCTGACGGCCGGCAACCTGCTGGTGGCCTCGTCCACGAGTACGCTCGATAATACGGAGAACATCTGGCAGCAACTGGTGGACGGGCACAGTTACCGGCTCGACGTGGTGCGCGGGAACGGGCAGAGCGACTTCCTGTGGGACTACGGGTTGGCGTGGCGCGTCGTGTCGGAGCCGCCGCTGGCGGGCGACGCCAACCTCGACCACGTGGTCGACGCCCTGGACTACGTGGTCGTGTCGAACAACTACGGCACCGGCTCGACGTGGATCGAGGGCGACGTCAACGGCGACGGCGCGGTCAACTCGCTGGACTACGTGGTGATCTCGAACAACTATGGCGCGCACGCGCCCGAGCCGGCCACGCTGGCGATGCTTGGTCTCGGCGGGCTGGGTTTGGTCCTCGGCAGGAAGCGGCGGTAATGTAAAGCAGGCTTGAGACTTGAGGCTTTGAGCGCGGCGGCCTTCTCCCAGGCCGCCGCGCTTTTTTGCCGTTGATACGGTGTAGCGCGAGGGCTTGTCTGGCGTGACACGTGCCAGGGTAGGGAACGTCGCCGCGACCTTCCGCCTTCGCCCTTTGGGCTTCGGCGGGCAGGCCCGCCACAGTTGCGCTTCTGGGGTTGGGCAGCGTCGCCTTGCTCTGGCGTCGGCGGAGACGGTAACGGACGGCTAAGCCGCCTGCCTCCGGCGGGTCTGTGCTTCGCTCCGACAAGCGGCAGGGCCAAGAAGCGAACAGTCGGCGGGCGCGGGCTTTCAAAACCCGCGCCCGCAGTCTTGGGCGCCGGGGTGTCAGAAGGTTTTGAGGAGATCTGCGGCCTTGGCGGCGTCGCCGGCGGAGTCGAGCGCCAGGTAGCAGACGAAGCGGTCGCCGATGGCGGCGGCCGACAGGCCCCGCAGGTTGATGCCGCCGTCGGCGAGTTTGCGGGTCAGGCGCGCGCCGATGCCCGTCTGGTCGGGCCCCTCGAGGCGGACGGAGTGGAGGCTGTCGGACCTGGCGAAGCCGGCGGCCTTGGCGGCCTGGACGGCCTTGTCGCCCGCGAGGGGGGCGACGAAGAGGACGCCCGTGCCGGGCTTGTCAGGCGAGCGGCGGGCGATGACGAAGTCGAGGGCGGCGCCGGCCTTGGCAAGCGCCTCGAGTTTTTCGGCCAGACCGCCGGGCTTGTCCTGAATGCTCGCGGCCCAGACTTCCGTTTGCGTGACCTTCAGAGCCATGGCGCGACCTCCTTAAACGGGACGTTCCGGACTTGGTCGCCCGGCAACCCGGGCGGGCCTATCTATAGGATACCCGAAGGGAGCGTCGAATGCGAGGGTGGAGTGGGGCGCCGTCGGTTACTTCAGGTATTTGCCGAGCAGCGGTTCGAGGCGGCGGAGGGTCTCGGGGGCGATGGCCTTGGGGTCCGTCCAGATCGCTTTCGCCAGCGCGCTGCGGCACGCGCAGTCGGGGCCGACCGCATCGGCGACTTGCGGCACGGCCCGCTTCATGAGTTCGATCGCGTTGGCCGTCCCCGCCTTCACGTTCGCCAGGATGCTTTCGAGGACCTCGCCGGCGCTGGTGCCGGCCTCGTGCGGGCGCCAGCAGTCGTAGTCTGTCGCCACGGCGATGAGGGCGTAGCAGATCTCCGCCTCGCGCGCGAGTTTCGCTTCCGGCATGGCGGTCATGCCGATGAGGTCCGCCCCCCAACTGCGGTGCTGGAGACTCTCGGCCCGCGTCGAGAACTGCGGGCCTTCCATGCACACATAGGTCCCCTTCGGATGGACCGTCGTCTCCAGGCCCATCGCGCTCTCGATCAGCACCGCCCGCAGGCCCGGGCAGAACGGCTGGGCGAACTCGACGTGGACCACTATTGTCTCAAAGAACGTCCGCCCCGGGCGGAGCGTCTTGTCGATGGTCTGGTCGCAGAGGACCAGGTCGCGCGGGGCGATGGTCTCCTGAAGGCTTCCGGTCGCGCCGCTCGCCAGGATGTGCGTCACGCCGAGTTGCTTCAGGGCCCAGATGTTCGCGCGGTAGGGGACCTGAGAGGGATTGAAACGGTGGCCCGGCCCGTGGCGGGCCAGGATCGCCACCCGCTGGCCGCCCACCTCCGCGAGGAGGATCGGCCCGGACGGGCTGCCGAACGGTGTGTCCACTTCCAGCCGCTCGCCCCGCGCCCCTTCCGTCAGCGCCTCGCCGATGCCCGTCCCGCCGATGAGTCCCACCAGCGCCTTGCCCACGCGCGGCCTCCTTTCGCTTGCGAAGTTGAGCCCGTACGCTACCAGACGCCGCCGAGAGGGTCAAGGTTCGTAAAAAAAGGTGTCAGGAACCGTTTCCGCGCCGAAAAAATGGGGAGCGCCGGTCCTCTCCGGCGCTTCCCCAGGCCCGCCGAAGCGGGCGCTCCTTCCATCCCAGCATGGGGGGGGAAGAAAGGGCGAACCTCTACCTCTATTAACGGTGCGAAGGACGCTCAGGGCGATGGAAGAAAGTCGGCGGGTGACAACACCCCGTCACTTGGTGGGTCTGTCCGGCAAGGGAAACGGCTTCGGACGCGCTCCAGGGGGCCGTGGTCCCGGACGGAGGTCCCGGCCTTTACTTCGCCTGGGCTAGGTCCCGGTGATAGTCCTGCAGCGACCGCACTCCGAGCGGGCCGCGCGCCAACTCTTCCAGTCCGACGACCAAGGCCCCCGCGCCGCTCAGCGTCGTCACGAGCGGCACGCCCAGGCACACCGCCGCTGCCCGGATCGAAACCTCGTCCGGCCGATAGGTCTGTCCGCTCGGCGTGTTGACGAGGAAGGCCACTTCGCCGTTCTTCATCAGGTCGATGACGTTCGGCCTCGACCCTTCCTGGACCTTCGGCAACTGCTGGACCTCCAGGCCGCTCGTGCGGAGGACCGCCGCCGTTCCGCTCGTCGCCGCCAGGGCGAATCCGAGGCCGGAGAGCCTTTTGGCGATGGAAATGATGTTCCGCTTGTCGCGGTCGTTTACGCTGATGAAGACCTTGCCCGACGCGCCCAGGGGGTTGCCCGCTGCGATCTGGCTCTTCGCGAACGCCGCCCCGAATTTCGCGTCCACCCCCATCACTTCGCCCGTCGATTTCATCTCCGGCCCCAGCACCGGGTCCACTCCGGGGAACCGCGACCACGGAAACACCGGCGTCTTGACGGACCAGTGTTTCGGCCGGACCTCCTTCGTCACGCCCAGGTCCTCCAGCCGCCGGCCCATGATGACCTTCGTCGCCACCTTCGCCCACGGAACGCCCGTCGCCTTGGCGACGAACGGCACCGTCCGCGACGCACGGGGGTTCACCTCCAGGACGTAAATCCGGTCCCCGCGGACCGCGTACTGGATGTTCAGCAGGCCCTTGACCTCCAGGTCCGCGGCCAGCAAGCGCGTCTGGCGCTCGATCTCTGTCACGAGCGCTTCGCCCAGCGTGAACGGCGGCAGGACGCACGAGGAGTCCCCGCTGTGGATCCCCGCCTCCTCGATGTGTTCCATCACCCCCGCGATGACCGTCCGCTCTCCGTCGCACACCGCATCCACGTCCACCTCGACCGCATCCTCCAGAAACTTGTCCACCAGGACCGGATGCTGTGGCGACGCCACCACCGCCTGCGCGATAAACCCCGCCAGTTCCTCCTCGCGGTACACGATCTCCATCGCCCGCCCGCCCAGCACATACGACGGACGCACCAGCACCGGGTACCCGATTCGCCGGGCCACGCGGAGCGCCTCCGGCAAACTGCGCGCCGTGCCGTTCGGCGGCTGAAGCAATTGGAGTTTCCGCAGCAGCGCCCCGAACCGTTTCCGGTTCTCGGCGCGGTCAATCGCGTCCGGGCTCGTTCCCAGGATCCGGACTCCCGCCTCCTTCAGCGGGATCGCCAGGTTGAGCGGCGTCTGGCCCCCGAACTGCACGATCGCCCCGAGCGGCTGCTCGCGCGCCACGATCCCCAGCACGTCCTCGAGTGTGAGCGGCTCGAAGTACAACTTGTCCGACGTGTCGTAGTCGGTCGAGACCGTCTCCGGGTTGCAATTCACCAGGATGCTCTCGTAGCCCATTTCCTTCAGGGCGAACGAGGCATGGACGCAGCAGTAGTCGAACTCGATCCCCTGGCCGATGCGGTTCGGCCCGCCGCCCAGGATCATCACGCGCCGCCGACGCTCCCCCGCCGGGCGCGCGCCTTTACCCGCCTGCGGCGAGCGTGCCGGCTTGGGCGCGGGCTTCTTCCCGCGCGGCGGAGCCTGTTTTCGGCGCGGCTTGGATTGGCCGGCGCGCGGCTTCGCCATGCGTCAGGACTCCTCATACGCTCCAGGGGTCGGCGACGTGCGGACCCGCGACAGAATAGCACCGCCCGTCCGCGCCGCCAACCTTTTTCCCCGCGCTTGCCGTTTACGTTTAGCCGCGACCCGACTTGTCCGCCGTAGTCCCGGCGCGCCGGGACGAAGGTGGAAGGGGAGCGCGCCCCGCGCAAAAAAGAAGCGCGGCACCACCGCGGGGGCCCGGTCGGGGCGCCCCCGGTGGACACCGCGCGTGTCTCTTCGATTCCGCGCTTACAGGTCGTACGGACGCACGGTTCCGCGCTTGTTCGCTTTGGCCCGGGCGCACGCCGCCTTCAGCATCTCCACGATCTTCGCGTTGACGGCATCGGGGAGCGACCCGTCCGAACGCAGGTTGTTGCTCCGGATGATTTCCTTCACCCGACTGGCCACGGCCACCGCCTTCACTTGTGTTGCCATTGCATTTTCCCTTTCGGCTAAAGAGGCCTTCTCTTTGGCCCACGCCACCTCTGGATGCCTCGGAACCGTTTCCGAAGTCGCGCCGAGGTATAGCGTTTCCGCGGGGACGTGTCAACGAAAAGTGCGGGCAATCTGAAAGGCGGTTTCGCGGGGGCCCGCCGCGGCGGGCGGGGCCCGGGCCGGCATCACGGGGCGGGGGAGACGGCCTTTTCCGACGGCACCAGGCAAACACGGTTGCGGCCGGATTCCTTCGCCGCGTACATCGCATCGTCCGCCTGCTTCAGGAGGCTCTCCGGCGTACCTGCCTTGGCGTTCTCCACGGTCCCGATGCCCACGCTGATCGTCGCCGGCACGCTTCGCTCGCCGTCCGAGAGCGGATCCTTCGAGACGGCCTTCCGAATGCGCTCCGCCGCCTGCACCGCCTCGTCGGCCGATGTCTCCGGCATCAGGATCACGAATTCGTCGCCCCCCAGCCGCGCCACCACGTCCGTCTGCCGCGCTTCGGCCACAAGACGCTTCGCCACCTCCACGAGCACGCGGTCGCCGAACGCGTGACCGTGCGCGTCGTTGAACGACTTGAACCGGTCCACATCCACCATCGCCAGCGCCAGCTGGCCCCCGTACCGCCGGGAACGCTGGAACTCCGCCTCCAGCACTTCCATGAACCGCCGCCGATTCGCCAGGCCCGTCAGGTCGTCCGTCGTCGCCAGTTCCTCGAGGCGCCGGTTGGCGTCTTCGACCGCTTGCCGTGCGCGCACCAGTTCCGTCACGTTCACGACGTTCAGCAGCGCGCCGTCGTACCGGCCGGCGCGGTAGATCGGTTGCACGCGCAGCATCACTTCCGCCTTGCCTACCGGACGCTGCACGATGAAAGGTTCCGACTTGGGGTTGCTGCGGAACTTATGGATCAGGCCCAGAACGCGCTCCAGGACCGGGCTGCTGTGGATATCCTCGATCCGGCTTCCGAGAATGGCCTCGCGCGGCTTACCGACGAACCGGCAGAAATAGTCGTTGACCTCGACGACGACGTTGTCGGCGTTGGCGAAGACGACGCCCTCGTCCATGCCGGAAATCATCGCCGACAACTTGGCGTTCTCCTTCGCCGCCGCGTCTTCCGCCTGCTTCTGCGCGGTGATGTCGCGGACCGTGGCCTGGAGTAACGTCTGCCCGGCCAGTTCCATCCGGGTAAGCAAGACCGTGGCCGGGAAATCCTCGCCGCCCAGCCGCTTGTGGGTCCACTCGAACAGGTGGGAGCCCTCGCGCATGGCCGTCTCGATCATCTCCTTGGCCTTCTCCGCCGAGGGGCGACCGTCCGGCTGCCGTTCGGGAGATAGATCCCAAGGACCGAGCGCGGTAAACTCCGCCGCGTCCTTCGTGCCGAACAATTTCACGGTCGCCGGGTTGCCGGATGTGAACTTCCACGAGGGCGGCGCCAGAGTCATAAGGGCGTCCCGAGAGGACTCGAAAAGGATGCGATAGCGTTTTTCGCTCACCCGCAGGGAGTCGGCCAAGGCCCTGTGTTGATCGGCCTTGCCACGCCACGCCGATGCGACCTTCCGCAGAATGAAATACCATAGCCCCAGGACGACAATGGCGATTGTGCATTGAGCGATTTGGAAAAGCAGGAGGTGTCGTTGCCGGTTGGCGGACGCGTTCTGACGCCGGCTTTCGATCTCCTTGACAAAGGCATCCATCCCCGCGGCGTAGATATGCTTTTGGCGCATGTACTCCGGGCCGGTCAGCAGCGCCCACGCCTCGTCCTGTTTCCCTTGAAGGACCAACTCGAACGACGCCTTTTCCATTCGGACCAGTTCTTCGTTTGCCTTATCCGTTGTGGAAGCGCCGCCAAGATCTTCCGCAGTGGGCGTCAGGGACTTTGCTTCCTTGATGAGATTGTCCAACTCCGGCTCGAATTGCCGGTAGCGATCAATCCAAGCCTTGTCGCCCGTGGCGGCAGCCATCCGGGCCGACATGGTCAGCACTTCATCCAGGTGGAGGATGCGTGCGGTGCAAGCGGATGTTTTCGTGGCTTGAGTGACCTCGGCGGAATGCGTAACCATATCATCGTAGTCGGCCCACGAGTGCCAGACCACCAGCCCCATGGTGATTGCCGCCGCGGCCAGGACGAGGAGCAGCGGGCTTCGCGGGGATCTGTCCGAAATGGTCATGGTCACTTTCGGAGCCTGCATTTGTCGGTTCGCCTACACAGGGAGAGATTCCGGCACCAACTCCCTGTTGGGCTCGTCCGGGTTGTCGCGGCATCACGGGCGCGGTTCGCCCACACCTCTTACTATCGGCAAGCAGGGTTTCAGGACTTCAGACCCTCTGCTCGGTGGGCTGTCCGCTGGGGTATGGACTCAGGAAAGGGGGGTGTGCGACCCTCTAACACTACTTTGTCAACTCCGCCCCTCGACAGGTAAGCGGAGGCGCGGTGGCCATTCTTGGCCGCCGCGCTATCCCCTCTCTCGGGGGCGCGGAGTTGACAAAGTAGCGTTAGGGGGATCCGCCGGGCGCGAAAAGAACCTCCGCCGGGTCGAAATACCCGATGCGGGCCTCCGGCAGGCGCGAATCGAAACTCCCCTCGGCCGGCCCCACCGCCTCGACGTGCCAGTCCGCAAAGAGCACGTTCGCCCGCCCGGCGTGGCGGAACTGCACGTATTTTTTGAGCGGCTCGATATAGGGAAAGTCTTCGATCATCGGGTACTGCTCGGATGCCGGCGGCAGGTGCGTTACGATCTGGGCAGAATCGGCGAAGATCACCGTTCGCGCGGCGTCCTGCGGCCGGATCCAGAAATAGTTCCCGTTGCCGTTTCCATTGACGTTGCCGCGGGTGTTGTCCGGATGGGTGGAAAAGTAGCGGTTGATCCCGTACGTCCATGGCTTGCCCTTGTACTTGGGCTTGTAGGGTCCGCTGAACGGGACGGCCGGGCACACCTCGACCCCCTCGGGCGCCTGAAGGTAGGGATAGAGTTTTCCGCGAGTGCGGTCCAGGATGCGGTTGCCTTCTCCGAGCGCCGGCGATCCGTTGGGCTCGAAGCCGAAGTACCAATAACGGCCCGATGCGTCAGCCGACGGCGGCGTGTAGAGTGGGAAAAACCAGCCGTCGTTGTCCTTGAGGTATAGGCTCGTGGCAATGCCGATCTGCCGCAGGTTCGACGCGCAGGCCGTCCGATTCGCCACCTCGAAGACCGCGAAGACAGCCGGCACAAGCAGGCCCATCAGCAGCCCGATGATGGCCAAGACGACGAGCAGTTCCACCAGCGTGAAACCTTGGCGGATTCTGTGCGTCAGCCTGTCCATGCGTGCCCCCTCTTGGGGCCTCGTCCTGCCGTAGCCTATCGTCTGCGCCGCCGCATCCAAAGGCCCGCCACGCCAGCCGCCAGGAGGCCGAGGGTGGCCGGCTCGGGCATCACAAACGAGTCCATCGCGAAGTACGCCGGCGTGTTCATTCTGTCCCAGAGGTCCAAGTCGGAACTCGACAGCGCGAACTCGACCGACCAGACCTCGCCGAGCGGCGACAGGTCGACCCGCGTCCACTGGTCAACAATATAGTCCTCGGCGGGGTCTTCAAATCGGAAGTCCGCCAGGTAAAACTCGACCGCGCCGGTCGGGTTGCCTTGCCCGTCCTTGCCCAGGATGGTCAGCAGGAACCAGTCGGTGTCGCTTCCGGTCGAGCCGCCGAACTTCTTTGAGTACGGGCTGCCGTTGAGCATGTCCAAATACGCGTACGTCGTGTTCGTGAAGTAGGCCGCGCCAAGGACCGCGGCCTGCGGCCAGGTGACGGTCGGCGTGACGCCGTACCACGTGTCCGGATAGGCGACGGCGTAGTTGGCCCCGCTGTGGGCCCCGCCCGTAATGGCGCTGAACTGATTTTGGTAGCCGGGGGTCGTCGTGTCGGTCATGTTGGAATAGGACCACCCGCCCCAGAATGCCCAGCCGGAGAAGGGGTCGATGACATAGATGTTGTTGAAGAACGCCGCGCCGGTTGCGAACCCCCCCGCGGCCGGGTCGGCGCTGCCGTTCCAGTAGTCGTCGGGGCCAAGCGGCAGGTCATCGAAGTTGGCGACGTTCTCCGCCGTCGCACCGCCCGAGACCGCCAGCCAGGCCCCCACCGCCATCGCCATCCATTGTGTCGCGCGCATCGTCATGCCCTCCCTTGTGATCGAGGCCGACCGGCCCGGTCGCCGCGGCACGACCGGATGCGTTTGCCCCGCGCGGGCGCAGATTCGCCCATCGGTTCGTTGGATGAACTCCCCCGGGTGCTTCCCCGTTCTTGGGTTTCCGCGCGACTTCGCCTCCGCCGGGGCCGAAAAAAACCTTCGGCCCCGCGTGGGAGGCCGAAGGTCGGTGGATAACCCGTCGGCCGGCCATTCCCTTTCCGCGAGGAATGCCTGGC
>Ga0307379_10001856_pt1 | contig 32196 bp, 30 predicted proteins | sample UN2MG_FD_202237 | JGI IMG/M metagenome (GOLD analysis project Ga0307379, IMG submission 202237) | Soil microbial communities from Risofladan, Vaasa, Finland - UN-2 | ecosystem: Environmental > Terrestrial > Soil > Coastal area > Acid sulfate soil | place: Finland: Risofladan, Vaasa | collected...
CGCCCGATCTGTCGTCGGCATTCTCCGCCCCCGCCTCAACTCCTGCGCCCTCCCCCCGGAAAGAGGTGCGCCGGGTGCGCGCGACGAAACCGCGTTTCCGCCGACGCGCGGCCCTATGCGGGCGAGGTCGCCAAGTGGCTAAGTCGCTCCGCGACCCCGACTGGTCGGGGCTGCGACGCCTAGGGGCTGCCACTTTTCCCCGATGCGCACGAGTAGGGGCGCATGGCCATGCGCCCCTACTGTCATAGCGAGCGCCTCCCCGGCGAGCCGGGGAGGATGATTCGCGGCGGAGCATGTTGGCGCCCATCCGGCCCCGGCCCATCATCGCCGGCCGCGCCGCTAATCCTCCTGGCGCAGGTGGCGTAGACCCCCCGCGGTGGCGACGATGACCTCCGTCGCCAACCCCAGGAACAGCCCATGCTCCACGATGCCGGCGCGCGCCTGGAGGCGCTTCGCCAGTTCGGCGGGCTCGGCGATGGGGCCGAAATCGCAGTCCAGGATCAGATTGCCGTGGTCGCTGCTGAAGGCGCGCCCGTAGTCGCCGCGCCGCACCGTCACCCGCGCGCCCAGCGATTCCAAGTATGCGCGCTGGGCGTGCCAGCCGAAGGGAACGACCTCCACCGGCAGCGGTGAGCGCGTCCCCAGCGCCGGCGAAAGCTTGGACTCGTCCACGACGATGATCTCTCTCGCGCTGGCCTGGGCGACGATCTTCTCGCGCAGCAGCGCCCCGCCGCCGCCCTTGATGAGGTTCAGGTGCGGGTCCACCTCGTCGGCGCCGTCAATCGTCAAGTCCACCTCGGGGTGGTCGTCGAGCGAGGTCAAGGGGAGGCCAAGCGCGCGCGCCTCCTGCTCGACCTGGGACGAGCACGGCACCCCCAGGATATCGCGCAGCTTGCCCGCACGCAGCAGCTCCGCCAGCCGCCGCGCCGCCCACGCGGCGGTGCTGCCGTGGCCCAGCCCCACCACCATCCCCGGCTCCACATACTCGACGGCGCGCTCCGCCGCCTGCCGCTTCAACTCGTCACGGTCGAGGTTCATTCTCCCGTTCCCCCCGGTTGACAGGCTCGGCCCTGAGGTCACAGGCTAAGAGCCGGTGCCACCCAGCAGCGACTTGGCCGCCGCCGCCACCGCCTGCGCCGTAATGCCGAAATGCTGATAGATGGCCTCGTAGGGCGCGCTGGCGCCGAAGCGGTCCACCCCGATGACCGCGCCCTCCAGGCCGACGTAGCGCTCCCATCCCAGGGTGACGCCCGCCTCCACCGCCACCCGCGCCCGCACCGCCGCCGGCAGCACGCGCTCGCGGTAGCTCTCCGGCTGGCGGTCGAACAGCTCCCAACTGGGCAGGGATACCACGCGCGCGCGGATACCTTCGGCTGCCAGGTCTTCCCCCGCCTGCAGGGCGATGTGCACCTCGGAGCCGGTGCCGATAAGGATGACCTCCGGTTGGCCATCGGCGGACTGCCACAGCGTGTATCCCCCGCGCTGCAAGCCCGCCGCCGGGGCGAAGCGAGTGCGATCGAGCACCGCCACGTTCTGCCGCGTCAGCGCGAGCGCGGTCGGCCCCGAGGTGTTGTGCAACGCGGCGCGCCAGGCCTCGGCGGTCTCGGTGGCGTCGGCGGGGCGGATCACCGTCAGGTTGGGCACGGTGCGCAGGCCCATCAACTGCTCGACCGGCTGGTGGGTGGGTCCGTCCTCGCCGAGGCCGATGCTGTCGTGGGTGAAGACGTACACGACGCGCACCCCCATCAGCGCCGCCAGGCGCATGGGCGGGCGCATGTAGTCGGAGAAGATGAGGAAGGTGGCGGTATAGGGGATGGTTCCCCCGTGGCGCGCCATGCCCCCGGCGATGGAGCCCATGGCGTGCTCGCGCACCCCGAAGTGCAGGTTGCGCCCGCAGTGATCCTCGGGGCTGAAGTCCCCTTCGCCGTCCATCAGCGTCTTGGTGCTGGGGGCCAAGTCGGCGGAGCCGCCGATCAACGCCGGGACCCGCGGCGCCAGCGCGTTGATGACCTTGCCCGAGGCGCTGCGGGTGGCGATGGGCTTGGTACCCGGCGGGAAAAGACCCTCCAGGTCCGAGTCCCACCCATCAGGCAGCTCACCCTGCAACTGCCGCTCGATCTGCGCGGCCGGCTCCGGGTAGGCGTCGCGGTATGCGGTCAGGCGCCGCCGCCATTCCTGCTCGGCCGCTTCGCCGCGCACCACCGCCCGGCCCATGTGGGCCGCCACCTCCTCCGGCACCAGGAAGGCCGGCTCCTGCGGCCAGCCGAGGGTGTCCTTCGCCGCCTTCACGCCGTCGGCGCCCAGGGGCTCGCCGTGGACCTTGGCCGTGCCCTGCTGGGGGCTGCCGTAGCCGATGACGGTGCGGCACACGACCAGCGACGGCCGCTCGGCTTGCGCCTGCGCCTCACGGATCGCCGCTTCCACCGCCGCCAGGTCATTGCCGTCGAGCGGCCCCAACACCTGCCAGCCGTAGGCCGCGAAGCGCGCGCCCACGTCCTCGCGGAAGGCGATGCCGGTGTCGCCCTCGATGGAAATGTCGTTGTCGTCGTAGAGGACGATGAGCTTGCCCAGGCGCAGGGTGCCGGCCAGACTCGCGGCCTCGCTGGAGACGCCCTCCTCCATGTCGCCGTCGGAGGCGAGGACATAAGTGTGATGGTTGATGATCTCGTGACCGGGCCGATTGTAGCGGCAGGCGAGCCAGCGCTCGGCGATGGCCATGCCGACGGCGTGCCCGAAGCCCTGGCCCAGGGGGCCGGTGGTGACCTCGACGCCGGGGGTGGGGCCGTACTCGGAATGCCCGGGGGTCCTGCTCTTCCACTGGCGGAACTGCTTGAGGTCGTCCAGGGACAGGTCGTAGCCGGTCAGGTGCAGCAGCGAGTAGATCAGCATCGAGGCATGGCCCATGGACAGGACGAAGCGGTCGCGGTCCGGCCAATCGGGGTTGCGGGGGTTGTACTTCAGGAAGCGGTCCCACAGGGTATAGGCCACCGGCGCTACTCCCATGGGCGCCCCCGGGTGACCGGAGTTAGCCTTCTCCACGGCGTCCACGGCGAGAAAGCGAATGGTATTGATGCAGCGTTCATCGAGTTGCGCTTGATCGGGTCTCATGGGTCCTCGCTTCCCCGGATGGTGATGAATAGATATAGGCGGCGGGGCGGCGCCCCGCTGCGGTCAGATATGGGCTCTGCCGATGAGCGACATGAACTCACTGCGGGTGGCGGCGGAGTCGTGGAAGCTCCCCAGCACCGAGGAGGTGATCATCAGCGAGTTCTGCTTCTCCACCCCGCGCATCATCATGCACAGGTGCCGCGCCTCGATGATGACGCCCACGCCCTCGGCGCCGATGCCCTCCATCACCGCCCGTGCGACCTGCTCGGTCAGGCGCTCCTGGATCTGCAGCCGCCGCGCGTAGGCGTCCACCAGCCGCGCCAGCTTGCTGATGCCGAAGACCTTGCCGCGGGCGATGTAGCCGATGTGGCAGCGCCCGAAGAACGGCAGCAGGTGGTGCTCGCACAGGCTGTAGAGCTCGATGTCGCGCAGGATGACCATGTTGTTGGTCTGCTGGGTGAAGACCGCGCCGGCGATGATGGTCTTGAGGTCGGCGCCATAGCCCGCGGTCAAGAACTCGAGCGCGGCGGCGACGCGCCGCGGGGTCTTGACCAGGCCCTCGCGCTCGGGGTCCTCGCCGATTTCGGCCAGCAGCTCTCTCACCAGTCGCTCGACCTTGTCACGATTCATGGGCGATACCCTCTCGCAGAAGCCGCGTGTACTCCGGCAGCGGCTGCATGTCGTGGGCTGCCATGGCGGCGGCGACCTCCCGAATGGGATCCCCGCTATCGGGCAGCACCAGCTCCGGCGCCAGCTCGTACAGCGGCAGCGCCAGGAACGGGCGCTGCGCGATTTGCGGATCCGGCAGCACCAGCTCGGCGTTCGCCATCACCAGGTCATCGTACAGCAGCAGGTCCAGGTCTATGGCGCGCGGCGCGTACCGGTCGGCGCCGCGGCGGCGGCCCAGTTCCTGCTCGATGCCGCGCAAGGCGCTCCGCACCTGCGCCGGCGCCAACCCGGTCTCGATCTCGACCACGCAGTTATAGAACGGCGGCTGCTCGGGGCGGCCCACCGGCGCCGTGCGATAGACCGTCGAAACACCCATCACGCGCGCGTCGCGGGCGAGCCGGCGCAGCGCGGCGCGCAGGTTCCGCTCGGGGGCGATATTGGAGCCGATGCCGATGAACGCGCGCGCCATCGCCGCTACCCCCGGCAGCGCGTGATGCGGACGCCGACGCTGCGCGCGAAACGCAGCGCCGACGGCTTGCTCACCGTCACCTGCGCCTCGCGCACGCCGGGGTGGTCGAGACAGATCTCCGCGACCCGCTGCGCCAGCGCCTCGACCAGGTGGAACTGCGATTCCTCGACTGCGGCCAAGACGCGCTTCTTGATCGCGCGGTAGTCCACCGCGTCCGCGAAGCGGTCGCTCTTGCCCGCGGTGCGGGTATCCGTCGCGAGCGCGAGGTTGATGACGACCTCCTGCTTCTCGCGGCGCTCCTGGGCGCTGACGCCGAGCACGCAGCGCGCGACCAGGTCCTCAATCAGGATGCGGTCCATAGCGGTACTCCGCCAGGTGCCGGCCGCCGTCAACGTAGAGGACCTGGCCGGTGATGAACTCGCTCTGGGCGAGGAAGACGACGGCGGCGGCGACCTGCTCCGGCTCGCCGTGGCGCTGAAGCGGCACCCGGGCCGCCAGCCGGTCGAGGTAGGTTTCGTCCTTGCCCGCGGGCGGCAGGATCAGCCCCGGCGCCACCGCGTTGACCCGCACCCCGGGGGCGAACTCCAGCGCCATCGTGCGCGTGAACCGCTCCAGCAGGTGCTTGCTCATGATGTATGCGACGTGCGCCGGGTCATAACCTCTGAGCCGGGTGTCGAGGAAGTTGATGACGACCCCGCGTTTCACCGCTCGCGCGAACGACCGCCCCAGCGCGAACGGCGCCCAGGCGTTGACCTCCACCATCTCCAGCAGGCGCTCGCGGGTGAGGTCGTCCACGGTGTCGGCGGGGAAGGCCGCGGCGTTGTTGACCAGGATTTCGAGCGCGCCGGCGGCCTCGAGCGCGCGCGGGACCAGGGCGTCGCACTGGCGGGGATGGCCGAGGTCGGCCTCCAGCGGCCACGCGCGCACGCCGCGGGCCTCCAGCTCTCGCTGCAGGTCGCGTGCCTCGGCGGCGGAGGCGCGATGGTGAATGACGATGTTGACGCCCTCGTCGGCCAGCGCGAGCGCGGTCGCGCGGCCGAGGCGCCGGGCCGCCCCGGTGATGAGCGCGGTCATGCCGCGCAGGGATTGCGCATTCATATCATCAGCTTGCCAGGGCAAGTCCACTGGCGACAGGCGCGGGGCGCGTGAGATCACTCCGAGCCGCAGGCCAAGACACCCATCATGGGGGCACTCCGGATGGGGGATTTTTCACTCGCCGCGCCAGCGTTACGTCACAGCCGCATCATGCGACGTGCGCCGCCACTACATGCATGTGTCCGCGCAGCGGGGATCCTTCTACGCACTAGGTGACCGAGATTCGCGCCCCCTTCTCCGTCGCCGGACTTGGAGCGCCGCCAACCGACTCAGGGCGCTCGCGCCGCGCCAGAGGAAGACAAGGAGAATCCCAGGCACAACCAGGGAGGCGGCCCAGGCGATGAACACTAACCAGCCGAATACCTGATCGTCGGAGTGCATGGAACCCTCAGCCCCACATCTGCCACGCGCTTCTCTGCCTCAGACCATGGTCTTCCTGCTGACTGCCATCTGTGCCGTGACTCGCGAGGATGAACGATGCTGAGATAGTGGAAGTGAGCAACCGCCGACGCAAGAGTGCGAAGTGTCGAGGTCGTCGCCGTAGTGCAGAAGGCTCTCGCGCATCTGGGCTTACCATTGTTCCGCGCTAGGCAATCTTGCGGGCAGGATCTAGTTCGACGACGCCGTGGGGATCCCTGCCGAGGAGATGCCCTCCGGAAACACAAGAAGGGCCACGCAACCGCCCTTGCGCAAGTACCCGCTTGCGTCCACGCCGGCTCAGACGGGTGTGAGCGAAAAGCGGGAACTATCCAAGCTCACCCCTCCCCCCCCGCCGCAGGCGGACAAGTTCAAGGGGGATGACTGAGGTCGGGGTGGAGTGGTAGTGCAGCCGTCTCGGCTGCGAAACGATCGGCAGGCGAGACGCCTGCCGCACCAAACCTATCCCGCCCATGGCGGACGACCCCGCCTACGGCGGGCAACCCTCACTCGGCTCGCCGCGGGCTCGCCGACCTCTCCCTCGAAGGGAGAGGGGTTTCTGTCCGCACGCTAACCAGACTCGAACGCCCCCTTAGAACCGCTCGGGGCCCTACGCCAGCTCGTCCACCCTGGCCGCCATGATGAAATCGTTGCGGGACAGCCCGCCGATCTTGTGCGTCGAGAACTCCAGCCGCACCTGGTTGTAGGCGATGTAGATGTCGGGGTGGTGGTCCTGCTCCTGCACGATCTCGGCGACGCCGTTAACGAATTCCATCGCCTCCTCGAAATCGTCGAGGGTGAACTCGCGCTCGATCACCCCCTCCTTCAGCGTCCACTGCGGGATCTCCTGGGCCAGCTTCTCCGCCTCCGGCCGCGACAGGGGCGGGGTCGTCGCCGCCACCGGATGACATTCCTGCTCCGCCAAGTCCATCACGTCCTCCCGTCGGCGCCGTCCCGCGCGCCCTTACTTGATGGCGCCGCGCAGGTCCTCCGCGGTCATCCGCCGGCCGCCGCGAATCAGCTCCCGCGCCGCCTCCACCTGGTCCCACACGTTGCACATCATCGCCCCTCGCACCTGCCCCTCCCGCAGGTAATAGATGACGCCCGTGTCGTTCTCCTGCCGCCAATCGGCGAAGGTCTCCAGTCGGGCGTCCACCTCGCCGACGGCCTCGTAGCCGAAATCGAAGAGGTCGGAGAAGAAGTACGGCATGTAGGTGAACGCCTCCTGCGCCCCCGCCAGGTTGCGCCCCGCCTGCTTGCCCTGGTTGACCGCGTTATCCCAGTGTTCGACGCGCGTGCGCTGCCCCAACACCTGGTAGGGGAAGAACGCGTTGTCGCCGGCGGCATGGATATCGGGGGCCGAGGTGCGCAGGTATTCGTCAACCACAATCCCGTCGTCGAGGGTCAGCCCCGCCCCCGCCGCCAGCTCGCTCGCGGGCGCGATGCCGATGCCGGCGATGACGATGTCGGCCCGCAGGCGCCGGCCGCCGCGGGTGGCGACGATGAGGGCGTCATCATGCCGCTCGATAGCGGTAGGCACGTCTCCCGACAGGACGGTGATCCCGCGCTCGATGTAGGTTTGCTGGAGCGACCGCCCCAGGGTTTCCGGGAACACGCGCGCCACCAGGCATTGCTCCGGGAAGACCATCGTCACCTCCACCTGGTTGAGGCTGAGCGCCGCCGCCATCTCCGAGCCGATGAAGCCGCCGCCGATGACCACCGCCGACTTGGCCGCCGTCGCCCGCGCGCGGGTTGTCAGGTAATCGTCCAGGTAGCGGTAGTAGCAGACGCCCTCCAGGTCGCCCCCCGGGATGCCAAGGGTGCGCGGGATGCCGCCCGTGGCCAGCAGCAGCTTGTGGTAATGGTGGAGGTCGCCCTGGTCGTCGGTGATCGTCTTGCGCTGCGGATCGAGGCCGACCACGCGGACGCCGAGGGCGAGGTCGGTCGAGTTGGCGGCATAGAACGCCTGGTCGTGGAGGAAGATGTCCGCGACCTGCTTCTTGCCGAACCACAACTTCTTCGACAGCGGGGGGCGGTCATAGGGCAAATGCTTTTCCGCGCCGACCAGCAGGATGCGACCATCGTGGTCACGTTCCCTGATCCCTTCGATCGCCGCCGCGCCGGCCGGCCCGCCGCCGATGATGACGTACTGGTAGTCATGCTCCGCCATGATTTCGCCTCCATAAGCTCCGTGAATTCCGGTGTAGGGGCGTGATTCATCACGCCCTTGTCTCCACGCCTCCCCATGCGCGATGGATTCCCCACGGAGTGTAACAGATTGGGAACAGCTTTGGTCGCGCAGGCGCGGCACAAAGGCGGGATTCGGCCGGGGCGGAGTGAGCCGGGCACCACCGCGCCGTAATCGGTAGGCCAGGCGTCTCGCCTGGCCAGGCCAGCGGACAAGCGAGACGCTTGTCCCACCATGGGAGAAGCCCCGTAAGTTTCCGCCCGGCTTTGCGTCTATAATAGTCGGGAACATGTCCCGCCCCGACCCCATAGCCGAGGACGCGGCGTTGGTCGCGTGGAGCAACGGGGCGTCACCGCTGGTGACCTTCCGGGTCGAGGGGCTGCCTGCAACCTGGTGGGTGTCAACGATGGAGATAGGCCAAGAAGCAGCGCGCTGCATCGTCCCGGCGACGCGCCCGGCACTGCTGGCTCTGGATGCGCCCTGCCACTTCAGAGCCGCATGACATCCTCTCGCTACTCACCGAGCGCCTCGACGTCACGCGGAAGGCTCAGACGGCTCACTAGCCTGCGGTATTACTTCTAGTCCATCCTTGTTGAACCGTCCGTCGATGATGTCGCCCACGGTGTATTCCTTTGATACGAAGAGCCGTCGGGCGCCGCTGAAGGCATCATATCCGGAGACGATGAGCCGCAGTTCCGTCCTATCGCCCAACCGCAGTAGATCCTCCGGCAGCAGAGATCGGTTCTGTGCCTTCTCCCTGACCTCTGCCGGATAGGGAGCCTGTCTGAACTGCTCCGCGTCGTTCACCAGAAGCGGCACAATTTGGCGACGTGCCCCTGTGCGCACGGGTCCCATCTTAGGGACCCTGCATATGGGGTCACCGTACTCGACAGGAATGCTGGACACCCACCAATTGCCAGGACGGGTCGCGACCAAGCGCTTCACTCGAAGTCTGGCTGTCACCTCGACATCCATGATGGCTCTCCTGCCAGCGTTCTCAAACTTGACGCGGTACTCCCAGGGCGGTTTCCTGTCCTCTGCGGGAAGCCTGCTTATTGATTGAGAGAAGCGCACGTTGGGAACCACAACGTGGAACAGGACCCACCAGGCAAGAAAGCAGGTGACCGTCCCGGTAACTAGCCCATTGCCACACCGATCAGTACGTCGTTCACAGCTGTGCCGCCTCCCGCACTACCATGTCCGCGGCGGCGCTTGAGCGTTCCACGGCGCCCTGTACTGCTGCAAGGAGCGCCACAGTCACAGCGAGGGCGCTCGCCAGGGTCACCCCACCACAATCACTCATCCCGCGCACGTCAGCGGTTTGCCGCCTCTCCCCGCGCGGCACAGTCTTTCCGACAGCCCTGCGGGCGACGGCAGCGTGGTTGAGGTGCTCAGTCACGGTTTTCGGTTGGCGGCAGTCAGTTCGCGGTGCCACACATCGAGATGAGCCACCTCGGGCTTGCCGAGGACATCGACGTACTTCTCGTAGGCCACGGCCAGGCTTTCGACTGCGCTGCTCCAGTTGGCCCGAATCCGGTTTACCTCGTCCCTTTTCGCGAGCATGTAATGAAGCCGGCAAAGCTTGATGCTTTCAGCGGTGGGAACGCTGATAGGCCGCCCATTCTTGTCGGACATATCTCTGGTTCGACCGAACTCAACAAGCCGATCCGGGTTACCTGCCAGCACCCGGCGACAGACTGCGCAGCCGCATATCTCTGCGTGAAAGTCGATCCCAGACTGCACGGAAGGGGCAATCAGCAAGACGGTCGTCACATTGTACCGCTCGCAGAGCGGCGGAACATAGTACTTCGGTGGCGGAACACTTCCGCCCGTCACAGGCACAATCGACCTGCGCTCTCCGTAACCGAGGCCATGCGAGAAGCCGCAAAGGCCAAAGCGAGAAAGAAGGGCGGAGAGGCAGCCGCCGTAAGCGTTGTAGACCGAGTGCCCATTCTGGCTCAACGCTCTCACAAATCTGACGAGATTCTGCACGCCCAGAGTCCCGATGGTCCGCTCCGTGGCGTCATCGAACCAGAACATGAAACCCGTCGCGCCAGCCGTCACGTAGGCACCCGCGATCGTGTCTAGCAGATTTGCAGCAAAGAGAATCCCGCTGGAAAGGCACAGCATGGCGTAGATTGGCTGCTCGGGCTGGAGGGAGACAGCGGCGCGGAGAAGCCGCGTGTTCAGTGAGAGCGCCGGCTCGATGACCTCATCAATGTGGAAGTAGGGTGCAATCGCCCCAGCAGGCGAGAGTCCGGTGAGTCCGCCGAACGCCTCAGGGGCAGCATCTTTCATCTCATTCGCTATATCATCGAAGCGGTGTAGTTGGTAACTGATGACGGCCTTGGCAAGGTCAGACACGTCCGAATCTCGCTGGAAGGCATCCGGCCCTATCGCCTCCTTGCCGGCCAGCTTCAGTATGACCCCGCCATATCGTTCGGCTAGAGCGGCAAATGAGCGTTTCATCCCCCCGCGCTTGGAGTTGCTATGCAGCACCGCAGGACTCAGCCCGAACGCGTATGTCATCGGGTCGAGCAGAAAGGGCTTGCCTTGTGTAGCCAGGAACGAGGCTGTGGCCTTCGGGGTCGCCTCTACCAGGTTGGCATTGACGATCATGCCGTCGTAAGCGGACTTCAGATGGCGGTAATACTCCGCTTCGGCGTGCGTTCCAAGCCGATACAGATTCTGGGGGGCCTGTGCAGCGGCAAATGACATCAGCGGTTCCCCCCTCCACTTCGCGGGCCAGAGCGAAGACGCTCAATCACCATCTCACGACACAGATCTCGGCGGAAAGGGTTGTGGCCATGTTCCACGCTGACAGAGACTGTGCTGTTCACCACAAGGAGACCTATGCCTGTCTCTTCGAGTTGCGGCGTTCGGACACGCAGCGCCCGGCATTCTGGCAGAGCGATGTAGACGGCGTCGGCGAAGAGCTGGTAATACCGCGCCTGCTGCATCCCGCGGCGCCAGTCCTCTCGCTTCGCCTCCACAGCCAGCAGCGTGTCGCAGACAGGATCGTAGGAGCAGACATCCGCGACCTTTCGGAGAAAGGCTACCTGCCGCTCCACAAGACAACCAGGTCGGGAGAGGAACTCGGCCACCGCTTCCTCGATCTCGATCTCGGTCATGCTCGGCACTCCCTACAGCCCTTGCGCCCTCATCAGCCTTTCGCAGCAGCAGATAGCGGCATAATTGCCACCATAGCTGAGTACCAAGGCCGCGCCGCTCCCCACACCCATCCAAGTCGCATACGGGAACGGGCTGAACGAAAATGCGCCGCCGAGCAGCACGGCCAGACACGAAGCAACCAGCCCGAGGGCGGAAGCAAACATGCTCCTCTCGGTACCAGAGACCCACTTGCCTAGCCGAATCGGCGCGTCCAGGCGGCGAACACACCCCCTGGACCGACGCAAGAGACGCCGCATCTGGCCGGCTGTCCCAGCTTCCGGACCCGACTCCGCCATGCATCTATCAGCCAGGTCATGGAGACGCTGGATGTGCTCGCGCAACTCAAGTACTGCTCGCTCCCAAAGTCGCGACTGGGCGGCGGCAAGATCTCTGGCACGCTCCATCCGCTTTGAGTTGTGAAGCAATGCGAGCGCGCCAGCTGCGAATGCCAGAACCGCACCTGCCGCCCCCATCTGCGCGGTCGTAGGAACCATCACAGTATACGATCCCTGATCTCCGATTCGCTTGCCGATTCCGGATACTGCGTGTAGACATACCGGATGAGGTTCCTCAACGACATGCCTCCGAACCTCGATTTGGCGCTCTCAAGGGCATGCCGCTCGTCGGAGCTGAGCGAGTCAAAGACGGCCTTCGCAGAGGCCATGCCCCTGGGCGTGAGGCAGAATTGCCTCTCGTCAGGATTCGCCTCGAGGGCGTCCTCGCCAGGCACATCATCTAGAAGGTACTCCAGGCCCTTCACGTCCTCCTCACTAATTTCCGCCCCGATGCTGCCTTCCGTTTCTGCCTCCGCCATGAGTCCCTCGACCAGCTTGTCCTCCTGCTCAGTCTCCTCGGCGCTCGCCGCCCCCGTATCTCTCCTGTCCGTGATGAGATTCAGGTTCTCGAGGAAGCTGATCTCGTCATACAGGGCCGCCGAGTACGGACCGAACCGGTACGGCTCGAAGACCAGAACCCCCCGGCCGCCTTTCCGCAATCCGTACTCCTCCTGCAGGAGGAACAGTAGTTTCTGCAGGCGCGTGATACCGGCGATGGGTTCTCCGGGCATCCGCCTTGCGCCAGGAGCGTATAGCAATGCCAGCAACAGGGCTCTTGGGCCTGTAAGCGGCATGGTTCACCTCCGGTCGGTGTGGTCTATTCGAAGCCGACGCGTTAGAGTTCCACTCCCGCCAGCCATTCACCTGGCACCCAGAATCGGGCTCGATCCATCCCCGGGGCCAAGGAGTTCTCTCATCTCGCACGCCCTCCCTGCCACTTCTCCCACCTCGCGCGCAGGTCGCGCATGCCCGTGATCTCCGCCAGCAACTTCATCGCCGCATCGGGCACTGCGTACTCGCCGCACTCCCAACGCTGGATGGTCGCGGGGGTGATGGAATACCCGCGAACGATCATCTCGTGGGCGAGCGCGGGTCGCGATACGCGAGGCTCCTGCCCTTCCCTCCACTGACGCAGAGGATTCGCCCTGTACCATTCCTCGTACTCTTTCAACGGTCATCCCTCCGGTGCTGCCGCTGTTGGCGCTGATGCTAACACACGTTTGGCGGGATCGTCAAGAACGCACGGCACATTGACGCGCGCCTGTGCATGATAGTAGCAACAGCAGCGCGAGGGCGCTCACTCCCCCATCGCCTTGATGATGACGCGCTTGCGGCGCCGGCCGTCGAACTCGGCGTAGTAGATCTGCTGCCACGGGCCGAGGTCGAGCTTGCCCCCCGTCACCGGCACCACCACCTGGTGGTGGACGAGGATGCTCTTGAGGTGGGCGTCGCCATTGGTTTCGCCGGTGCGGTGGTGGCGATAATCAGGCCCCTGGGGGGCGAGGCGGTCGGCCCACTCGTCAATATCCGCGATGATGCCCTCCTCCGCGTCGTTGACATAGACGCCGGCGGTGATGTGCATCGCCGACACCAGCACCATCCCCTCGCGGATGCCGCTCTCGGCGACCACGCGCTCGACCTCGGCGGTGATGTTCACGTACTCGCGCGAGCGCCTGGTGTTCATCCACAGGTAGTCGGTCGCGAATTTCATCGTCTGCTCCTTTCGCGCGGGCACGGTGGCCGAGTAAGCCGCGGCCCCGCCCGACGCCGGAATCGCATCCGTTTTTCGCCGTTAACCGCGCAGGGGCCTTGAGGCCCGCTCCGGCGCCTTGGCTGCGGCGGCCTGTGCGCCGTCTGGTGCGTGCGGTGCGGATCGGAGGGCTGTAGTGGCACGGTTCGTGCTGCCCCAAGCGGCGGGCAGCCGTTTCCGGCTGCCCTCGATCCACGCGGTTCGGCCACGCGAGCGGGGCTGTGGCCTCCCTTCCCTCGGGAAGCAGCGGCTCACCACCCTGGCGCGCTGACCTACCTGCGGCCGAACCGGCGTCCGGCGGGCCGGCATTGACGCTGCCGGCCCGCTTCGGTTTCGCCACACCGCCTGCTCGGCAGGTGGGCAACCTCCCACACCAGAAATAGGACTTTCCAATCTACAAGCAACGGCCACGCTCATCCTGGCCGAAGGAGACCCCATGACCATGGGAATCGAGAACCAATGCGCCAGCTACGAGATCGGCCCCAACGGCGAGAACTCACACCTGATTGACCGGCGCACGGGCATGGACTACTGCGTCCGGGAGCCACGGCTCCCGTTCGCTCAAGTCAAGCAGGCGGGCCGGTATCACGGCGCGTCAGCGGTCTCGTTTCGGGACGGGCGCATCACGGCGCAGTTCGGCGATGCGGGAGTCGAGGTCGTGCTCGCGGCAGTCGAGCAGGGGCGCTACTTTACCCTGGAAGTCCTGTCGGTCGCGGGCGAAGGGGTGGAGGAGCTCGTGTTCGCCAACATCGGTCTCACGCTTGAGGGGACGCTGGAGGAGGAGTTCGCCTGCTGCGCGCTCGCCCTCAACCTGCAGACCAATGTGTCCGGGCTGCCGGGACCGAGCAAGCACCTGTGGGCGGCGTGCTATCCCCGCTTCGGCTTCGCCGGCGCCAAGGTCGCGCTCATCGCTTGCCCCCAGGGCGAGCTGCGGCAGGTGATGCAAGAAGTCGTGAGCGCGGCGCCGGAGCTGCCGCATTCCTCCATCGGCGGGCCGTGGGCGCTCGACGCCGAGATCAACCGCGGGTCATACCTGTTCAACCTCGCCAACCTGTCGGAGCAGACCGCGGATGACTGGATCAGGCTAGTGCAGGCGCTTGGCTTCAACCAGATAGACTTCCACGGCGGCGCTTCCTTCCGGTTTGGGGACTGCCTGCCCAATCCGGAAACCTACCCGCGCGGCTTCGCCAGCCTCAAGGCGGTGATTGACCGGCTGCACGCCGCCGGCATCAAGGCCGGCCTGCATACCTACGCTTTCTTCATTGACAAGCGCTGCCCGTGGGTGGCGCCGTCGCCGGATCCGCGGCTCGCCAAGGATGCGTGCCTGACCTTGGCCGCGGCGCTGGGCGCCGACGACACCGCGGTGGCGGTGATGGAGGAGACCGAAGGCATGTCCGCGGTCACCGGCTTCTACGTGCGCAACAGCGCCACCCTGCAGATAGACGACGAGCTGATCACCTATGCCGGTGTAGCCCAGGATCCGCCCTACGGCTTCACCGGCTGCGAGCGCGGCGCCTGCGGCACGCGGCCCGCTCCCCATGCCCCGGGGGCGAAGGTGCATCACCTGAAGGAGTGCTTCGGCCTGTTCGTGCCCGATGCCGATTCCACGCTGTTGGGCGAGGTGGCGGAAAGGACCGCGCAGGCCTTCAACGAGTGCGGCTTCGACATGATCTACCTCGATGCGCTGGACGGCGGAGACATCCTCGGCGGGGCCGAGAACTACTGGCACTACAGCTCTAGGTTCGTGTTCGAGATATGGAAGCACCTGCAGCGCCCCGCGCTCATGGAGATGAGCACATTCCACCATCACCTGTGGTATGTGCGCTCGCGCTTGGGTGCCTGGGATCACCCCCGGCGCAGTCACAAGCGATTCATAGACCTCCACGTTGCTGTCAACCAGGGCAATCTGCGGATGTTGATGCCTGGCCACCTGGGATGGTGGGCGGTGAATACCTGGTCGGGCGCCGAGGGGGAGCCCACCTTCACGGACGACATCGAGTACCTGTGCGGCAAGGCCCTGGCCACCGATACCGGCCTCTCGCTGATGGGGGTGGACCCCGACAGCATAGCGCAAGTGCCGGCCTTCGCGCGGCTGGCGGCCGTCTTCAAGCGGTACGAGGATCTACGGCACGCCAACTACTTCCCGGAGTCGGTCAAGGCGAAGCTGAGGGCGCCTGGCGGCGAGTTCACGCTGGAGCAAGCCGCAGACGGCAAGTGGTTCTTCCGGCCGGTGCAATATGCGAAGCACAAAGTGCAGGGCAGCGACGGCTGGAGCAACGTCTGGACCACGTGCAGCAAGTTTGGTGGCCAGCCCGCGCAGTTGCGGATCGAGGCGCTGCTGTCGGCGGGCCCGTACGACGCGGCCGACAACTTGACGCTGGCGGATTTCGCGGACGACCGCGACTTCGCCGATCGCGTCGCCCAGGCCGGTGTGCGTGCGGATCTGCGCCCCGACGCGGCCGAGGTGAAGGCGGGCCCCGTCAGCGGCCGCTACACCGCCACCAGCGAACTGCAGCAGCCCACCGCAACGTGGGCGGGGATGACCAAGGTGTTCCCGACCCCGCTCGACCTCGGTGAGCGCCAGGCGCTCGGCGTTTGGGTTCACGGCGACGGGCAGGGGGAAGTGCTCAACTTTCAGCTCCGCAGCCCGGAGCACGTTGTCGCCGGCATCGGCGACCATTACGTCATTGTGGACTTCACCGGCTGGCGCTACTTCGAGATGATCGAGCCGGAGGGCGCGCGCTTCGAGGACTATCACTGGCCCTACGGCGATCTGCACTCGATTTACCGCGAGTTCGTGGACTACCGCCAGGTGGCATCGCTCGGCCTATGGTACAACAACCTCCCGCCGGGGGGACAGGTGGACTGCCGCCTGAGCCCCATCCGGGCGCTGCCGCTGGTCGAGATCAAGTTGCGCAACCCGGCGGTGACCATCGGCGGCAAGACCGTCGTCTTCCCGTGCGAGATCGAAACCGGCTGCTACCTCGAGTTTCGCTCCATGTCGGATTGCAGGCTCTATGATCCCCAGGGCAAGCTGATTGCCGAGGTGCAGCCCGAGGGAGAAGCGCCGGAGCTTGCCGCCGGCGACAACCAGGTCGCTTTCACCTGCGACGCACGGGCCGACCAGACCGCGAGCGCACGCGCTTACGTCACCATCATCAGCCAGGGCGAGCCGCTGCGCGAGTGAGAACCGGACGCGCGGGCGCGAATGGAGATGGCCCCATGAACGGCAAGGAACGAGTGCGCGCCGCGATCAACCGGGAGCCGGTGGATCGCGTGCCATTGGGCTTCTACGTCGTGGACTGCGACACCATCGAGCGCGTGATCGGGCGCGAGACCTATGTGCGCAACAAGATCAAGGCCCAGCTCGCGCTGTGGCAGGGCCGGCGCGACGAGGTGGTGGATAGCTACCAGCGTGATACCGTCGAGTTCTACCGCAAGCTCGAGGTGGCCGACGTCATCGCCTTCAAGGAGGCGCCGATCGTGCCGCCGCGCGGGTGGGCGCCCGAGGACCCGCCGAAGCAGATCGCCGACAACACGTGGCGCGACCGCAAGGGGCGCGTGTGGAAGGCGTCGCTGGAGACGAACAACATCGCCTGCGTCGAGGATCCGACGGTCGAAGCGACTGCCTACACCGTCGAGCAGTTCACGGGGCCGGTCGAGGTGCAGCCGCCCGACCCCACCATCTTCGAGGCGGTGGACCATGTGATCGAGCACCTGGGGGGCGACCGCTACATCCTCGGCGACTCGGGCGGGTTTGCCGCGATGGTGCTCTTGGGCGGATGGGAGCGCGGGCTGCTGGAATACGCGCTCCATCCCGAGGTGGTGCGCGCGGCGACCGGGCAGGCGGTCGCGCGCCAGAACGCGGCCGACGAGTACATGCTTCGCCCCGGCCAGGACGGGGTGTTCTTCCAGCAAGACTTCGGAACGACCAAGGGGCCGTTCATCTCGCCGCGGATGTTCCGCGAGTTCTGCTTCGAGGCGATGCGCGAGCGGGTGCGACGCGCGCGCGCGCTGGGCTACCAGGTGGTGCTGCATAGCTGCGGCGATAACCGCCCGCTGATCCCGATGTTCATCGAGGCGGGCGTGCAGTGCTACCAGTCGCTGCAGGACATCCCGGATATGGAGATCGGCGGGCTGAAGCGCGACTTCGGCGACCGCCTGTGCCTGTGGGGCGGGGTGCCGGTGGAGGACTTGATCGCGGGCACGCCCGATGACATCCGCCGCGACGTGCGGCAGGCACTGGAGCGCGGCGCCCGCACGCCGGGGTTCATCCTCGGCCCCAGCCAGTCCATCGCCTACGGCACGAAGTACGATAACTTCATGGCGCTGCTGGATGAGTTCCACCGGCTGGCACCGAAGTACGGCGGCAGTTGAACCACCAAGGTGGCTAGGTCAGCAATGCTGACCGCCACGGCGGCCCCTGGCCTAGCCGCACAAAGACACGGTAGGCCAGGCGTCCCGCCTGGCATCCTCGACGGGTTGGCAGCCGAGACGGCTGCCCTACCGTTCGTGTCTTTATCGTTCCAGACACGCAGGAGCAACCAATGAAAGAGACCATGACCCCGCGGGAGCGCTGGCTGGCGGTGCTACGGCGGGAGCGGCCGGATCGCGTGCCCATGGACTATTGGGCGACCGGCGAGGCGACGGAGAAGCTCCTGCGCCATCTCGGCTGCGCCGATCTGGGCGAGGTGTTTCACCGCCTGCACATTGACGCTCCGGTGACGGTGAGCGGCCGCTACGTCGGCCCTGAGCCGCCGCCGGGTGAGGACCTCTTCGGCTGCCGGCACCAGACCGTGGATTACGGCACGGGCGCCTATTCCGAGTGCATTCACAACCCCCTGGCGAAGTATGAAACCCTGGAGCAGTTGCAGCGCGACTATTCCTGGCCCAGCCCTGACTGGTGGGACTACTCCGGCATCGCGGGTCAGGTCGAGGGCAACGAGCATCGCCCCCTCCGCGGCGGCGGGTCGGAGCCGTTCCTGCTCTACAAGAACCTGCGCGGCCAGGAGCAGGCGTTCATGGACCTGGTGCTGCACCCGGACCTCGTCCACTTCTGCCTCGACCGTCTATTCGACCTGGCCCACGAGAACACGCGGCGCATCTACGAGCAGATCCCCGGCCAGGTGATGATTACCTATGTCGCCGAGGACCTCGGTTCCCAGGAAGGTCTGATGCTGTCGCGCGCGCACATCCACGAGTTCCTGCTGCCGCGCATGAAGCGCATGATGGAGCTGGCACACGACGCCGGCGCCTACGTCTTCCACCACAGCGACGGCGCGATCCGCGAGATCCTGCCCGACCTGGTCGCGGCCGGCATAGACGTGCTCAACCCCATCCAATGGCGCTGCAAGGGCATGGAGCGCGAGGGGTTGAAGCGCGATTTCGGCGAGCGGCTGGTGTTCCACGGCGGGGTGGACAACCAATACACGCTGGCCTTCGGCACTGTCGCGCAGGTGCGGCAGGAGGTGGAGGATAACCTGCGCATTCTCGGCGCCGGCGGCGGCTACATCCTGGCGCCGTGTCACAATATTCAGGCCGTCAGCCGGCCCGAAAACATCGTCGCCATGTACGAAACGGGGTATGAACAGGGGTGGACGTAATGCTTGCCGGCGAAAGAAGGCTCACCCGCCTCCGGCGGGCGAGACCAGGGAGGGGCGTGACATGGAAGCCCTGATTGCGCTGCTGCTGTCCGCCATCCTGGGCACACTCGGGGTCTCGGGAAAAGTCGAGCGGGGGATCGAAGCGCAAATGCGCGAGACCCTGGGCCCGGTCCAGCAAGTCAAGGTTGAGGTGCGCCGCGGCCATCGGTCGCCGTTCTCCCGCCAGGTGGACCAGGTCGAGATCACGCTGGTCGGGTTCGACCTCCATTCGCTGCCGGAGGACGGCGGCCTGCGCATCGGAGGCGGGGGCGACCTCGTCGGCAGGGTCGGCAGCGTCGCCATCCATGCGCGCGACTTCCGCATCAAGGAACTGCCGGTGGAACGGCTCGACCTCACGATCAAAGACATTCGCTACGACCTATGGAAGGCGATCTGGCGGCGCAAGCTGGAGATCATTCGCGTCGGCAAGAGCTCCGCCGAAGCCAGGCTCACGGCCGCCGGCCTGACCAAGATGGTGGCGCCGCGGGTGACGCAGGTCGAGGACCTGCGCCTGGCCTTCGGCTACGGCGAAATCACGGTCAGCGGCTATGTGCGGCGCGGCGTGCGGATTCCCGTGCGCCTGACCTGCAGCCTGGAGCCGGCGGGGGGCAAGGTCTTCCTGGTGGACCCCAAGGCTCACGTCTCGATCGTGCCCGTGCCCGCGTTCATTGTTGACCGCCTGATGAGGGACATCAACCCCGTCGTTGACCTCAACGAGGGGCGACAAGGGCCGTTCGCGTTCTCGATCAGGCAACTGCTGGTCACGCCGCGAGACCTTCGCGTGCGCGCCGACCTGCGCCCGCGCAAGCTTTAGCCCGGATCATGCATTGTCAACGCGAAGCGCACAGCCAACGAGTGAGCCTGGAAGGGTGGTGGTGTTCTTGGTGGGACGGCGATCAAGCGGAGTGTTCTAGCGCAACCAGCTCAAGTCGCGCCCGACAAGCAATTCGGTCATCTGCGCATGGTGGGTGTTCTTCATCGCAATCGTCCGGGTCTGCATGCCGTGCGCTACCGCGAGCGCCGCGACGTCTTCCGCGTTGTCATAGGTCATCAGGAAGTCGCCCGCGACGCGCGCCGTGGTCGCAAATAACCTCTCATGGTCGAGGACGTGATGCGTGTAGAGCCGCATGCCGGCCCTCTTGCCGGCCGCCGTGTACGGGGGGTCTACGAAGAACACCGCGGTCTTTCGGCGCGCGTAGGTGCGGATGACCGCAATGCCATCGCCCTCGGTGAAAGTGATGCGGTCGCGGATGCTCGCTATCGCCCGTATCCGTCCAGCTAGCGTTCTGGGATACCATCGGGACTTCAATCCCCGCCCGTTTTCGCCGTTCTTCATAGGCCTGCTACCGGGCGCGATAATGCCGCCGTGATAGGTGCGGTTCTTGACTAGGGTTCGGAAGGCCAGCGCCGGCGTGGTCGGGTCTGTGTTCGCAAGCTCCGCGCGCACATTCTCCAAGGTCGGGGTGAAGGACAACACGCGGCCGACTAACCACTCGCAGTCGTCGCTGAGGATAGTCTTCCAGACGGCGGCGACCTGCTCATCAAGCTCGACCAGAACGACCTTTTCGGCCAAGCGCTCAAAGGCTACCGTAAGGCCAACAATCGCGCCGCCCGCGAATGGCTCCACCAACACGGAGGGCCGCTTCGGGAGAGAACGCAGCCATTGACGGACGCGCGGAATCAGCCAGGTCTTTCCGCCCGGATAGCGGAAGGGACTGCGCTGCGGAACCGACGCGACGTTTACCACCTGGTCGGCCGTCGGCGCCCCGTCCAGATCCAGTTGATATCCTATGCTAGTCATCGCTGACGCCCGATTGTGAGTTGCCCTCTAACTGAGTGGCCAGCTTCTTCTGCAGGACGCGGACGAAATCGGCCATGGGGCCAGGGGCAGATCGCGTAATCTTGGCGAGGCTCTCCTCAAACTTGGTGTACACGACTCGGCGACGCTTCAGCGTGTAAACGTTCCGCGCCGCGTGGTGCTCCAGGTCGTAGACAAACCACGCGATGTCCGCTCTTTCACATGCCACGGCGTCAAGGGCGGGCAGCGTCTCAAAGAAGCCCGTGTTCAGAGCCACCGCGGTCTTCTTTCCCCAAGAATGAAGAATGCCGCCTTTGAACAGCAACTGTGGCGCTAGGCGCTTTCGAGAGGACGACAGATAATCAGGCCCAGGGTAGTTCGGTTGCCTCGCCCAGTTCATTTCTTGGCGCGCCTTCGGGTTCTGCATGTAGTACGCGAATGGGTTACGCACGTTGCCGGTGATATACACCGCCTGCACCTCCAGCGCGCCGAAATCTAGCACGCGCCCCGCGTCATCAACAGACACGAGGACGAGGTCGATATCGCCCGCGAGTTTGCCGTACTTGTCTTTCACGCGCACTTCGGTTAACGTCGCCAAGTGCGCGCTGGCCGGGAAGAAAAAGGACGCCGCGTCTTTGGCAACAAGCCAGTCTTGGCGAAACCGCATAGGGCAGGTGATGACCACCTTGTCGTCAGCAAAGACGCTACACACGCCGAGCGGGTCATCTTTCTTGTCCTTCGTGCATTTCGCTGCCTTGAAAGGGCAGACGCGCTCGCGGCGGTGCTGTATCGCTTCGGGACTCATGTTGTCAACCGGGAAACCGAAGACCTCGGCGAGGGGCTGCTTAGCGATGGGATAATCTCCTCATGCGGCTGCCTTTCGGATCGGCTCAGGAAACCTCTTTCTGCGGCAACCACTCGTGCGCGATGTACTCGCGCAGGATGTGCAGGTTGTCAGCCCTATGAGCGTGCCTTGGTTCAATCTGAAGCGGGCTGGGACCAATACTATGTTCAACAAGGGGACGGGGATTCCTGCCAAGGGTGGGTCCTGGCGGCGGGGGCAGGATTGCGTCAAGTGATAAGGGTGGCTAGGTGGGAGTCGGGAAAAGGTGGGGCGGGTAACGCGGGCGCATGGGAGGGAGATGGCCCTGGGGTCGCTCTGGGGTGTGGCTGAGGTGACAGTGGCCAGCTGGGAAATCAAGGCGAGCGGGGCCGCGAAACTGACCTGCCGCGCGTACCGGATTGCGTTCACGCCGTCTCGGAACGACATCCCCGAAGCCTCACGCATAATCCGGGTCTAATCGAGATCATGCGCCGCCAGCGTGTGGCCTTCACCTGGCGGGTGAGGACCGGGCGCGACTTCGCCCGAGGGCGCGGTTCGCGCCCCGAAGAATCGGGGCGCGCCCAAGCATCCGCCGGCGTGCCACTCTATTGCTCTTCGTCTCCGAGTCCCCTGCTCAACTGCTCCCCTGTTCACCTTACCCGGGAGGGGACAGTTCCTTCCCGCTCCGGGCCTGGGCGGTGTGCTGGGCGGCGGGGAACTGTCCCCTCGCCCCGCATCGCACCCCGATAGGCGTGGCACGATTCTTGCGCTATGCCCGTTACGAACGGGCCTCCCGGGGAACTGCCGCTCCTCGCGCCCATGCCTGAGGAGCGAGTGCCTTGCACATTGATGTGCTGACCCAAACCATCATCTCCGGCTTCCTGGCGAGCGCGGCCATGCTTGCCTTTCTCCTTCGCTTCGGCCCCCGCCGCCCGCACTGGCCGCAGATCGTCGCCGCAGTGGTCTTCCTCGATCAGGCCAGCAAGTGGATTGTGGCTAGGGCGCTAGCGACCGCCACGGCGGCCAACGGCCTAGCCGTCGGTCAGCTCGCCCACAACGGCCCTCACCATTCGTACCTCGGCGGCGCGATGGAGGTCGGCTACTACGCGAACTACCTACAGGGCTTCGGCGGCACGTCAGCGTGGCTGTTGTGCGCGACCCTGGTAAGCGCCGTCGCGAGCGTGCGGCTGTACCAGATGCTGGCGGAGCGGGGCTACCGGATGTCGTTTGCCACCGAGGGCGGCCTGGCGCTGGTGCTGGGAGGCGTGGCCGCACTGGCCGCCGAGCGAGCATGTGCCGGCTTCGTCGTGGACTTCCTCCAATTCGGGGCCCGCAGCAACTACGTTTTCAATTTCGCCGACCTGGTGGCGTTCGGGGGCGCGCTCATATTGTTCGTGCGGGCCATGATCGCCCTGCCTGGTCTCATCGAGAGAGAGCTGGCCGGCGCCGGCGGGGGGGTGCAAGGATGATCCATGCGCGAGCGTTGCGCGCGGCGACGGCGCCGCGCACTCCCGCCCCGGATACGGCGACCAGCGGGCGCCTGGTGATGCTGGAGCGCGCCGTGCGCGCAGGTCATGCCAGCGCCGACGCCCTGGTGCGCCAGTGGGGGACTGGCGACCCCTGGCGGCTGGCGGAAGCGCTCGGCATCCGTATCGAGCTGCGCGCGCGCTGTCGCGACAACCCGCGGCTGCGCAGCGAGGCGCTGACCGACGCGCCCGTCATCGTCCTCTACACCGAGGCGCTGGGCGACCTGTCGCGGCTGTTGGTGCTGCGGGCGCCGCGCCTGGCGACGGTTGCGCTCGACGTGATCGCCGTCGCCACCGAGATCTTCCGCTACCTCCAGCGCGCGCGCCCGGAGATCTTGCAGGGGGTGAGCCGTGATTGGCCGCGGGTGGCGCGCGAGGTCGCCGCCCACGCCTTCGCCCAGGACCTGCTGGAGCTTCCCTTCTTCCCCGCCGAGATAGACGCCGTTGATCACCTCGCCCGCACCCCCGCCCAGGTCGGCCTCCGGCGGGATTGAGGCGGCGCCTGACCGCCGGCTTGCCCTGCGAGCGCAGCGCACCCGCTCCGGCGCATTGTGCGGGAGGGGACAGTTCCTTCACGCCCCGGGCCTCGGCGCTGCACTGGGCGACGGGGAACTGTCCCCTCGCGCCCGGGGGAGAGGATTGGCGGAGGCCGCGGCGAACACAACCCCAGCCACAGCTCTCCGCGATCGCGCGGTGGCCGGGGCCGCACGCGCCCGCCGATGTGAGCGCGGGGGCTGCCGTCGGAGGAACCGATTGACGTCCGGTCAACGGATGCACCAAGCCCGCGAGGCCCGCCTCGGCGATCATATCGCCGCCGCCATGCGCTGCGTGGTCCTCATCACCGTCTTCGCCATGACCGAGTGGGCGCGGCCCGCGGCCGGCTTCACCGAGCTCGATTGGGTGGTGGTAATCGGCTCGGTTTACGTGCTGGTGACCACCTTCGCCCGGACGCCCCGCGCAGGGGCGGGACGCGACCGCGCCCTCATCTTTACCGTTCTCGACCTGTTCCTCATCACCTGGTTGGTGCGGGTCACCGGGGGCTTGCGCAGCGAGCTGTACGTGCTCTACTACCTGCCGGTGCTGCAGGCGGCGCTGCGGCTCGATCTGCGCGACGCGGTCGGCGCCTCGTTGCTGGCGGCGGGTTGCTACATCTTGATCGGTTTCATCGGCGGCTCCCTGGAGGCGCCGATTCCCGTCACCGGCAAGCTGCGCATGGCGACCTTCTCGTTGTCGGCGGTAACGATCGCGACCGTGCTGGGGGCGGTCGCCAAGCAAGCGCGCCTGCAGCGCGATAAGCGCGCGCGCGCGCAGGAGCTGCTCGATCGCACCGCGGCCATCTACGAGGTCGCTCGCGCCATCAATGCGAATCTCGACCTGGAGCAGCTGGTGGCGCAACTGGCGCAGATCGCCGCTCGCGAATGCGGCGCCGACGCCGTGCGCGTGGTCTTGCTCTCCGGCGACGGCGAGCCCCACGTGCGCGCCGCGGCCGGGCGCGCCGAGATCCTCGGCGAGGGCGACCAAAGCCTGGAGGCGGCGACGTGGGTGCTCAAGCACGAGGAGACGCTCGCGATCAAGGCCGGGAGCCCCGCGCCCAAGGACGCCCCGCAGGTGCGCGCGCCCGGCGGGGTGGATCACTACCTGGCCGCGCCTATGATCGGCGGAGGGCGCCTGGCGGGCGCGATCGAGCTGGCTTCGGGCGGCGCAGGCTTCCGCGACGTGGACGAGGACCTGTTGTCCGTCATCGCCGCCCAGGCGGCGGTGGCAATCGAGAATGCCAGGCAGTACGGCCGCGCGCAGTTGCTGGCCATGACCGACCCGCTCACCGGGATGTGGAACCACGCCGAGTTCCACGAGCGCCTGCGGGAGGAGATCGCGCGCGCGCAGCGGCACGGCCGCCCGGTGTCCTTGCTCTTCGCCGACGTCGATAACTTCAAGGCCTTCAACGACCTCCACGGCCATCGCCTGGGCGACGAATTGCTGCGACAAGTCGCCGCGCGGATTCAGTCCGCGGTGCGCGGCAGTGACATCGCGGCGCGCTACGGCGGCGACGAGTTCGGCGTTATTCTGCCCGAAACGCCGGTGCAGGGCGCCTCCGTCGGCAGCGACAACCTGCGCCGCGCGGTCGCCACCGAGCCCTTCCGCGTGGGCGGCCACCGCGTCAACGTCACCATCAGCGGCGGCGTCGCCGCCTACCCGGAGGACGGCGCTACCGCCGAGGAGTTGATAGACGCCTGCGACCTCGCGCTGGGCGAGGCAAAACGCAGCGGCGGGAACTACATCAGGCTGCGCAGCCAGTCGTAGGAGCACCGCGGGCGGCGCCCCTGCAAGCGCGGGGGCGCGGGACCTCATCGCGCGGGGGACAGGGCCATCGAGGAGCTCGTCATACTCATCCTCCAGCGCGGCAAAGCCAAGCTCGCGCGCTTCGCGCTCGAGCTGACCGGCGAGACCGACTGCCCGGTCAATCCGCCTGACTTCCTGGCGGCGCTGCGGCGCTGGCGTCCGGACCTGGTGACCGTCGTTGACGCGCCCGGCTTTGCCGAGGAGCTGGCGGCCGAAGTCAACCGCGCCAGCGGCGACGAAACCATGCTGCTCATCGCCCCCATGCCGGCGGTGGCGGGCGAGCTCGCGCCCACGCGCATCGGCCTCGTCTTGCCCGAGTCCTTCGACGCGCGGCGGCCCAAGCGCCTGCTGGGCTCGCTGCTGCAGGCGCTGGCCCTCAACCCGGTGACCAAGCTCGTCGGCGGGTGGGCGCTGCAGGCGCACGTCGAGCAAAGACTGCGGGCGGGAGAGAACTTCGCGTTTCTCTACCTCGACATTGACAACTTCAAGGCTTACAATGACGTTTACGGGTTCGCCCAGGGCGACGTTGTCATCAAGCTGCTGGCGAGCGCCATCACCGCCGCCGTCAATGCGCACGGCAACCCCGGCGACCTCGCGGCGCATATCGGCGGCGACGACTTCGCGGTGCTCACGACGCCCGACAAGGCGCGCGCCATCGCCGACCGCGTCATCGCCGCCTTCGATCGCGATGTGCCCTCCCTCTACACCCAGGAGCACCGCCAGCGCGGCGGCCTCGCGGTCCGCGACCGCCGCGGCGACCTCGTCACCTATCCGCTGATGACCCTGTCCGTGCCAGCGGTGGTGACCTCGCGGCGGCCGGTCCGCAGCTACCGCGAGTTGAGCGACATCGTAGCCGAGCTCAAGGCCTACGCCAAGTCCGCGCCCGGCAGCGCCTACGTCGAGGAGCGCCGCAGCGGGGAATCCGCTCCCACCAGCGATTCCGCAGCGTGAGCGAAGGGCCCGCGCGGCCGGTTGGTGGAAACCACGGTGCTGCGTCGGCGCCGGGAGGGGCAGGCAAGGAGGCTCAGATGAGATGGTGGGCCCTGTTCTCGATGTTCGCGCTGGTGCTGCTGATCCCTCAGCGCTCACTCGGGGATGGGATGGTGATCGCGCCCTCCAGCGTGCTCGGTTACCTGTCAGAGCAGACGCAGATAGCGGTCGTCGAGGTGAAGTCGGATTTCACCGTGGGCGTGCACCTCTTCATCTCCCTGCTGGAGTCCTCCGGCCAGTCGCGGCAGGTGCATTTCCTGCTTCCTTTGCAGACCATGCCTCGCGAGTTCACCGTGCGCGAGCAGACGCTGGAGGCTTTCTCGAACCAGCACGTAAAGCCCCTGGATCGTATCTACGAGGCCGCCCGGGCCGAACAATCGCGGATGCGGATGGACACCGTCAGGGGCTACGCCCTTGGTTCGCTGCTGGCAGGCCCCTATTCCATGGCCGTCGGAGCGGTCGCCGTTTGGGAGACGCGGTCGTGGCAGGCTGTGTCGCCGGCTGACGCTCCGGCGGCGCGCCGGGGTGTGTCGGTGCCGGTGCCGGAACTGAGCGTGGAAACCAAACACTCTCGCACCGATGTCTATCGCGCTTTGAAGCGCGAGGAGTTGGCGGCGCTCGCCAGCCTACCAAGCCTGCCCGAGGCCGTGGGCAACGCGCTGGCTGGGTACGAGGGCCGGCCGTTCGCGCTGGTTCGATTGCGCACAGTGCCAGCGCCTCCCAGTGCCGCCCGCGACCGCGCTGGGCCGGGGCGGAGGCTGCCAGGGGCCGCCGCGAAACAGCCCGGTCTTCATTTCCACTTCACCCAGGAGATGCAAGCGCAAGGTGGCGTCCATCTCTACGAGTACCCGCTCGGCACCGGCCAGGGCTGGGAACATGCAATACAGCTGACCCAGGTTTACGTGGTCGCGCCGGAGGCTCTGGCGCTGACCGTGCGCTTCCCCGACCGCGGGAGAGGGCAAGGGTGGCTACCGGATTCAGAGGCCGCAGGGAATGCTCTCGCATTCGCCGCAAGGGGGCGGCAGGTGCACATGGCGGAGTACTGGGATTCAAACCCCAGGCAGGATGTCAGGATCAGTGTGAGATCCGGGGCGGGCAGCGAGTTCACACGTGCGCACGGGAAAGAGGCGCTGCTGATGGCGGCGGTCTGGATTGGATTCCCAGCGTTTGGGTTGCTGATATGGCTCGGGGGGGTGCGCGCCGCCATTTGGACCGGTGAGCGCAAGCAGCAACGTCGGTTCGCGGCTACCGCATGGCGGAGCTGGTGGGTGGCGCAGGCGCTGTGGCTCCCGGCCGTGGGGGCGGCGGCATGGTTGCTCAGAGGAGCTGGCGACTTCTGGGAGCTGTCGTGGCCCGGGGCCGACTCGCTGGTGCTGGGACTGTGGTTCGCGTCCGGGCTGGGGGTAATGCACGTCGTGCTCATGCTGGTACCGCGGCCCGCGCGCGATTTCGCCCAACGCGCGGGGCTGGCCGCCGCCGTCACCGGCCTGATCTACGTTGCCGCCTCCTCGCTCGTGCTGAGCTCGTTCATCTGGTAATGGGAGCTACTGGCGGCAGAATGAATATCGTCATGCGCCTTTTCCGCCGAATGCCATTGGGCACCGGTGTGTTCGTCGTGGTTGCACTGGGGACAGCCGGCATCCCTGTCGCCGCGTCCGCGGAGACGGCAACCGCCCCGGTCCAGGTCTTCGCTCCTGGCGCCCTCCATTTCTCTCAACTGGACAACGGACTGCGCATCGTGGTCAAGGAAGACCATTCCGCCCCCGTGGTCGCGGTCAACGTCGTCATTCGCGCCGGCACGCGCTGCGAGACGGCGCAGAACAACGGCATCGCGCACTTCCTGGAGCACATGATCTTCCGCGCCGCGCGCGGCGGCGGCGAGGACTCGCTCGCGGGGCCGATCGAGGCCGTCGGCGGGGTCGTCAACGGCGGCACCCTGCGCGATTTCACCTATTTTCGCGCCGTCACTGCCCCTCCCGATCTGCCCCTGGCGCTCAGCGCCCTGGCGCGGGCCTTGCTTCACCCCGCGTTCAGCAACCAGGCGGTGTTCGCCGAGCGCGTGGTCGTGCTCAGCGAGCTCCGACAGGTCGCCGACGACCCGGAAGCCGCAGCGTGGGCCCGCGCCTTCGCGCTCGCCTACGGCGACCATCCCTACGCGCTGCCCATCGGCGGCACGGAGCAGTCGCTGGTGCGCATCAACGCCGACCTGCTCGCCGATTTTCACCGCCGCTGGTATGTGCCGGACAACGCCTCTCTCGTCATCGTCGGCGACATTAATCCGGCGGTCGCCCGCGACGCGGCGGCAAGCGCCTTCGGCGCCTGGGCGGCGACCGGCGCCACCCACCCTGCGCCGTCCCCGCCCCCGCCCGCGCCCCAACTGCCGCGCACGCACGTCGAAACGCGCGAGCTCTCGCAGGCGACGGTGCTCATGGCGTTCAGGGCGCCGGGCATCTCCGCCCCGCGCGAGGTGTGCGCGATGGACCTGCTGCTGACCATCCTCAGCGAGGGCTACACCGCGCGCCTGAAGCGCGCCCTGGTGGAGACGGGTATCGCGGACGAGGTGAGCGCCGACTTCCTGACCCAGGAGATGCCGGGGCTGTTCGCCATCCGCGCCACCTGCGCCCCGCAACGCCTGGCGCAAGCGCGGCGTGCGCTCGCGGGCGAGATCCTGCGGCTGCGGCGGGAGCCTGTCACTGACGGCGAGTTCGCCAAAGCGCAGCGGCGGCTGGCCTACAGTTACGTCTTCGCCAACGAGACCGTGGAAGACCAAGCGGCAACGCTGGGGTTCTACGAGGCGATAGCGACCTACGAGTTCGCCGTCGCCTATCTCGACCAGGTGCGCTCGCTGACGGCGGCCGAGGTGCTGGCGGCCGCGCGCAAGCACCTCGACCCGGAGCGGGCGGTGTGGGTGGCGATCGCCCCGTCGGTGGCGCCCGCCGACACGCCCGAGGTGGTGCGCGTCCAGGGAGCTGACCGATGAGCCGGCGGCTGCGAGCGCTCGCGGGGCCGGTGCTGAGGTCCGTGCTCGCGGCGGCGGTGCTCCTCGTTGCGAGCGCGCCGGGCATGGGCGCCGCAGCGAAGGAGGTGCTTGACAACGGCCTGGTGGTGATCACCAGCCCCGCCGCTACGGGCAGCGTGGTCGCAGTGGAGGTCTTGATCAAGGCGTCGGCGCTGGACGAGCCGCCAGGCAAGGCCGGCCTGCGCCAGCTGGTGCAGCAGACCCTGGCGCGGGGCAGCGAGAACATGTCCGGCGACGACCTGGCGGCGGCCCTCGACGACCTGGGCGCGGACTTTGACACCGGTCTCGGGCTGGACTACGTCGAGGCGTACGTCGTCTGCCTGAGCCAGGACCTGGAGCGGGCGATGGCGCTGCTCGCCGAGGTCGTGCGTCGCCCCGTCTTCCCCGCGCAAGAGCTCGAGACGCAGCGCGAGGTCGCGCGCCGGCATCTGCGATCCCTGCGCGCAGACCCGTTGCAGACGGCAGCGCAACTGGTGCGCCAGGGGTTGTTCGAGGGACACCCCTATTCCGTACCCATCCAGGGCACCGAGGACTCGCTGGCGGTGATAACGCGCGCCGACCTGGTGGGGTTCCACCAGCGACACTACGCGCCCGGCAATACCATCATCGCCGTCGCGGGCGGCATTGCCCGCGACGCCGCGCTGGCGGCGGTGCGACACGCTTTCGGCGACTGGCGAGGGGCGCCGGTGCCGGCGATCGCGGCGCCCCCTGTGGAACCGCTGGAGCGCTCGGCGCTCCAGTTGCGCCAGGCGCCCGTCGGCCAGGCCTATTTCATGCTCGGCTATCCCGCGGGCAAGCCGCGCCCCGAAACCTTCTGTGAAATGGAGGTCATCCGGGTGCTCCTAGGCCGGGGCATGGGCGCGCGCCTTTTCGGCGCCCTGCGCGACCGCGCGGCCGTGGCCTACGAAGCCGAAGCCTCCTACGTCGCCCTCGCCCACGGCGGCTACCTTGCCGCTTACGTGGCAACGGCGCCGCGCGACCTCGATCACACCAAGCAGCTCACGCGCGCCGAATTCGAGCGCCTGCGCGACGAGCCGGTGGCCGCGTCCGAGCTCGAGCGGGCACGGCAATCCGCCGTCGGCGCCCATGCACTTGCCCACCAGAAGACGAAGGATCGGGCCTTCCACCTTGCATGGTACGAAGCGATTGGCCTCGGCTGCGACTTCGACGCGCGCTACGCCGGGGCGATCACATCGGTCACCGCCGAGCGGGTGCAGGCGGCGGCGCGGGCCCATTTCAATCACTACTGCCTGGGGCTGGTGCTGCCCGGGCGCTAGCCCGGATTATCCGTGATTCGGGCTGGAGCCCCGCCATGTCGGGGCGGTCACCTGCTCACCTCAATCGCATGTTTCGTCGCGCAGTGTGCGCGTGGCATACGAAAGCCGGAAAAGGACTTCTGCTTGCCGGCGCCGAATCTATGCCATACCTGGGGATGGGGAAGGGACGCAAGAGGTGCCGCCGACGCCCCCGCTTGGAGGAAAGGCATGATGATGGATCGCAGAGAGCCGCTTAGGATCCCCGACCAGCACCCGATGCGTATTTTCAGCAACCCGCGCCTGACCAGCCGTGAGAAGAAGCTGAGGCAAGAGGTGGACGGCTACGTCATCAGCGAGGTCGAGGGCGCGGCGCGGCTGCTCGTCGGCAAGCGAACCATGGTCGTGGACTCCAGCGTTGACCTGCCCGATGCCGTGTGTGACGGCTTCACCTTCAAGCGGCGGCTCGTGCTCCTGGACGGCGGCAACTGTTATCTGTTGGCCAGGTGGAAGCCCGACCGCTACATGCGCCGCAGCGCAAACGGCCAGCGCCAGAAGTGGTTCATTGACCGCCAATGCTTTCCCACCAATGCGCAGCGTTTCATGGCGGACAAGGCCGCCCAGGCGCAGGAGGCAATGCAGGCCGGCGAGGACTGAGCCCCCCACCGGGCCCAGGTGACGTTCGCCGCGGCGCCCTTGCGTCGAGGTGCGATGGGCGAACGCGCGGACAGGCAGTGCACTTGCAAGGAGTGCAACAGAGAGTTTAGCTTTACCGCCGCCGAGCAGGAGCAGCATGCCCTCCGTGGCCACCGTCACGCTCCCAGTCGCTGCCCCACTTGCCGCGAGGCGCGCGCCCTGCGCAACCCGGAGCGGGCCGGCGGGCGCAGCCTGCACCCGGTGATCTGCGCCAGGTGCGGGGCCCCCATCCGCGTTCCGTTCGTCCCCCGCACTGAGAGGCCCGTCTACTGCCGTCCGTGCTTCCTGGAGATGCGCGGCGAGTAGCGGCCCGCCCCCGCGCCCACCGCCATGACCGCTGTCCGTTGTGGCTGGGCGGCCCCGGCCACCGTCACGGTCACTCCCACCTGCGCCAAGCCTCCACGCAGCCTCCGAGTGTGACCTGTTTCGGCGGGTATGGCGTAGTCGCGCACTAGGATGTGGCCCAGCCGCCCTCGGCTGGGAATGGGTGGCCACACAGGGCCGCCCCTACAGGATGGGGACCATTCCCACTTTTCGAGGTCACACCCGCCTCCCAATCCGCCTCCCAACCCGCCTCCGCGAAGCGGTTGACATCTGCGGCCAATGAGGTATAATAGACCTGCCAACGACCATGCGCATCGTGCGTACGCGAGAGACCGTCAGCAACGTCTGCGACCGCGCCGCGACCGGCGCGACCACAGATACGTTTGCGTGGCGGGAACCTCATGCGGGTTCCCTGCCGCCGGCCTTGTCCTGATGGTTTGACGCGCGACGCGAGACGGGAAAAGGACCAGCGGCAGGGGAGGCGAAAGCCTCCCCTGTAAGTTCCGGCAGGGTAGCTCAGCGGTAGAGCAGGTGAATCATAATCACTTGGTCGGGGGTTCGAATCCCTCCCCTGCTACCAGGG
>Ga0307379_10001857_pt1 | contig 32186 bp, 34 predicted proteins | sample UN2MG_FD_202237 | JGI IMG/M metagenome (GOLD analysis project Ga0307379, IMG submission 202237) | Soil microbial communities from Risofladan, Vaasa, Finland - UN-2 | ecosystem: Environmental > Terrestrial > Soil > Coastal area > Acid sulfate soil | place: Finland: Risofladan, Vaasa | collected...
GGATGGCAGCGCCGAGGCCACCGTCAATGGCGCTGGGCGCCGTCGGCTCCGATGCGCGCGAGGTCGAGATTCAACTCCGGCTGCCGGAAGAGCGGGCCGAACACGTGGAGGCGGCGGCCCGCATCGGAGCGTTGGGAAGTATCGTGGTGCTGGCGCGGCAGTTCCTCCTGGTCAATGGGCGCGGGCGGAGGCCGCAGACGCTGCAGGAAACGGGGGTATGCTCTGCGCGGTAGGGGGGTGCCATATCCTCCCGTTGGGACTGCAACCGTGCAACCGCCGGTGGGGGTGGCAGGTTCTGAGCGGGGGCAGGATTCCACAGAGCCCATGCGACCACACTCGCGCGTCGCGAGCGCAAGATCAGCCTCAGTGTCCGCTAGGGCCGTTCTGGCGCCTCCCCCGCGACTAGGTCTCTTCCTCTGAACGGTCGATCTGCGCTCCCCAATGCCCCTGAAGTCGTCGGTGGGTAGTGAGCGCCTCGCCAGAGACCCGACGAACCTGGGGACGCGCTACCCACTGAAGACTCGGGGCACGCGCCCTGTAGCGGCCCTCGGCACCATCGTGCGCCCCCGTACCCGGAGAACTCAGCTCCCAGACAGGATAGCCGGGAGGGAAATGGTGCCACGCTAGAGAACGCTATTGCTGGGTGGACGGCAGTATGTTACGTTGTCGGGCGAGAGCAGCGCTAGGTGTGCAGGATCGGAGCATAACTCGATGGCCGAGTCGCTCATGACGTTGCAGCAGGCATCTGAGTTCTTGCAGATCGACCCGGACACCCTTCGGGCACTGAGCAGGCGAGGTCGTGTGCCGGCCATGAAGATAGGTCGACAGTGGCGGTTCGACCCTAAGCTCCTGCGGGATTGGGTGCGTGAGCAGTCCCTGACCCATGTGTCGCGCTCCACGATAGGTGATAAGCGTATCAAACGGCCCGCACCGTGCGGGCCAGAGGTGATCCGGTGGTCTGAAAGGAGGTTCCCCCATGGCGAGCGGCAAGAGGTGTGAGCGGTGTGAACACTGGCTCAAGACGAACATACATGGCACCGAGGGTAAGTGCAAACGCAAGGGCATTCAAACCAAGTGGGATCAGGCTTGTGACCAGTTCATGCCCAAGTAGGTGTATGCACCTGTCATGACTGAAACTCGCGAGGTATTCGATGCGGCTGAGAGGGATGACGTGCGTCGGATTGCTGAGCTACTCGCAGCTAGTCCGTCGCTGGTGAGTAAGCTAGGCGAGACTGGCTTCAGTCCGCTGGATCTGGCGGTCAGGTACGGTGACGTGGAAGCCACTGCGCTTCTGCTGGACCGTGGATTGGAGGCATGAGGGTGCCTACTTGCCCTGCGTGTGGCGGCGATAACCCGGTAGGGGCAGAGGAATGTCGGCAGTGTCGTGTGGTGTTTGCCGATCCGTTGGCCGGCGATACTCTAAACCAAGGAGGAACGAGAATGAGCAGCGATGTCAGGTACACCGAAGAGATCTCACGCCTCAAACCATCTGTCATCTTCTTCCTGGTTGACCAGTCGGGATCGATGACAGACCCCTTTGGGGGGATGCTGGAGGGAGTCACTAATCCCTCGAAGGCGCAGGGCGCAGCAGACGCGCTGAACCGCTGCATCAGCAACATAGTCATCCGCTGCACGAAAGAGGAAGGCATTCGCGACTACTTCCACGTCGGAGTGATTGGCTATGGGGCAACTGTCGGCCCTGCTCTGGGCGGACCACTCTCAGGTAGTGACCTCGTACCGGTCTCCGAGCTGGGCGCTACGCCTCTCAGAATAGAGGACAGGGTTCAGATGGTGTCGGATCGGGCTGGCGGCCTGGTGGAGACCTCCATCAAGTTCCAGGTCTGGGTCGACCCGACGGGAGATGGCCGAACTCCCATGTGCGAAGCGCTTCAGGCATGTAAGGTAGTTCTGGAGCGATGGGTGACGGACCACCCGGACTCCTACCCGCCGACAGTGATCAACATCACCGATGGTGCTTCAACAGACGGTGACCCACGTTCCCCGGCCGAGGACCTGGCGAGACTATCCAACACGAACGGAAGCAGTCTGCTTCTGTTCAATATCCATCTGTGCGATTCGCGGGTCCCGTCTGTACTCTATCCGTCGGATGACGGTGGACTCACGGACTCCTATGCTAAGCAGTTGTTCGAGATGTCGTCCCTCCTCCCTGCAAAACTCGTCTCTGAGGCTGCGGCGGGCGGACTGCCGGTTGTCGAAGGTGCTCGTGGGTTTGTGTTCAATGCCGGCCTCGAAAACCTGATTCAGTTCCTCGACATTGGCACACGAGTTGTCGGCATGGCGGATGTTCGTCCCGGCAGGTAGAGCATGAGTCCATGTATACTGCGGACATAAGTCGGATCAACCCTGCATGCTTCCTGTTTCTCATAGACCAGACCGGGTCAATGAGCCAGAGGTTTGGGCTATCAGAACAGACGAAGGCGGAAGCATTAGCAGATGCTGTCAACCGAATGCTCTCCAACTTGGTCATACGGTGTACCAAGGAAGACGGCGTCCGCAACTACTTCCATTGTGGCATGGTCGGATTCGGACGTTCCGTCGAACCGCTGGGGCCTGCGTGGGAGGGCGCGCTTGCTGGGAGGACCATAGTTCCAATATCGGAGATCGCCCTGCAGCCCTTGCGTATCGCGGACCGTCAGATATCCGTGGCAGATGGGGCGGGTGGCCTTCAAGGTGCATGGGTCAGGCTCCCTACGTGGGTTGAGCCAAGAGCGGAGTTGGGCCAGCCAGCCCCAGGCCATCATAACCTCATCGCCCGCGCCTGCGACCTTGCTCGGTCACTTCTCGAGCCCTGGGTGTGCGAGCATCCGAACGGCTTCCCTCCCACTGTCGTCTTGGTTACCGATGGCGGCGAAGAGGGAGGGGACCCGGTCGAAGCGGCGGAGCGACTGAAGAACGTTGCCACGGCCGACGGCAACACACTCCTATACTGCTGCCATATTTCCGCAGTAGCGCTTCCCCCGATCATGTTTCCAGACACTGATGATAGGTTAGGGGATGCCTATGCCAGGATGTTATTCCGTATGGCATCCTCTCTACCCCAAACAATAAGCAGTCACTTGCGAAGCAGCGAAATGGCACTGGGGGAATCACCTCGCGGGTTCGCGTTCAATGCAGATGTCGGCGCGTTGATCCGCTTCCTGGACATCGGCACACGTGTTGCAGATCTCGTGGACTTGCGACCGCGAAGGTGGGAAAAGGGATGACTGTCTCACAGAACGCCGAATCAAGCGCACTGCGGACGCATTGGGAGATACGAGCCTTCTCGGTTCCGAAGAACGGATCGTCAGAGGGCGAGAACGAAGACGCTGTCGCCTGCAATCCCTTGCACCAGTGGATGGCGATTGCTGATGGCGCAACTGAAGCATCATATTCTCGGCAATGGGCGCGCGTGTTGGCAGACGGGTTTGCAGTCTCCAGGCTCATGGGCGAGTTTCCGCCACCACACGACCAGTTGACAAGAGTGCTGGGCATGCTCCAGTCGCGGTGGCATGCATTGGTCCCCTGGGAACGACTCGAGCAGCGCGGCTGGCTCTTCCTCCACAAGGCGGAGTTAGGCGCGTTCGCGACATTCATGGGAGTCAAGTTCAGCGGGCCTTCGTGGCAGGCGCTTGGAGTCGGTGACTGTAATCTGTTCGCAGTAACAGCAGACGGTTGTGTGAGGTTCTCTGGGCCTGCGCAGTCTCCAGAGGAGTTTGGTAACACTCCAGCGCTAATACCGTCTGTGCCGGGTCCTGGCGTCACTAAGGTGCTGGAGTCTGTCTGGACACATTCCAGCACGGCGCTCCGAGGGGAGAGTATTGTCTGTTCGACAGATGCTGTAGCTGCCTATCTTCTGGCCTCGTTGACCAGGAAGACTGCCCAAGGCCCCCGGCATCGCCACAGAAGACGCCAAAGACAGCTTCCTAACAGCGCGGCTCTTGCCGCTCTCCTGCAGGTCCGAACCCTTGAGGAGTTCTCTACCTGGGTAGACGGCGCTAGAGTCAGTGGAATGCGTAACGACGATTCAACAGTGACCATAGCGCGACTGTGCAACCTGAAAACGCGAGCAGACACGGAGGGTGGCGATGGCTTGGCCTGAACTTCGCGATTTTCAGATAGCGATCCAGAACCCTTCTATCTGCTTCGACGATGCAGAGCTGAAGTCCGGGAATGTCGTCTGCGACTCGACGGGAATGCCCAAGCCAGCTTCGGGCCAATTCGCAACGGCTTACGAAGTAGTTAGCGGGGCCGAGCGCTGGGCTGTGCGAACCTTCAATCGAGAGGTTACTGACCACCAGCAGCGGTATCAACTCATCTCATCCCACCTTGCGGCCGTGATGCCCTCTTATATGGTGGACTTCCAGTATCTGCCTCAGGGGATTCTGGCAAAAGGCGGTTGGTATCCGATCGTTAGGATGGAGTGGGCAGAGGGCATCGGGTTGACAGGCTGGGTGCGCCAGAACCTGAGGGATCCAGGTGCTTTGCTGGACCTCGCCAGGCGCTGGCGTGGCATGGTAGGCAGCCTGTATGGTCTGCATGTTGCCCATGCTGATCTGCACCAGGAGAACGTTCGGGTAACACCAGATGGCGAACTCAAGTTGATCGACTACGATGGGATGTACGTTCCCGCTATGTCTGGGCGCAAGGCACCCGAATTGGGCAATCCGGACTGGAACCACCCAGGTCGAACCCCGGACATATTCGGCCCATGTCTCGATCAATTCCCTGGTCTAGTAGGATATCTATCACTACTTGCCATGGCTTTTCACCCAGATCTGTTCGACCGCTTCTATAACTACAACAACCTCATACTCAGTAGGAATGACTTCGTCGAGCCGGCCAGATCAGAGTGCGTACAGCTTCTCAAGCGTTCTTCTCAGTCCTCTATAAAGGAGTTGGCAGCAAGACTGGCGGAATGGTGCGGGCGGTCTATCGACGGGTACACTCTGGAGGACGTTGCAGGCGGCATAGCTCCACCAGTGGCCAGACCCAAATCGCCTCGGCCTGTCACAACCCCCGGGAAAGCGCCGCCCAAGCCTGCCCCACCTCGACCGGCGGGGGGACCTGTCTCGGTTTCCGCGCCGAAGGCTGGCCCCACGAAGACTGGGTCGGGAGTTACTTCTCCTGCAAAGCCGCCACCAGTAACCGCGCCGAGAACGGTGGCCTTGGTCTGCAGAAGCTGTGGGACGCACCATGCCGGTGCGGCCGACTACTGCGAGAAATGTGATAGGCCGCTGGGGCCAACCCGAATGTGCAGGAACACCCGCTGCAGAGCGTCCACCGAAGCCCTTAACGTGGCCAGTCCAGCGCACCCGTGGTGCCGTCTCTGCGGAGAGAGACTGTAGTATCAGTGGGTACACGATGATGCGCACAGGAAGCTGGGGGAAGCAGCGGCGGAGGCAAGAGCCGGGTAGCGATCGCTGGGATGAACTCATCGCCGAGCTCGAGCGTCGCGACCTGGAAGACCCAGCCGTGACCGCGGGTTCGCCGTGCCAGCCAGCGCCGTCATTTCCGCTGGACTGGGTCAGGGTCACCGATATCGTCTTGCCTTGGCCGGAAGATAGCAGTGTCGCTCGAAGGCCCGTCTTGGCATCGGACAGCCAAGCGGAATCCACCGGATTTGGTGCCGCACTTTCGGCTCTTCACGGCCTCCATCGTCACTTTGCCTTCTTGATCATAGGAGACGAACAGCAAACAGCGTTTTACCTCGGCCTTGGAGGAGGCCCTCTCAGTCCGGGGCGGAGCGCACAGGATGAGCTGAAGCGTGTCCTGCTTTCAGCGATGGGTCCTGCCTCGCTCCAGCCCGTACCAGAAAGCTCGCTTGCGACCACAGTCCGGTCCATGGCAGCTCACATTGCGCTGCTGCATGGAGTCCCTACGTTCCACATCGAAGAGTCCGAGGGCAGATATCCGATACATCGGTTGGCCGAGGGGCTCCGAGGGGAGCGATGGGGCTACCTGATCTTGGCCGAACCGCTTAATGCGGATCTCTGCACACGCGCTCGACGTGCAGCCTTGATGATGTTGAGCGAGATCACGCTAGCGGAGGAAATCGAGAAGAGTCGGTATGCGAAGCATTGTGTTACCCTGTTGGACGCAGTTGTTGGGCATTTGGACCAAGGCGCGAGGGTTGGCTTGTGGCGGACCTGCGGCTACCTATTCGCCCCCGAGGACTCCGCCTTGGCAAAAGCTGGCGCGATCGCCCGAGGCGTTTTGGGCGGCGCGAAGTCCCTCCCTTGCCCCTTTCGAGTTCTGACTCTCCCGTCTGCTCGCGATGCAGTTGCCGTCCTGCGTCCGCTGGTTGACGAGCAGCAGACGCCCGGTGACGAACTGCTGAACACGCTCAATGGAAGAAGCTTCGCTTACCCGCTCGCCTCTACCGTACTGGCGACTCTAGTTCACCTACCCAACTATGAATTGCTGGGGTTCCCCATTGCGCGCAAAGCCCGTTTCTCTCTCGCACTGCCACGCCGCGCTCACAAGGAATGGCATCTCGGAGTTCTGACCGACAGAGGAGAGCCCACGGGCAACGCCATATCGCTGCCACTGGACGATCTTACGAAGCACACGCTGGTTGCCGGAGTGACTGGAAGCGGAAAGACGAACACAGTTTTCGGTCTCCTGGCTCAGTTGCAGGCCCGAGGCGTTCCCTTCCTTGTGATAGAGCCCGCCAAGCGCGAGTATCGGCGGCTCATGCTTCTTCCTGGCTTCGTGGCCAATTCATTAGTCTACACCTTGGGTGATGAGCGGGCGGCGCCCTTTCGCTTGAATCCGTTCGAATTCTCAGAGGGTATCGCGGTTCAGACTCACATAGACCAACTCAAGTCTGTCTTCGTGGCCAGCTTTGTGATGTATGCCCCGATGCCATATGTGCTTGAACACTGTCTACAGGAGGTCTACACGGATCGTGGGTGGGATCTGCGCACGTCCACGAATACGCGGCTTGCGGGTGCTGGGCCATCTGGCCCGCCGGTGAACCCGCCGGATTGCTTCCCAACCCTGGCAGATCTCTACCACAAGGTTGACGAGGTCGTGCCTCGGCTGGGATATGACGAGCGAATATCTGCGGATGTGTCGGCAGCGCTCAAGACCCGCATCCGCTCACTTCGGCTGGGAGGCAAAGGAGCGATGCTTGACGTCCGGGAGTCGCTAGCGTTCAGCGAACTCCTACGTCGGCCTGTGCTCCTTGAACTGGAGCGAATTGGCGACGACGAGGAGAAAGCGTTCATTATGGGTCTCTTGCTGATGAGGCTCTATCAGGAATGTCAAGCCAGGGGAACGCAGGCAAGCCTCAAGCATGTAACGGTCGTTGAAGAAGCTCATCGCCTGCTTAGGAACGCCACCGGTAACCTTGGTGACCCGGAGGCCGCGAACACGGTCGCGAAGGCAGTAGAGACGTTCACGAACATGCTGTCCGAGATACGGGCGTTCGGTGAAGGCGTCATCGTGTGTGAGCAGATACCGTCTAAACTATCGCCTGACATCGTCAAGAATACCAGCCTCAAGATCATCCATCGAATAGTGTCGCTCGAGGATCGGGAACTGATGGCCGGAGCGACCAATCTGACAGAGGGTCAGAACAGGGCCATGGCCACCCTTGTGACCGGGGAGGCGATAGTTTTCTCTGAAGCGACTGAGAACGCGGTGCTGGCGAGGATACCTCAGTTCACAGGACTGCCTGGCTTGGGCGATGTATCAGATGCAGCTATAGGTAGTCACATGGGTAGCCAAAGGAGTGCGTTGCCGGGTCCGCCTCTGCGTCTCCACGCCAAGAATGCCGGTGTCTACGATCCAGAACTTGATGCAATGGCCAGAGAGGTGTTGGACTCAACAGACGTTCTCGCTGTTCTCGCTTTCCATGTGTCGGCCTTTGCGCTGATAGAGAAACCGGCGCCAACGCTCTTCGAGCAAATGTACAGAGCCGTGGCTTCCCGCCGTCCCGGCCACCTGTCAGCAAAGCGAGTGCCTAAGTTCATGGCTGCCCTCGGGCTCCGAGCCATGGATCAACTCTGCGACTCGCTCGGGAAACTGTACGTATGGGCATATGCGGCCGCCGATCACCAGAAGGACCTCTTGTTCCAGATGTTCAGCTTGGCAGGTGTTATCACAACAGAGACGACTTCTGGCAAGGTAAGGGCATCGGAGAATGCTCTGCTAATTCACTCTTCGTGGCGAGAAGGCTGGCTACTGCTTTGCCGTCTCGACCCCTGTCCGCTTCCCGGATGCGTTGCCTGCCGATGCCCGTGCTTGTTTCGCGGGGCGTCTCTGCAGGCGAACCCTCAGAAGCTTGCTGGAAGAATCAGCCTTATCCCCCTCTCGGTTCCCGACGACGAGCGCATGGAGCGGATTGCGCGTGGCAGCCTCGACGAGCTTGCTCATCGAGGCTTGGAGGATTCGGGGGAAGGGCCAGGAGCAGGAGCATTCTGTCTGGCAATCCATGCCCTTGCCGTCCCAGAGGTCAGGTGCCATCCGGTGAAACAACTCGCACTAGCACAGGCCTTGGCGTCGAGACTGTTTGGCCCTCTTGCGAAAGGGAGGTCCCAACGTGGAGCATGACTGGTTCAACGAGACGCAAGAGCCAGGTGAAACTGGAAGCGGTTCTGGCTTGGACGATATGGCAGCCCCGGCGAGAGGTGAGGCGGGAGATCCGGAGACCGCCGATCGAGTTGCTGTCGAGCCTACGGCGAGGAACGATCTAAGAGAAGGGCTGGAGCAGGCAAGTGAGCCAAGCTCGGAACCGCTGGACGACATGGCGCTGCCACCGTCCGACAAAGCGGACGCGGGAGAAGGCGTCCGCGACAGTGCAGAAGAGGATGTTCCCGTCGCGGGTTTTGAGAAGAGCCCCGCTAAGAGCAATGAATGGGTGAGGGACCATATTGAGAAGAGCATCCCTGAGAGCCACCGCGATGGGATTCAGGAGTTGAGATACGTCGACAAAGACCGCTGGGACCGGGATGGCGATCGCGAGCTTGGGGCATCCCAGTCCTACGAGAATGACGGTCTTGACATCGAGGTCTATAGCCAAGGCGAGAAGGGCACCCCAAAGGATATCGCGCTGACCGTCGATCACGAATTCGGTCACAACGCGTATCGACATGCACTGACCGCCGAGGACCGCTCTGCGTGGTCTCGGTTCCACGAGAAGGAGGGTGAGCTAGGCTGCGTCAACGCGTATGCAGAGACGAGCGCTGAAGAGGATTTCTGCGAGAGCTATGCGTTCTGTCTAAACGAGCCCGACAGACTCGAGAGCGCGAGCCCAGATAAGCATGCGTTCATGGAACGGGTCCTTGCCAACGCTGACCTCAAGAACGTCTGGCAAAGACGAGGAGCGTAGTCATGAAGAGAATGGCCGTCTTTCGGACGCCAGCGAGGGAACGTGTGGCGCGAGTGGAGATGCCGCAGCCGGGCCGATTTGTGGTGAAGGCTGACCGGGAGGAACTGCGTGACAAGATAACGCAGGCGCTACAGGCCATTTCGGCCCAAGGTAGGCTGCGAGTGCGCTCAGGACACGAGGAGCGAACAGAAGAAGGAGTTCGCCACGTTACTACAGAGTCGTTCCGCGATCCTGCTGATCCGGGCTACCTGGAAGCGGTCGGCTGGGAATTGCTCCGCTTCGGATTCCGAGGAGTGATTGAGGGCCAATAGACATGCGGTGTGGCGAACCAGTCAGCGCTTTGCTCGGAGGTAGAAGACCTTGGGCTGCTTTGGCAGCTTACTGGCCAATCTGCTGACGGGATGTCTGTTCGGATTTGTGGGGCTGGCCGCGCAGATCGCATACCGCCTCGCGCGGCTGGTCAACACCCGTCGGGCTGTCGTCGCCATCCTGCTCACAGCTGGAATACTTGTCTTGTGGAGATGGTCTCGTAGGCTGACCATTCCAGATGATCCTAAGGTTATGTTTCTGATGGCGGCCGCAGCGGTTACTACCGTTCTCTACGCCGTATCAAAGAAAGATCGGATAGCACGGTTCCTGGCACCGGTTCTCAAGGCCACTCAGGGAGAGACCGTTTCGGGAACTGTCAGAGGAGCGCTCCGGCGAGAGGTCCAGCGCCGAGGGTTCCTTCACGACTACGCCGAGCACATCCTCGAACTGAAGCTCGAGGTCACCCCGGGCGATTACTACCATGTCGAGATGCGTGGCCGGGATATCGTGGGCGCCGTAGAGGTCGGCGATGCGGTTGATGTGACCGGCCGAATCGACCCTCGAAATACCCTTCGGGCTCGAAGGATTACCAATCACTCTAGGCATTGTGTGGTCTTGCCACGCTGGATATGACGTTTGTTTATCAAACACCGAAACTTATTCTCGCTGCCGAAGATGAGGCGCAGGTATACATTGCGGCCAGGGCACGCGCGTCGACAATCTGGAGGCTTTTGGTGCCGAAGGACACCAGTGAGTCGCGCTGCACGCAGTCATGGTGTCCCAATCATAGTTGAAGGTTAAGGCGACTCTCTCCGCCCGGTAGAATCGGGCGAGCCAAATCCTGAAAAGGAAGGGAGAGAACCGCCGTGAGAAGAGAGTATCAGATTGTGATCCGGAAGGGCAATGCCGCGTTGCGCCAGTTTCTGGCGAAGGAGGGGGCGGCGGGTGCCGTAGGCACCATGGTGGCGTTGATCGAGCGGGGACAGTTGGCGGTGGAGGAGTTGGTGGGGCAGTTGGGTAAGGCGGCGCTGGGGGCGGTGCTGGCGATTTCGGCGGAGCAGGTGGCGGGGCCGCCGCATTCGGGCCGGCCCGGCGGGGCGATCCGGCGCCACGGCGCTCAGGGCGGAGTGGCAGCGCTGGGCGGTCAGCGGGTGCGGGTGAGCAAGCCGCGGCTGCGGCGCAAGGGGAGCGGGGAGGTGGTGGTGCCGGTCTATGCGGCGATGCAAGACGAGGAGGGCCTGTGAGAGCGGCTCCTGTCCATTGTGATGCGGGGGGTGAGCACGCGGCACTACCAGGAGGTAGTCCCCGAGTTGGCGGAACGGTGCGGGGTATCCCGCTCGGCGGTGAGCCGGCAGCTGCAGCAGGCGAGTGCGGGGGCGCTGCAGAGGCTGTGCGAGCGGCGCTTCGATGAGATTGATCCGCTGGTGATCTACCTCGATGGCAAGCACTTCGGCGGCCACCAGGTAATCTCTGCCGTGGGCGTGGATAGCGAGGGCAGGAAGCACGTCCTGGGGCTCACTGAGGGGGCGACGGAGAATGCGGTAGTGGTGAAGGGGCTGCTGGAAGAGCTGGTGGAGCGGGGCGTGACGCCGGGGCGGAAGCGGTTGTTTGTGATCGACGGATCGAAGGCGCTGCGCAAAGCGATCGCGGAGGTGTACGGGGCCACCTGCCCGGTGCAGCGATGCCGGACGCACAAGCTGCGCAACGTCTTGGGCTACCTGCCCAAGGAGATGCAGGCTCAGGTGGCGGCGGTGCTGCGGGCCGGGTGGAAGCTGGACCCGAAGGAGGGGATGGCGAGGCTGCGCACGCAGATCGAGTGGCTGGAGCGATGCTATCCCAAGGCCGCGGCGAGTCTGCGGGAGGGCTTGGAGTCCGCCTCAGGCGGATTCACCATCAACCGCCTGGGGCTGTCGCCGATGCTGCGCAAGTGCCTGGCGACCACCAACGTGATCGAGAGCTCGATGTCCGGGGCGGAGAACCGCACGGGCCGCGTGACTCGCTGGCGCTCGGGGGAGATGTGCTTGCGCTGGGGGTGCCTGGGGCACCCCGCACTGGAGACCGAGAAGAACTTCCGCAAGATCATCGGGCACCAGGACCTGTGGATGTTGAAAGCCGTGCTGGACGAAGGCCGACTGCTAAGCGAGAAACCGCAGAATCCTATTGACGAGGACCGCGTCGCGGCCTAAGATACACGAGAGAGTCCGCCCAACCTTACACTGCGGGCGGGACATAACCCACGCAGTTGCCGATGAGAGTAGCCAGATGCGTTCCTGTCCGAATCTGAAATGTGGTAGGCGCATCCCAGCGGATAGTCGCATCTGCGGCTACTGTCGCGCTCCTGTCAGCCTTGAAGGCTGGTTGCGCCTACTGCTGGTCCAGGGACTGGCTGGAGGCGTCCGGTCGTTGCCCTGTTGGGGTCTCGCAGCACTCATAGGTGGGTCAGCCTTCGCTGCGCGGAGCATTCTGGCTACGGCTGTCCCAGGCAGCGTGATGTATCCCGCCCATATCTCAGCGACCCGGTCGGCCTGGGCGTTCGCACACTTCTTCTTAGGGATCTTCACCTGTGTCGGATGGGCATTGCTACGCCATCGGCATCCTCTGGGAGCCCTGCTAAACAAGGACTTCGCGAGAACGAGTCTCGGATGGGGACTAGTCGGTGCTGTGGTCGGAACGACTCGCCTCACTTGGTATCCTCTGGCGGCGATGGATTTCGTGCTCCAGCCGTTGGTCAAGCGCATTGGCGGGGGCCCATCCTGGGGCCTCGCCGGATCGGTCCTAGGATTCACAGTGGCACACGCCTGGGCGGCCTCAGCCGGCCGCAGGCCCTCCGCTCGGTGGAAAATGGTTCCAACGCTGGCCCTGCTTCTCATTACCATGATGCAAGCCAGTGATTATGGAGCGTTGCGGGCCCTAAGTGAGGGAGCGGCTGACATCGCCCGCCGCGTGTTCGGCCCCAACCAGTCGGAGCCTCCCGTGGTAAGCAAAGCAGACTGGTCACGAGGACAGTTCCTAGTGCGGACAGGTGACAGTTGGACTCTGTTTCAGTTGCCAGCTCCGCTCGAAGACACTCGAAGGTCAGGCGTCTCTCTGACCTATGCTGCGCTGCAGCGGAGCAGTACCTATCATATCTACCAGGGATATGATGCTTACTTCTTCGTCCAGAAAGGGCGCATCGTTGCTGCCTGCAGTGGAAATGCGGCCTTGACGACCGATACCGTGCAGCCAGGAGACTCTCTTGTCTGTGAGCGTGCCGAATCAGGCGAGCCCCGCTGGTGGTCGACGAAAGGATCTCGCTCGCGGACGCGGAGCCTTATCGGCCAGCCCGCCTCTGTCTACACAAGGGCCGGAGATGCCGCCCAGTCCCCTGGTTTTGACACCATGCTCGTGTTCGCACGAGGCAACTCGCTCCTTTATGTAGGAACAGACAGGGGACGAGTGGAGGTGCTTGGCATTGAAGACAGCAGAGCGGGGTACCTCCTCCTGAAGTACTATGAGCCATACTTGATGGAGGTGCGGGACGACACGCCGTTGAAGGTGAACACATCGAGGCTACCCGTTGGGCAATGGGCCACAGACTATCTGGCTCTTCTGGCAGCTTCAGGCGGCAACGGTGATTACGAGTGGGCTCTCACCAGCGGTAGCCTACCTAGAACGCTACATTTGACGGGCTCGAAGATACACGGGTATTGTGATGAGATTGGCGAATTCCCGTTACGGCTTCAGGTGCGAGATGCTACCGGCCAAGTGGCCTATCGCGATTTCGTTCTGGAGGTGTCAGGTCCACGTATTCTGATCACGACAGTCAACTTGCCGCAGGGAATCGTGGGCGAACCATATTCGGCCGGACTGGCCGCTAGGTTCTCGGGACCTTTGCGATGGAGCCTGTCGAGTGGTGATCTTCCTTCTGGGCTCTACCTGAGAGATGATCAAATCAGGGGAATTCCTAGCGAGGCAGGCGCGTTCAGCTTCTCTGTCCGAGCAACTGCCGTCACGGGTCTTGCCGCACAGAAGACTCTTCGGCTTACTGTGATTCGAAGACCTCCGCCTCCTCCACCCGACGTCCCGTCGCGCGACCCGGTTGGACCTACTCCGGCCAGTAATGGCACTGGACGACGGCTCCCGCCGCCACCACCGTGAGATCGGCTCAATATCATCAAGGAGGTAATGCGTGATGCGCACAGTCGCGATGGTCGCCGGCATGATCGTTGTCTCTCTTGCCTTCGTGCAAGACAGATCGCCTGCGGTTGCCAGTTCACTGGCGGACGGCATCGCCACGTATGACCGTGGCGAGTATCCCCGGGCTATTGCATTCCTGGAACGAGCAGTCTCCGAGAACCCGCGGAGCGCAGAAGCGCATTGCTGGCTGGGCATAGCCTATGGGCAACAAGCTACGGGATCCGAGGCGTCAGGCACCCTCAGAAGTAAGGCGATCACCGAGCTCGAAACGGCGATTCGGCTCGATCCGAGAGGAGCATACGGCAACACAGCCAAAGGCTGGTTAGCACGCCTGAGACAACGCGAGTGTACTATCGCTCTCGGCATCGTGGACAACCGCTCGCCGATGCCTTACGATTTGTCAGCCAACCTCAGGGCAAGTGTAGCCGGCGGTCTCCGTAGCTGCCCCAACCTGCGCCTTGTCTTCGGTTCGGAGCGAAACGACCGTCAGAGCCGCGAGGAAGCCAGGCGGCACGGGTCACGCTGGTACGCCTCGGCCACGGTGACGCGCTGGGAGATTGACCGGCCGACGCCGGAGCAGATCCGCGGAGCCCAAGATGCCCAAGGTCGAAAAGGTCTTAGTGCGCAGGACGTTCTTGCGACGCTTAGCTGTTCGGTGAGCAGCCACGCGGGGGCGAGGGTTAGGCTCGAGGACTTGGAGCGACCCGGAGAGGTAGACGAAACTCTGGTCGAAGCAACAGGAGTCAAGCTTGGCTACGGCTATGAGGCCGAGCAGGGGGCTTCCAGAGAAGCGGCCAAGCAGATCGCGGAGGCAATAGTCCATCGACTCGAACGCTTCCTGGAGTTGAGGAGCGGCGTCGGTGTTACCAGGAGCATCCCCTACGTTTCCGTTCCGCTTAAGCGTTGCTACGCGCTTGCCGGCGTCGTCTCTATCGCCGACGCAAAGCGCCTCCCAATCGTGGCAGTTGCACCCTTTGCATGGGGAGAGGCAGTGCCTGGGGGCAGCGAACTGGGCGAGTATGCTTCAGATATGGTGGCAAGAAGCATCCTTCTCACACGTAGATATGCTGTTATCACCCGACAGGACTTCGAGGCGGTCACACGCGTAGGTCCCGCTTCTTCTGCGCTTCCGGAGCAGGCGCGCGAGGCAGGGCGCAGCATCGGGGCGGACATCGTCATTGTCGGGGAAGTCAAGAGTGTGAAGAGCTGGATTCGTAGTCAGTTCCTCGGCGGCAAGAAGCTAGTCACCGCTGCTCAGGTCTCTGTCAGAGTTCTCGTGTGTTCCGATCGAGCCCTCGCTCGTGAGCAAGTCATCACCTGTCAAGGTGAGGCGGAAAGCAAGCTGCCCAGCGGCACGCAGGTCGAATACCCCGAGATGGCGCCTGATCTAGTTGAGGTTACTCGCTGGTCCGCGGTGGCAAAGGCCGCCGAAGACGTGCCGAAAGCACTTGATCAACGTCGCACTCCAAGACAGTAATGTCCATGTATGGTTGACAGGGCGGCGGCACCCGCTACCAATACGAAAGACATGCCGCCGATGACGGCATGTCTTCTTTGGACGTGGTAGCGGGGGCAGGATTCGTCTCTAAGGTGCGAATGATCGCAGTCGACGCCGAAATCAGGCAGTGGAGCCGGAGAAGGGCGGTGGAGTTCGCGCCGGTGAGTGAGGAATGGCTGACGACGACCGCGTGATGCTTGCGAGGCTTCTCTATCCGCACCGACGCCTCAGGTCTTCCAGTTTGCAGCGGACCCCACCCGGTCCATTGCTGCTATTATGTTCGGCGTCCAGTACGAACGAGAGTGACTCAGAGATGGCGGCCTCATCCGAGCCGTCCAGGGCGCGCCCAAGCGCTGTCACCCTTCGGCAGACCTCAGCCCACTTGGGCCCGCCGAACTTGTAGCGCCCGTCCAGACGGGCCCAGCACTCACTGCTGAAGAGTCGTTCAAGCCCGTCAAGGCCGACTGAGTACTCCTCGGCGAAGATACGCTCGACTTCCCTGGCACTCGTCACGCTGTATGCCTCCGCCCTTGCCTGCTTCATCTGACGCCAAGCAACGTACCGCGACGTTGAGACGAGGAAGAGCTGATCATAGCAGACGTTGGCCGGCAGCCGGTCGCGGTCTAGCAGCTGGGCGTTCCTCGCCTCATGGTAGACAAGGCACACGAGATCGACGAAGTCTTCGAGCACGCGTCTCTTTGGCGTCATAGTACGCTCCTGGGAGGTCTACTTATCAGCTAGGTTTCTCTATTCTGCTTAGCTTGTCGACGAGTCCCTGGATCGCCTGCATGACCTGCCTAGCACAATCTCGATAATCGTCGAGCGATCCGTCGATAGGGTCACCAACATTGCCCTGTTTGCCGGCGAACTCCAGCAGCGTGTGAACCTTGTCCCTTGCCTGGGGGAAGTCGGCGGCCACCGCCTCTTTCTGCCACCCCTCCATGGTCAGGAGCAAGTCCACTTCACCGACCAGCGCGTCATCCAGTTGCTGGGGAACATGGTGAGAGAGGTCAACGTCATGCTCAGCGGCTGCACTGATGGCCTTGTCATTGGCAGCAGTCTCAGAGACGTGCAGCCCGGCTGAGATCGCCTGCACCTGAAGAGCTTTGCTCTCTGCCAGATGGTTGAGGAGCCCTTCTGCCATCGGGCTGCGGCACGTCTTGCCAGTGCAGATGAACAGGATCTTCCTCATGGCTTCTCTCCCATAATGCTTAGCGCCAGCGATAGTGGGACGAATCGGCCTCTTCACGAAGCTGCACTCCGGACGTCTCTGACTCCCCTGTCACCACGATCGAGTGCCATCGGCTCGGAGTCCCGCTGTCGGAACCCGGCTTCTCAGGGGGGCCATTCTAGCCCAGACCCTGTGCTGCCTGCATGGAATAAGGGGCAGGCCTTTCACCCCCTGGCTTCGACGGTCGAGAACGGGGATGCACCGAGAGAGCAAAGGCACTGGCGCAGTCGCCGGAAGCAAGAAGAGCAGGGCGAAGCCTCGGAGGGCGGGAGCTCTACTGGTGACTCGGCTGACGATAATCGTTCTCGGCGAGTAGTGTGGGGCTTCAGCAGGAACGGACAAACGTAACGGTCTTACGTGTAAGGTCAGCAGTTTCGACTTTCCATCCAGCATCGAGCCAGACGCGGGCATGGACGTGCCCCGCGGGGTTGTTGGCCCAGAATTCCCTGTGCCGGCAAGCCGAGTCTGGCAATGCGTCAGCGATGATGCTCTCGAACTGGTCGAACGAGAGGTGGACTCGGCATCCGGTCTGATCCGCTAGGAACACCCCAAGAGGGTCGTACTTCCCCATCGGCTTCTCCTAGGTCCGGTGTGTGTGTCGGGCCTGATGGCACCGCGTCAACGCATGTTCCCGCAAGCGAGGATGCATGCCTTCACCGTGCGCTGGACCTTGCAGGCTATCTCGCCGAACTGCGGCAGCCGCTGTCCTGTGTCCTCATCCAGGTAGAGCGCGCGGTTGATCTCCACCATGATGGAGTGGACACGCGCATCCTTGTGGAGGAAGCTCCTAGGCACCATGGTTCCGTCATACGGCCGATTCCGCTCCACACGCCATCCCATCTCTCGGAACGCGCGCTCTGCAGCGTCCGCCAGCCACTCGGGGGTGTGGAAGGGGTCCGTGCCGAGGCAGATGTCCGGCCGGCCTTGGGTCTGGTCGGGATCGCAGGGCAGAGGCGAAGAAGGGAAGCTGTGACCATCGATTATCAGAGCGTGGCCGCTGGTCTCAAGTGCCTCCCGGACAAGCTGCTTAAGCTTCTTATGGTGGGGAACGTAGTAGGCGTCAAGGAGTCGCTGCCGCTCCTCAGAGTGCAGGCATGGTCTCAACGGCCGGCCGTCCGAGGTCTTCGTATAGACGGCGCCCATTTCTCTGGCTGCCATCGGCTCGTCAGCGTCATCTCGGAACCGCTCCGGGTCACAAACCAGGCGGCTGACGGGGAAGACAACGAGGGTCGCCGTCTCACCGAGGCCGAACAGCTCATAGGTGTACCAGTCGGTCATCCTCAGCAGCTCATGCTTGAGGTCATCGTCAGAGATAGCCAGCCGTGCGCGCTCCGGCTCGGGGATGACGGCAGAGCTGTGGGGTATGTGCAGGATTACCTCTGTCATGGGCATATGCGCGCGTGCTGAATCGGATGGTGTTTGACAAGTTGCGCTGCGAACTGGACTCGCAGGCGTCGGAGTGCGCCGAGAGCAGCCTCGGGTCCGTCGCTCGTGTCAACGCCTGCGCGCTTGAGGATGCACATCACATGCCGCCAGAACTTCCTTGCGTTGGAAGATCGGTCTGCACAGAGCGGATAAGAGCCTTCAGAGGCGTGCCGCCAATGTCGAGTGGGCCGTCAGCCCACACTCTCTCTGGCACTACCCCCGCGCTGTGAGCTCGTACGGCTTCCTCCCAATCATCGGCAGTGTGGAACGGTCTGCTGCGACCGCCCATATCGTCGGCATTGAGAAAGCCCAGGTAGACCAGGATGACTGGCACACCCAGCGAGGCGAGCTTCCATGCCCACGCAAACCGGTTGCTGAGCTGGTAGTGCGAGTCACGCGACAGCCCCCATCCAGTGACGATTCCGTTCAGAGCCGCGTTGGCTTCCTGGATTGCCGCACCAATTCTCTCGTGGTTCTCGCGTCCATTCGGGGTCTTGGGCTTCGGTTTACCTAGGCAAGATAGCTCCTTCCAGTGAGCCTTGGCCTCGACCAGCACCAGGCCGTCTCTCCCCTGGATTTTGCAGGTGCTGGCAATGTCCCAATTGGGGGTGTTCGCTCCCCGAGGAACCTTCAGCCACCAGCACTTGACCTGTTTCCGATGCGCTGCCGACAGGAATCCCGGCGTCTCAGCCAGCTTCGCCTCCCCCAGGCATTCAAAGCCCCGCGGCCGCCAGACGCGATCTGGCATCACCTCACCCCACGGCGCGATGATCCCGGTCAGCCGTGCTGCCACCTCAGAGTCGGCACCGTGTGTGAGTAGATGGCAACGGGGTTTGCTCCCACGGCGTTCACGGCAACGAAGCCTGCACAGAAGCTCACTCATCTGCACCCGCCTCCTCCTGCGGGTCAGCCAGTCGCGTCCCCTGACCTGTTGGTACTGCTATTGCCCGAGCGTCCGCAACTCCTCAACGAGGTCCCGCATTGCTTGGCGTGCGACATCGGAGTTGCAGGGCGTACCCGGCATGGGGAAGACGAACACCTTGCATCCCAGGCTCGTCTCCCACTTCCGGTTGAACCCATACTCGGACTTCACCTGCCATCCGGCTTCGAGCGAGAGCCATCTGTCCAGCGGCTTCTTGTAGACGAAGAGCGCGACGCGAGGCGCCAGGCGCAGCAGCAGCCTCTTGACTCTCGCGATTCCGTCCCGATATTCATGTCCTGACGGCTCCACGCCGAACGGGTAGGGTCGCTTCACGATGTCCGTGATGCCGTACCCGTGGTCGAGCAACACCTCGTCCTCGTACTTGCCTGGTGGAACCCTGAGCAGTCCGTAGTCCTGCAGCCTGTTCCAGAACATCCGGCCCTGTCTTCCCTGGAGGTAGTGCCCCGCCTTCACGCTGACCGGGGCCGGCGTCTTCCCGATGATCATCATCCTCATTGGGCCGCTCTCGGGCAGGATGTCCTGCAGTGTGGCGAAGGTCCGTCCCGCCACCACAATGTCGGTCCGATAGCTCATCGGGGCGTACTCGCTTCCGTGCTGAGCCGCACCACCAGGCAGGGCTGCGACAGCAGTTCGGTTGCATCACTGAGGCCCGACCTGATAGCGGCAGCACCCACGAGTGAAAGAACATCGCCATCTCCACCGATATCGGTCTGGGGAGTGTCTGCCTGAAGCCGGCAAAGGCAGAGCCTTGCAGCCGATTCGGCGTCGCCTACGTGGCTGCGTGTCTTGCTCTTGCCGGAGACGAAGGCCTCCCAAAGCAGCAGATTCGCCTCCCCAGCCGTGAACTGCGAGGGAGCGAGGGTCGGTGTGACACTGAGGCCCGCCTCCTCAGCCGACTCGCGCACCCTACGCAGGACATAGACACTCTGAGCTAAGCCAGTGGCCATCCTCGCCGCCCCCGCTCCAGCGGACCATGGTCGATTCCATTCACCGAGGCGCCGGGCCGCGAACTCCGTCGGGTCGCTGCGCACGGGGATGAAGAGCGGACACTCGAACCCGAGGGCAACAGAGTGGCCGGCGCCGAGGTCCTCGACCACTTCGGCCACGAGCCTGTCGATATCAGTGTCGGTGCTGACGTCGACGTGACCGGATACGCACTCCGCTCGGGCCCAGGCGAAGTTACCGCCCTTCTTCTTGATGCTGCCGACATCGACCGCGTAGACCACAAGCAGGAGGGACATGCGATGGCCTCAGTCCGCGTCCCTTGTTGGCGCTGCCCCTGCCAGCTTGCTCAGGCGCCGCGCTATCGTCTGTGCTCTGGCCGCCAAGAATCGGCCGTAGTGATCGCGTTCCATCAGTCGGACGGCTCGGGCCGAGGCCAACTGCGAGCGCAACGCTCTGTCCGGGTTGTCTCCATGTTGCGCCCTGAGCTTCGGCAGATACACGGATGGCGGCTTTCCCCCGATCCTGACATTCGACTCGAAGCGGCAGAACAGCATGTTCGCGGCATAGTTCTGCCTGTGGTTCGCCCGTAGCCAGACACTTGGGAAGGCATGATGGTAGTTGCGGCTGTTGGCTTGAGCGATGTGGGAATTTGCGATAGCCACCGGGTCGGCCGTCTCCAGATCCAGCGGGGTCCCTGCGGCGACGGCGGCGAGAATCGTGCGGCAGAACGTGTTGCTCATCCGGAAGTCCTGTTGTGCGACATCCTGCCGGGTCACCTCCGGACATGCCTCAAGACCGTGCGGCTCGCCCTGGAGGATGGCATCCATCAGTCCCAGGTCCTCGAGGAGCATCGAGTCAAGAGCGTAGGAGTAGCGGCGCGTCACCCCGATGCGCCAGAAGTAGTGCCGCAGCCGCTCCTTCTGCTGCTTGTTCGGGTTGCGCCGACCATTTCGGTCGTAGAAGTACGTAAGGGGCGCGAGCACTGCCGGATAGGGAAGCAGGCGGGCCGCCGGGACCCGAAGAGACAGACGCACGAAGTCAGCGGCAAGCTCAATGCACTTCGTGCACCTATCCCACTGTGCTGCCATCTCCTCGCGACCGATCGACAGGATGGCATCCCTCTTCGTGTTACGCCGCAGGATGGCGGCAACTGCCTGCAACCCGACGATGCCGCGGACAATGGTGCGCCGACTGCTCCCCTTGGCTGGAATCGGATCGTCGAACTTCTGATCAACCAGCTTGCTGTGGAACTCGCGCCACCGCTTCCGGAGATCGAACTCATCGCTCCATGTGTTGGCCACGGCCAGATCGAACACGTCCAGACGCTGGCCCAGGTTGTTCACCCGCTCGAAGATCTCGCAGACCGTGTTGAGATCGGCATTCTTCACCGTGACTAGGGAGAACGGATACTGATTGAACGAGTCTCGGAGTTCCCCGAATCGTCGTGCCCGAGGGTCGGTTAGGCGTCTAGTCAGCGGCACGGGGTTCTCCGAGAGCAAGTCTGCCACCGTCACGAAGCGATGCTCGTCCCTGCCCGGCACGGGGGCCTCGCCCCCTCCGTTGAGTTCGGCAAGCTCCGCGGCCTCGTCATTCCCGTCGTCTTCCTCCTCGTCCGGTCCGCTCTCGGCCGGGGCGCTTGCCGGTAAGAATATGTCATCGCTCTCCTCAGTAGCGTCCAGATCGGCCAGTATCTCATAGCTCCGGCTCCCGACGGTGACGGCATTCACCGCGGCGAAGAGGGAGGTGAGTCGCTGTTGGCCGTCCAACACGTACCGGACCAGACGGCCGTCAGGAACGTCCTGGAGCGTGGCACCCCCGATGTTCCGCATACTTCCAAGGCGCTGGTCTGTCTCCCAGAAGAGCAGCGTCCCGATCGGATAGCCACGGGCGATGGAGTCCAGCAGCTTCAGGGTGAGGCCCATCGGCCAGACAAACTCGCGCTGGAACGCGGGAATCTTCATCACGCCGCTCTCGATCTCTCCCATGAGAGTGCTCAGCTTACCTGAGTCGGGTTTGATCTCTGCCATGCTGTCTCCTCGCCGGCCGAGTCGCGGGCACTATGGTCTACCAGGACACTGAGGCCTAGTCGCTGTAGCGAATCCACGATGCCTCTTCTTGGCGCCAGCAGCTCGTTGTCGTTCAACTCAACGCTTTATTGTGGGCGCTCTACTCCTCGCCTCTCACACCGCGCGGCACGTGCCGTGCCCTTGTTTCAGCGACCGTAGAAGGCCCACCACAAGCCGTAGCCCCACAGAAGTACGTAACCCGCGGGAAGGGCGTGTGACCAGACGCGGATGCTGAAGACGTACCTCAGTACCAAGCGCAGCCTATGACCCGGAACGATCGTGTGCATGATCTGGACTGGCATACGTAGCTCAGACTCAACGCGGCGGACTAGGTTCGCGTACATGAGAGCAGTCCATCCCCCGACTGCCGTAGTCACTATCCACGCGAATGACGCGACCAGGCCGATGGCGCATACTCCCTTGACGAACAGCAGAGGAGGAACTAGTCCGACGACCAGACTGCCCGCCTCAATACCCTCGACCTTCGCGAGAGCTAGAGCCGCCAGCAGACCAGTGTTGACGGCGAGGTACTGACCGTGCCGCTGCCAGAAGACCGTACCTTCGGCTCGATGATACTCACCGATCATCCGGTACTCCTCAAGGAGCAGCTTCCGCCTATCGCCGGCGTCTTCTGCCGGATCTGGGGTGCCGGAATGATGTTTCTGCTTGTCCCTCGTCACGGCAAACCTCCTCTCCGACCTCGGTGACCGCCGTGGCCGACAGCTTAGGATGCTCGCGTTTGCGGCTCAGAACTCATCAAACGGCCCCAGTCCCTCGACTCCATAGAGGTTCTCGGCTTCCCAGTTGACGGTCAGTTCGATGACTCTGAGGCAGGCCTCGGCCGTGTCCAGCAGACGCAGTTGCGCATCCGGTCTCAGGTGGGCGGGCGCATGGGCTGTCAGCCCTGCCGCCAGCACGCGGTCCCCCTCGCGACATGGCCAGCGCACGGTGGTGTCAGCGTCTAACGACCTCATGTGAACTCCGTCCATACCGTGCGTCACGCGTCAGGCCTGGGGCAGAGCGCCTTTGGGGTCCGGAGGCTGTGTCGCCATCGGTTCGACAGACCTTGATGTCGCGCACACGTCCCTCCTGGTGGCGGGCCGCCGCCATCATGTCGCCCGTAGCATGACGCACGACTCGCGGGCTCCCTCGCGGCCATACTCCCCCATCTGCTGGGCGCTGTTGCCGCGATAGCGGACGGCGCGGATCTCGACGGGCTGGTAGCCGAGGCCGGCGGCGATATCGGTGAGCAGTTCGTCCACCGGGAAGCCGACACCCAAGTAGCGGACGTTACCGACGACCAGGGCAAGGCGAGCGCCCGGGCAGAGAGCTCCTGAGAGTCGCCACAGGACGGCGTGCATGTCCTCGAAGTAGCCGGCCAGCATTGCTGGGATGCGCGCGTCTGGCTTCTTCTCACGCAGCTCGTCCAGGAGCGCCTGCAGCCGCGCTGGCGGAGTGTAACCGCTGGGTTCCACCGACGGTGGTCGGGCCTCGGGATGTGAGCGCATACTGCGATGACGGAGGTCGTAGGTCTGCGGGCCCCTATAGAAGCCGAACTCCAGCTCCACCTGGAAGATGCGGGAGTAGTCGTGTCGGTTAGGGTAAGGCGGGGAGGTGATGACGGCACTGTACTTCGTGTCGCCTGGCAGTGCCCGCGCGTCGCCGACCTCCGCGCTCCAGGAGCCTGTGGCACCGGCCGCCTGTTCGGGCAGGTCGGAGAGCATCATCTCCATCTGGCGCCGGAAGCGCGGCATGACTTGGTCACCCGAAAGGCGGGGCCGGCCGGCCCGAAGCCACCCGCCGTCTGCCTTCAGACTGCTGAAGTCCCGCAGGATCGCCAGCAGCCCGAGGAGCAGGAAGCCGCGCACTTGTGGATCGGTGACTTGCCGGGTGCGCTGTCGCAGGCCGCACAGTCGCTGCAGCGCGAGCGGCGTGAACGCGCGGTGGAGCAGTTCCGTCTCGCCGCCCGAGTCCACCTCACCCGCGTCTTTCAGCACCCCCGCGAGGCCCTGCCGGACGGCATCCGGGTCGTGGTCGGCCACCTTCGCGTTGGTCACGAAAACGGCGAGAGGCGAGAGATCAACGCCGTGGGCAGGGATACCCATCTGTTTCGCAGTCAGCACGGTCGTGCCCGCGCCGACGAAGGGATCGAGGATGCGGTCGCCCGGGCCAAGCTCCCACTCCTCGATCAGGTTGCGCACCAGGCTATCGGTGTAACTGTGAGGGAAGACGAACCAGCGGTGAATGGGCGCCTTCCGCAAGGCAGTCGGCACCACCAGCTTTCGCCACTCCAGCCTTTCTGTGTGCTTAACCGCAGTCTCCACAGGCTCTACCTGCTCTGCAGGAATGCCGGCCTCGGGAACTTGATCTTCACTGGCTGCCGGTAGATCGGATGCGTCAGCAGTAACTCGCCCTTCTCTAGCCGTGTCAGGTGTCCCTTTACGTCCTGATTCAGGAACCTATACGCTGCTTCGTTCAGTTCGGAGGAGTCCGTGCGGCCCAGCACCTTCGTAGCGCAGTTGCCGGTGACGCGCGGGTGCACTGCACTCATGAACTGCTCGGCCGCGATGAGGATGACCCCCAGGGAACGGCCGCGTTCGCTGATCTCCAATATGTCGTCTAGAATGGGCGACTTCTCGCCTCGCGCGGCGGGCGCGTACTTGTTAAGCTCATCCACGAATATTATCAGTTTGCGAGGCAATTCAGTGACGTCCGATTCCGCATAAAGCTCATAGATGGTGCGAACGATATCCCCGAACACGAGCGTCTTCTCGTTGTCATTGAGCCTGGCAATGTCGACGACGTAAGTCTTGCCGCCCTTAATATCCGCGACAGCTTTGCGGATGGTAGTCCATCCCTTGGGGAGCTGCGACACGAAGATGCCCGTCTGCCGATTGCGCACCATCCGGCGGAGGATGCGGAAGAAACGGCCGATGGATGAGGGCGCGATCTCGCCGCGCAACTTCTTGCCGCTAGTCAGATGCTCGGCCAGAGGAGACTTCTCCATGAGGTCGTGCCAGGTTTGGACGGCCTGCCAGTCCTGGGCTTTGTTTTCGATGGCCTGTCGGATCTCGCCGAGGATCGAATCCAGCGTACCCCACTGGTCGGGGATATCGGTGAACAACACGTCTAGCCGGTCAAAGGTGTCGCGGAAGGAATAGGCGTAGATGCTCGACCTGATTAGTTCAGGCGGCTCCCCGAAACAGTTAGGTTGCCCGGTGCGTTCCGTGTCCTTCCCGGCCGGCAAGATGTACTGCACGTCGCCGAACGCCTGGGCGGTCAAGCCGAGACGGTCCCACATATCGAGGTCCGCCGGTGGTAGTCCTCCACGGCGTTCTTGGTCGATCATGAGAAGGTCATTGTGCTTGACGTTGATGATAATGGTCGCCACGTCGGCTGACGTGACCTCGCTGGAGCGACCATCGACCTTCCTATCCATGGTCTGCAAGATCGACTGGATGAGGAAGGCAGCATAGGACGTCTTAGTCGCCAGCCCGGAGATTCCCGAAATGTTGATGTGCGCTGACTCAGGCCCAAGCACGTAATCGGCATCGAGATACGCTGCGGCCGTCTCTCCATTGCCCAGATCAATAAGCCCCGCTGGGATGCACACCGGCCGTCGCTCCTCCTGCTCCTTCCGCTTCATCGAGTGAATCCCGAGACCCAGGTGCACGCCCTCCTCGCCCGCGAACCGCACCAGCGATTCGGTCTGCACCGGCATGTAGGTGTCCTGGGTGTTTGAGAGAACGGCGACATCGGCCACGTTCGTGCCTTGGCGCGGGGTCTGTGGCTCGTCCGTCAGGGTGCCGAAGTCGTTAGCGATAAAGTTCGAGAGATGCGCGGGGGAGTCGGTGGAGTGCTTGATGTTGGTGACCAGCCCGAAGGTCACGCTGCCATCGTAGTGTTCCGCAGACACTATGTTGAACGGGTTGACCTTCTGGTCGGGACGAAGCCAGAAGGCGAACTGCTCCGAGGAGTTCGGGATGCGCTCGGTCGCGGACGCGCGCCCAATGACGCCCCCTTCTCGCTCGGCGCCCTCAATTCTCCTTACCTCTGCGGCCCAGGCGTCTTCATCCGCCGCTGCGGTCACGACCGGTTCGGCCTCGGTCCCAACATCGGGGTTGCGCTTCTTCTGTGCCACCATGGCCTCCTATTGCGCCGCGATCTCCTGCAACCGCGGCCACTTGATGCCCGCCCTCAAGACCTCTTCCGAGAAGAAGCCTTCACGGATCACCCGCTCGGCTACCGAGATCGGGTAGAGGTGCGCGTGCCATCGTGGGTCTCGCCCGTGCGGCGTGACCGTCCGCTCGGCCACCAGCGCCGCCGACAGGCGGTCGATCAGCGCCGACTCCTGGACTTCCTCGTGCGGGTTGGGCAACTCCACCTTCACGACGCCCATGAGCGGGTAATCGAGCAGCCCCTGCTCGCGGATGCGGACGTACCAGAAGACGGCTCGGCCGCCGTCCGCCGCAAACGCCAACGTCCGGTGGTTGACGGGAAGCTGGGCGATTAGTTGGAAGATGTTTAGGACCGCCTTGCGCGGCCCGCGCCCGATCTCGAACACCGGGTCTTTGCTGAAGTTCTTGACCACGCCTATGAAGCCCGTGCGCCCAGTCCACGCGCGGAACTCTTTGCCCAGTCCGCCGTCAATCACGACGTAGCCCGCATCCTCCGGTGTCGTGGTCAGCAACTCGCGCAGAAGCTCGATCTCCAGCAGGCGCATCTCCCAGTTGGCGCGATGGCGCGTCTTGCTTCGGGGTTCGCGTGTCGAGAGCTGGGGCGAATTATTGTAGTCGTCGGCTTTCGATGTGTCGACGGCTCGCAGATGCAATGGCCCGGGCGCGTCGTTGAGTGCAGAGCAGAGGTTGTCCCACACGCCTTGCGGCAGCACGCTGCCGTCGAGAAGGAAGAGCATTTGCGTTTGCCCCGCGTGCTTGGCGATGCAGCCATCATCTTCTCGGCGCACCACGGCTGCCCCGACCTGGGCAAGGACCAAAGGCGTGCTGTTGTCACGGAGTACGAGAGTACCAAGGAAGAACGTCCGCGCGGCGCCGTCGAGGAAGAAGCGGAAGACATGATCTTCGGCGCGAGGAAGCGGCGCGAGCGGGACATACAGCTCACTGCTTGGCCGCTCCATGATTCGCGTCACAAGCCGATCCTCGGCCATGCGGATGCGGTCGTATACCTCGTCGGTGTCGAACTGCTGGAGGTACTCCTGCGCCTGGCCGGTGGCCGGCAGCACGTCCATGGACTCCGCCAAGGCGCGGAGAGCAGGCTCGAGGGATGCGAAGGGATTGGATGGCGCCCTCATTCGTCTCCCTCGCTTTCCCCGGAAGGAAGAGGCGAGTCACCGCCTTGCACATCGGCGAGCGACTGCTGAAGACTCGCGAGTTCGGCGGCAGATAAGTCCCACAACTTCGCTGCGTACGTGTCGATGCCCCTCTCAATCTCGGCCAACTTGGTTTCCAGGCCCTGTCCGGCCGCTGCATGGGCCGCCATCGATAGTTCAGACAGCTTGCGGTGAACTGGGTCCCTCGGGCGGAAGGGCGGAATGTGCACATAGTTCAGCACGTGGGTCCCAACCTGGGTGGTGACAGCATAGCTCCAGACAAGGAACTGAGCCGGGGAGCTGTTGAGTGCTGCGCAAAGATAGTGTGCCTCTTGCTTCGTATCAGCGGCCACCAGTATGAGCTTGTGGTCTGGGACAACCGTCTTCTCGCCGAGCCACTCATCCTCGACAGGACCCGACACGGCACATATCAGCCCGCCTGCGATCTCCTTCCACACCAGTTTGAACGGCGAGAGGGTATACGGGCCTACACCGTATGCCGCGTAGAAAGCCTGACTCGCCATTAGCTCTCTGTCGATACTGCTCTGCCGTCCACGCAGGGCCGATTCGAACCTCTTCAGGTAGCCATAGGTTTTCGGGTGGGTCTCCGAGAGTCGCTTCTCGCTGATGGCCACAGATGGGTTCCCCGGGTCTTGGGCGAGGACGATGTATGCACTTGGGGTGGCAGACCATCGCCTCACGTCGCGCCCGCGCAGCAGGGGGAAGACGAAGTCAGCCTCCATCTCACTCTGGACTGACTCAACCTTACGCTTGGCCCCATCCGTTATATTCGATACGATCAGCAGTCCGTCCGGCCGTCTGGTACGCACGTCTAGCCAGTAGACCGCGTTGGCATTGGGGGTCGCGCCCTTGCGACCTCGATAGTCGGATTCGCCCATGCACTTCCCGAGATTGCGTATGGCCTGGCGACGCCCTGTCAGCCACGGAGAGGTGGGGTCACTCGCTCTGACCGGCATTGCGACCCAATTGGCTCGCCGCGTCCTGGCCAGCGCGTCATCGAGCGCGATGTCCGACGGTAGTGAAGTCCCTCGCGCGCCCTTCCTCCAGAAGGTCCAGGGCACGGGGAACGTGGTCGGCCTGCCCTTGCGCATGATCACAACGCTCGTGCGGTTCTGAACTCCCTCGAATGGCCTGAGTTCCAGCATGTCGTCGACACAGATAACCTTTAGGCGCGCACCCTTGCCGATCTGTAGCCGGCGGAATCCCCTGCCGCCACCCTCACTCTTGAACACGCTCTGCGTAATCACGAAGCCTAGCGCGCCGTTGCGTTTCAGGTAATGGTCCATAGACACGTAGAGCATCAGAATCGAGATATCGTCCATCGCGCTTCCCAGGCGGGCTCTGAGTCCCGTATGAGGAAAGAGGCCATACTCGCCCCACAGCGGAGCTATCTCTTCTCGATATTCGTCAGGCAGGTTACGCCAGTTCACCCACGGTGGATTGCCGGCGACGTAGTCGAACTCGCCAAGATAGAGGGGCATGAAGGCGTTCTTGACGATCCGCGCCCAGATGCCATTCAGCCCCTCGTTGTGAAGGTCGAGGAGGCGCTGGTACAGCGCGCGGAAGATGTCCTCCTGCTGCCGCCACTCGCCGTCAGAGACCGTCGTGGCCAGCGCCGTCCGGGCACGCTTCAGGAACGCCCCGGCCGAAGTCTCCGACTCCACACACTCGTCCAGCAGGTTGGCCAGCGTCTCGATCTCGCCCTGGGTATCAATGCATCCCGGCACGTCGAACGGACCCACAGCCGTGCGGATGGAGTACCTGTCCGAGCCGAACAGGTCCCGACCCCGGGCCGGCATGAGGATGGAGTCGGCCAGGTAAACGGGAATGTCCACCTCATCCGTGCGGCTCTCAAGGAGGTCGCCGAGGGCCAGCAGGTAGTTGGTCCTGGCGGCGACGACCGCCAGCGGGTTGAGGTCTATGCCGACGATGTTCTTCAAGATGAGCTCGAGCGCGGCCTGGTCACTGTAACCCAACTCCTGGCAGCGCCGCTTCATGGCCCCTATCGCCAGCACGAGGAAAGTGCCCGATCCACAGGCGGGGTCGATGAGCCGCTTCCTCGGGTCGCCCCGGAACCGCCCACCGCCGAGCTGGTTCAGGAGCCGCTGGGCGAGCCAGTCGGGCGTGTAGTACTCGCCCAGGTCGTGCCGTAATTCCCGCGGCATGAGCCCGTGGTACAACTTCTTCAGCAGGTCCCGCGCCTGTTCCGGCGAGACCTCTAGCGTGGCCGGGTCGTAGTCGGCGAGGCGCTGGAGGACGACTCTGACGGAGTCCTCGACCTGCTGGTTCCACGTGGTGAGGTACCAGCCGAAGAAGTCACCCTCGAGGAAGTTGCGGATACCCAGGCGCCGGAAGATGCCGCCCCGCTCCATCTCCTTGAGTTGGCGCTGCAGTTCCTCCCCGGGCAGGTTCTGCAGACTCGCGAAGTTCGTGCCGAACGCGGAGACGAACCGTGACAGGGCGAGCCAAGCGATGAACTTGATGAGAATGGCGAAGTAGGTGTGGATGGCGAAGAAGAGCTTCGGCGGGTCGGTCTTCTTCGGGTCGAGGCCCATGCCCTTGGCGAAGGCCTGCAGCTCCTTCTTGTCGCGGAGCCGCGCCGAGCCCTCCTCGTAGCCGGTGACCTCGCCGAAGAAGGTCTGCCACTGCTCGAAGATCTTGCCGACGAGCTGCGGCGGGTTGCCTTCTAGCGAGTGATACAGCGCCCGGGCGCACTGCTGCGCGACCAGATTCCCCGAGCCGAAGTCGTCAATCAGGTTCTTCGGGATAAGCGCCCGGCCGGAGGTCAGGGAGAAGAGCAGCCGCAGGAGGTAAGCCGTGGAGTGCTCATTGACCTCGACCGGGTCCTCGACCACCTCTTGCTGGTCAACGTGGCGCACGAAGATGTAGTAGCAGCCGTCAGTGGCGACGCCGGCGAGCCGGTGTGCGAGCTGGCGCTCCTCCTGGGACACACCCTCGATGTAATCATGGACCTGCTTGATGGCGTGCTTGGTGTGCCCGTGGGTCTTGCTTGGGCGGAGAGAGCCCGGCGGCTCGTACTCGATCACGAAGCGGTTGTACACCGCGTCAGCGCGGCCGGTCGCGACGGTGTACTCCTCGCGCAGGGCAAGCGTGATGCCGTGGTGCTCGGCGATATCGTCAATGAGGTTGGCGAACTGGCGCCGGAACCCGGCCTCGTTCCCCTGGTGCTGGGCCGCGGCCTTGGCGATGGCCTTTGCCAGAGGCTTTGCCGACTTCTCGATCTGCTTGAGTTCCTCGTAGGTCAGTGGCATGGGTTTCGGACTGCCGCGGCCACTGTGCTCTGACGCTCACAGCAACGGGAAACAGGGTCGGCATCGCCGCAGGGCGTCAGGGCAGGCCACGGAACGGGGTTCCATGACGTTCGCAGTCTCGTACCTCCCTCTCGACCGGTCCGACGGCGAACCCACAGGAGGAGGCAGAAACTCGACAGAGAACGGCTCGCCGGATCGCCGGGCCGGGGTCCCTCGACCTCTCATTCTGCAAACCTTTGCGCCGCCCTTCTCGCGCAACCCTTGTTACGTAACCTCCAAGAGTGAACACATCTGTAACTCCAAACCTGAACACCTCATCTCGAGTAGGTAGCGACGGTGCGGCCGGCGTGTTCGATGACGATATCGTCTCCCAGCAGGCCCACCCAGACGTGTTTGCCCATGAACTCCGGGGGCACGGCATAGTGCTGTCCCCGCAGGGAGATGGTGGCGTCTCGGCGGACCAGGCGGCTGATCTCCACCTGCAGAAGCTTGCGCAAGTGGGGCGGGGCGGCTCTGCGGGAGTCCCGGTAGCGATAAGCCGGGGGCAGGTCGCCCAGGCTGGCGTGGGGCCGGCGCTGGTTATACCACTGGCGCCACTGCTCCCAGCGCGCCTGGAGGTCGGGGAGGCTCTTGACTTGGTCCCTGACCTCCCAGATGAAGTCCCGCTGCAGAAAGCCGATGAACTTCTCCACCTTGCCCTTGGTGCGGGGCTTGTAGGCTTTGGCGAAGCTGGTCTTCACCCCCAAGGCCTCCATCCCGAGTTGGTAGGTGGTGAGCCCCGTCCGGCGGGTGGCCGGCCCATAGAAGACAGTGTCTCGGTCCGTGAGAATCGCCTCCGGCAGCCCCGCCTGCTCCAGGATCGCCGCCAGCGCCCCCAGCACGGTCGGCTCCTTCTTGTCCCGGATCCAACGTCCGCCCACGCAGTAGCGACTGGCATCGTCTATGACACACAGCAGATGCGCTTTGCCGAAGGGAAAACGCACCCCTTCTTTGAAGTCCATCTGCCACAGCGCATTGGGCTGAGGCCGCTCGAAGCGCACCAAGGGCTCCGGATCCATGATCCGTGCCAGGCCTCTGGCGGAAAGGATGCGCCAGATGGTCTGGCGAGACAGCTGGATGTCATAGCGCTCAGAAAGCAACTGCTGCACCTTGGAGGTAGCGCGGTGGGGGGCAGAAGCCTTCAGCTCCACCACCATCTCCACCACCTCCTCCGGGATCGGCTCCCGGGGACCACGGGGCCGGTTCATCAGCGCCCTCAGCCCGCCCTCCCGGTAGCGGGAAAGCAGCTTGTACACCGTCGTCCTGGAACACCCATACCGCCTCGCCGCCGCCGTCACCGACTCAACCTCGGCCACCTCGATGATCCGAAACCGCTCTACAACCCTCGCCTCTTGTCTCAGAAACGCCATTCCTCTTTCTCCTCCAGTGAACTCTTCTATGCGCCTGAGGCGCACAAGTACTGTTCACCTTTGGAGTTACAATTTCGTCCAGTCTTGAGAGTTACGCCACAGGCCTAGGGCAGCAGGGCGAAGGCGCGGGCGACGTAGATCGCCATCAGGCCGCGGGAAACGACACGCTCGGGATGGTAGAGCCCATCCGGGTAGCCCTGCGTCACCCCTTTGTCGGCAATGTATTCG
>Ga0307379_10001858_pt1 | contig 32180 bp, 27 predicted proteins | sample UN2MG_FD_202237 | JGI IMG/M metagenome (GOLD analysis project Ga0307379, IMG submission 202237) | Soil microbial communities from Risofladan, Vaasa, Finland - UN-2 | ecosystem: Environmental > Terrestrial > Soil > Coastal area > Acid sulfate soil | place: Finland: Risofladan, Vaasa | collected...
CAACACGCGAGATCAAAACCCTCCGAAGCCGAAGCCGCTATTCAAGCTCGAGGACGAGAAGCTGGTGCTTACGAACTCGCCTGTTCCACGGGCGGACGTGTTTCCAGAAGAGACTGGCCCGCAAATGCCTCGCCAGCAGCTTTCGGTCGCGTCGGTCAAGGAATGGCTCAATGAGCACTCTCGTATCTATTCCTTCGTGAGGTCGCGGATCAAAGGCAGTTCGTGGCTCAACAGGGCCGCGGTCTGGCTCGGGCTCTCCCACGGCTTGGGAAAGTCCAGCGGGCCGGCGGCGAGCGGCCTGCTCGTCCTGGACGAGAGCGCCCCGGCCGCGCCTCTGCCAGACGTTTACAAGGTGTGGTATAAGAGCCCACCGTCAGAGATTCAATACGCCTGGCAAGTAACCGAACTTATCCTGGCGAGGCTCAGAAGATCGGTCGAGGCGAACGGGGGCCGACTGCTGGTTTTCTATATCCCTGACAAGGGGAGCGTGGAAGAAGACGGGATTGAGGGGACCAAGCGCAATTATGGTCTTACGGATGAGCTCTTTGACCTCGACGAGCCAGGCAAGAGGGTGAAATCCATCTGTGAGAAACTCTCTATCCCCTGCATGAAGCCGACTGACGTGTTTCGGAGCGAGGCACGGCGCCTCGCCGCGAAGGGCCAGTGCTTGCACTTCAGGTTCGATATGCACTGGAACGCGAATGGGAACGCCCTTGCAGCTAAGCTGCTTCTTCAGCGCATTGAGGCGGAGTTTCTGCCTCAGGGCAAGAATGCGCTTTGAAGTAGTTCTGGCTTTTGCTCCGTATTCATCTCTTGGCGGGAGCCGAGCTTGACAAATGTGCGGGGCTGATTAAAACTCTATGGATGATGAACCATAGATGATCGTCATGTTTGAGCATTGATCGTTTTCTTTGGAGGGTGAGGCAATGAGTAGGCTTAGGTTATTGGCAGTTCTCTTCGCGATTGTCCTGCTGTCGTCGGCGCAGGCTCTGTTTGCAGAACACGTTGACCTCGCGATAGACACGAATCAGGAGGTCTATCACGCTGGGGATACTTTTGAAGTCTATGTGTCGCTGGAGAATTTGGGCGATGGCTTCAATGCGCAGCTTTATGTGGCCATCGACTACGGTGGTGTTCTATTGTTTTTGCCTGGTCTGAGCACGGATGCGGCGCCTCTTATATCAGCTTACTGCCCTGCGGGAGCCAGCTTGTCCGATGTGATGGTGTTCTCGGTCTCGCTTTCGGAGGGCGTCCCGGAGGCAGACTACATTCTGAAGGCGGCCGTGCTCTCGGGGGATACCTATACTGTTGAGAGCCAGATCGCCCAGTGCAGCTTCTCGTTTGAGTCGGGAGGCGTGGAGATAGTAAGCCGAAACGACTATCTTCCTTTGGCGGAAGGTTACAGTTGGACCTATTTCGCCGAGGGCAGTGGAGAGAGTGGCCAGGGCACCGCTGTCGTTGAGGATGCGCAGGCGGATGGGGACATCTATGAGTTCCACGTTTTTCAGGAGGGCGACACTGACGTCGAGCTGATTTTCTTGGACGACGGTGGCGACATCTACGTCCGCGACGTGATTATCGATGGCGATTCGAGCTGCTCAGATGACCAGCTGATTCTACCTGCTGACCTTGACGAGGGCGACCATTGGACAGTTCAGTTTACTGCCGAAGGCTTGCCGATCACGGCGACGGTTACCGTGGAGGGTCAGGAGGACGTAAGCGTTCTGGCAGGTGATTTTGAGGATTGTTGGCGCCTTCAAGTTGGGACGTTGTTTGATATTGTCACGGGAGACCTTTGGTTTGCCAAGGACGTTGGGCTTGTCAAGGGGAGTTTTTCTGCATCCTTTTATGGCCTCGGGACTTTGGAGCTACTGGACTACGAGCTCGATTAGGACTGACGTCCGCCTCATGCATCGAGCGGACGGCCTCCCGCGTTTGGTCAAGATTTCGCCTATTCTTGTGCAAAAGAGTAAACGATAGCTAGAAATGGCACGAGGCCTTGACTTAAGTTGGCCGATTCGCCATATTCAACAACTTGAGTTCTGCTGGCTTTGCTCTGTGTAGGCTGTTTATGCAGAAGGAGGGTGCTTGTTGTCCGTGATAAATAGGGTGGGATGCCTTGATGTTTTATTTGTGTGTGGAGTCGCAGGATAGTGCGTAGCCGCTTTTACACGGTGATGATAATTCCGGACGCCAGGTCCCATGTCCGGACTGTTCTTCTCAGGCGTGGGTGGATACTACTGGTTCTGGCTTGTCTGTTGGCAGCCATAGCGGGCGTTGGGCTGCTTGTCAGGGCGCAGCTGATTGCGAGGGAGCGGATCGCGCAGGTTGAGGCGCAGGTCGCTCGACTCAGGTCAGAAGGTGTATCTACCCGGCAGATGGCGCAGCTTTTGGGCGATGTGGACCGGATGAAGATGCGGGTCTCGAGGGTTGACACTAAGGCTGCCCAGATCGAGACGATGATCGGTCTGGACGGCGAGCTGGCTGTTGGTGGGCCTGACAGCGGTCGGCATTCGGACGCTTTCTCGCGCTACTACAATGGTAAACAGAAGGAGCTTTTGGGGGAGATCTCGGACGAGCTGGGCATGCTCGAGGCGAACCTGGACCGTCAGAGCGCACGGGCGGACCTGCTCATGTCATACCTTAATGAGCACAAGAAACTCCTAGCCTCGATTCCATCGATAACGCCGATTGATGGCGGATGGCTGTCGTCTGGCTATGGGTACAGGCGGGACCCATTCACTCATCGAAAGGCATTCCATCATGGCGTCGATATCGCTTGCCCGGTAGGCACGCCTGTTTGCATTACTGCTGATGGCGTAGTCGCGAGAGTGAGGTGGTATTCGGACTGGGGCTATGCTGTTGAGGTCGATCATGGGAACGGCTTCTCAACGTGGTATGCCCACTGCTCTAAGCTAACTCGGGAGCGCGGCGACCGGCTCGAGCGGGGCGATGTCATCGCGCAGGTTGGCTCCACGGGCAGAAGCACGGGGCCTCACCTGCACTACGAGGTCCGGATCAACGGCAAAGCGCAAAACCCCATCTACTACATGCTCGACAGGAGATAGCCGCCCGCCCCGTCCACGAAACACACGAAGACACACCAAGGAGAGAGCTCCGTGTGTCTGTGGTTCACTCCCTGCTAGATATAAAAGACATTCTGGGCGCCATGCCCGCTTTTGGGGTTCACGACATAACGCCCGAAATAATAGGGTGTGGGAATAGGACCAAGCCACATACATAGCCACGTTGCTCGGGCCTTTTCGGTATAGACCTGGCGCATTGGACAATCTGGCTCTTTCTGCTATGTTTGCAGGCAGAACAGGCGTCTTCTTCGGTGTGGGATAGAGCAACCATTGGATGGTCATGGTTGAGAAAAGAACTGTCTTGTCCGATCATGCTTTAAGGCAGATAGAGGAGAGAGGTATAAGCAAGAACGAGGTGCTAGAGGCTATTGATAAGGGCGAAAGAGTCCCTGCAAAAAAAGGACGACTGTCGTTCAGGCTCAACTTCGACTTCAACAGGCGTTGGGGCGGGAAATACTATGCGGTCAAGCAAGTGGTTCCCATTGTTGTTGAGGAGAAGGAGAGATTAGTCGTGGTTACGGTTTATGCTTTCTATTTCTAGGAGGGGCGCTGATGAGAGTAAGTTATGATCCTAAGGTCGATGCAGTTTACCTCCGGTTCGTGGAGGGCAAGCAGGAGGTTACGACGCTGCGCCTGAGTGAGGACGTTGCGATCGACTGCGACTCTAAGGGTGGAATCGTGGGGATTGAGATACTTTCCGCGCATGAATACCTGAGATTCGCGGGGGACCAGCCGCTAATGCAGTTCGAGAACCTCGCGGTCGAACGAGTCGGCGTGTCTTGAAAGGCGCCTGGCGGACAGCCTCTGGAGGGTTGGGACGACAGGGCTGGCCCCTTGACTCACCTGGCCCAAAGTCGCTCGATAAGTTCCGCCTTGTCGATCTCGATACGGGCTGCAATATCTGTCAGTATCTGTTGGGCCGATAGCCAACCTTGCCAGGAGTCTCGCCAACTCCTGCCCGCTAACTCCCCTGGGGAGCCTCACGGGGTCAGGACCTCCCTGCGAATCACATGTAACCGGATGACGGTTGGCATCTCGTCGTCATCGAAATGACAGCGGACTGCCTCCGCGACCCTCTCTTTCAGCTTTTCCAGGTTGTCCGCCTCCGTGAAGATCGAATGGCCGAGAGCCCACGCCTCATAGCCGCCCTCCGGTGACTCTTTTACTTGGGAGATGCTCTCCTTTGGCATTTGCTGTTTCTCCTCGAGAATCGGCAGAGACTGAGCGTCAGCTGAACACTATATGCAGTAGTGCGTATCATGGGAGCCTGCAAGTTCAAGCGCCGTCAGGCTGAAAAGGCCATCCTACAGTCCAAGCATGGGAACCGCTCGACTGATGCGTTTTGCAGTGATTATGGCGATTGGTCTTTTGAGGGGACATAGTATAATAGCGCAGTTACTATCAGTGGCGTTCCCCTGTGGGGGATTAGTGAGGTGGTTTTGGGATGTTTAGCGCCATTTTAAGCAAAGTTTTCGGGACTCGGAACGAGCGGGTCCTGAAGCGGATGTCCCAGGCTTTGGACGAGATCAATTCTCTGGAGGAGGGTATCTCGCAGCTTTTGGACAGTGAGCTGATGGCGAAGACGGATGCGTTTCGTGGCCGGCTGGGTGATGGCGAGACGCTCGATGACATCTTGCCGGAGGCTTTCGCCGTCGTCAGGGAGGCGGCGAAGCGGACGGTGAGTATGCGCCATTTTGACATGCAGATGATCGGCGGGATTGTGCTTCATCAGGGCAAGATAGCGGAGATGGCGACCGGGGAGGGCAAGACGCTCGTGGCGACGCTCGCAGCGTATCTGAACGCACTTACTGACAGGGGCGTGCATATCGTTACGGTGAATGACTACCTTGCGAGAAGGGACGCGGTCTGGATGGGCCCGGTTTATGAGTCGCTAGGGCTTTCGGTCGCTGCGCTTCAGAACGATATGGAGTATAAGGATCGTTTGGCCGCCTACCAATCCGACATTATTTACGGGACGAACAGCGAGTTTGGGTTCGACTATCTGCGGGACAACATGCGGCACGACGTGAGTGAGTTTGTCCAGCGAGGCCACAACTTCGCGATCGTGGATGAGGTGGACAGCATCCTGATAGACGAGGCGCGAACGCCGCTCATTATCTCTGGGCCATCAGAGGAATCGACCACAGGATACTACGAGGCGGACCGGGTCGTTCGTCGTCTGCACAAGGACCGGGACTTCGAGGTTGACGAGAAGGCTCGGAGTATAACGCTGACGGAGGCAGGGATAAAGTCGATAGAGACGCAGCTTGGGATCGATAACCTGTATGCGCCGGAGAAGATGGATTTTCTTTCGTATATCAACCAGGCGCTTAAGTCACGGTTTTTATTCAAGCGAGACGTTGACTACGTGGTGAAGGATGGAAAGGTCATCATAGTTGACGAGTTCACGGGCCGGATCATGCCTGGCCGGCGGTATTCGGACGGTCTTCATCAGGCATTGGAGGCGAAGGAGGGCGTTCGCGTTGAGAGCGAGAACCAGACTCTGGCGAGCGTCACGATCCAGAACTATTTCCGGATGTATGAAAAGCTTTCTGGGATGACGGGGACCGCCGACACTGAGGCGTCGGAGTTTTACAAGATATACAAGCTCGAGGTTGTGGTGATTCCTACGAATAGGCCTCTGGTCAGGGACAGTCAGCCGGACGCGATTTATTTGACGGAGGGGGAGAAGTTCGAGGCGGTCGTGGAGTCGATAGAGGGGCTTCATGAGAACGGTCGGCCTGTTCTTGTTGGGACGACTTCGGTGGACAAATCGGAGCGGTTGAGCCGGATGTTGAAGAAGCGGGGGATCAAGCACTCGGTGCTGAACGCGAAGCACCACGAGAAGGAGGCTGAGATTGTTGCCGAAGCAGGCCAAAAGGGGGCGGTAATGATAGCGACGAACATGGCGGGCCGGGGCACGGACATCGTGTTGGGCGAGGGAGTGGCTGAGTTTGGCGGGCTTCACGTGCTCGGGACTGAGCGGCACGAGGCACGGCGCATCGACAATCAGCTGCGTGGTCGAGCTGGTCGTCAGGGGGACCCGGGCTCCTCGAAGTTCTTTCTGTCGCTTGAGGACGATCTCCTCAGGATATTCGGCGCAGACCGCATCAAGTCGCTGTTGCTGCGGCTGAAGGTTGAGCCCGGCGAGCGGCTGGAGCATCCGTTGCTGACGAGGGCGATTGAGACAGCTCAGAAGCGGGTCGAGGCGCAGAACTTTGAGATAAGAAAGCATCTTCTGGAGTATGACGATGTCATGAACCGTCAACGTGAGATCGTATATGATCTGCGGCGGCGAATCCTTCTTGGCAAGGCCGAGGAGGAGTTCATGGATTTTGCCGAAGAGTCAGTTGATGACATTTTGGCCAAGCACGCTGACCGCAAGAAGGACCCAGAGGAGTGGGATGTTCGGGCGCTGGTTGGTGCGATGCGTGGCTCTTTAGGGATAGACCTGACGGGGGAGCTCGACCCGGCGAAGTACGATTATGAGGATTTCAGGGAGATTCTGATCAAAACCGTCAGGAATGGCTTTAGACAGAAGGAGAAGGAGATCGGAAGGGAGGAGCTGGGGGTCTTGTGTCGGCTCATCATGCTCAGGGTGATCGACCGGGACTTCAAGAACCATCTTCTTGGGATCGACCACATTCGCGAGGGGATTGGGCTTCGCGGCTACGCACAGGTTGATCCGTTGGTCGAGTACAAGCGGGAGAGTTTCGATCTATTTGAGCGGTTGATGTCGGGCATCGCCCGGAGCTCGGTGTTTTACGTTATGACGCTTCAGATGGCTCCTGAGACAGGAAGGCGGCCGTCCCGCAGGCCCGCCCGTCGTCCAGTCCAGACCTCAGATGTCAGTCCAAAGGGGCAGGAAGGCGCCTCAAAGAAACAGCTGGTAAGAATGCAGAAGCAACACGGCAAGATTGGCCGCAACGACCCCTGTCCCTGCGGCAGCGGCAAGAAATACAAGAAGTGCTGCGGCCGAGACGGAGAGCCTCCGGCCGCGTAACTGCTTCTGCTGGTTGCCGGAAATCGTCGGCTCGCACGTGCCGAGCTCGCCTCATGAAGCTCGTTTTTCAGCTGGCTCTGGCAGGCTGTTCACCGCGTTGCAGCTCTTGTAGATGACGATTATCCCGAGAATATAGGTCGGGATGGTGAGAAAATACGAATAAGGCCCCAATAGACACCCGACTCCGGGTATTGGCTTCAAGGTCGCGACGGTTCTGTAGAGCCACCTCGTCGAGATGAGGATCGAGAACGCGAGGTAGAGTTTTTCAGGGAGCTTCGAGGCGCTGAACTCGTTGCGGTCCAGAAATCGGTCGTAGTCCTTGGCGAATCCCCATATTGCCTGAAACAGCCAGTACATATTGAAGAACGGTATCAATAGGAATCCAGCAGCCTTTCCGGCGGTTGTCCGGGCGTGCCCATCCTGAATGGCCTTCCAGACCCTGTAAACAAAGACCACGAAAACCACCAACGCGAAGAGAGGCGACACCGGAGATAGCGGACAGATACACCCACACATAGGGGTGTTCTCGCTCTACGAATCGAGGCCACAGCACGGAAGTTACGAGAGAAAGCGCAACGCTCAGCGCATAAGCCCAGACGAAGAAGCCCTTTGAGATTCGCTTCCGGTTCATGCCGTTGTCTCCGTTGTTGAATGCGCTAAGAGGCCAAAATGCGAATTATCATGCATCAGACGCGAAGATCTGGACGGGTGAGACAAGCTAGAAGCAATGGCGAATTCATGCTGGACGACGAACAATGAAATCCCGGATGCCGCTGATCATAATGCCAACTTGTTTGTCGTCATACTCGTGGTATTTCCCATGGGCGGCGAGGTTGCGCAACTTGAGCCAGCTGTCCACCTGCGAATGGCCGAGTTTCTCATAAGCACCTTTGCCCTTCAGCTCATCATTCATTCTACTCGCCTTTTTTGGCTGCATCTTTCCCTTTTTGTCTGGGGCTACGGTTTCTATGCCATTCTTCTGACAAAGTTTCCTGAGGTGTTCTTCAAGGACTCCGCCGGCGATGACTGCCGCAGGATCTTTCCAGGTCTCCTCGAGAAGATATTCAGCTTGCTCCAGAAAGTCAGAGAAGAGATCTCCATGAATGAGCTCGTGAATCTCCGCCAAGTAGCCCTTTTCATAATCGGCACGTAACGCCCTCAGAGTTCCGATTGCTTCTGACAGGAAATAGCGATTCCCCTCGGGGAAATGCCTAATAGCCATCTCAGCGTTCCTTCTATGGACGCTCCCAGGGGGGGCAAATCGCTCAATCGTTGCCACGACTAGAGTGACAAACTCTGCTCTCGGCTGCATATCAAGGTCCGGATAGTCGTCGCGCAGGGAGGAACCGGCTCTGCTTACCTCCTCAAGAGCAAAGTCTATCTGCTTCAGAGCCTCATCGATGATTTTCTGATCAACACCCATAGCCTGTGTCCTCCTTCTTGCCAGGATTATCTTATCACCTCAGAAAGGTATCATACTCCCTTGCGAACGTCCTCATCCTAGGATACTCGTCCTGTTCAGCCTCCCAGACACAGCTCTCGTTACAGCGATTGCCTCATGGTTCATGTAGCTTCACAATATCCTCATCCTGGACCAGCAATTCGTCTTGGGACGTTTCGCAGATCTCAAAGAAGCTCTCGCCTGACTCTGAGATCATTGTTACTAATGAATTGTGGTAGTCGGCCAACCACCTGTATTTCTCTAGGATTGCGGGGTTTTGCGCGAACTTCCTCAGGTTGCTTTCGACAAGCTTACGATGGCGGACTATAGGCTCAATCCCCGCTCTGAAAGGGATTCCAAGGGAGGGGCCGGACTGTGCCGTTTCATTCAGATGCCCACGCAGATAATCCACGAATAGTACACCGTCATCCCACATCCTTGCGTAGTTCTCAATCGCTCCGTGGAACCACTCACTTCTGTCGAGCTCGTCAAATGCGCCTTGGTCAATGATCACCCGGGGATATTCGGCCACTTCCGATTCAAGTTTACACGCCCGGATGAGCGCTGGCCCGAAAACGATCTTACCCTCGGCGAATATGTCTCCGACAGTTATCGCTCCTCTGATGACCAGCCCTTCCAAGAGAAGATTGCACTGAATGTGTTTCAACGCATGGAGTTCAAAGTAAAAATCTTCAGTCAGGCTGTGCTTGCTTCTGTCGTCTATGTTTCTTACTGTTCTGACTATCGAGTCGGAGAAATAAACAAATGTCGATTCCCACATTCCCGGGATGCCGGCATCGAGCTTGGCTTCATGAGATACTTGGCTGAAGAATCCCAGGATCCGCTTGATGTCATCACACGTCCGGGTCCTCACAAGCTCTTTGAATCCGAGAATATCTATGAAGGTTACGACAGCTTTCGTGTATTCGGCCATTGCTCCGGTTCCTTGGTCAAATGCTAAACTACTCCACGGTTTTCGTCTTGAGATATTTATATTGGGCCAGTGCCCACAGCTCTTCGCATTATACCCCTTCAGGGCATTCGAGCTGCAACCGTTTTCGTCCTTCCGCGCTTGTCTTCGAGGCGGATGGCAGGCTGGGAGGCGCGCTGTTTGGTGGGAGGTCCGGCTGGGTCGGCGAAGTTTGCGTTCAGGGGTGCGCCATCAGCTGTCAGTCCTTGCTCAGGGCAGAAGAGCAGAGAGCGAGAATGCTCAGACGTCAGTCGCGGGCGCCTACTTCATAATCTCGCTAAGGAATCGTTTGAAGAGCGGGTGCTTACATGAACCGAGGACCTCAAACATGAACGCCTCGAGCGTGGATACGGTCGCCCCCGCATTCCGCATCCTCTCAAGGCCTGTATCGTGGTCAAGTTCTGACCTAGAGCCAACGCAATCTGCGAGAACGTGGACGCAGTATGATGCGGCGAGCAAGTCACAGACAGTTTGCTGGACACAGATGTGAGTCTCGATGCCAGAAATGACCACGCAACGCCGGCCGGAGCCGCTTAGGTGCTGTGAGATACGCTCGTCCTTCATGCACGAAAAGGTGGTCTTATGGAAGGTCGAGACGTGGCCGGTCAAAAGGTCTGCGATCGGCGCCACGGTGGGGCCGAGCCCGGCCGGGTATTGCTCAGTAGCAGTGATCGGAAGCGACAGCAGGCTACAGAACTTGAGTAGCCTGGAGACCTTTTGCAGGATGCTCTCATGTCCTAGTATGTGTGGGAGGAGTTTTTCCTGATGGTCTATGATCATAACCAGAATCTGGTCTTGGCTGGGTTGAGGTTTAGTATTGAATGAGTTTTGGTTGTTCATTTTTTGCTCCTTTATTGGTTGTCATGGTTGCAAAGGGCAGATTGTGCTGGCCATTATTTTGTATATATACTCATGTTTGCGGGTCAAGTGCCAGTATTGAGTGTAGTAGTGGGGAGAGCATACTACATATTGGGATTGTTGTGGGGCTTGCCATTTGTCGCTACATTTGGCATGTTTACACGGGCATTTAGGAATGTGAAAAGGGGGTTGACTCCTATTGAGTATGTGTTGTAGGGTTCTTATACACTGGGATAGTGATAAATGAGAAATCAATTTTCAATTGGTATCATCACTCCTGAGAGTCATACCAAGCATGGCCGCGGAGTGATGGAAAAATTTGGAAGTGAGGGAGGTGAGATGATGAACAAGAAGGGATTTACCCTTATCGAGGTCGTTGTGGTTGTCGCCATTATCGCCTTGCTAGCTGGTATCCTGACCCCGTTGATCTTTAAGTATATCGACGAGGCAAACCAGACCAGAGCGCTTGGTGACTGCCGCAACATTTCAACCGCGCTTTTGCTGTTCCACAAGGATACGGGAACTTGGCCGTATTTCTCGCAGTATCAGACGGAGGCGGATATCGATTACCTTTATGGGAATATGGGCGACATGCCGCGTTTCGAGGGGGACGCTCAGTCCTCTTGGGGCAATACGTCCGATGACATGTATTTCCATTTGGTAACCAACGGTAATCCGGATCAGAATACCTATATTTATAGGTATAAGAGAGCGGCGACCGAGGGTGGCTTTATGTCTCACGGTTGGAATGGACCTTATTTGCCCTACGTGACCGACGATCCTTGGGCTTACAAGTATGTCGTGTCAGTTGGGGCGTTCGATTACGGGCCGTCTAGCCAGCAGAAAACAGGCACGCGCAGCAACGTTTGGTGTTTGAGCGCTGGCCCGGACTTTGCGGTCCAAACGCCGATTTGGGCAACGGAGACACATTTTGACGACATTGGTTACCGCACCATGTAAGGTGTGAGAGTCAGATATTGTTGAATTGACAAGCCGGCGCCTCTGGGCTGTGGTGCTTGGTCGCGGTAGAGGCGCCGGGCGCAATAATAGTTTGTTTATTAGGGATATTGCTGGTGTGGTGTAGGCGGGTAGTTTTGCCGCAAGTATAAGAGTTTGACCTTGAGATAGAGGTATTCGAGAGATGGCGCTGTTAGGGGAGAAGCTAAGAGAGATTGGTCTAATAGATGACCAGCAGCTTGAGTTGGCTCTGAGTGAACAGAAGCGAACAGGGGAGCTGCTTGGTCAGATATTATTCGACCTTGGGTTCATTTCGGAGGACGACCTTGTCAACGCGCTTTCTGGCGAGGGAGGTCGCTCCGAGATCGATCTAAGCGCGGCAGATATCGGAGAGGACGTGCTCAAACTGGTGCCGACCGATTTCTGCAAAGCGCATAGCATATTGCCTCTTTCGAAAGATGATTTCACACTGACCGTTGCGATGGTGAACGCGTATGACGTGAACATTATTGACGGGTTGGAGCGTCGGACCGGCTTGCAGATTCGTCCTGTGGCGGTAACGGAGCAAGATTTGGAGAAGGCGCTCGATAAGTTCTACGGCAGCGATGAGGACGTAGAGGATATTATTGATGAAGGCATGAAAATGGCCGAAGATACGATGAGGCGGCGTGGCGAGGCTGGCCTTGGAGAGATCGAAGAGGCCGCTTCGCAGGCACCGATCATCAAGTTAGTAGATAGGATTATAGTCCAGGCCGTTCATGAGCGCTGCACTGATATTCATTTTGAGCCTGACGAGAAGCTGATGCGTGTTCGGTATAGGATTGACGGGATTTTGCACCAGAGAAAGACTATACCGTTGGACTTAAGGGAGTCTATCATTTCGAGAATCAAGATCATGGCGGACTTGAATATTGCCGAGCGTCGTATTCCTCAGGACGGCAAGATCGGGTTCTCGGTGGGGAAGCGGAAGATCGACATCCGGGTGAGCGTATTTCCCACGGTAACCGGTGAGAACGCGGTTTTGAGGCTGCTTGACCGGGCAACGCTGCAGCTTGATTTAGTGAAGCTGGGGTTTCCTGAACACGAGCGGAACGAGTTCGAGGCGCTGCTAGATATGCCTTATGGGATTATCCTCGTTACAGGCCCCACGGGAAGTGGGAAAACTACAACCCTTTATTCGGCCATTTCCCACGTGAATACGCTTGAGAGGAAGGTTGTTACGCTTGAGGACCCGGTCGAATACCAGCTTCCGATAATCCAGCAGTCGGAGATCAACCCCAAAGCAGGCTTCACGTTTGGCTTGGGCTTGCGTTCAATGCTTCGGCAGGACCCTGACGTTATTCTGGTCGGAGAGATCAGAGACGATGAGACAGCGGAGCTTGCCGTGCGTGCGGCTCTTACAGGCCACTTGGTGCTGTCCACGTTGCACACGAACGATGCGGCTGGCGCTTTGCCGAGGCTGACGGATATGGGGATCGAGCCGTTTCTTGTTTCGTCGTCAATTCTCGGGATCATGGCCCAGCGCTTGGTGCGGCTGATATGTCCCAACTGCAAGGAGGCGTATGAGCCTAGTGAGCAGGATTTGAGGCTGCTTTCGCTTCACAAGGAGGCCGTAGAGGGGACACTCGGGCTGGACGCGCTTGAATCGATCGTTCAGGACAAGGAGGCCATCCAGCGGAAGGATCAGGTGTTGACGCTTTATCGAGGCAAGGGCTGCAGCTACTGTAACCACACAGGATACAAGGGCCGGATAGCCATATTTGAGATGATCGTTATGAACAAGAAAATGCAGGCTATGGCGGAGCAGCGTGCGTCGATCGAGGACATCAGGCGAGCAGCGAGGAAGTTCGGGATGCACTCGATGTTTACGGATGGGATGAACAAGGTTCTGAATGGAATAACGACCATTGATGAGGTTCGTAGAGTTACTCTGCTTTCGGCAGAGGTAGAGTTCTAAAAAGACTGAGCGAGGAAGGTTTGCCCGTATTTTCGTATAAGGCGAGAGATGCTTCGGGCCGCGAGACAGAAGGCGTCCTGGAGGCAGAGAACTCAGGGGTTCTAGTAGAGCGGCTAGGTGAGCTTGGCTACGTAGTTACGAAAGTATCGAAGGGACATGGCAAAGATGCCAAGAAGCGCAAGGCCCAAAAAGTTAAGGTTAAGGCGCGAGACCTGATCACGTTCACTATCCACCTTGGGACGGTTATCTCGGCTGGGGTGCCTCTTCTCACGGGTTTGCAGGACTTAACGCGTGAGACCGAGAAGCCGGGTTTCAAGCGGATCATTCACGATATAACAAGCCAGGTAGAGAACGGCGCTATGCTGGCAGATGCGATGTCAGTCCATCCCACAGTGTTCAACCAGCTTTACGTCAGCATGGTGCGCGCGGGCGAGGCGACGGGTCGTATTGACGAGGTTCTTGAGAGGCTTGTGCCATATCTGGAGTGGCAGGAGGAGCTGAAAGGGCAGATTCGCGAGGCACTGGCCTATCCTGTGGTTATCTTGTTCGTTGTCACTGCCGTGGTCGTGTTTCTGTTGGTTTTTCCGATACCGCGGTTCGCGAAGATTTTCAGTAAGTTTGATGTGGAGCTGCCGCTTCCGACGCGGATCGTTATCGGCATAAGCGGTTTTATGGTTCACTACGGGTTTTATCTTATTATTGCGCTGATTGGGATTTTCATTGCTTTCCTTATTGTGATCAAGAGGAGCAAACGCGGCCGTAGAATCTGGGATGCGTTCAAGCTGAAGCTGCCGCTGTTTGGGACGCTAATAAGAAAAGTTGCGCTCTCCAGGTTTTCCCATACAATGTCGTCGTTGTATCGTGCAGGTGTTGAGATTACGGAGTGTCTAAGGATCGTCGAGCAAGTCATCGGCAATGTGATTTTGGGCCGGGTCATAAGAGAGGCACACGACAGAATTCGCGCCGGTGGGTCCATGCCCGAGGCGCTTGCGGAGAGCGGGGAGTTCCCTTCGCTGGTTTTGCGGATGCTGGCGATTGGTGACGAGACGGGGGAGCTCGACATGACTTTGGAGAAGGTGAGCGATTACTACGACAAGGAGGTTCCCTACACAATCAGGCGGATTTTCGCGATAGCCGAGCCGCTGATGATCGTGTCAATGGGTTTGATCGTGGGGACGGTTGCGCTGTCGGTGTTCTTGCCTCTTTATGGAATGATCGCATTCATCAAGAAATAGAACGGATAACAATATATGTCTTTCGGTTGTCGGGCACCGGTTAGTGCGAGATGAGGTGTTAACCGATGATGGGATGTAAGGTTATGCTGCGAGATTTTAGCGGAAAAGGTTTCACACTGATCGAGATGGTCGTTGTGATAGCGATCATAGCGCTCTTGGCTGGCGTCATAACGCCACTGGTTTTCAACGTTTTGGACGATGCGAACGAGTCGACCACGCGAGAGGAGATGGCGCACATTCGGGAAGCGGCCGTGAATTATTACCGGGATGTGAACCAGTGGCCTCCGACGCGGGTGTCTGACGGGAGTAATGTCTATTCTGGCTTGAAGATGCTTGCGGCGACTAAGACGAGCTATGGTTACTTGCTGCCATGCGACAGCAGCGGGCAGTCGTATTTGTATGCTGTTCCGGTGCCGAGCTACGACGCATCGACCGGGATGGGCTGGAACGGGCCGTATGCGACTACTGAGTCAGAGACAGATGGTGGTCTTTACGCAGACAGTTGGAGCAACGAGTACGCGTATATGTCCTACTCGGGCTACTATGTGGTTTATATTGATCCTGATTCGGACAGTCCGATGCAGGGCGAGGCGGGTGGGGGATATATAAGCGTTCCCATCCAGCCGGCAAGGGTTTTCATAGCAAGTAAGGGACGGGATCAGCGGCATACCGATGTTGTTCCGAGCAGCACGCCGAAGATGAAGAGCGATAGCGAGCTATATCCTGAGAACGGCGACGACATAGTGCTGTTGATAGCTGGCACAGATTACGGGAAGAGTTGGTGGTACCCGATTGCCGCAACTGAGGCATATAAGTAGTATAGACTGGCTTTGATTGATTGATGCCCGTGATTTAGGGCAATAACCGAGGTCATAGGATATGGCAAAGACTGTTATCGGCATCGATATTGATTCCAGCTCGGTCAAGGTAGTAGAGATCGAGCCAGGGAAGGAGCCCTTGGTCAGGGCCTTTGGTGTCTCGAACTTGGAGTTCAAGGAGAAGCCGTCTCCGGACGAGGTTGTGAGAGCTCAGACCGAGGCGCTTTCGGAGGCGATTGCTAGCCTGCCACCGAGAAAGAAGTTCGAGAGCGTTGTGAGCCTTGTCAGGGGTCGGGACGTCCGGACTCGGATCCTGTCGTTTCCACCGATGCCTCGGAAAGAGGTAGCGGGTGTAGTTGAGCGCGAGGTTCGGAAGGATGCGGCGGTTCCGATAGAGGACCTCATCTTTGACTATTCGCTGTTGCGGATGGTTCGTGAGCGGGGTCAGGACAAGCAGCAGGTGATGATCGTCTCCGCCAACCGGGACTTGGTGTATGAGAACATCAACGTCCTGCGCACTTTTGGGATACTCCCAGCGGCTATCGCAGCGCCTTCGTGCGGTCTATACGCATCTTTGTCTCGCTCGGGGGTCTGGTCGAGTGGCGAGGCGGTCGCGCTGATCGACATCGGTGGAGACATAAGCACAATGTTCATCTTTGGGAATGAGACGCTCTACTTCCAAAGGGAGATTTTCACCGGTTACGATGACATGAAGACCGCCTTCGAGGAGGGCGAGGACGAAGCGGAAATGGATTTCGGGCCCGGTGTTGCCGGTGGGCCGAGCTCAATCGAAGAGATTCCTGCCTTGCAGCGAGTTGCGACGGAGTTGAAGCGTTCTTTCTTGTATTACAAGCAGCAGTTCAGGGGCAATATCGTAAAGAAGCTCTACGTTTCGGGCGAGGGGGTTCGGCTTCCGCGAATTGACGAGTTCTTGGCGGAGGGGCTCGAGGACGTCGAGATCAAGTTCTTCAACCCGTTGGAGGGTCTCAATCTGGAGGGCTTGGGTTCTCAGTCCACGGAGCTAGAGACTCTTGCGCCTCGGTTTGCAAGTTGTTTAGGTCTTGCGCTGGAGCCGCCCAAGCTGGTCAGGATCAACCTGCTCCCGTCCGAGATAAAGGCCCAGGCCTTTGTGGCGGTCAAGCGGTTCGTCTATACGGGTTTGGTTGTTGTTGTGCTTGCCATAATTGGCCTGTTTTACCTGTTTCTCCGTGACGATCTGGGGAAAGCGAGGAAGAATTACGAGGTAGAGAAGGGGAACTACGAGGAGCTCAAACCTGCCTTGGATGAGCTCCAAGGCGTCAACGGGCAGATTGCGCGGTTCCAGAGTTACTCTGGCCTTCTGGCCAAGCTCACCGAGAACGAGCCGCTTTGGCCTGACATATATGAGAACTTGGCGACGCTTGTCTCGGCCAACATGTATGTGGAGACCGTGAAGATCAACCGCGTTGGAGAGAGAGGCACGGGGCGCCGAGGTCGTCGGGGCCGGGGTGCGGGGCCGGGCGTCGAGAGCAGCGCCAAATGGGAAGCTCTGATTATTGGCTATGCCTACGACGATTCACAGGTAGCGCTTCAGGAGAGGATCGCGAGATTCGTTGATAGGCTTACGGAGTCTCCGTTTTTCGAGGAGGCGTATTTGCAGCCAAGCAGGGAGACCGTGGAGCGGGTCAAGGCCGAGCCGCTCTTAGCATCCACCAAGGGGGCGGCAAAGGGCGAGAAGCTCTTTACCGAAGCGCTTACGACCATTTACTCTGATGTTGTGCCTGGCACGTATAAGCAGAAATTCGAGATACGCTGCGAGCTTGAGGGGCAGCAGTTCTGGGACAAGGTCAGAACGAAGGGATAGGATTTACTTTAGTCATAGTGGGGTAGTATGATATGGTACTAGGGCGGTTCGGCGAGCTTCCAGCGGGCGCGAGGATCGGTATCGTTGCCGGCGTGGCGGTTGTTTTTCTTGTGATAGTTTACTTTGGTTTATTCAATCCCATCATTCAGGAAACGAAGGAGCTCCGCGTCAAGACGGGGCGAGAGCAGGTGAGGATCGAAAAGGCAAAGGAACTCATCTCGCACCTGACGGAAAAGAAACTGCTCCTGGCAAGGATGAAGGAAGAGGCAAAAGTCTTGATGCTCAAGGTACCCGTTGATTACAACCTTCCGGCACTTCTGGAGCAGTTTGCCTCAACCGCCCAGCGAGCTAGTATCAATCAGCTTCCGATCGAGCAGATGGACAGTTACCAGCACACTTTGCCGGGGAGCGATCTCCCGTTCTATGTCATTCCTATCAGGATGAACAACGTTGACTGTAGGTTCAAGGACTTGGTGAAGTTTCTCGAGGGCTTAGGCTATCTGGACAGGCTCGTGAATATCAAGTGGATTGACGCTCGCCGGCTGACTGCGGAGGAGAAAGGCGGGGAGTATGAGATTCCTGGGCTGCGCGTGGACATGCAGATGGAGACGTATCAGCTCAAGGGCGCAGCGGCTGAGTCGGCTTCGTCAGGGGGCGTAGGGAATGCTGGGTTCTAATATCGGGGCTCGTGAGGGCAACTATTTGAGGTCCTTAAATATGGCGCCCTTTAATCTGGGAGGAATAGGGTTTGCTCAGGAATAAGTGGTTTATGGGTGTGGTCATCGCTTTGGCCGTTCTTGTTCTCGCATGGCAGTTGATTCCGTTTATCGTGGAGAGGGTATCGCGGCACAAGGGCCCCAGTGAGACCAATATAGCTAAGACCGCTGTCCAAACGGCTCCTGAGTTGGATGTTGAGGTGCCCACGCGGGACGTTGGGCTTGAAGTGTCTGGCCAGGCGGCCGCCTCGGCGGTATCGGCAGTAGCTCGACCAGGCGAGGCTGAGGCCAAATGGATGGGGGAGTTTGCGGCCGCGAGCAGGGATACTTCCAGGTCGCCATTTCAGCGTAAATATGAGGGACTGGGCAAGATATTCATAAGGTCACGCCCCGGCGGTGCAGAGATTTATATCAATAATACATTGATGCCAAAGCAGACCGACTGGCTGGTTCCCGTGAGTTTTCCGGCTGGCAAGTATCTGGTGGAGCTGAGGAAGGAGGGCTATAACCCTTACGTTACGGACCTTGTGGTCCCGGAAGGGTTCAGCGATTTTGAAGAGATCACAACCATAAATGCCGCTCTGCGCAAGAAGCCTGAGGCGAGCGCGCAGCAAGTCCAGAGAAACCTCTTATATGTTCGCGGCGAGCCGCCGGTTCGAGTGGCTATGATAATGCATAGCGGCAAGCAGTCGTGGGCAGTAATCCAACGATTGCCGCTATCTGAGGGCATCAAATGGGTAGTCACAGAGGGGGAGGACATCCAGTTCTCAACACCGACTGGCGGCCCAAGAGGCGCAGAAGAAGTGTCTCAGAGGATCAGGATCATCAGGATACTTCCTGAGGTCGTAACCATCCGCAATCTGTTGATCAACCTTGATTACGACTTCCCGATCGGAGGCACATGGGGTTCGGAAACCAAGCAGGAGGCCGCGGCGAAGTCGTAAACGTGGTTGTGGGATATGCGTTCAAGATGGGAGTGCTTGGTCGGGAATGTTTTGACGGGCGTCGCATTTTGGGTAGTATATGGGTAACGGGAATGAGGAATTCGTTTAGGGCGGAATAGAAGATGATGTTTGTCATACGGGAGGCTGATGTGAAGAACGGATGGGTAATGGGGGCGACCTCAATCGCTATTCTTTCTCTTGTTTTGATGCTTGTGTCGCTTTCGGGGTGTGCGATGATGCGTGCCCCTGCGGTGGGACCTGCCACGAGCGAGGCAGAGGCTGTAGTTGAGGAGCCAACGGTTGCTACTGAGAGCACCGAGTCAGATGAACCAGAGCTTGAGGATATGACCGTCTTGGAGACCCTTAATCTAGCGGACGTCTCCGAGGCGCTCTCGCTGGCGGAGGCTCCCGAGTCGCCGGTTCCGTCTGTGCTTCAGCAGCGGTTCGACATAAAGGTTCAGGACGCACAGCTGCAGGATGTTGTCCAGACTTTGGTCAAGGGCAAGGGCCTGAACGTTATCATCCCACAGCGGCTCCAGGGCACGATTACATTGGACGTCTCAAGCGTTACGCTCGAGGAGATATTTGACATTGTTCTTAGGTCTTTTGGCTATTCGTGGCGCATAGACAACAAGTTCCTTATCATCACACCTGGCGAGCCGATCAAGGTTTTCAGGATCAAGCAGGCACCCATTCTGGACATCAAGTCCCAGGTCGAGGATATATTGGCTGGACGTGGCCTGGTTCTTACTGACATGCCTTCACGGACGCTGACGCTCATAAACTGTGATCCAACGGTAGCGAACTATGTTGAGGAGTATATACGGGCTGTCGATGTGAAGCCTCCGCAAGTTGAGATAGAGGTCGAGCTGTTTGAGGTGCAGCTGGACAGCGACCACGAGATGGGGATCGACTGGACCTTCAAAGATGTTGATTTATCTGGCTGGTCCAACCTGCGTGGCACAGCGATGACGTTTCTCACAGGCTATCTAGGGGGGCAGGTCATCGCCGCTGGCCTCAGCAACGATCATGTGGAGATGCTTTTGATGGCCTTGTCTCAGCAGGGCGATGTCGAGATGATATCCTCACCAAAGCTTGTCGCGATGGACCGGAGGACGTCTAAGTTCGACATATACACCAACATACCATACACAGAATACGTGAAGGTTACGGACGTGAACCCGCTCGGCATCGCCTACACAGAGTATAGGCCAACAGTGGCGTGGCGCGAGGTCGGAACACGACTGGAGATCACGCCGCAGATATCCTCCGATGGCTACGTGGCCATGTCGGTTAAGCCTCGCATCGAGACTGTGATTGGGACTGTTGGAGGGCAACCGCAGACCAACCGAAGAGAGGGCGATCTTTACGCGAGGGCTAGGGATGGCCGGACGATCGTGATCGGCGGGCTGATGTTCAACAACACTCAGGAGCTAACCTACAAGATCCCAGTGATCGGGGACATACCATACATAGGTCGGCTGTTCAGAATGACCAAGCGCTCTACTAGAAAGACCGAGATGGTCATTTTCTTGACGCCTCATATCCTGAACGACACAAACATCGCAGATTTCGCCGAGGCGGAAAGAGCAACCTGCAACAGCACAGCGGGCAGGCCCATCCACTATCCGATGGTTCCGAAGTAACCGGGGGCTTCAAGCGCAGCAGGTCGTGTAGGGGCCCGGTGCTTGCCCAGCCCTTCTTATGATGCCTGCCAAACAGCTTTGGGTAAATCCGGTTGCGTCAATAGGATCGGGCGATTTTGTGAATCGCTCTGGTCTAATCCGATCGGGCACCTTAAGGGCGGTTCGTGGAGGCTGTCCAATAAGTCGGGTCTGAGGTTGTGTAGGGGCGGGGCTTGTCTCCACCCATCTATCTATTCGGGCAGACACAAGGCCTGCCCCTACAAAGTGATAGTCCAGGTCTGAAACACCAATCCCGCGTTCCTCAGTCGAGCATCTCAAAGCCAACCAGGCTCATCTCGCTCATCTGTGTCATGCTACCTGGGATGAAAAGCGCGGCCGCGGCCAGATACGTTCCCACCGGACATCCTTGCGGAACCTGAAACGCAAGAACGCTCGCCGGCCCGAAGAGATAATCGCCCGGCATCTCAAAGCCCGCGACCCATGGGAACAGGCCGGGACCAAAAGCCGTATCACCGACGCAGAATATCTGCCCTGTCGGGCTTACGATAGCGATGTAAGCGTCGGCGGTGGTGCTCTCATCCGACGGATTGGCGATACGAATGGAAAGGTCAAACGTGTCCCCAACGCGGTATTGCGAGGCGTTGAGGTAGCATTTGATGTCCGCGATGCTCGTAAGATAGTGATAGCCCATGTCAACTTCGTCCGCGTCAAACCCGTCGTCCGTTCGGGTGGTGCGGAACGAAAGCCCGCCAGAGGCGTTCTCGATGAAGCCGAATCCTGCGTTAATACAGGGGCTATCCTCCTTCTGTTTTGCGGCCTCAGCGCTTAGGTAGTAGTCGCCTCGTGCATCCGAGGCGCTGGCGAAGCGTGGGTTCTGATCGATGTTGTTGGTTCCTGGCCCGGAGTATCCGCCGAATACGCAGGAGTATGAGGCCTGGACCTCGCTCTCACCGAGCGTTGCGATCCCGTCCTCCCCGCCCCACACAATGCAGCTTAGAAGTGAGAGTTCTGAGTAGCTATCGCAAAAGATGCTTGTTGCGCTTGAGGCGGCCGTGTTGTCCCAGACGGTAACGTTGGTCAACGTGGGGCTGCAATACTCGTTGGAATAGATACCGGCGCCGGGGACTTGGGAGTCGTTTCTCGCGACCAAGCAGTTGTTGAGGTTAGGGTCGCAGCAATACTCGCAATAGAGACCCGCTCCGCCAAGCGGTGCATCTCCGGCCACCACGTTATCCATTATTCTGCAATGGAGCAAATTCGGGGAAGAGTAGTTCTGGCAGAATACTGCAGCGCCACCGGACGAGGCGCTGTTCTTGGTGAAATTGCAGGATGTTATGTTGCCGCCGGTGTTATCGCTGAACGCCACCCCGGCGCCCCATGCGGCATCGTTTCCAGCTATGTTGGTCTCGTCAATTGTCGCCTCGGAATCTTGACCGCAGAAAACGCCACCGCCCTGGCCTCTTGCCGAGTTGGCCGTTACGTCCGAGTCCAGAAGTTGAAGGGTAGAGCCAACGCAGCATATCGCACCGCCGTCCTGGCCCGAGGTGTTCAGAGAGAGCTCGCAGTCGGTAATGTTGCACCTACCGTCCCGCTCACACAAGATAGCCCCGCCGCTTCCGGTCGCCACATTTGACCAAAGCGTGCAAGACTCAAGCGTTATCTGGCAATGGTGGAGGCAATTGATGGCGGCTCCGCTGTCGGCGCTGTTTCTGGAGATGCTCGACGCCTCAACGTGGGCGGTGGAGAAGTCCTCCAGTATCATCCCGCCAGTATTCTCGGTGAACGAGCAGTTATTGACCTTAACATCAGACCACCTAAAGGCGTAGATAGCGGCGCCGGTGTTTCGGTCGAACGTGGTGTTTATGACCGTAGGCGAGCAGTAGTATTCGCAGCAGATGCCCGCACCGCCGGCGGTCGCTGTGTTGAGCACGAACTGGCAGTCCTCGATCAGCGGAGAGCAATCGCCGTAGAGGTAAACACCTGCTCCTGCGCCGTGCTTATCGACCACGGTGGCGCTGTTGCTGTATATCTTGCAGCTTCGGACCGTAATATCCGAATTGATGGCGCAGATGCCGCCTCCGCACGCGTCCGGCCAATCACCGGTCGCTGCGCCCTGCGTCAGTGCTATCCGCTCGATCGTAACTGACTGGGCATTCTGCACAAAGATGACGTGCGGAGCGCTCAGTCCAGCGTCGAGCACCGTTGACTCGGGGCCCATCCCGACCATCGTAACGTAGCTCCTAACCTCGAGCGGGAACGTCTCGCCGTTCGCTGACGATGAGTAGTTGCCGGAGGCTATCGAAAGCCTCGCAGGCCGGCTCGGGTCCGCCCCACCTATGTTGGCGAGAGAGTGGGAGATAGTCTTCCACGGAGCGCTGCGCGAGCCGTCGTTTGTGTCATCGCCGATCGTGCTGTTGACGTAATAGGTCGTGCTGGCAGATGCCAGTCCCGTTGAGAGAACTGCGAACGCAAGGACCACTGCCCAACAAAACGCAAGAATCCTTCTCATCTCTGTCTCCTCATTGCACTGTCAGGACAAGGATCGCAATATAGCCGGGCCGACGACGGTCCATCGCGGCAATGTTTGAATAACTCCTGGCCGCCGAGGCGCCGGTGCACATACGGCTTCTTGTCATGAGCTCTGGTTTCGCATAACATCCAAACCCGATGTACCCTCAGTAATTCATCAATACTTATTTCGTAGATTCCGTGGAGGAACTTAAATGAACGCCAGAAAAGCACCCTATTTTGCGGCAACCTGTCTAGTTTTCTTGGGCCTTGTTCTCACCGCTGCGGCCGGCTTCTGCGCCGAGTGGTCCACACCCTTTGTGATTGACCAGCGAGATGGCGACTATTACGCATCTGTCCTTATCGACAGGGATAACGGCCTACATGTCGCCTACCTGTATGCCCCGGAATTCGGGTCTTCTGTGATTGCCTACGCGTCAAACGTCTCGGGAAGCTGGACGACTGAGACGGTTGATGAGCTGCAGATGCTCTCCGGCACGCGTCCGGACATCGCCGTAAACAGCGACCGGGAGCCGGTCATCGCCTATTCGACTTATGCTGTTGAGCCACCCCAATTAGCAGTCTTCAATGGCTGGTTCTGGGATATTTCTGACTGCCCGGCTCTTGAAATGCAGCACGGCGCTCCGCTGATCTTCATCGATGGGGACGACAACGTGCATGTCGCTTTCAGCTACGCCAACGCGTCGATCCAATATCTCTGGAGAACAGGCAGCTATTGGCAAAGCAGCGTTTTCCAGGCCGATGCTGACGAGGTCACCGGAATCGTAGTCGATTCCTCCTATGTGCCGCACATTGCATACCTCGACCGGGACGGAGAGCTGATGTGCGCCTCGTTTGTCGATGACGAGTGGCACTCGGAGCTGGTTGCGTCTCCCGCCTATGGCGTGATTGGGCTCTGGGACTCCCTTACCATAGACGATCAGGACAGCATGCGCCTCGCTTATTTGGACGGGCCGCCGCCGCTCTCTTCAAAGTTATTCTATGGGACCAAGAGCGGGCAGAGTTGGGACATAGAGCCTGTCGAGGACGGCGGGATATGGGCACAGATCGGCACTGGCAGGTCATACACGGCTCAGATAGCCCATGTCCAGTCCTATACGCAGGAGGACAAGACCAGATATGCCTTCAGGGACGGTCTGGGCTGGCATTCGGAGAACATCCCGATCGCAAGGTATGGGCAGTGGTCGCTTGCCTCAAGAATGACGGCCATGGCCGCCGATTCTGAGTATGTGTATATCGTGTATTCTGGCGAGGACACAACGGATGACGGCTCGAACGCGCTGCTTTATCTCCGGGGCAAGCAGGGCAAGTCAGTGGCCGACGTCTCAGCAGAGCTTGTGCTGAATGACGACTCTTTCAAAATGCACGGGACGATCGTCGTCTCCGCCCATGTTATCACTGGCGAGCAGGAAGTCTCGGTTGAGGCAAAGGTCTGGGTTAGGTGCCCGAACGGCGAGAATTTGTCGGTTCTGGACCCCTGCTCAATCTTCACGATCGGGCCCGAAGCCGACGCGGTTGTCTCTGTCTATGAATACACGTTCGCCGGGACCGAGGGGCCTGGCGAATACGAGATATTCGCGCGGCTCATCGATCCCATCACGGGCGAGGAGCTCTCGTTGGATTCTGCGCCATTTCACTTCTCGGCGTTTTGACAGTGGCCGCATACGGTTGATCTGGAGCCTAAAACGCGGAATTACTATGCACGCTCCTATTCTTTTGGCCCAGGTCTGTCGCCCGAGGTGCATTGTTTCCGACTGAGGATGGGTTAGTTACGTGATGATCGGCATAACAACGACTGTGCCCGTCGAGGCGATCTTTGCCGCTGGCCACACTCCGGTCGATCTGAACAACCTGTTCATCGGCCACCCCGACCGCAATAAGTTCATAGAGCGGGCTGAGAAGGACGGCTATCCGGTCACTGTGTGCGGCTGGGTCAAGGGTATATACGGGGCGGTTCTGTCTGAAGGCATCAAGACCGTAGTGGCCGTGTCCCAAGGCGATTGCAGCAACACACAAGCGCTCGCGGAGACGCTCCAGCTCGCCGGCGTGAAGGTCATACCATTCTCATATCCCTACGGTCGCGACAGAAGACTGCTTGCCGAGCAGATAGACGTTTTTTGCCGGCGCCTTGGCACTGATGTGGAGCAGGCCGAGCGGGAGCGCATTCGCCTGTCCTCCGTTCGCGAGAAGCTGCGACTCATCGACGAGCTGACGTGGCGAGAGGGGAAGTTCTCTGGGCTCAAGAACCATATCGCACTTGTCTCCTCGAGCGACATGCAGGGCGATCCCGTCGCGTTCGAGGCTTATCTTGACGGTCTCTTGCGGGATGCGTCACGTAGCGAGACGCCGGACGGCTTCGAGTCAGCGCTTAGGCTTGGTTTTGTGGGTGTGCCTCCGATCAACGTTGATATCTATGATTTCGTCCAGAGGAATGGAGCGAACGTTGTGTTCAACGAGGTGCAGCGGCAGTTTGCGATGCTGCAAGAGGTGGAGGGCATAGTTGAGCAGTACTCTCGTTACACCTACCCCTACGACGTCTTTGGCCGCATTGCCGACATCGATGAGCAGATACGTGTAAGGCGGCTGGACGGGATCATCCACTACGCGCAGGCGTTCTGTTTTCGCCAGATCGAGGACCTGATCCTGAGAAGAAAGCTGCTAGTGCCGGTTCTCTCGATCGAGGGCAACTACCCGGGGCCGCTTTCTGCGCCTAATCGGCTCCGGATTGAGGCCTTCATTGAGCAGTTGAGGCTCTCGAGGGGGCAACCGTGAATGCCCGCGCAGGACGGCAGTCCTGGGTGATCGCACTTGTTTTTGTGGCTGTGTTCTCGCTGGGACTCTTCCGCATCGTAAACTACGACATCTGGCTCCTTCTCAAGACGGGCGATCTAATACTCAAAACGGGCGCAGTGCCCAAGTCCGACCCGTTCTCCTACACGTCGTTCGCAAAGCCGTGGGTGATGCACGAGTGGCTGTTCTGTCTGGTCGCCGAACTCGTTAGGCGCCATCTCGGACTCGGCCTGCTAGTCGTCCTGAAGGCGATTATTGTCGCCGCCGCCTTCACGCTTGTCCTGCTCGCCGCTGCCATTCGCACGAGACTCAGCTCCGGCGCCATGATCGTAACGGCCACATTCGTGGCCCTGGGCGCGTGCGCCTCGCGCTTCAGGTTCCTTGCGAGACCTCACATAGTTAATCTTATCGGCGTCGCTGCTGTCCTACTTGTGCTCGAGCTCTTCTACACCGGAAGGCCAAAATGGCTGCTCTTGCTGCCCCCGGTGACGCTCGTTTGGGCCAACATGCAGGCGGGCGCCATCATCGGCCCGGCCTACCTCTGGTTGATGCTCGGCTCAGACCTCGTGTCCACCAAGTTTGGCCAACAACCAAAGCCAAAAGCCAACCACGGCGGCAGGCGGACGCTCGCTCTCGCCGCACTCGCCTCAACCGGCGCTCTCTTCATCAACCCTTACGGGCTGCGCATCCTCGATTTCGCAAGAGCTGCCATTGCCGAGCACGGGGCCGGGGGCGGTGTATCGGTCATGGAGTGGACCCCGCCCGGCGTTCGCTTCAAGCTCTTCTGGGCGCTCTTCGCCTTGGTCTGGGCGGTTTTTCTCGCGGGCTTCGGGAGATGGCGCTTACGAGACGCTGTTACCCTGCTGCTCGCATCCTTCCTGGCGATCATGGCGAGGCGCTACGTTCCCATCTTTTTTTTGATCGTAACTCCCGCCGTCGGCCACATAGTCTCGCAATGGTCGGTGTTCTCTCGGGACGTCCGGCCGCGACCTCGGGCACGCCTTCTCCTCCAAGTTGCGGCGGTAGGGGCTGCCGCGATTTGCATGGTGGTGATATTCGCCAAGCCCTCCGCTTTTGTGCCGGGCGTTGGAGTCAATCTCAGCGCATATCCGGTTGGCGGCGTCAACTTCATTGTCAAGCACAACATATACGGCAATATCTATAACTCGCACAGGTTCGGAGGCTACATCATTTTCAGGACCTATCCGGGCCGGAAGGTCTTCATCGACGGTAGAAACATGGTGCACAAAGCGCTGTGGGAGAAGTTCGCCAAAGAGCCATTCGAACAGATAGCAGACGAATACCAGATAGACTACGCCGTCTTGGACTATAAGTTCGATTCGAGGCGCCGGCAGTTTTCAGCCCGGTCGGTCAGATCGGCCGCCAGGCCGCCGCGTTTGGCGAAAGCAGAGAGGTTGTTGGACTGGTGGAAGCGTCATAACGGCTGGCATCTCGTCTTTTGGGATGACATCTGCGCAGTTTACGTTGATGGCAGCGATAAGTTCCGAGCCGTGCGCAGGCAGTTCGAGTATAGGTTCATCGATCCTACGGTCGCCAATCCGGCCTATCTCGCTGGCTACCTGGGCGATGCACGGACGCGGAAGCTCGTCATTGACGAGGCAGGCAGGGCGATCAGACAGTCGCCGAATTCGGCGTCGTGTCGGGGTCTCTATGATTGGCTTGTCGAGCAGGCCAAAGAAAGGCCGTCAGTGGAATGACCGGGCGAGCGAGCCGACGATGAGATACCAGCCGTCAACCATCACGAATAGCAGTATTTTGAAGGGCAGGGAGACCATGACAGGCGGCAGCATCATCATCCCCATTGAGAGCAGGACGGCTGCGACGACCATGTCGATAATGAGAAATGGCACAAAGATAAGAAACCCTATTTGAAATGCGGTCTTCAATTCACTCAGCACGAAGGCTGGCACGAGAACCTTGTTGGAGACATCATCCGGCTTGGCTGGCCGTTTCTCCTTCGCCAAGTGCACGAACAGCGCGATGTCTTTTTCCTTTGTCTGCTTGAGCATGAATTGCCTGATCGGCGACATACCAGCGTTGAAAGCCTCCTGGTAGCCTATGTCATTGTTCATAAGGGGCAGGAATGCGTCGGAATAGACCTGATTGATGACGGGACTCATGATGAAGTAGGTCAGGAAGAGGGCGAGCCCGACGAGGATCGTGTTCGGAGGGGTCGATTGAGTCCCGATAGCCTGCCGCAGGAAGTGGAAGACGATGATTATTCTGGTGAAACTGGTCAGCAGCACGAGTATCGCCGGAGCGAGGGTCAGCACGGTCAGCAGTAGCATAAGCTTTAGCGTGAGCGCGATGGTGTCCGGCGAGCTGGTATCGCCGAGCGTCAGGGTTACGGACGGAGCGGGCGCTGCAGGAGGGGCCGGCGCCTTGGGTGGAGCAACGGGCGCCTGAGCGAATGCGACACCGGTATTGCACCATAGGCCGAGAATGCTCGTGATGATAAGAGCCGCCAGGACGGCGCGTGTGGGTTTCAGCATGGACCTCGGCTTACTCCCATCGTTCATAGCCATTCAAGGTCAGACATATATCAGTATCGGCCTCATTGAATGCACAGAACACCATGTTCTGGCTACCTACCGAAATCAATTTCGCGGCAGCACGCATCTATACTATAACCAGTTGTTCGATCGTGTTCTCCCAACTGTGCTCCAATGACGCCTCGTATGCCCTCTCGCCGAGCGATCGCGCCAGGCTCAGGTCCGACGCGAGCCTGTCTATTGCGTCCGCGATCGCGTGTCCGTTGGGCTGGCAGACAAAACCGGTCTCGCCATCCCTTACTAGCTCTTTCGGGCCACCGCTATCCGTGCAGGTTATCACGGGCTTATGGCATTTGCCTGCCTCCAGCGTCACGAGCCCATAATCCTCGTTGAACGGGCCGTAGAAAACTGCGCGGCATTCGGAGTAATAACGGCTGAGATCGTCATAGCTCATCTCGCCCACAAACTTGACCCTGCTGCCAAGTCCCATCTGCTCCGCCAATCGCTTGAGTTCATTTTCTTGCGGCCCTTGTCCAGCGATAATGGCGTCAACGCCCGGCTTTTTCAAGTCGGCAAGAGCACGTATGAGTAGGTCGTGCCGCTTGAGTTCAACAAGCCTGGCTGGCGAGAGTATAAATGTGCCGAACGTGTGCTTGCTGCACCGGAGCAAGTCCGATGCGGGCGGATAGAGGACCTCTGATGGGATGTTCCCGAATTGCAGGAGCCTTTGCTGGATATTCTTGGACTGAGCGTAGAGCTTCGTGACGTTTTTCTTGAGCAGGAAGGTGTCGATCTTATGTAGTAGTCCCCGGCGCATTCTCTCCTTAAGAAATTGCTTTTGGGAGACTAAGCTGGCCGAGAACTTCTCCCACAGATCATAGTATTCGCGCATCCGATGATTGAACCAGCAGACGTGGACAGGGTGGCGAATCGCGAAGCTGGGGAACTTCAGCGAGATCACCTGGTCCACGCGCTCTGGGCATCCCTCGAAGCGCACATCAGTCAGATAGGCAGCAAGATATGCGGAAAACTGACGCCCAAACCGATTCTGCGGGACGGTCAAAAGCTGCGCCTGGTGGCCGAATCGCACAAGCTCTCGAACCAATGTCTCTGCGAGCAGCTCATTGCCGCCCCTGACGAAAGGCACAGTAGAAGTTACCACGCATATTCGTTTCATGGTTGAGGAGTATATCACACTGGTGGCGTGGTCAGGCGGCTCTCTGATTACGCATTGACGCAGGATGCAGTTGAAGGCTCAGTTGAGGACGACTGCGAGGTGCCTTTCCTTCGCGTAGAACCGCATGTTGCGCAGGGCCGCTGCCTCGATCTGCCTGATCCGTTCTCGACTCAGTCCCATCTCCTGGCCGATGCTCTCGAGGCTTCTCTTGACGCCGTCCTTGAGGCCGAACCTGAGCGTGATTACCTTCTTCTCTTGTTCGTTCAGCTGCTCAATGAGCTCTCGAAGTCGGTCCGTGTAGCTTTGGAGTATTAGCGCCCGCTCAATCTCGCTCTCACCGTATGTCTCGGCGTCGTCGAGATTCGCCTCGAGGATGTCCGTCCCTTGCTCCTTTGATGATTCGATGGAAATAGCGTCAGCCGCCGCTCTCATAAGGGTCTCGACCTCCGCCTCAGAAAGTCCAACATATTCGGCCACCTCGCGTGCATCGGGAGCTCTATCCAGCTTGTCCCGCAGGCATTCGTAGGCCCTCTTAATCGCCCGCAGTCTGATCGTTTGCTTGACGGGCAAGCGCACGACGCCGGCCTGCGCCGCCAGCGCTGACCTGATGGCCTGCTGGATCCACCATTTGGCATAGGTGACGAAGCGATTAGCCTTGTTGGGATCGAACCTCTTGGCCGCCTCGATGAGGCCTATGTTGCCCTCGTTGATCAAGTCAGGCAGCGGGACTCGGCTACTGGCGTATTTCTTGGCTATTGAGACCACAAAGCGCAGGTTTGCCTCGACCAGCTGCTCGATGGCGCTCTTGTCTCCCTTTCTTGCGCGTCGGCCCAGTTCGATCTCCTCTTCCCTTGTGAGAAGGGGTGTTCTCGAGATCTCATCAAGGTATGTGCCGAGGATGTCCTCGGGAGGCCCTTCCTTACGCTTGAGCCCGTTCTTGTCGCCCATTATTCTGAGTTACACCTCTGAAGCAGCCAACCCGATTAGGCATCGTATTGGCACTTATTGAACATAAACAGATTTCAAGATATTAAACAACCGACGTAGGAACAAGCCGCGCCGCAAACTGCCTCCGCCATGAGGCAGTTTCCTATCTTTCTAGCGGAGTTGCGGGCATGGCAGCGGCGACGGGAGCTCACTCGCCCGTGATCTGAACGAAGACTCTCCGGCTGCGTGGCCTGTTGTCGAAATCCAGAAGAACTATCTGCTGCCAGGTGCCCAGGACAAGGCCGCCGGAGTGAAGCGGCACCGAGAGCGAGCTGCCGATCATGGCCGCCCTGACGTGTGCAAAGCCGTTGCCATCATGCCATCTCAAATCGTGCTCGTATGGTATATCAGAAGGCGCCATGCGTTCAATCGCGTCCCTGAGGTCTTGAACGGCGCCCGACTCGAATTCGATAGTGCTCACAGCCGCGGTAGAGCCAGCGACTGAGACCGTTACAATCCCATCTTGCATGTTGTCCTCAGAGACAGCCCTTCTGACATGGTCGGTGATATCTATGACGTCCGTGAACCCCTTAGTGGAGACCTGAAACTCTTTCAGGACAACAGACATCTTATCTCCATCTACAAACAATATGACTATATCAAGCAGTCCGAACCTGGCTCCCCGCTTAAATAACAGCTGAGGCGTTCAGTCGGTTGCGAACGTGTGCGGTTAAGAAAACCTCAACCCGTTACGATATATAGGAGCGCATGTTGAAAGTTCCTTTTTATGTGCTTGGATGTCAAGTAAGTCTGAAAGGCAGGAACAGACAGGGGTTATGGACATAGCGACTATTTTGGGGCTATTGGTTGGCGCCGGCCTCATCCTGTTCGGGATTGGCGGCTCAATCACAGCTTTTGTCGATATACCATCTTTCTTGATCGTGGCCGGTGGCACGGTGGGTGCGGCGTTTATCAGTTTTCCACTGAAGGATATGATGAGTCTGACAGGAGTTGTCCAGCAGGCCCTTTTCGTTCGGGTTAAGCCCCCCAACGACCTTGTTAAGGAGCTGGTCTCGTTCTCACAGAAGGCGAGAAGGGATGGAATGCTCTCGCTGGAGGGCGCATCAAAAGAGATAAACGACGAATACTTGAAGAAGGGGATAGGTCTAGCGGTTGACGGAACTCAAGCGGAACTCGTAAAGGAGATACTCGAGACGGAGATGGACTACTTGTCCGACCGCCACAAGCTCGGTGCCTCGATACTTGAGGCGATGGGCGGCTATGCGCCTGCGTTCGGCATGGTTGGCACTCTGATCGGGCTTATTCTCATGTTGCAGTCAATGGATGACCCGAGCAGCATCGGCCCGGCAATGGCGGTTGCGTTGATAACGACCTTTTACGGGGCCTTGTTTGCGAACCTGGTCTTCGTGCCTCTGAGCAGCAAGCTCAAGAAGAGGTCTCAAGAGGAAAGGCTGCGGAAGGAGATGATAGTCTCCGGCATCATGTCGATCCAAAGCGGCGACAATCCGCGGCTGGTGGAGCAGAAGCTGAATACGTTCCTGCCGCCGAAAGAGCGCGAGACCTCTTTCGAGTAGGCTGACGCACGGGAGAAAATAAGGCTCTGCATCGGGCGGACATGATGCTGGGCGCAATCGAACTGAGAGGGGTCATGCCCTAAAGGCATAGGAGCCAAGATGGCCGAAGAGGAATCGCAAGAGCTTCCCGGTTGGGTGCCGCTTTTCACCTCGTTGATGATCCTAATGTGCGCCT
>Ga0307379_10001860_pt1 | contig 32173 bp, 25 predicted proteins | sample UN2MG_FD_202237 | JGI IMG/M metagenome (GOLD analysis project Ga0307379, IMG submission 202237) | Soil microbial communities from Risofladan, Vaasa, Finland - UN-2 | ecosystem: Environmental > Terrestrial > Soil > Coastal area > Acid sulfate soil | place: Finland: Risofladan, Vaasa | collected...
AATTTTACAGCGTTATAGAAAAAGCAATGTTCTTTGGGTCAAATGACAACATTTTTCAAATATTTCTAAAAATATATTTTTATTAAAATTATGTTTTATACGTAAGTGGTTATCCTTTCTATTTTACAGAAGCGGCAGGTAGCGTTGCATCTCGTAATCACTGATATGCTGGTGGTAGCGCTGCCATTCGATCTTTTTGTTCTGGATCAGTTTTTCGAACAAGTCATCCCCCAGAGCCGAGCGCACCAGCTGGCTTGATTCCATCCGCCTGACCGCATCGAGCAGATTGTCCGGCAGGCGCTCGATACCGCGGCCCATGATTTCTTCCCGGCTCAGTGCTCCCAGGTCCTCTTCCACAGGTGGAGGCAGCTCGTATCCTTTTTCTATGCCCTCGAGCCCGGCGGCGAGCATTACCGAAAGGGCCAGGTAGGGGTTGCAAGCCGGATCAGGCACCCGGAACTCGACTCGCACAGCCTGCTCTTTGTTGGGGTTGAAACGGGGTACGCGCACCAGGCTTGTCCGGTTCCTGAAGGCCCATGTTATATACACCGGTGAATCATAACCGGTCACCAGCCGCTTGTAAGAGTTGACCCACTGGTTGGTGACAGCCACTATGTCCGGGGTATGCCGCAGGAGTCCGGCGATAAAAGCCCGGGCCAGATCCGAGAGATGGTTTTTATCTTTCGGGTCGTAGAATAGATTTTTCTCCCCGGCAAACAGCGACTGCGGCACGTGCATCCCGCTGCCGTCGTGCTCGGCGAACGGCTTGGGCATGAAAGTGGCATAAACCCCCTTGCCCAGGGCCACTTCCTTGACCACCAGGCGGTAAGTCATAATGTTGTCCGCCATGCTCAAGGCGTCCTCGTAGCGCAGGTCAATCTCGTGCTGGCTGGGAGCTATCTCGTGATGGCTCGATTCAATAGGAATGCCCATGCTCTCCAGGGTGAGCACTGTGTCGCGCCGCAGATCGCTGGCCACATCCAGAGGGGTCAAGTCGAAATAGCCGCCCTGGTCGAGTACCTCCGGTTCGAGCTCGTTGCTCTTGAAATAGAAATACTCGAGCTCTGCACCAACGTAATAGGTGTAGCCCATCTCTTTGGCTCGCCTGAGATTGCGCTTGAGCACCTGGCGTGGATCCGACTCGTAGGGAGTGCCGTCCGGCCAGTAAATGTCGCAGAACATTCGGGCCACTGCCGTACCCTCGCCGCGGGAGCGCCAGGGCAAAAGGCAAAACGTCTCCGCATCGGGCATAGCTACCATGTCGCTTTCATCCACGCGCGTAAAACCCTCAATCGAGGAGCCATCGAAGCCTTTACCGTTGTCCAGGGCGTCCTCGAGTTCCTCCACAGTAATGGCAAAACTCTTCAGAAAACCCAGCATATCGGCAAACCAGAGCCGGATGAACTTTACCCCGTGTTCGCGGGCCATCCGGATCACATATTCTTTGCTGTGTTCATTCATTCCGCTCTCTCCCGGAGAGCATCTCTCCGCTTTGATTTCGCCCCAAAGGGCTCAATGAAAAATTTTCTGACAAACTCCTGGGCTTCCCCGAATATGCTGCTTGGCCTGCCCCGGCTGTCAAGCTCGAGAACTATCATCCCGCGGAACGGTCTTGAAACGAGCGCAGTGTGAAAGCGTTCCCAGTTCACCGAGCCGGTCCCGGGAACCAGATGCAGGTCCATGTGCATACCCCAGATATTGTCATTCAGATGGATAGAAAAGATACGGTCGCCATAAAGCTCTAATTCGCGGACAGCGTCGCCGTTATTAAAAACAACGTGACCGGTGTCGAGACAGAGGCCCAGATTTTCCCTGCCGCTTCGAATCACCAAATCGTACAGTTCTCCCACCTCCCGCCCTAACCGCCTGCTACGGTAGGCGGGCATGTTCTCAATAGCGAGCTTTATCCCGACCCCTTTCGCTGTATCGGCGAGCTTGATCAAAGAATTCTCTGTCCGCTTGGCGATTTCCTGATATCCGGGATCCAAGTCATCCACCCCGGCAGTCACCGGGTGGACTACCAGCAGACAGGCACCGAGAAAGTCCGCCTGGTCCATGGACTCGGTGACAAGCCTCTCCCACTCGAGCATCCGCTCTGCTGGAGCCTGGGAAAGGGTTAAAGTGAACGGGGCGTGAATCGAGACCACGCGAAGGCCCAGCCTGCGGCAGGCCCGAGCGACCTCGCGGTAATCTTCAGTTTCGTTCCGGGGATCCAGGTGCTTTAGGTTGCCCCAAATCTCGACATTCCGGAACCCGCCTGCCGCAATCCGCTCCAGCGCCTCTGCCAGCGAAAATTTGATAAAGTTGGTTGTCGAATAGACCAGCTTAACGCCTCCCAGCACCTCATCCATCCAATGACTGTCTTCTTTCCGTCTTTTCTGGTCCACCGGATTCACTCCTCGCTCTGACTTTTTTTCCTGTCTTTGGTTTGTTCCTGCCTGCTGTCCCAGTCAACCAGCCTGACAACTGCAGTGCGGTGATGTACCAGCTCCCCGGCCAGCCTGCTTTCACTTCCTGGAGGATAGCCCATCCGCCGGGCGAGGAAAAAAAAACCCTCGCTATCCCGCCCGGGGATCACCAGATCCCGGGCGTTGCCGCGCAAGATCCGCAAGGCGTTGATCAGACGCCGCAGGAATTCATGGGCTGCCATCAGGCTCTCGAACTGCTCCCGGGTGATATATCCCGCGGCCATCAAGGCTTTCAAAGCCTCGCGCGCGCCTGTCGAGCGCACCCGGACGTCTTTCGCGCCGTAGCGGATCTGGAGGTGCTGGACATGGTACTCGATATCGACAAGGCCTCCTCTGGAGAACTTGGCATTCCAGGTCCCGGGCTTCACAAACTCATCGAGCTGCCTTTTGCGCAAGCGTGAAAGCTCAGCCAGATTGAGCGGCTTGCCGCTATATACAAAACGGTCTTTGATCTCGATCACGCGGCGGCCGAGCTCTTCATCGCCGGCGATAAAGCGCAGACGGACCAGACACTGGCGCTCGAAATCCCAGGCCCTCCCTTCACCACTGTAATACTCCTCGACCTGCTTGATAGTATTCGAGAGCGGGCCCTGGTTTCCGAATGGGCGGAAACGCAGATCGAGCTCGAATATGCCCTGACTTTTGGCCCGGACCGTATGAATAATCTTTTGCACCAGCCTCTCGTAATACTCCGCAGTACTCGCTGTCTCCGGCCCACTGGTTGTCCCGTTGCCCGAATGCACGAACAAAAGCTCGATGTCCGAGGCATAGCCCAGTTCCCTTCCGCCCGCTTTGCCCAGAGCGAAAATGGCCAAGCGGCAGGGACTTCCATCCTCGCATACCGGGTTGCCGTAGCGCTCGCGCAAGGCACTGTCCGAGATACGGTAGGCCGCCTCGATAACCACTTCCGCCAGGTCTGTAAGCTCCCAGGAAAACTCGGTGAAACTTTTGACCTTTTCCAGGATGTGCCGCATATCGATGCGAAACATCTCCCGGTCTTTAAACTTGTTCAGCCTCCCGGCGGCTTCCTCGTAAGATTTCGCTCCCAAAAGCTCCATCTCGCACTCAGACCACATCGCCGCCTTATCCTTGTAGCTCTCCATGGCGTCCAGGTCTGCAAACACAGGAAGCAAGTTCTCGTATTGCAGGCGCAGGAAATCTTCCCAGAGAAAATTGCTCGTACCGAAGAGCTTCGCCAGAGCCTCCATTACCGGCTGTTCTGTGAGATCGAGCATTTTCCAGCCCCGGCGTGCGGCTCTCTTTCTGTCCTCGTAAATCCGCTCCACCAGCCTCTCGAAATTGGCCAGGGCCATGGAGGGGTCAGGGCTCCTTACCAGAAGGTGGGAAAACTGCTTGACCAGCACAACTGTGAACTTGAGCTCGTCGATTCGCTCCTCGCCGATTATTTTTGTTCCCTGGCTGCCGGTGATAAAAAAACGGTCTTTGACCTTGCCCTTTTTCGTACCGATATGAATGTTGTGGATATCCACCCCCCGCATGGACAGGGCATTGGTAAACAGGTAAAGAAATGCCGTGGTATCCTCGGCTTCAATATCCATCACAGTGTATTTCGGGGAAATTTCGTTGTCCACGTTGACCCGGACCGGCAGGAGCCTTTCCGAAAAACCCGGCCCGGCCTTTGAGAGGAAATTAACCACCCGGCGGTTGACATTTCTTCGCGCTTTTTCTTTTTTCCCAAGGAGAAGAAGGGAAGCCAGACTGTCAAGACGCCGCTCGAGCTCCTGCCAGTCGGGTTCGCCGCTCATACTTCTCACCGTAAAGATATCGACTATCTTTTTGGGCCGCAGGAGAGTATCGCTTCTGTCCCCGCCTTTGGGCAAGGCGGTTTTGGGGATATATCTCCTCAGGCGAAAGTCGTATTGGAAACGGACTTTGTCGGAGCTCCCTTTTCCAGGGGCTTCTGAATAAGTCCAGACCTCGCCCTTTTCGATATTGAGTCCCACACTGGCCAGGGTGCCGGCGATAACCGAAAACAAACCCTGGTGGTCGAAAGCCACCACTGTAAGCTCCCAGGTGCTCCTGCCGGTCTTACGGTAAAGCAGACAGCAGTGGCGGTCAGGTCCCAGCTCTGAAAGGGCGGTGAGATGTTCAGCCACCTGGGGATCGCTGTAACGCTCCAGGTACTCATTATCCATCCGCTCCAGGTGGTCGGCTACCAGCTCGCGGCTGACACCGCTCAAGAGCCCGGACAACCGGCTTAAACGGTCTTGGTTACTGTCAGACAGAGAGGTTTCTTTGTGGGTGTCCGTACGTTTCATTGCGCCAGGGTTCCATACAACATGCTATCGGTTAAAAACTTGCATTAAACTCTCCAGGCAAATGATAATTATAACGAGAGGCTTTAACAACTCCAAATAAAAAACAGGGAAAGCAAAGCCGCCGGCGCCAATAAGTGCGGGTAATTCTCCGGCGGCTTAAAAATCCTGATGGCCTGGATGAATGGTGCAGTCCTTCCTTAAATATCGTAATAAAGATAAAATTCGTAGGGATGCGGCCTGAGGGCCATGGCTTTGACTTCCCTTTCCATTTTGTAATCGATCCAGGTTTCGATCACGTCTTCCGTGAACACATTGCCTTTCATCAGATATTCATGATCATTGGCCATTGCACTCAGGGCTTGCTCCAAAGTGCCCGGAGTGGTGGGTACATTGGCCAGCTCTTCAGGGGGCAGATCGTAGATGTTCTTATCCAGGGGATCGCCTGGATCGAGCTTGTTCTGGATCCCGTCGAGAGCCGCCATGAGTATGGCGGAGAACGCAAGATACGGGTTGCAGCTCGGGTCCGGGCAGCGGAACTCTATGCGTTTGGTCTTGGGCGAAGGGCTGTACATGGGAATACGCACCGCTGCGCTTCTGTTGCGCGAACTGTAGGCCAGGTTGACCGGAGCCTCGAAACCCGGGACCAGACGTTTGTAGCTGTTAGTCGTCGGGCTGGTAAAAGCCAGCAGACCGGGCGCGTGTTTGAGAATTCCGCCGATAGCGTACATCGCCATCTCGCTCAAGCCCGCATAGCCATCACCGGCGAACAGGGGCTTGTCTCCTTTCCAGAGCGAAAAGTGGATATGCATGCCGGAGCCATTGTCGCTGAAAACCGGTTTAGGCATGAAAGTCGCTGTTTTGTTGTGCTTGCGGGCCGTGTTCTTGACAATGTACTTGTACATCAGCAGGTTGTCCGCGCATTTGACCAGGGGCGCGAAGTGCAGATCGATTTCAGCCTGTCCGGCTGTAGCCACCTCGTGGTGCTGGCATTCAATCCGGAGACCGGCTTCGATCATTAACATCATCATTTCGGAACGGATGTCCTGGAGCGAATCAGTAGGCGGCACCGGGAAATACCCTTCCTTATAGCGTGGTTTATACCCCAGGTTGGGGTTTTCCTGGCGCCCCGAATTCCAGGTCCCTTCCACAGAATCCAGAAAATAGTAACCCGAATGCGCATCCTGATCGAAACGGATGTCATCGAAAATAAAAAACTCGGCTTCAGGGCCGAAATAGGCATTGTCGGCAATCCCGGTGGAGAGCATGTAATCCACGGCTTTTTTTCCGATATTCCGCGGGTCGCGCGAGTAGTCCTCGCCGGTTATCGGATCGCAAATGTTGCAGATCATGACCAGGGTCTTGATCTCCAGGAAAGGATCGATAAAGGCGGTCGAGGGGTCCGGCTTGACCAGCATATCGCTCTCGTTGATCGCCTGCCAGCCGCGGATGCTCGATCCGTCAAAACCCACGCCCTCCTCGAAAACGCTCTCCGAGAGCTCCGAGACTGGGATCGAAAAATGCTGCCAGAGTCCCGGAAAATCCATGAAACGCAGATCGATAACTTTTACCTCTTCACTCTTGCATAATTCAATGACTTCTTTCGGACTCACTTAATCCTCCTCTTGAATTGGAAAGTGAAAACTATTTTTCCCCCAGGGCCGGCAACCGGGGCGGAAAAAACAAATTATTATCATAAACTAGCCAAAGATATTTGAAATTTTCAGGTATATCTAAAAAAAACAAGCCATTCGCAAAATTTAAACATTCAGGCACAAAGCGGCAAAGGCACAAAGTTATTGTCACTGTTTATTATGAAATTATCAGGTCAAACTACAAGAACATTCTTTCAATATTCGCTTTTCTTCGTGGATTTTCAAGTTCCCTATGTCCCTTTGTTCCTTTGTGCCTCTGAACCTGGAACATTTTATTTATCAGTCAGTTGGAAAATTGTGAGAGATAATCTCTCAGATTGAATGTGCAAGAATATATAATTGAAATGTTACAGGAATATTTCAAGGAAGTTAAATGGGGATTAAAAATCAGCCGATAAAGCGATAGCCCACACCACGGACTGTCTGGATATAGACCTGGCCCCCGGTCTCGATCTTGGCGCGGATCCGGCGGATGTGCACATCCACTGTACGGGCGCCGCCGTAATAATCCTCACCCCAGACCCGGGTCAAGAGCTCCCGCCTGGTGTGAACCCTCCGGGCATGGGTCGCCAGATAGCGCAGAAGCTCGTATTCCTTGAATGTCAGGTCCACCAGCACACCGCCCACGGTAACCTCATAGGTGGAGAGGTTGATCACCAGGCTGCCCGCATGCACGACATTGGAGGGATCTACTTTCTGATTGCGCCAGGATAGTATCTTGATCCGGGCCGCCAGCTCAGTACGCCCGTAAGGTATTATCAGAATGTCATCAGCGTTCCTGCAGTAGTCGAAATCCTCCAGTGCCGGTTCCTCTGTGATCACCAGTCTTGGTATCTCGGAGAGAACCTCGTCCTGTCTCAATGTACGGACCAGGCCCTCAAGCTTCCCGGTTCGCCTGCCTGCCAGAACAAACAGGTCCACCTGCGCGAGCTGTTCCAAATCCTGCTGGTTCTTCCGCTGCGGGTAGAGAACCTCGTAGTCCAGGGTTTTCAGCTCCTTAAATACTTTATCCGCCAGCTCCCGGTCATCAGAAGAGGTAAGTAACATTATTTTTTGCATTCAGTACTCCAGCGCACCCCGGAAGCCATTCGGCAGACCGCCCTGCCTGGTGAAAGTGACGGCCAACCTTCTGAAATGAGTCTCCGACTGATAGAAAACACAGGTCCGGAAGAATGATTTTTATTTCTCAGATCCTTAACAATCTAAAAGGAAAAACCGGTGAATGAAACAGAAAATAGACATTTTGCAGAAAGAAACATAAGTTAATCCTGACACTTAAATCTTTAACTCCGCTTCGCCGGGCTCGCATGCGCAGGTAAGCTTGCGAGGGGGGCTTGCTGTCACTGTGTACATATGTTGAGGCCTGCATGGAAATTACCTGCCTTCTACACGCTCCAAAAAAGGATCCTCGGACTACAGGGCTTTTTAACAGCCTCTGATTTCATCTGGGATGGCTTTATAATCACAGGTATTTACACTTAAACCTCTTTTCGGCAGTTGTGGAAGTGTTTCTCTAGGGGTATTTCAACCGTTGTCAGGTAAAGCAAGCCGCCGGCGCCTTACATGTAAAATTAACACCTCGTAAATCATTCCTGCTTTCTTGACTTTTATTAATAACCAGGGCTAAAATATGTAAGCGCCAATATAAATGGAAACTAGTTAATGCTCCTTGCTGTAAAACTATTCACGAGCGCGATTTGAGAGACGGCTGGGGGCGTGTTATGCAGAAAACATATAACAGCCCAGGAAACCCTGGAGGAGTGGATTAACTCCCTGTAAATAAGACAATTACAGGACTAATTGAGGAGGCGTCTTATAACGCAATCTTGCGTCCTAAAGGTGTTACATGGAATCTATATATACCTTAGTTAGGCCCTTGTTCCAGCACCAGCGCAGTCAGCCTGGAGCACATCTTCAAGCACAAGGAGTCAGACAAAATGCCAGAAGTATTATTCAACATCCCGCTTGTACGCTGGGTGCTAGGAACTATTGAGAAAATGAACGACGCCGGAAGAAACGACTTTGAGACTTGGAGCAATTATTGGTTCAGTACATACAAAGACTTGGGCGGCCAAAGTGATAGTTCGGGTTCAAAGGGATGTCCCCAACTCGCCACATATGGCCTTTGGCGTTTAGGCCGTATTTCCAACAGCGGAAAGGATTTTCAGATCTGGACACTCGAAAGAGTAAACGAAGAATTAGGGAAGAACGCGGCTTATGCAGTCTTGGCGCTGGATTTGCTGGAAATGAAACGCAGCGAGAAAGATACCGAAAGCCATCCGTCTAAAGCCAAACTCTGGGCTAAAGTTCAAGAACTATATCAGAAGAAACTCGGAGAGCCGCCAGCCCGGAGTGAACAAGGAGCAATCAAAATAGCATTGAGCTTATTCGCGGAAGGCCAGACTCTTTCAAGGCCACAATGAAAAAAAGCAGTGGCCGTACAAGGTAAAGGTGGGTCTTCAAAGGCAAAAATGGGCCTAACAAACGCATGGAGCCGACGCGCTCCGCGCGCCGAACTCGCACCGTGACTGGCCTGTTAATCGTTTCGGTTCACGCAGCGCCGTCTGCAAAGCCCGCGCGCGGCTCATTCGTCTGACGTTAGGCGGCGACACGTCACGATTGTTTATGGAGATTAGGAGTATGACCAATGACGAGACTGATGATCAAATCCGAGATATATTGCATGATATTCCTGAGCGATTGAAAATAGCTGAAGAAGGCGTTGATTTCTCTCTGCAACAAGAATACTTGGAATTTACGCAGAATCTTGATTTCGATAAGTATTCGGAGGAAGACATTTCGGCAAGAAGTCAGAGTTTGCCTAGCAAAAACACACCTCATGAAGATAAGAAGGAAATTCTTGCCATTTTAGCCCATCGAGGTACAGTGGAATCCTATAGAACCATTGAGAGGTTCTTGAAGACGGGAGAACAAGAGTTGGAGGGCTGGAGTACATTGGCATTACAAGAATGCCGGATGTTTCTTGAAAACTCTTTGTTGGATCGAAGTGATGGAATGCTGATGACAGGATTAGGTGGCGAAAACAACAGGCCACGATACTTCCTTATAATTCGCTCAAGAAGCGATGCTGCCTTCACAAGTGCTCAGAAAGCAACAGTTGAGCGAGTTTTCTCATCCATTTGTGACAGGTTTGATTCAATCCTTGAGGAAATACAATTTCACTTAAATTATGCAACAATGAAGGTATTAATTCCATTGGATGTAGCTGTAGGAGAAGTTATTGAAAAAGGAATTGGCGAGAGCAATAAATTTGGGGGCTTTCTTGATCCGTACTATTTTGTGACTAATGTTAAAATTCCCAAAGAAACAGAAATTCTGGAGTATCTTCGAGAAATAAAAAGGGACATAGAATAAGTTCATGAAACGAGAAGCACGGGTAGCTCCGCCTAACCAGCGGTTCCACATGGCCGCCTTAGCCCTGGAGAGTCTTTTACAGTTTTGCCTATCATCTACACTTTTTTCTGAAGTTTTGCTCGTAATTGTCGGCGGCAGGTGAACCGCAAGCCCGTTAGTCTGCACACTACCTCTATCATGGGAATTAAGCCAAAAGGGAGGAAATGACCATGGCATTTAAAAAGTCAGAAAATCTCAGTATCGATGAACTTAAAAAAATGAAAAAAAGAATTCTTATTTTGCTATACCTATTAATCGGTGCTTTTATATTATTCATTATTGAATTTGTTATATTAAAGCAAGAAAAGTTTTTTTCGCTACTCCCGGTTTTTGCTCCGATACTTGTTAGTATTGCCGTTGTTATGTTGTTTATAAGAAAAATTTATAAAGAACTTCATAGAAGAGAGAACAAGTAATCCTGTACTAATCGAATTTTGATGTGCCGCCTAACCAGCGGTTTCACCGTGATCGCCTTAACTTTGTGTTCTTCCTGCAGTTTTGTCTGTTATTGACGCTCTTTTTTTCTTAAGTTCTGCTCGTAAGTGTCGGCGGCAGGTGAACCGCAGGCCGTTATGCCTGAGAGGAATGAATGTGAAGAAAGCGACATTGTTTATCATAATCACCTATCTTTTGAGCTGGCCGGTGGCCTTCGCCGTTTTCGCCTCAGGTGTGAAGCTGTATTCGACAATGTGGTTAGTGATGGCCGTATACTTCATGTTCACCCCTTCAATATCCGCAATTGTTATTCAGAAGGCGCTTTGCCGGCAAACCATACTCGGTCCATTAGGCATTTCCCTCCGCATAAACCGATGGTTCTTAATTGCGCTGCTCATTCCCCCTTTGTTGGCAGTTGCATCCACCCTAGTTAGTCTCGTCTTCCCCAACGTCATCCTTACCCTTGATCCAACGGAAGCAAATATCATGCGATTCTTCGGAAAAACGTTTCCTGAAGAACGCTTTGCAGTACTCAAGCGTTCCGTCACACAGCTTCCTCTTCATCCATATATTTTGGTGTTGATCGGAGGAACTATAGCGGGACTGACGGTCAACGGTGTGGCTGGATTTGGCGAGGAGCTTGGGTGGCGCGGGTTTCTTATACGCGAAACTGAGGATTTAGGTTTCTGGTGGTCTTCCTTTTTGATCGGACTCATTTGGGGTATCTGGCATATCCCTTTCATAATCCATGGCCACAATTACCCCGATCACCCGGTGGGTGGCGTCTTCATGATGACCTTATGGACGATTCTCTTCTCCCCTATCATTGGCTATATTCGCATACGATCGGACTCAGTCATTGCCGCAGCGATGATGCATGGAGCGATTAATGGAACAGCGATTGCTCCCGCAATCGTGCTGACTGGTGGTGACAGCCTTTGGGTTGGCGTTATGGGTATTGCCGGGATTGTTGTCCTGGCAGCACTGAACCTTATCCTTGCTGCTTTTGGCAAACCTAGGGAATGGCATAACAAGTGGATGGAGCGGACGCATAACAGCGCTGCTCATCCTTGATCGTTAGGCGAAAAGTTGTCCGCTCCTTATTCTCTTTGTGATGGAGATGGTTAGAGAGGTTCTTGTCCGATTCTATACAAGGAGGTTATGCCTATGCTAAACATAAGCCGGTTCATTGCCTTGCAGAGTGAAAGGCAAGCTATCAGCGGACTATTTTAAATTCATTTATGGCATATTAGCTGGAGGGAGGTGGAATGAATCCATCAAGGGATAAATATTACAGGGGTCTGTTCCTGATCTCAGCGATCTACGATATTGCGCTGGGAATTATTTTTACCTTCTTTTACGGATTCGCCTTTGAATTCCTGGGAGTTCCTGAAAGATTGCCGGAGTTCGGCGGGTATCTTTCACTGATCGGTGCATTCCTGTTTGTCATCGGGGTGGCTTATTACCTGATTTACCGCGGAGACCTGCAAAAGAACATCGATTTGATTCTTGTCGGGGTGCTGTACAAGTTAGCTTACTGTGCAGTAGCTTTTTATTATTTCGCCATAGGGAACATTCCGCATATAATTTTTGCCACCCTTTTCGGAGTAGCGGATTTTATCTTTTTTGTCCTCATGGCGGAGTGCTTTTTCTTTATCCGTAAGATCGCTTCTGAATAATCTCCTGATAACACGCCTAAGTGACGGCAGGCTAGGATGACAATTAACATATATGCGGCATGGATAGGCATATTGCTCGGATGCCTGGCCGGCGCAGCAGAAGGACTTTTCTTTCACAAGGAGAACTGGCTGGGCGGCTACGGGTCCTGGTCAAGGCGGCTGCTGCGCCTGGGCCATGTCTCTTTCTTCGGCATTGCGTTCATAAATCTTGCCTTTGCCTTGAGCGCATCCGCCCTGGGTGTCGAAAAAGGAATTGAGATTCCATCAAAAATGTTCCTCGTGGCTGCAGTCGGAATGCCGCTAGTCTGCTACCTCTCGGCAATCAAAAAACCATTCAGACATCTTTTTTTCATTCCGGCTATGGCTGTCATTCTGGGTTTAACAGTTTTCCTCTGGAGAATACTTATACAATGAGAATCGCACTGATAGCCATGAGCGGCATCCGGGTATGCGATACGGAATTGCTGCGCCTCGGTCTAACACTGCCCGGATTTGTCGAACGAAGCAAGACAATTGCCTCGCTTCCTAGTCTCGGTCTGCTCACTTTAGCAGGCATGACGCCCGGAAAACACGAGCTCGAGTATATCGAGGTCCCAGACCTTGCCGGGCTGCAGTCACTGCCGGGCGATTTCGACCTGGCTGCAATCTCGAGTTACAGCGCGCAGATCAATGAGGCATACCAGCTTGCGGTACGGTACAAAGAAGCAGGTGTTCCAGTCATTCTCGGGGGACCGCATGTCAGCGCTCTGCCTGAGGAGGCAATCGAGTTTTGCGATGCTGTGGTCATTGGCGAAGGTGAAGCCTGCTGGAACGACGCGCTCGGAGACTGTGAAAATGGCCGCCTGTCCGGTGTCTACGGCATGATCGATAACGGCTTCGATCTGCGCGAAGCCCCCATGCCGGCTTTCGAGCTGCTCGATATCTCCAGATACAACCGGCTCACAGTCCAGACAAGCCGGGGCTGCCCACATCTGTGTGAGTTCTGTGCAAGCTCGACTCTGCTGACCCGCAGGTACAAGCAGAAGCCTATCGCCAAAGTGCTGGGTGAAATCGACAGAATAAGTGAAATATGGAAGCATCCATTCATCGAGTTCGCAGATGATAACTCGATTGTGGACAAGGCCTATTGGAAAGAACTTCTCAGAGAGCTGAAAGAAAAGAAAATCAGGTGGTTCGCGGAAACGGACCTCTCTGTGAGCGAAGATGACCGGCTGCTTGAGTTGATGCGCGAGAGCGGGTGCGCGCAGGTGCTGATCGGTCTGGAAAGCCCGATTGAAACGGGGCTCCACAATCTCGAGCTGCGGAGCGACTGGAAGCTCAAAAAATATCCACAGTACAGGGAGGCCATCGGAAATATCCAGTCTCACGGCATCGCTGTGAACGGGTGTTTCATTATCGGACTGGACGGCCATACTTCCGAAATATTCGAACAGGTATTCAGTTTCATAAGGGAGATCGAGCTGTACGAGGTACAGGTCACTATCCTGACGCCATTCCCGGGGACACCTCTCTATGCGCGCCTGAAAAAGGAGGGCCGGATACTCGAAGACCGTCGCTGGGACAAATGCACATTGTTTGATGTCAACTACCGGCCCTCGGATATGAGCCCGGAAGCCCTCGCCGATGGATTCAAGGACCTTGTGGTAAGACTCTACAGCGATGAGTTCACCAAATGGCGCAGAAATAATTTCAAGAAATCTCTGCGTAAGTACCTGAAAAAGAAGGGTTAAGCCGCCGGTAAAGAGCGGATTAGATAATTGAGCCGCAATTACTAAAAGGAAAATTATTCCTTATCGCCTGACCAGCGGTTACACCTGACCGCCTTAGATATATTCGGTTCTTCAAATTTTAATCACATAAAGCGGCGGCAGGTGAACCGCAAGGCCGTTAGGCGCAATAGAAGAACTGTGAGATGACAACCCGGATAATGAAAGGGAGTATATCTTGATTAAAAATCAACCTGCTCTTGAAGAATGGCGCGAGGTGTACAGATTTGCCATCCAGGTGAAGAAGATCGCACCCTGGGAATGGATTACGGAGGCAGATATCTTTGGCGTTCAAAATCCTGAAACAGACGAGATCGGATTTGTCAGCGTAATGGGCATGGCGGGCAAACATTATGCCCTGGCTGTTTACATGGGTCCGGAAGGGCTTTATGGTTTCCTGGATTTGCAAAACGTTGACCCAATTGAAATCCCTGAGCTTGTACTGGAAATTCCTCAGCTTCAAGCTTCTTTTGAAAATCGCGATGTATTGAACAAAAAAGACCACGAGATCATAAAGAAACTAGGGCTCAAGTTTCGGGGACCACATGCCTGGCCTATGTTTCGCAGCTATCACCCCGGTTTCTTCCCCTGGTTTTTGGAAGCAGACGAAGCTCGTTTTATAATGTACGTGCTGGAGCAGACTCTGGATGTGGCATCGAGATACAAAGAAGACCAATCACTGTTGGAGTATTCCGATGAAGAAAGATTTCTGGTACGTGTACCGCATAAGGAAGACGGCACTCTTGTATGGGAAGACCGCATAATGCGTGTTCCACCGCCGGAATCTCCACACATCCCGATTGCCATGAATGACCAGGAAATCAAAACTCTCAAAAGCCTACCACAGGGCATTCACACAATCGAGATCGATTTTTTTATGTTCCCGGCGAAGATTGGAGAAAAAGGCACCAGACCTTTTTATTCCTATATGCTATTGTCAGTGGATGCCCGGAGCTACCTGGTTCTCGGTAGTGAATTGATGACAGTAGATCCTTCTCTGGAAGCGATGTGGGGTTCTATTCCGATGAAAGTGGTACATCAACTGTTAAAAGCAGGTATGCTTCCCAGAGAAATCAGAGTACGCTCAGAGTTACTGCTTCAGCTCTTACAGCCATTGGCTGGGCAATTGCGCTTCAACCTCAAACTATCACGCAACTTACGAAGCCTGGACTCTGCCAAGGAAAGTTTATTCCAGTATTTTGGGCGTTAAAGTTAATGGGCTCGGGAGTGAATGGGGTTAATACCTTATAATTTGACGATTTGAGCCTGACAATGGGATCAACCTGACTGTTGTTTCGCTATGCTCCATCCCAGCAGGTTATCCATGTCGTTATACGAAGATTAATTTACTAAAGGGAGCATTAAATAGTTTCCATTTATATTGTTTTTATATGCTTTAGCCTCAATGTTGTTCACTTTAGGCGGGAAAGGCAAACGATGTCATTCCCGCTTGCGCGGGAATCCAGGTTTTTAAGCCGATTTTCTGGACCCCCGCTATCGCGGGGGTGACAAAAAGAGAGTGTTGTCGCTTTAAGTGAACGGTATTGGCTTCAGCCTTGGTTATTAATATAAGCTGAGTAAACAGGAATGATTTACCAGATGTCGATTCTTACATTTAAGGCACCGGCGACTTACTTTACCTGACAACGATTGAAATACCCCGGTAGAAAAGCTTCTACGACTGCCGAAAAGAGGTTTCAATACAACTACCAGGGATGATAGATCATTCCAGGTGAAACCGGAAGCCCTAAGAAGCCCTGAAGTCCGGGGATCCTGTTTCTGGAGCGTGTAGAAGACAAGTAATTTCCATCATCGCCATACTAGATGTACAACGCCCAGGCAGGCCTTTGCGCAGGCTTCCTGCGCAAAGGCGAGCTCGGCGCAGCGGAGTAAAAGACTAAAGTGCCAGGATTAACTTTTGTTTCTTTTGGTTACAAAAGAAATGGTTTTGCTTCTTTTGCCACCAAAAGAAGAATAAAATTACCTTTACGGACAGATGTAAACAATTTTATGACCTGAGTATTAGCTTCCCTGAACGAAAGGCTGACTATGATCGAATGCATCGAAAAGCATGATGATACACCGATCTGCCCACACTGCAACGAACCAATAAAAGAGGTGTGGTGCCGCTCTATCAGAAGCACATTAGGGGTCCGCTACATCTATTTCTGTTCCAGGTGCCGGAAGGTTCTTGGCGTATCGCATCGAAAAGGATTCTGGATGGGATGATCGATTCGTCCAGCCAGGCGCTTCGGTTCTGCGCTTGCCGTGAAACTATGAGCCTTAATCTGCAGAGCGTGAGCCCGCGTTCCAGCACCGGCCGCTCAGCTTTGCGTTGAGCGGTAGACTTAATTACTTTGGTTATTATTTTTATAGTGAGATGAACTTTCTATAACTCTTTTTTTTTAGGTGTCAAATGACTTACGATACTTATTTTTGGGTAGCAGTTGCTTCTGCTATTGCAGCTTGGGCTGCGGCCTTGTTTGCATATCTAGCCGCCAGAATATCAAAAAGAAGCTTACGTTTGGCCGAACTGCAAGAAAATAGGCGACAACCAAAGCTTGTTCCGTATCTTTCTGAAGCTTACTATAAAAAATTCTCTCACGAAAAATACACTATTTATGCTTTCTTTCTATCCATTAGCAATCCATCTGACATCGATAATTCTATTGCGTATCTTGAGTTTAAGGTGAAATGTGCCTTATCAAAAAATAACAAGATGGCTATTAAAGTAACTCATAATCCAAAGCTATCAAAAAACTTTGGTGGTGATGAGGTTTTACCCATTTATGTACCTGCGCGCATTGATGCTCATCAAACGATCACCGGATGGGTTTTCTTTAGAATTAACGATGCTTTTATTGATAACTACGATTTTGATTCATATACCATTATCATTAAAGATAGTCAAAATGCATTGAGCCATTTGGAACCAATCATAGTAAGAGAATTAGCAGATGAAAAAGAAATTTCGGAAGGCAACCATTAGTTGCCAAAATCAGAAGGAAGCGTGTCCTGTTAAGATTGTTTCAGACGCTTCTATATCATCACGAGGCACTGTAGAAGGGAAGCTCATTCCACTTGTGATTATAGATACATCTGATCGACCAGACATAGAGGAACTGGTAAGAGTTCACGAGCAAAAAATTTCCGGTGACATTATTTGTCAATGGGTGCAGTTAGTAGGTACAAAGGGAAAGATAGCACTTTATCTGAAGTTTATAAGACCAGCTGAGCTAATAATCATTTTGGAATTCGATATTTTACGCCAAGGTATCTTGGTCGACCAAGCATTGGCCAGTAGGGCAATCTATATCCAACCGGGGAAGGATGGGGACAGGCTTTCCACAACTATTAATAATCCAAGGATACTAATAGAAGTTCCTTCTACTAATTTTGAAGAAGAGTGGGAGAAATTATTTCTTAAACATATTGTCTTATATATGCGTAAAGAGGGAATCCAGCGCAACCAAGCTAAACAGGCAGCTCGGCGTGTGCTTGATGAAATGAGAAAATTTGGAAAATTCAGGTTAAAAAGGTCTTGAATAAAAATACTTTCAGCATAACAAGGCAAATGAAGCGGACGGAGGAACCGTCTCTTTTGTCGACATTAGCTTGGTGGCCGCAGCCGTTCACATGCAAAGTAAGAAGCTATACTTAGCTAATGCGATAAACATTATGCCCGCTCAAAAGACGAAACTGATCCAGGGAGCCTGGCGTATTGTGCAGACCGAGCTGTGGGACCAAGAGGCCCTTGATCTGGTATAGCCGGCATATATCGATTTTGGTGATAATCATGTTGGGCAAAAAAGACTCAACCATGTAAATCAAACTTGTCACTGCACCAGCTTAAACCCAACTCATATTCTATTGCGGAGCCTGATATGGATCGAATTCTAGAATTACCCGATTCTTTCGCTGTTCCCGGACTTCTCGCGATAAAAGCCTCCGTTTTTTTGTGCTTGTCACTTCTCATTACACTGGCGAGGTAATCGAAAGCATTCGCAATCACGGAAAGACAACTCCGAAAGCAGGTTATGTAGAACCGTTGGGCATCTTTCTCAATGCAGAGGGAAAACCGACTGTCTACTACATCACCCGCACTGAACAGGAATCGAAAACCAGAACCGTGGCAGCAACCCGCCAGGCAAATTGCCAGTGGAAAAAGACGGAACTGACATCCACCATCACCCGGGTCTTCGGAGCCAAATGGAATCCACTCGGTGGAAACATAGTCAAAGACGGCAAAGGAAACTTTCACCTGGCCCTCTATCTGGTTCCTCAGAAAGCCGCTTCTGTGCTCGAACACTTCAACCTGCCGGCAGGCGAAGTCGGGGTGTTAGAATTGAATCATGACGGGACGCTGGTATCAGGCTCGTGGATCAAGCAGCCCGATGAATTCGTGGCCCGCTTCTTACCTTGCCTCGAACGTCCGCCACTCACCGGTGGCGATGAGAACTGGCGGCCATCGCTGATCTGCACCGAGAGTTCCATGGGGGGCATGAAAGGGGCAGAGCATACCAGCATGAATAATAAGGTATGGTGGGTTCAGCTTTAATAAGATTCTCTTGTTCAAGAGAAAGTACAACGCGTCAGGGCAAGCTAAAGGAATTGAAGTGGAATTACGGTATGTTTCCTGGCAAGCTTACGCGTTTTTTTGCGAAAATTTATCCGGCATTTAACACCCTCCAGGTACTTTACTGAAGGTCATCCCGTGTCTGCGAATGAATTATCGCCCTCGTAAAGCCGCAAGGTATCTGTCCGGAATTCGATTTATGAATCCGGTGCCGCGCTTTAATCCCCACCCGCAGCGGGCACGTCATGCCGCGCCCCTGCGCCTGATATCAGCAGCAGGCTGCCCTGAGCAAGGCTTCGAGGAATTCTTTTCGGTTAAACCTCAAATCTGTCAGCCTGAGGTCAGCTCTGTCAGGGCCTTTTCGAACTCATCGAGCGCAGCAGTATCAAAAAGACAGAAAACGACCTCTTTCAATGAATGCTCGCTGCTTTTCAAATAATTGATTGTGGCCGAGAGCATTTTCCGCGCGCAGCGGTCCATGGGATAGCCGAAAATGCCGGTGCTGATCGCCGGGAAAGCGATCGAGGCGAGCTTGTGGCGGTCGGCGAGTTCGAGGCTCGAACGCGTCGCTCCCTCGAGCTTTCTATCCTCATCCCCTTCTCCCATCCTCGGGCCTACCGCATGGATCACGTGCTTTGCAGGCAGCCTGCCCCCTCCGGTAATCGCAGCGGTTCCCACAGGAGTGCCGCCGATCCGGTCGCACTCCTCCTGGATCGAGGGTCCCCCTGCGCGGCGGATAGCGCCGGCCACCCCGCCGCCCATCTGCAGGGCGCTGTTCGCAGCATTCACGATTGCATCCACACTCTGCCTGGTAATGTCTCCCTTGATCAGAGTTATTTTAGTTTTTTGCACTTGGTGTTCCATAGTACCTCCAGGGTTTTTAAAAGCAAGGTATGAAAATTCAATGTTTTGCCGAACCAGGAACTGCAAGCCGGGTAAAAATGATAAAAATGCGCACGCCTGGCACGTATCCTGCAAGCCAGAGAAGACAAAGACTCCTTGATGCGGATTCCGTTTTAATATACCTGCCGGTTTCGATCCTGTCAAAGCGGTCGAGCCGCAACCGTTGCCTTGCTTTTTACTTCTCCTTATTTTATCTTTTTCCGCTGACAAGTAATTAAGCAATTCGGAGATACGTTGGGTGCAGCAAGAAAAATTTTATTTGTTCTCATCCTCCTGTTGCCTTTCGAGTTATCGACCGGCTCGAGGCTCGAGGCTTTCGAGCCGGCGGCTTCCCGCATGAGCGATCGCCTGTATCAAACCCTCACTTACGGGGAGAGCAACGAGATGATCTCTGTGATCCTCTATCTTGTGGATGATCTCGATATCTACTCTCTGGACAACAGCCTCACACTCGCCGCGGCAGGCAAAAAGAAGCGCTACAGCACAGTTGTCGGAGCGCTGCTGGCCTCGGCTGAAAAAACCCAGGCCCTGCTTTTAAAGCTGCTCAACGGGGCGCGGGCCTCAGGAGATGTTCTTTCCTATCAGTCATTCTGGATCAACAACAGCATTGCAGTCACCGGAAAGATCTCTTTTATCTCAGCCCTGTCTATCAGGGAAGAAATCGAGTGGATGACCCATGACATGGTTTATTTCCGCAAGGACCCGGTGGAAAAGTCCGCGGAACTGTTCCAGCTCCCCAACCCGGACTCCCTGCGCGCCAGATCGTACCCGATCCGCACGCTCGGGCTGGAGGCTCTCTGGGACCGCGGACTTACCGGCAAGGGGATTCTGATCTGCGATATCGGCTCCGGGATCGACGGCAAGCACCCGCTGCTTGCTCCCAAGTGGCGCGGCAATAACGGTGGCACTGCCGCCGAGAGCTGGTTTGATCCCATTGACGGGACCACCTTGCCCTTTGATGACGAGCGCAACAGCCCCTCGCACGACACCGGCGTGACGGGGATCATGGTGGCCGGTGAAAGGAGCCTGGGAGTGGCTTACGACGCCCAGTGGATCGGTGCCAAGGTCTTCGACAACCAGAACCTGACCGATGAAGGCATGAGCTCCACCAAGGACAGTTATATAATCGCCGCTTTCCAGTGGGCGCTCGACCCGGACGGCAACCCGGAAACAGTGGTCGATGTGCCAGATGTGATCAACAGCTCCTGGGGCACCCTGGGTGAGTTCAATGAAGATATCTGCCGCAAAAATCTCTGGGGCTTGATAGACCGGATCGAAGCCGCAGGCACGGTGATGGTATTCTCGGCAGGCAACGAGGGCCCGGACCCTTTCACTATCGGCTCACCGGCGAGCCGCACCAGACCGGCAGATGCTTTTGCTGTGGGCGCGGTAGACTCAGAGGGCAGGATCGCCTCTTTTTCGAGCCGCGGCCCGAGCGCCTGTGACTCCACCAGTATCAAACCCAATATCTGCGCCCCGGGCAGTAACATTATCACTATTGTCTCGAGCGAATACCTTTTCGCCCTCAGCAGAGTCAACGGCACGAGCTTCGCCGCGCCTTACGTTTCCGGCATTATCGCCCTGATGAAGCAGGCGAACCCCACTCTCACCCCGGATGAAATCAAAAACCTGATTGCCGGGACAGCCGTGGACGGCGGCCAGAGCGGCCCGGACTACGCTTACGGTTACGGCATAATCAACCCTGCGGGCATCTTCGAGCGTCTCCAGACGCCCGACCACCCGGTCCTTTACACCAAACGGGTGATTATCGATGACACCCAGGGCGGAAACGGCAACGGTTATCTCGAACAGGGCGAAACGATCCGCATGATGGTGCCTGTGTTCAATGCCGGGACCGATATCGAGGGTGTCTCAAGCATTATCCGCACTGAAAAAACAGGCATCCGGATGATCGACTCCACGGCCTTTTACGGAGATATCCCCCAGTTTGACGGGCGCTCGAACGAAGACGACCCGTTCCTTTTTGAAATCCATCCGGATGCCGAAGCAGGGAGCCAGCTCCTGTTCTACCTTCACCTGAGCTCAGCCGACCAGAGCTACCGGGAAAGCATCCAGGTCACTCTGCCCATAGCCCCTGCGGTCGAGGGGCTGGCCCTGCACGATGCCGGAAGCTTCTTTTTCAGCTTCACCAATTACGGGCAGTTCGGGGGCAATATAGGCCTCTCGCGCTCAGGGGCCGGACTGCGCTATCCCAAGGACGCCCCGTACACCATGTTATACCGCGGCGCCCTGGTCCTCGGTACGAGCTCGCTCAAGGTCTCGGACGGCATCGCCGATTTCGACTTTGCCCCGGCGCCCGGCGGCCCGATCAAGATCCTCTCCGATTCCCCCCGGGCCGACCAGGTTGGCGTGGCGTATATCCGGGAAAAAACCGAGGGCGCACTTAACGCTATCGGAGTGAGGCTCAAACAGACCACTCTCGTCTGGAGCGAGGCTCCGTACAACGATTTTGTGATCCTCGAATATCAGGTGCACAACCCCTACCAGGCAGCGATCAAAAACTTCTATATCGGCCTTTACGCTGACTGGGACATCCCGGACTCCCTGCCCAGCCGCAACGCTGTGGGCTACAATGAAACCCTGCGCCTCGGATATACTTACAACCCACTCGAGCCGCAGTTCGGCTACGGGGGCCTGGCCCTGATCTCCGGGCAGGAGGTCTCGGGTCACCGCGCTGTCAGCAACTGGCGCTATATCCACGAGGGATACTCCGACTACCTGGCTTTTGGCTTCATGAGCGGAGGGTTATCCTTTGCTGCCTCTGATTCCCTGGACGACTGGTCCGAGATCCTGGCCACAGGACCGTATACAATCCCTGCCGGGGACTCGCTCACTGTGGCCTGGGCCCTGCTATTGGGAGACGACCTCGCAGATTTGATCGCCAACACCCAGGCGGCAGTCGAAAAATACCGGGCTTCCCTGACCCTGGCCTCAGGCGCAGAGAGCAGGCCTGCGGAAGTGGCGACCAGACTGCCCCGTTCTTTTGAGCTGGCGCAGAACGCGCCCAATCCCTTCAACCCCTCGACCACGATCAGCTACAATCTGCCCAGGGAAGAGAAAGAACTTCACGTGCGTCTGACGGTTTTCGACCTGCGCGGCAGGAAAGTGGCTGAGCTGGTAGACGCCACTCAAGGGGGCGGCTCGTATTCTGTCACCTGGAATGGGACAGACAGCCAGGGACGGCCACTTTCGAGCGGGGTTTATTTCTACCGCATCACAGCCGGAGATTACAAAGCCGTGCGTAAAATGGTGCTAATCAAGTAGGGTCAAAGGGGCAAAGGCACAAAGGGGCAAAGAGAAAGTGAAAACTTACAGAGACCTGCTTGTCTGGCAAAAATCAATGACACTTGTAACTGAAATCTATCGGTTATCAAAGTAATTTCCTAATGAGGAATTTTATGGACTGACTTCTCAGATTAGACGGAGCGCTGTTTCAATCACCAGCAATCTGGCGGAAGGTTATGGCCGAAACTCGACTCAGGACTATGTTCGTTTTTTGCGGATTGCTGCGGGCTCTTTGTATGAATTGCAGACTCAAATAGATATTTCCTTGAATCTTGGGTATTTAAAAAAAAGCGATTACGATAAAATTTTTGAATCGACCAGGGAATTGAGCGAATGCTTTGCAGCTTGACCAGAAAGTTGGATAAAAAAATTCAGAACCAGAATATTTAAAGCTCAAAGGGGCAAAGGGGCAAAGCTTGCTTTGCTGGTGCCTTTGTTCCTTTGTGCCTTTGTTCCTCTGTGCCTCTCTAAACCGGGAATGAAACCTTGAAAATAAATCCAATCAAAAAACTGCTTTTCTACCTCTTGCCTCTGGCCTTGGTCCTGGCTTTCCGGGGCTGCAGTGATAACAACCCCGCCGGCCCGGCTGGCGACAGGGTCATGGACTCTTATCCCCTGGCCCTGGGCGACACCTGGGACTATTCCATGGAGATGAGCATCTCTGTCCAGGAAGACAGCACCCAGCCGCCGATATCTCTCAGCACTTCCGGCAGGCAGCATCTGGAGATAAAGCGCACAGAGATGATCACCGGAGACGAGGCTTTCGGGATCATGTTCTGGCAGGAGATGGGGCGGCTTTTCGATACGGGTCTGGACACCACCATGGAAGTACACTACCTGGCGCCCAGCGGGGACAAGATCCTGTTAAAGGCCGAGGAAGGAGTATATTACACAGGCGGCTTCATACCGTTTTCAAAGACATCCGGGGCCAAGAGGCTGGGCACGAAGATCAAGGTTGGCGGAGCGAGCAGGTTTATCACGCTCGAGAGCCTGGCCCGCCTGTTGCTCGGCACTGCCGGGCCGGGACTTCTGGCTGAGGGAGAAACCGGCCCAGCGCTTGCCAGCGACGGCATACAGAAAAAGGAAAATGTGTATTTCTACGATACGGAATTTATTTTCACTTACTCTGAGTTGTATAAGGGAAGAAGCTGGATCTCGATGGAAGCCGGGGGTGTCGGGGGTGTCGAGATTACGCAGAAAGTGACCAATATCCTGCCTGAGCTTTCCGGCTACGGCGGCCCGATTGCCGAGGTCGAGCGCTCCAATACGCTTATCGAGGCCGCAGCCAGCGAGCAGTACAAGCAGAGGTACTATTACAAGGGCGGAGTGGGAATCGTGCAGGCAGAAATCTATGATCCGGAATTCGATATCTGGGCCAGCCTGCCTGACGGGAGCATTATTTATCTGGGCCGGGGCACCTGGGCGGTGATTAAAACCCTGGAGAGTTACCAGGTAAAGTAGGAGAAAATTTCAAATAGCCGAAATGATGAAATAGCAGGAAGCGATAGGGCTTGTAGAGTTTTTAAATTTGAGTAAAGAAATCCCGCCACATTGGTACAAGCAGCCTAAAGGCTACCAGCTTATTGTATGCCTTAATAATTCCTCCTCCACTCTTTTACGTTCTTCAGGTTCAGCTCTATCCCCTCGATCTCTCTGAGCATCTCATCCGTATCGCGCTCGAAAGTGCAGCCGATCTCGGCTGTGGGAAAGAGAACCGTGTCCTCCTTGTTGTCGAGCCTGACAGTCGAGTTGCGGGTCTTGATCCTGATCGCCTCTATTTTGTCGCTCTCGCCGAGCCCGGTGGTGGCCCGCACAGTGGCATAGAGGTAAAGCCTCTGGACCAGCCTGTCACCGGACCTGCCGGCAGTGTAAAAGTCCGAGAGATGTGTTTCCGGTTCCTCTCCCGGAATGATCCCCTTAGACAGGCACTGGGATTCGAGCTTCACTTCCGCCACGACCTCATCATTCCGGTCATAGCCTGTAAATACCAGATCCGGCTGAAAAACCCCGACTTTTGCATTTCGGGCGCATTCGACCCTGAAATCTATCTGCGGATGGGAATCGAAAACTGTCGGCGTATCCTCGATCTGTCCCCAGAGATTGGCGGAATATTGCATTTTTTGAAGGATCAGGGGATATGAAGTGTCATCGTTTTTCGCATTTTTCAAATAGGCGACAGCGCAAAAATCGGCTTCCTGCTCGAAACTTCTCCCGTATCCCATCAGCACCCATCTGGCAGCCAGGGCCGACATGGTGGCGACCATGTCCAGGGTCCACGCTTCTATGGCCTTGTCTTTTGCTGCAGCCGCGGCTGCCAGACCTGCTCCGGCTCCAGCGAGCCAGGTCCAGAAAGATGCGGCTTTCGCATTCTTGTAGGCTCTCAGGCTGTGCCTGCGCTCAACATGAGCTATCTCATGCGCCAGTATGCCTTCGAGCTCGTTTTCGGATTCAATGGCATACATCAGCCCGGTAGTGACAAATATCTTTCCCCCGGCACAGGCAAAAGCATTCACTGCGCCTGATCTTACCACCTGAAAAGAGTAATAGTATCCGCGCAGGGGTGTGGGCCAGTTGTCCAGAACCCGCCTGCCCGCCTCGCTGACTTGTTTAATGAATCTTCTATTATCGCTCGGCTGGTAATTATTCATTACCTCGGCGGCAATCATTCGGCCCAGGGCCATTTCCAGGGAATAATCCGCCAGGGGCGGGAAGTTCCTGAAGCACAGGTCGCAGTTCCGGTATCCTGCCGAAGCTGCCTCCTGTTCAGTGGCGAAATACTCTCTCCTGGATTCGGCTGGCAGGTGGTTGCAGCCAATATAGTGCAGCCTTTTGCTCTCTCTGTTCCCTACAAAGCGCAAGAATCCGTCATCTTCCCGGTTCTCCGAAAAAGCGTAGCGGAACATCTCCCTGAAACCCGCCAGGTCCGGCTCGACATTTTTGGGCCAGAAAAAGCTGATCGATCCCCGGCCCAGGCTCCGGTGCTCGAAATCCACTTTTATCATATTCTTCAATTTCAGCGCATGTTGTCTGGCGGATTTTATTTTCACTTCCACCTTCTCGGCCAACGGGAACAGGCGGCTGCTCTCGTGGACATACCAGGCAGTTGGCCCGCCGGTCAGGGGGCAGTAAACCTTGGGCGATGAATTGACCCGCTCTCTCAAGAAGAATGTCTTACCCTCCAGGGATTTCAAATAATCCTTGAGATTTTCATTATCTGCTGGATGCCCTGAGGCGGGAAGGATAAGAAAAGCGGCGAGAGATAGCAGGATGAAGAGTCTCATCTTATGTCAGCTTTGGATTCTCAGGTTAATAAATAACTGCCCGGGAGTCAGAATCCAGGAGACAGAATAAAAGAAACAGGATTCAGAATTTGAAAGGCGGCTCAAAATTTCCGGAATTTACCGGAGGCTTATTTTAATGACATTATGGCTTCTGACTACTGGATACCCGAGTAATTATAAAAATCCTGATTGTGGTAAAAATGGTCCGTGACATAAGAACCCCTTTTTAATCCAGTCTTCGATTTCAGCGCTTGTAGCCGATCCGCCGCAGGAACTCTTTCCTAACTTTCTGGTTTTCCTCTGTCTCCACCCCGGCGGGAGTCATACCGTCCACCACCCCCAGGACACCCCGTCCCAGCTCGCGCTCGATCACGATCACCTCCACCGGATTGGCCGTAGCGCAGAAAACAGTGCACACCTCCGGGCAGGACTTGATACTGTTGAGTACATTGATCGGGAAACCCTCGCGCAGGACAATCACGAACACATGCCCGGCGCCGATAGCCTGGGCATTGGCCACGGCTGAGTCGATCAGCTCCTGGTCGTTGCCGTCCCAGCGCACCAGGCGCTCCTGGCTCGCCTCGCAGAAAGCTATTCCGAATTTAAGCGCCGGGTGGCTGGTGACAAGGGCTTCGTACAAGTCCTCGACTGTCTTGATAAAATGCGTCTGGCCGATAATGATATTTGCCTCAGCCGGAAAATCCATTTTCACAGGGGTCAAGGTCATGCTCCTACCTCCCGGATGGTCGATTTTCATTCCGCAGTGTTGGAAGATGTCCCGGAGGACTGTTCCTGTCCGCTTCCGGCATGGAGATTTAAGCTTCTCCGTTTATGACGTTTATGGACCCTGATATAGCGTAAAACGATCACATTGTAGCTCAGCAAGGAAATAAGGACCAGGGCGACAACCAGCATTTGAAGCTGAAAGATCAACTTGCCGCTCCAGCGCAGTGTATAAGCGACAATAAGTAAAGCCATGCTGAAAGAGTAGATCTTGCCCCAGATATTGGAAGGGAAAACTATTTTGTAGCGGCGGATCAGCAGGGCCCCTCCGAGCACTATAACCGCATCCCGGCCGATAATCAGCAGCAGCAGCCAGATCGGGAAGCCGCGCAGGGTGATCAGGAAGATGGCAATCGACCCCAGGCAGATTTTGTCCGCCAGGGGATCGATAATTTTCCCGAAGCTCGAAATCGCGTGGCGTCCCCGGGCCAGCAAACCGTCGAGAACATCTGTCAGCGCCGCCAGCAACATCAGCCCGATAGCCCACCGGTCGCCGGTTACTGTCTGTTGGAAAAGGCTCAGGTAGATAAAAGGCAGCAGGAGCACTCTCAGCACTGACAAGAAGTTGGACAGGGTCCAGATATTGAGCTCGCGGATCCTGGTATAGGGTATGGGAACTTTCTGAAACCTTTGCGAGGCCACTTCAGGGACGCTCCTTTTCCGTACTCTCAAGCATCTGGCGCGCATGGTCCAGAGACACGCGGCTCTCGGTGTCGCCAGCCAGCATGCGCGCTATTTCATGGGTCCGCTCCCCGGAGGCGAGCTTGCGGACCAGGGTTTCGGTCCTGTCTTTCTGCGATATCTTGTCCACCACCAGGTGGGTGTCCGCATAGCTGGCGATTTGCGCAAGATGAGTGATCACCAGCACCTGGTGTTTTCGTGCAATCTCCGCTAGGTAAAGCCCTACAGTCCCGCCGACTTTCCCTCCGATTCCGCTGTCCACCTCATCGAAAATCATTGCCGAGTGGGTCTCCACCTCAGCCAGGGCGCTTTTGACAGCCAGCATGAAGCGCGAAAGCTCGCCGCCTGAAGCAACTTCCGAAAGCGGCATCAGGGGTACCCCCGGATTGGTGGAAAGCAAAAAATTAATCCTGTCCGCACCGCTGGTCAAGTATTCCGGCTGCCCCTCTTTTTCGGCCACCCGGTCGAATGAAATCCTGAATTTTCCTCCAGGCATAGCAAGTCCCTCGAGCCGCTGGCAAACCTCCTTCTCGAGTCTCGCGGCCGCCTCCCTGCGCAAGGAGCTAAGCCTCACGGCCTGGTCCTCGAGTTTGCGGGAGAACCCGGCTTTCTCGCTTCGCAAGTCCTCCAGATCAGTCTCATCACGCTCGGCCAGGTCAAGCTGAGCCGCTGTCTTTTCCCGGAAGGTCAGGACATCCTCCAGTGCTGGACCGTACTTTTTCTTGAGCTTGTAGAGTTCATCCCAGCGTAAGCGCAGCTCTTCCAGGCGGCCTGGATCATGTTCAATGCTGTCGTTGAGAGCGCGCAAAGCCCGCGCTACCTCATCGAGCGTGTAGCGCGCCTCATCAAATTGCGCTATCAGCGGCTCAGCCTTGCGAGCCATCTTGGTGAGCTCCTCGAGCTGGCGCCGCAAAGCGCCCAGATTGCCCAGAACGGAAACGCCTGTTCCTGAAACTCCGAAATAAGGCTGGTCATCCCCCTCGAGTCCCTCAAGCAAAGCGGAAAGGATCTCTTTAATCCGCTCGGCGTTTTGAAGGAGGGCCAGTTCCTCCTCCAGGTTTTTTTCTTCCTCCAGGCTGGGAGACGCGCGGTCGATCTCCTCGAGCTGAAAACGCATCAGCTCGCGCTCTTTACGCCTGCGGTCCAGAGAGTCCTCGAGCTCGCCGAGTTTCTTGACGCAGGACTTGTAACGGGACAGCAGTCCGGCGAATTCATCCCGCAGAGGCTCCAAGCTGCCGAAAGCATCGAGGAGTTCGAGCTGGTGAGCGCTCTTGACAAGCAGTTGGTGTTCCTGCTGGCCGTGGATCTGGATCAACTCCTCGCCCAGACTGCGCAGCATGGAGAGGTTAGCCAGGGCCCCGTTGATAAAACACCTGCTTCTGCCTGATCCTGAAACCTCCCGGCGCACGACTATTTCACCGCCTGTGTCCTCTTCCACCAGTCGATCCGCCTTGAGCCGCTCCAACCTTTCCTCGCTGACTTTGAAAAGCCCTTCCACGACTGCACGCTCTGCCCCGACCCGGATCATCCGCTCCGAGGTCTCGCTGCCCAGCAACAGTTCTACAGCCCCAAGCAAGATCGATTTTCCCGCTCCGGTCTCTCCTGTAATCACGTTCAGGCAGTCGCCGAATTCGATATCCACCCGGCCAAAAAGAATGTAGTCTGTTACACGCAGAGCCTGCAGCATAATTCTTTATTCTCTCTCCCGTTCCCCCCATTTGAGCTTGCTGCGGAGGCGGAAGAAGAACGATCCCTTGAAAGGTTTTACGAGACGAGTGACATGAGAGGCCTGAGTGACCAGAATCCTGTCTTGTTCACGGACTTTGCAGCTCATCTGACCGTCCACGGTCAAAACAACATCCTGATGTGAAGACTGCTCTGTGAGAGAAATCGGAATACCAGCGGGAACCACCAATGGCCTGACAGCCAGGGTATGAGGGCAGATGGGAGTGATAATGACTGCTTTCATCAGGGGATAAAGAATCGGACCGTTGGCGGACAATGAGTAAGCTGTGGAACCTGTGGCAGTGGAAATAATTACGCCATCGCAGGGGAAAACTCCCACCAGATCATCGCCTGCTTTCAGGTCGATCATAATCGGACGGGCAAGCGATCCTTTATGCAGAACAATTTCATTGAGGGCTGTGTAGCAGGCTATCTGACTATCCGGGCTTATTACCTCGGCTTTGAGCATCATGCGCTCTTCGACCTGATAATCACCTTTCAGGATGCGCTCAAAGTCAGCGGGGAAATCTTCCAGTGAGCTTGTAGTGAGAAAGCCGAAATTACCCAGGTTTACCGCAAAAATAGGGACCTGCGAGCTTCCGGCCATCTGGGCCGCGGCCAGCACAGTCCCATCTCCGCCAAGGGTGAAAATCAGCTCGATCTCCGGAGGGAGACCCGAGTCATCAAGAACCGGCAGCGCCCGTCCGCCAATGAAACCGGAGAGTTCCTTGGCAACCCATACTCCAACTCCTTTGCCGAGCAGGTAATCCAGGCAGCGGTTCACCTGGAGTCCGGCATTTTCATGGTAGATGTTGGCTTTTAAGGCTAGGTTCATTTATGCGCTCGCCGACAACTCTCTTGACAAAGGAATGTATTCCGGCCGGGGAAAGTCCAAGACGCTCAAGCAGGATGCTGCGTTTGGCCTGTTTGAGAAATCTGTCGGGGATTCCGTGATGGAACAGCCTTATGCCTGTTTCGAGATGTTCTGCAGCATAAAGTGAAACTTGCGAACCGAAACCGCCTCTCAAAACATTCTCCTCCAGAGTCACCACTATCTCATAATGCTTGAGAATCTGGTCCAGCATCCCGTAATCCATAGGCTTGACGAAACGGCAGTTTACCACCCCGGTTCTCAACCCATCCTGCTCGAGCAGCTTGCGGGCCCAAAGAGCTGGATATACCATCGAGCCTACAGCCAGAAGGGCCACATCGCTTCCTTTCTCGAGCATCTCCCATGAGCCTATAGGGACCTCCTTGAAACGCTGGGAACGGATAAGGCCCACTCCGCTGCCGCGGGGATAACGGATGCTGAAAGGCGAATTATCCTGCAGGAATGCTGTATAAAGCAGATCCCGCAGCTCGACCTCGTCTTTGGGGGCGGAAACTATCATATTGGGAATAAGGCTCATAAAGGACAGATCGAAAACCCCGTTATGCGTGGGCCCGTCATCCCCTACAATGCCTGCGCGGTCGAGAGCAAAGACAATCGGCAAATCCTGGAGGGCCACATCCATGATCAGCATGTCGAAAGCGCGCTGGATAAAGGTGCTGTAAATAGCAACCAGGGGCCGTGCGCCGACCCTGGCCAGACCTGCTGCGAAAGTCACCGCATGCTGCTCTGCAATCCCGACATCGAAAAAGCGCTCAGGGATCTCATCCTGGAACTTTTTCAGGCCGGTCCCATCCGGCATGGCCGCAGTAATCGCCATGATCCGTGGATTAGACTCGGCAAGCTCGACAGCCGCCTCGCCGAAAAAGCGTGAATAAGTGGGGATCCTCGGGCTTATCGAGCTGCCGGTGGTGGTATCGAAAGCATCCGTACCGTGAAATCTGGTGGGATTCTTTTCAGCGTACTCATAGCCCTTGCCTTTTTTAGTAAGCACATGCAAAAGCTTAGGGCCTTCCAGATCCTTGATCGTTCTGAGAATACGCACCATCTCATCCAGGTTGTGCCCGTCGATAGGACCGAAATACTTGAAGCCCAGTTCCTCGAAAAGCATCCCCGGTACAAAGAGGTTCTTGAGAGATTCTTCCAGACGGTGGGCGAAATTACGCACCTGTTCCTTGCCTACCGGGAGTTTTTCAGTGATCTCCCAGATTTCCTTTTTGAACTTGTTGTAGCGCGGGTCGAGGATGATTCTGTTGAGATAGCCTGAAAAAGCGCCCACATTGGGGGAGATTGACATCTGGTTGTCATTGAGAATGACCAGCATGTTGCGCCCGCTGGCTCCGGCATTGTTCAATCCCTCATAAGCCAGCCCGCCGGTCAAGGCCCCGTCACCGACTACCGCGACCACTTTAAAATTCTCACCCTTCAGGTCCCTGGCGGTGGCATAGCCAATCGCCGCGGAGATCGAGGTGCTCGCATGACCGGTGGCAAAAGCGTCATAATCGCTTTCCTCGGGATAGGGGAAGCCGCTTATTCCCCCCTCCTGGCGCAGCTTTTTAAAGGCTTCCCTGCGGCCGGTCAGTATTTTGTGGGCGTAACACTGGTGGCCCACATCCCAGATAATCTTGTCATCGGGACAGTCGTAAATATAGTGCAGGGCCACGCTTAGCTCGACAACGCCGAGACTGGGGGCTAAATGCCCGCCGCTGTCGCAGACAACGGAGATAATATAATCCCGCAATTGCTCGCAAAGCAGCCCGAGCTGTTCAAGTGTCAGCCCTTTGAGATCCTGGGGACTATTTATTTTAGCAAGCAGAGAATCTTGTTTTACAGGCACGTCAGAACCCTTTCACTTCTTGTTGAGCCAGAGAAATCAGGCGCTTTCAACCCGGTTGCACCTGAAAAAACGGCCCCTGGAAACATGGTCCAGGTTTATGTTAACATCAGATTAAATTTAACAATCTGAAAACAGGGATCAAGATAAATATTTTCCGACAGGCATCAGGACTTGCGGGTGAGAATGAAATCAGCAATCTCCGCAAGCATTTCCCAGCTGTCGATATCCGCCCGCGCAAGTTCCGCTTTAGCCCTTTCCACAGCGGCAAAGGCAAGACGCTTGCTTTGCTCAATTCCATAGCGTCCGGGGAAAGTGGCCTTGCCCCTGGCCTGGTCCGCTCCCACCCCTTTTCCGAGTTCCTTAAAGTCTCCCTCGATATCCAGCAGGTCATCCACAATCTGAAAGGCCAGACCAATCCCCCCGCCATAAGCATCCAGGGCCGCAAGCTTCTTCTCGTGCGCCCGGGCCAGCCTCCCTCCAAGAGTGCAGGATACCCGGA
>Ga0307379_10001861_pt1 | contig 32169 bp, 26 predicted proteins | sample UN2MG_FD_202237 | JGI IMG/M metagenome (GOLD analysis project Ga0307379, IMG submission 202237) | Soil microbial communities from Risofladan, Vaasa, Finland - UN-2 | ecosystem: Environmental > Terrestrial > Soil > Coastal area > Acid sulfate soil | place: Finland: Risofladan, Vaasa | collected...
AACCGATAGAAGAAACCGCCGGATACGGTGAGTACGTCCGGTGGTGTGGGAGGACGGGGGCCGTGAGGCCCCCTCCTACCCGATTTATGAATGGCGGGAGGCGGCGAGTCTGGCGGCGGGCCGCGCTTTCATTGGGGACGGCGATTACCTATAATGCTTATAATTCATAATTCATCACTGCCAAGAAATTTGTGAGCGCGGCTCGGGTCAGAGCTTCAGTTTTCAGTTAATCACGAGATGCTGTCCGTCCTGGCCGCCACGAGATTAACTGAAAACTGAAGCTCTGACCCAAATTCTCGGCGGTCCATTTGAGAGGTGGGGAGAGGGGTGAGAGATGAGGACAAGAGCGATAGGGATGATCGGCGCAGCGTTATTGCTGTTGGGCCTGTCGCCGGCGGCGCTTCCGGGCAAGGATGCGTCCGCGGGCGCGGCGTCCGGGATTTCGTGGGAGGAGTTTCAGGATCCGGGGGTGGAGTATCGGCCGTGGGTGCGGTGGTGGTGGCCGGGGAACGACGTGGAGGACGGAGAGCTGCGGCGCGAGATCAAGCTGCTTTATGACAACGGGTTCGGCGGGGTGGAGATCCAGTGTTTTGTGATGGGGCTCGATCCCAAGGCGGACAGGGAGGAGATGGCGCGGCGGGTGAGCTTTGACACGCCGTCGTTTTACGCGCACGTGGCAACGGTGATGGACGAGGCCAAGAAGTACGGGATGGGGGTGGACCTGAACCTGGGCTCGGGCTGGCCCTCGGGCGGGGCGCACGTGACGCCGGCGATGGGGATGAAGACGCTGTTGTGGAGCGAGCAGAAGGTGACGGGGCCGAGGAGGATGCACGGGAAGCTGAGGCGGCCGGAGAAACCGGGGTTCTATACCATCGCCAAAATCGCCGAGTACCTGCTCAACTCTGAGGTCGCACAGTACCGCGGCGACGACGCCAGGCTGATGGCGGCGGTCGCGTACCGGGTGGCGCCGGGCAAATCGCCGCTGGCGCCGAAGGCTGTGCGGCTGGACCCGGAATCGGCGCAGGTGATCACGGACAAGGTTGACGCGGACGGAGTGGTAACGTGGGACGCTCCGGCCGGAAAGTGGCTGATCGTCGGCGTTTACCTGGCGCCGGACGGCGAGCGCCCTACCCTTTCCGCTCAGGCCGATCCCGGCTTCGTGGTTGACCACTTCGACGCGGCCGCGGCCGTGGCCAACGTCGAACACCTGGCGGGCGAGCGCACCGGGCTGCTGCCCTACGCGGGCGCGCCGTTCCGCGCGTTCTTCAACGACAGCTTCGAGTTCAAGACGGAGCGGCACATCACGCCGGATTTTCTCGCCGAGTTCAAGAAGCGGCGCGGCTATGACCTCGCCCCGCGCCTGGCCGCGCTCCGCGTGCCCGGCGGCGACAACTTCTTCATGGAGGCGATGGGCGTGTACCCCGCGCCCGCCTACGTCCTCTCCGAGCTCGACGCGCGCGTGCGCTATGATTACGACCTCACCGTCTCCGACCTGTTCATCGAGCGCTACCTGGACCCGCTGCAAAAGTGGGCGCACGAGCGCGGGCTCCAGAGCCGCGCGCAGACTTACGGCCTGGACATTGACGTGATCCGGGCCATGGGGCACGTGGACATCCCCGAGACCGAGCAGCTCTACGCGGGCGGGTCCGAGATGTTTTTAAAAATGGCGTCATCCGGCGCGCACCTGGCCGGCAAGAACGTGGTCTCGGCCGAGTCGTTCGTGTGGGCCGGACGCGACTACATGACGACTCCGCTCAAGATCAAGGCGGCGGCGGACAAGCTCTTCACCTCCGGCGTGAACCACATCATCTATCACGGCTACTCGTACCGCAAGACCGATCCCGGGTACGGCGAGACCGGCTGGTTCCCGTGGTCGTCGCCGTTTGTGCCCATGGGAACCTTCTCCACCAACATGTCCGAGGCCAACCCCTACTGGAAGTACATCCGCGACATCAACCTCTACATCGCGCGCTGCCAGTACCTCCTTCGCCAGGGCAAGCCCGACTACGACCTGATCGTTTACTATCCCTTCCTCGGCTTCCCCTCATCATTCTCCCAGGCTCAGGGCCACGACGAGTTCCTGTTCAACGGCCAATTCGACGGCGAGCCAGAAATGGAAGGAGGAGGACTCGACGCCCTCGCGCCGCTCCTCGGCGGCGGCACCGCGACCGACCCGCGCATCGCCTGGCTCCAAAACATCTGGCCCATGCTCCAAGATTTAGAGAACAACGGCTATACCTGGGAATGGGTGAACGACGATAGCCTGGCCAGAGCAGAGACGAGGAATAGGAAGATCGTGATCGGGGACAACGAGTACAAGGCGCTGGTGATCGCGAATGCGCCGTGGATAGGAGTGGAGACGGCGGAGAGATTAAACCAGATCAATGATCAATTGGCTATATTCATTATTTATGGAGCGCCTCCCGCTATTCAGCCGGGATTCAAGGACTATTCGGCGGGCGATAACCGCGTAAGAGAGGCATTCGAGAGTATTTTGAAAAGAGGCAACTCCAAGACAGCTCTGGCCCCAGGGGCGGCTGTTTCCTCCCTTCATGAAACCATTTTATCCGGCACCGTAGAGCTTTTTCCACCATACAACATGAGCATAAGGACCCTTTCTAAAACCTTTTATTCCGGCACTGTACAGCAAAAACAATACGACGTGCCAGTCACATTCAATTACCAGAGAAGAAGGCTCGCTGAATACAGCACCTATCTATTCATAAGCAACCCCACAGGGATGACGCAAAGCAATATATTTTATTGTTACGGGTGTGTCCGGAACGGCGAATGGATCGATCCCTGGAACGGGAGGAGCTACAGACATTACGATCTCAGCGATGACGGGCTCAGCGGCATGGTGTCAGCTCCTTTCAACTCGATTTCCCAATTCACCCCCTATGAATTGCCTCATTTCAATCAAGCGGCGAGTTCGCCGGAAACAGACATTGATGCGCCTTCCTGGTGCTCCTCTCCTCCAGATTCCCCTGAACTGGCAGAGAGACTGGAATGGATATGTCGAAAATCGTGGAGATTGGTCGAGGAGAAAAATCTGGATCATTGGTTCCTGACGGTTGAAGATTCCGGTAATGCCGCAAAAGCAATAAGCCTCCCGATGGTGGCTCTAAATGACTGGCGCGAGATTAAAGAACTGAGATATCGCTCAAACGCGGTGACTTATAAAACCGAGTTTGATCTCAAAGAATTTGGTGAAAATGAACTGGTCGAGCTTGACCTGGGAACGGTGCATGGAGTCGCTGAGGTCAGGATAAATGGCCAGTCCTCCGGAGTCCCGCTCGCGCCTCCTTTCCGTCTCGAAGTGTCCGGGCTGATCACCGCCGGCCGGAACGTGATCGAAGTGACGGTTATCCCGCCGTTGCGGAACAGCTTCATCGGCAAGGCCAGAGGCGGTGATAAGAGGTACAAGCAATTCAAGGGCAAGGAAGCAACGCTTCTTCCGGCCGGTCTTTTAGGTCCGACAAAACTGATGATGGGAGTTTCGGAAAACAGACAATAAAATTCCCGAGTTTCTATAGGTGGCAACATCCTGGTTCAGCCCGGTTCACCGGGCTTTGCCCGCGGCTTCGCGGGTGCAGGCCCGTCATTTATGGCGGGTGGGGGGATACGGAGGAGTTGCCGGGGAGGGCGTTTTAACGTCCTTGTCGGGCTGGGGCTTTAGCCGTTCCGCGCGCGGAATGGATGAATCCTTTATTTCGAGAACCCCGTTGAAACGGGGTCTTTGGCGGCCTGCGGCGGCCCGGCACCCGCGCTAAAGCACGGGCCTATTATCATGGTAAAGGCCGTTAAAACGGCCTCGTTATTATTTTGCGGGTTGACAGTTCGGCGGGCGGGAATGATCTTTTAGGAGAGGGAAGAAGCGGACGATGCATGAGATGGGGATAGCGATGCAGATATTGGGGATTGTTCAGCAGAGCATGCCGGCGGGGGAGCCGCTCAAGGTGAAGGCGATCCATTTGACGATCGGGAAGCTGACGGCGATCGTGCCTTCGTCGCTGACGTTCTGCATGGACGTGGTGATGAAGGACACGGCGGCGGAGGGCGCGGAGATCGTGTTTAACGAGGTGCCGGTGCTGCTGGAGTGCGACAAGTGCGGGGCCCAGAGCGAGGTGAGCGCGCCGCCGTTCGTGTGCGGGCAGTGCGGGAGCGATAATGTGGAAGTGGTGGGTGGAAGAGAGATGGTGATAGATTCGATCGAAGTGGAGGGGGAGTGAATTCAAGCGCCGGGGGACGCCCAGAATAAATGTTTTTTTGCCGCAGATGAACGCAGATGGACGCAGATAAGAGTGATAAGGTAAGAGGTGCAGGGAACTGAGACGATAAGCCGGAACCAGTGCTATCCATTTCTGCTTCTTGATTCTTGATTCTTTTTCATCCGCGTTCATCTGCGGCAATAAAAAATATGATAGTTTGACAAGGAGTAAGTCATGCATGACGACCACAAACATCAGCACATCGCGGTGGCGAAGAAGGTGATGGGCGAGAACGACCGGTTGGCTGCGATCAACCGGCGTCGGTTCGGGGAGCTGGGGCTGTTCGTGATCAACGTGATGAGCTCGCCGGGTTCGGGGAAGACGATGCTGTTGCAGAAGACGCTCACGGCGCTCAAGGACAGCTTAAGGATCGGGGTGGTGGTTGGCGACATCTGCACCACGAACGACGCGGAGCGGCTGTCGCTTGCGGGCGAGATCCCGGCGGTGCAGATTTGCACGGACGCTTTCGGGGGCGACTGCCATTTGACGGCGCCGGTGGTGTGGGACGCGGCGTCGGGTCTTGACCTCAAGAACCTGGACCTGCTGATCGTGGAGAACCTCGGTAACCTGGTTTGCCCGGCGGAGTTCGACATCGGCGAGGACAGGCGGGTGGTGGTGCTGTCGGTGACGGAGGGCGAGGACAAGCCGTCGAAGTACCCGCTGATGTTCCAGGTGTGCGACCTGGCGATCCTGGGCAAGATTGATTTGCTTCCGCACCTGGACTACGACCTTGAGCTGGCGCGGAGCCACATCCGGGGCGTGCACCCGCACATGCCGATCATCGAGCTAAGCGCGCGCACCGGCGAGGGCGTGGAGCAATGGACCGATTGGCTCACGCGGGAGATTGCGAAAAAGAAGAAGGCGGCGGGGAGATAATTAACAGGATTTTTTCTCTGCGTTCTCCTAAGTCTCCGCGGTTTTTTCATGTTCCCTTCTGGTCCCGCCTTGCCTTTTCCGGTTTCTTCAATATAATAGTCCTCTCTGGCATAAGTCAGCTCAAGCGCCCGCGGCAATGCCCGCGGGCTATAAATCAAAGGGGAGAATATGGGCAGCGTAATCAAGAAGCGCAAGAAGAAAATGAGCAAGCACAAAAAGCGCAAACAGCTCAAGAAACTACGTCACAAGAACAAATAATCCTGATCTTGATTGGAGAGATCATCCATGGTGGAGAGGCGGAGGACCGTGCGCGCCATCGCCCGGATCGAGGTTTTCGACAAGGGCGCCCGGCGCGAGCGCGTGCCGCTCTACGTGTCCGGCAACGTGAGCTCCGGCGGCATCTTCCTCATCACCCAGGAACCGTTCGCGCCCGGGACCAACCTGAAAATCAGCTTCACCCTGCCCGGTGACGACCAGCCGATCGAGTCCATGGGTCAGGTCGTGTGGCTGCGCGATGAGCGTACCGCGCCAGAACGCCAGCCCGGCATGGGCGTCCAGTTCATGGCCATCGCCCGCGAGGACCAGGAACGCGTCCGCGAGTTCGTCCATTCCCAGATCGAGAAAGGGAACGTAGAGCAAGACAATGATTAACAGATGATCAGGCGCTGCTGATCCAGCAAAAAAGCGTGGGCCGATGCCCGCGCTTTTTTCATGCTCTTGCTAGGACAGCCTGCCCCGGAATTCTTCAAAGCCGAATTCCTTGACCGTCTCCACCGCGCCGCTGCTTTTTAAGAGGATGATCGCCGGCAGGTTCACCCCGTTGAACGTGTTGTTCTTGACCATGGTGTAATGGGCCTGGTCAAGGAAGACGACGCGCGAACCGGGTTCGAGCGGGCGCTCGAACACGTAATCGCCGATCACGTCGCCGGCCAGGCAGGTGTTGCCGGAGAGGCGGAAGGTGTGGGGCGGCGGCGGGCAGCCGGGCGGCGCCGGGAGAGCGCCAAGGACCGGCGGCAGGTACGGGCCTTCCAGCACGTCGGGCATGTGCGCGGCGGCGGAGGCGTCGAGAATGGCGATGGGAACGTCGCGCCGGACCACGTCGAGCACCGTCGCCACCAAGGCGCCCGCGTACAGGGCCACTGCCTCCCCCGGCTCCAGGTAGACCTCAACCGGGCGCCGCGTCTTGAATTCCCGGACCAGCTTCACGAGCAGCTCCACGTCGTATTCTTCCGTGATCCCCACTCCCGGATGCAGGCGGGATAGCCGCGTGATGTGGTGGCCGCCCCCGAAGTTCACCCACTTGAGGCCCGGCAGGTACTTCCCAAACTTTTGCTCGAATGCCTCGAGCACCTGGGCCAGCGCGTCGGCGTTCTGCTCGCACAGCGCGTGGAAGTGGAGCCCGGAGACGCCGGCGAGGTAGGAGGCGGAGCACGATTCCATCTCGGCGATGGTGATGCCGAGGCGGGAGCCTGAGCGGCAGGGATCATAAATCGGGTTGGCGCCCGTGGACCTCTCCGGGTTGACCCGGAGGCCGCAGACGATGCCGCGGTCAAGGCAGATCTTGCCGAACTTCTTCCACTGGGCCAGGGAATTGAACACGACGTGGAACGGCGCCCTGCTTTCGCGGGCGGCGAGCAACGCGAACAACTCGGCCAGGTCGCGCTCGCCATAGGCCGGCACGGCGAGGTGGACTTCCTTGCCGAATTCTTCGAGGCCCAGCCGGGCCTCGTTCACTGACGCCGCATTCACGCCGTCGAGGTATTGCGCGATCAGCGGGAACAGCCGCCACGCGGCAAAGGCCTTCAGCGCGAGCAAAATCTTGCATCCCGTGTCGGCCCGCACCGACGCCAGCAGCTCAAGGTTCCTTATAAGCGCGGCCTCGTCAATCACGTAACAAGGCGTGGGCAGTCCAGCGATAATCTTGTCATCCAGCATTCGTCAGCCCCGCTCCAACGCTTTAACCCATTGCTCGGTGAATTTCGCGGCCATGGTTTCCTTCCACGGCAGCCCATACTTTCCGAGGAGCGCCATGAACGGGTCCGGATCGAATTCCTCCATGTTGAACACGCCCGGCCGCTTCCATTTTCCCGTTACCATCAGCATGGCCCCGATCATGGCCGGAACTCCCGTGGTGTAACTGATCGCCTGCGACCCGACCTCCTGGTAGCACGCCTCGTGGTCGCAAATGTTATAGATGTAATACGCGCGGTCCCGCCCGCCCTTTTTGCCCCGCACCAGGCAGCCGATGCAGGTCTTGCCCCTGGTGGTCTTGCCCAGCGATCCCGGGTCCGGCAGCACCGCCTTCAAAAACTGGAGCGGCACGATCGCGCGGCCCTCGTACATCACCGGCTCGATCTTGGTCATGCCCACGTCCTGCAGCACTTTGAGGTACGTGAGGTATCGCTCCGAGAAGGTCATCCAGAACCGCATCCGCTTGAGGCCGAAGGAGGCGAGGTTCCTGGATAGCGACTCCATCTCCTCGTGATAGAGCAGGTAGACCCTTTTCACGCCGATCCCGGCGGGGAATCCCAATTCGCGCGACATTGACATGGGCGCGACCGTGACCCAGCGGCCCCGCTCCCAGTACCGGCCCTTCTGCGTCACCTCGCGGATGTTGATCTCCGGGTTGAAGTTCGTGGCGAACGGATGGCCGTGGTCGCCGGCGTTGCAGTCAATGATGTCCACGCTCGCGATCTCGTCGAAGCGGTGCTTCAGGGCATGCGCGCAGAAGACGTTGGTCACGCCCGGGTCGAACCCGGACCCCAAGAGCGCCATGATGCCCCGCTCCCGGAACCGCTTCTTATACGCCCATTGCCACTTGTACTCGAACCTGGCCTGGTCGCGCGGCTCGTAGTTGGCCGTGTCCAGATAATCCACGCCCGTTATAAGGCACGCGTCCATGATGGCCAGGTCCTGGTACGGCAGCGCCACGTTGATCACCACGTCCGGCCTGAACTCCCGGATCAGCCTCACCGTCTCCCGGGGCTTGTCAGCGTCGAGCGCGGCCACGCCGATGTTCCGCCGATAGCGCTCCCGGATCGAGGCCCGGACCGCCCCGCACTTCGCCACGGTCCGGCTCGCGAGGCAAATGTCAGCGAACACCTCCCGGGCCTGCGCGCACTTGTGCGCCACCACCGAGCCCACGCCGCCCGCGCCGATGATCAACACTCGAGCCATCAGTTCCCTCCAGTCAAGAATTGCCCAACCCGTACGCCACGACCGCGCATTGCATATTATATGGGGAAATGGCGGATAATTTCATCAAGCGGCGCGGATCAGGAAGAGGAATGCGCCCGAATCCACTCGGAGACATCCGGCAGAATGCGCGGCACGTGCTCGATGGTGATTAGGTGGGGGAGGTCGGGATAGATTTTGATGGCCTTGTCGCAGGTGAGCTGGTTATAGAGGTTCACGACGTAGTCCTCGGGAAAGATGTGGTCGCCCGAGGAATGGAGCACGAGAATGGGGGTGGTAATGGCGGCGACGGGCCGGGGCAGCGGCGTGGTGGCGATGGAGCAGAAGGCGCGGAGAGTGATCGTCTTGAGGGCGAGCGGGTCCTGGAGCAGGAAGGCCCAGGCGTTGCCGAACACGCGCATGGGCTCGCTGGCAAGGTCAAGATAGAGGGCGATGGGGAGCTTGAGGCCCGGGGCCACGGCGGCCGCCGCCTTTAAGAAGCCGAGCATGGCGCGCGACAGATACGTGAGCGCGCGTGAAGGGTGCGTCGGCGCATCGGCCGCGCCTTTCCTCTTCTTGCCCGGCCCGAACCGGGTGAGCCGCAAGCTGTCCGGGCTGGGCAGGTCCGCGATGTTGTGGCAGATCACCCCCGCCGCCGGCTCGTCGGTGGCCGCCAGATAAAACGCCTCGATCCCGCCCTGCGAGCTGCCCATCACGAACACCGGGCCCGAGAACCGCTCGCGCGCATAGGCGCAGATCGTCCGAGCGTTTGCCACGTGCTCCATGATCGTATAATCCCCGCGCCCGCCCCCGCTTTGCCCCTGCCCTTGCGGGTCGAAGCTCACCACGTTGAAGCCTTCCTTCCATAAGCCGTAAAGCAGCTCCGCGTAGCACAGCGCATAAACCGACGTCCCCGGAATGAACACCACCGTGGGCCGGCCCGCCCCCGCCGCGAACACCGGCGCGTACAGCCGGAGGCCCCCGCTCTCGATCCAGGCCTCCTCCCACGTGCCCCTGACCTCAGCGAGCCCGAGCTTGCCCAGCAGATCATCCATGTAAACGCCGAAGTCATCCATGATTGTTTTTCCGTTCCCGGATGTACAGTAAACTGGAGGCAAGTAGCCAGTAACCCGTAGCCCGTAGCCAGGGGGAAAATTCTTTTTCTCTAATATTATTCATCTGCGTTCATCCGCGGCAAAAATATCTCCCCCTGCCCTCTCCTACTTGCTGAAATCGAAGCGCTTGGGCACCACCGTGATCCCCGAGCTTCCCACGATCAGGCCGCGGCGCTTGTCCTCTTCATGGTCGTAGCCGATGTTGGTCCCCGGCGGGATCTCGCAGTACTTGTCCACGATCGTCCTCCGGAGCCGCGCCCCCGCCCCCACCTTCACTCCGCCGAAAATCACCGAGAACTCCACCCATGCCCCTTCCTCCACCCGCACGTCGTAGCTCAGCACCGAGTTGATCACCCGGCTCCGCGTCACGATGCAGCCCTCCGCGATCACGCAGTTGTAGACCTCCGACGACAGCGAGAACTTGGCGGGGGCAAAGGTGGACTGCGACGTGCGCAGGGGCCACTCGGCGTTGTACAGGTTGAAGATCGGGTTCAGGCCGCACACGTCCATGTTGGCGTCGTAAAACTCTTCAATCGCTCCCACGTCGCGCCAGTACCCGATCTCCAGGCCCTCGACACCCGGCACCTTGTTCAAGACAAAATCATACACCGAGATGCGCAGCCCGCTCCGGTGCAGGAACGGGATGATGTCGTAGCCGATGTCGTGGGTGGAATAGGTTTCCTGGGCGTTGGGGTCCATTTCCAGGAGCGCCTTCAACTGGTCCTTGCTCACGTATTTCTTCTTGGCGTCCTCCGTGAACGCGAACGTCAGGAGCTCGCGGTTGAGCAGGTAATTGCCCATCGAGACCAGGCATTTGCCCGGGTTGCCCGGGATCGGCCTGGGCTTTTCCGGCTTCTCCTCGAACCCGATCATGTTATAGTCCGGGTCCACCTCGATAATGCCATAAGTCCTGGCGGCCTTCTCCACCGGCACCGGGATCGCCGAGATGGTCATGTCCGCGCCGCGGCCCAGGTGGAAATTGATCATGTCCTTTACGTTCATCTTGTAGATGTGGTCGCCGCCGAACACCGCCACCAGCTCCGGGTTCACCTTCTCGATCCGGTTGAAGTTCTGGTACACCGCGTCCGCCGTGCCCAGGTACCAGTCCTTGCTCACCCGCTGCTGCGCCGGGTTGATGCTGATGTTGCCCGCCAGCGTGCCCATGTACATCTGCCACCCGCTCTCGATGTGGTCAATCAGCGACTCCGCCTTGAACTGGGTGAGGATCGCGATGTGGTAAATGCCGGAATTCACGAAATTGGACAGCACGATGTCTATGATCCGGTACTTGCCCCCGAACGGCACCGCCGGCTTGGCCCGGTGCAGAGTAAGCGGATCAAGACGCCGCCCCTCTCCGCCCGCCAGGATCATGGCCAAAATTTTCGGCATTAATTCTTACCTCTCAACACACTCTTGTCCAAAATAGACTGTAAGAAAACCGCCAAGGCGCCAAGACCGCCAAGGATCGCCAAGCAAATCCTTATGTTTCTTTGCTGCAATTCTCAAAAAAGCCGCATAGCCTTGACGCCAAACCTTCTTGGCGAACCCGCCGACCGGAACGCCAAGAAAGAATCATTTGCCAGGAGGCCGGCTTGAGAAGTTAATAATAACATCATCCTTGGCGTTCTTGGCGCCTTGGCGTTTTCCTCGTGCTTTTATTTTGGACAGCACTGATTCTAAATGTCCTTCGGGAGCTCCAGGTGGTCTCCGGTCTCCCGCTGCCAGGCCCGCATCATGGCCGCGAGCTCGCGCCGCTCGGCCGCGTGCGCCGGGTCGTGGAACAGGTTGTTCATCTCCATCGGGTCGGCGGCCAAGTCGTAGAGCTGCCCGTCGCTCACATCGTGGAACGAGTAGGAAAATTTCCAGCGCCCGGCCCGCGCCATTCGCGTGGCCATCACTCTCTTGTACAGGCCGTAGTTCACGTTGGTCTCCGTCTCGGAAAACACGGCCTCCGGCGCGGGACCGGCCTGGCCGGTGAGCCATGCCGAAAGGTCGCGGCCGGGGATGGGCGCCGGCCATTTGGCGCCCGCCAGCGCCGCGATGCTCGGGGCGATGGACACGTTCGAGGTGAGCGCCGTTATCTCGCGCCGCTCGAGCGCCGGGTGGCAGAGGTACAGCGGGATGTGCAGGTCCTCCTCGTAGCCCTCGTACTTGCCCGAGAACCCGTGCGCGCCGCCCAGCTCGCCGTGGTCCGAGCTGTAAACGATGATGGTGTCGTCGAGCTGGCCCGTGTCCTCGAGCGCCGCGAAGAGCCGGCCCACGTAGCGGTCGGTGAGCTCGATCAGGTCGTAATAGAAGGAGAGGAAGAGCTTCCAGTCCCGCTCGTTGTACTGGTTGAACGGCTTGGCCCCGGGATGGATGACCTGGTTGAAGTGCGCGATGGTGGAGTCGCGCATCTGGCGCTGGTCCGCCGGCTTGTTCTTGAGGTCGTCGTGGAGGCTCGATGGCAGGACCGCGTCCGGCCGGATGGTCTGGTCCGGCTTGAGCTGCGGATGGCAGATGTCGTGCGGGTTGATGATCGAGCAGCACAGGAACCAGGGCTTGCCCTTTTGCTGCCCCTTGATCCACTCGCACGACATGTCCACCACCTGGCCGTCGGCGTTCATGCCGTACTCCTGGTCCGGGACCTTGCCGCAATGTCCCTCGAACCCGTAATCGCCGGCATTGCCCCGGTCCTTTAAATTCATGCGGTAATAGGTCGGGCCCCTGGACAGGTCCCACTTACCCTTGTAGCCGATCCGGTAGCCCGCCGCCGCCAGCACCGACCCGATTTGCGGCTGGTCGTTGGGCAACTCGTTCGTGCCCACCGGGAAGATCACGTTCTGAAGAACTCCCGTCTGGTGCGGGTATTTTCCCGACAGGATCGCGGACCGCGAGGGCGAGCACAGCGGGTAGGCGCAGAAGGTGTTCCGGAAGTTGACCGCGTTGGCCGCGAGCCGCTCGAAATTCGGACGCTTCAGCGTCGGCGGCAGGTTGCCCGCGTAACGCTCCTGGTCGGTCAGGATGAACAGGATGTTCGGCTGCCGCCCGCCCGTCAAATCCGCCAGCGCCGGCCGCTGCCGCGTCAGGCTGAAAACCGCGGGCGACGCCGGACATCTCTTCCCGGCTCTCCTCCCCGCGCACCCCGCCGCTCCCGCCGTAACCGCCGCCGCCCCCGCGAGAAATCGCCTGCGGTCAAGTTTCCCTGTTCCATCACCATTCATCGGCCATGCCTTCCCATTCTAAATACTATCTTCTATATTCTCTCTTTCCTCACTTCTCCGTCTCGATCCCGTAGCTCTTGATCTTGCGGTGCAGGGTGGTCCGTTCCATCCCGATCTGCTCCGCGGTCTGGGAGATGTTGTAGTCGTTCTCCATGAGCTTGCGCACCAGGTACTCGCGCTCGAAGGCCGCGCGCGCGTCCTTGAACGACGCCAGGTTATAGGGGGTGAAGCCGGGCGCCGCGCCCCCCGACGTGATCTGCGGCGGCAGGTCCTTCATCGTGATCTCGTCGCCCGAAGACAGGATCAGCATCCGCTCGATCACGTTCTTGAGCTCGCGCACGTTTCCCGGCCACGGATACTGCGTGAGCGACCGCAGCACCTTCTTGTTCACCTTCTTCTTGGGCAGGCGCGAGCGCGCGCTGAAGTCCTTGAGAAAATGCTCCACGAACAGCGGAACGTCTTCCTTCCGCTCCCGGAGCGGCGCCACCACGATCGGGATCACGTTAAGACGGTAGTACAGGTCCTCCCGGAACTTCCCCTCCTTGATCGCCTCCTCCAGGTTCCGGTTGGTCGCCGCGATCACCCGGACGTCAACCTTCACCGGCAGCGTGCCGCCGACCCGCTCGAACTGCTGCTCCTGCAGGATCCGAAGCACCTTGGACTGCGTCTTCAGGCTCATGTCCGCGATCTCGTCCAAAAGCAGCGTGCCGCCGTTGGCCAGGTCGAACTTGCCCACCTTGCGGCCCTCCGCCCCCGTGAACGCCCCCTTCTCATAGCCGAACAGCTCCGATTCGATCAGCTCCTCCGGGATGGCCGCGCAATTTATCTCCACGAACGGCCCATCCTTGCGCAGGCTCTGGCGGTGGATCGAGCGCGCCACCACCTCCTTGCCCGTCCCGTTCTCGCCCGTGAGCAGGACCCAGCCCTCGGTCGGGCCCACCTTGGCGATCTGCTCCTTTAAGTCCCGGATGATCTTCGAGTCGCCGATCAGGTCCTGCCCCTCCATCAGCTCCTTTCGAAGCCGCGTGTACTCGCGGGAAAGGTGCGTGAGCTCCAGCGCGTGCTCGATGGTCAGCACCACCTTCTCGATGGACAGCGGCTTCTCGATGAAGTCGAACGCGCCCAGCTTGGTCGCCTTTACCGCCGTCTCCACCGTGCCGTGGCCCGAGATCATCACCACCGGCAGCTCCGGCCACCGCTCCTTCAGCGCCTTGAGCACGTCAATTCCGTCCATACCCGGCATCCAGATGTCCAGGAGCACCAGGTCCGGAAACTTCTCCTCCGCCAGCGCCAGGCCGGCCGCGCCGTCCGCCGCCGTCAGCACCCGGAAACCCTCGTCCGAAAGCACCCCCGCCAGCGTCGTCCGGATGCTCTCCTCGTCGTCTATCAGCAAGACCGTATGTGATGCCGCTTTCCTCTTCATGGGCCCTTCCGATCAATTCCCGGCGCTTCCCGCCGTATTATGAGAGCATACCCCTTTTCGTCTCCCGGATAAAATTCCGAACTTGAGATTGCTTCGAAGTTTGATCGTCCGGTTGGAGTATGATATATTTTTTCACGTGTATATGCACTGTTGAATTGTTAATGTTCGACGACGGTTGAGGAGATCATGTCTTTAGGAGAAGCACTTCAGTTCATCTTCAGGGGGCGGGTGCCGCCGCCGGGTCTTATTCCGGAGGGCGTGCTGGATCGCCTGGCTGAATTTTCAAGTTTCCGCGCGCGGTATTCAAAGCTCAGTACTATTGAGCGGCTTATAACAACCTTTCGCCATAAGGAGCCCGATCACGTTCCCTGCGGCACTCTTCTCGGAGGCGCCTACCGGCAGCTCACCGGTGCGTCTTTTCCGGATTTTTCTCTGGACGCGGACGTGGCCATCGAGGCCGGTCTTCTGGGCGTGGACCTCATCGGGGGCGACGTGGTCCTGCTTGGCCTGGACCTCACGGTGGAGGCTTCTGACTTTGGCCAGGCCACAATCTACCCGGAGAACAGCACCGCGCATCCGGACTACTCCCATCCCCTGCTCAAGGATTGGACCGACTACCGTAAGCTGAAGAGAATTGACATCAAGGACGCTCCCCGGATGCAGAAGGTGATCAAGATGGCCAAAAGGTCAGTGGCGGAAAGGGGCCTGGGCACGGCTTTTGTGCCGATCGTGTCAAGCCCCCTGTCAGTCCTGGGCATGATGCGGAGCGCGGAGCAGCTCTTCAAGGACTGTGTCCTTCATCCGGTGGAGGTAATGGCGGCGGCGGAAACGATAACCGGGGTGCTGATTGACTACATCAACGCGCTTTGCGACACCGGACTTATAATAATTGCGCCCGACATGCTCTTCGCGGCCAAAAGCGGGCTGGGCCAGGAGCTGTGGGAGAAGATCGAGGGTCCCTGGGGTCGGGAGATAGCCGAGGTCATTCACGGGAGGGGCTGCGCGGTGGCCATCCACAACTGCGGTGACGGCCCTTACTTCGACTCTCTGATCAAATTCATGGAGCCGGAGGCCATCTCTTTCGCGCGCCTGCCCGAGGATTGCGGGGACCGCAAGGAGCTTAAGAAGAGATACGGCGAGCAGACTGTCTTGATCGGCAACGTGGAGACCAGCACCTTGTACAACGGCGGTCCTCACCAGGTGATGGAGGAGTGCCGGAGGATAATTGACGACCTGGCCCCGGGAGGGGGATTCATTTTGGCTCCCGGCTGCGAGTATCCGCCGAACGCCAACCTCATGAACGCGGTGGTAATGGTCGAGACGGCGCGTCTTTACGGATGAAAAAGGGACTCGGATGAACGAACCGGAAAGCCTCCTGGAAAGACTGAAGCGCTCGGTCATGGAGCTTGACTCTCAGGCCCTGAGAGAGACCATGGAGGCTCTCATCACCGCGGGCGTTCCGGAGCAGGATCTTCGAAGAACCCTGTTCCAGGAGCTGGAGCGCCAACGCCGTAGAATGATGAGCGATGAAGTCCCTCTCCCGCGGTTCCTGATTTGCCTGGACCTTATTCACGATGGTCTTGATATGATTTCCCCGTTGAAGGAGGGTGAGGCCGGGGAGGGGATGCGCCTGGTCATCGGGGTGGTGGAGGGAGATCCGCACGACCTGGGCAAGAATATAATCTCCAAGGTGTACGCCGCGAGCGGTTATAATGTGCGGGACCTCGGCCGCGAGGTTTTACTCGATTCATTCTTGAAGGCCCTGGAGGATCACCATGCCAGGGTCCTCGCTTTATCGGCCATGATGTCAACCACCATGTCTCAAATGCCCGAGATCATACGGCGGGTCAAGGAGCGATTCCCCTCGGTGATTGTCATGGTCGGCGGAGCCCCTCTGAATGCGGACCTGGCCCGAACCTTCGGAGCGGACGGATTCGCCGATTCGGCCATTACCTTGCTGGAGGAGACCGAAGCCGCGATGGAAAGGGCCGGGGCCGGCGAAAAATGGTGATCGTCAACCAGGCCGACCCTCGCCCACTCATCTCCGAACTGCCCAGGAAACTCGCCGCCAGACTCGGCTACAATCAGCGCAATCCCCCGGATAATATCATCGGCAATGCCATCACGGAGTCCATTTCCATGGTTGGGGAGAGGTTTAAACCCAGGGGACTTTACAAAACCATGGAGGTGAAATCGGTTGACGGGAACGGGATCCGCGTTGAGCAAGGCACAATAAAAAGTCCCCTGCTCGCCCGATTGGCCGGGAGATGCGGGGGAGAAAAATCCATAGCTTTCTCCATCGCCACGGCGGGCGAGGAGTGGAGAGAGGGATTCAGCCCCGGGGCGTCGAGTTGGATGGATTTGCTTATAGATGCCCTGGGCTCGGAACTGGCGGAGCTGGCGGCGGACCTGGTTCAAGACAGGTACCAGGCTGACGCGCAATCGCGAGGCCTGCAAGTTTCGGCTCGGATGAGCCCGGGATATTGCGACTGGGGCCTCGAGGGACAGGAATTGATATTCAAGGCGCTTGATGCGCGCAAGATCGGGGTATCGCTGACGCCTCATTTCATCATGATTCCGGCCAAGACGGTGTCGGGCGCCGCGGTGCTGGCTCAAAACATCGCTTTTAAGTCGCCCTGTGCCTTATGCTCCAAGGATTGTCCTCATCGAAGGATATAATGACTTTCTCAGGCGCCGGCATTATTATAATCATGGAATCATTTCGCGCCCCCTTAAGGAGGTAGTCTATTTTGGTCCCCGCAAAAGTCGCGCAACGCATCAAGCGCGAGTGCCGGAAGATCGAGCCCTTGGCCTGGGCGCTGGCGCGCACGATCTTCGAGCATCCCGAGGCCGCGTACCAGGAGTTCTTCGCCGCCAAGGCCCTCTCCGATTTCCTCGCCGGCTTCGGATTCGCCATCACCAATCATCTGGGCGGGCTCAAGACCGCGTTCACGGCCGAGAAGCGCGGGCAAAGGCGGCCCTGTCTCGCCTATCTCGCGGAGATGGACGCTCTGCCGGGCATGGGCCACGCCTGCGGACATCATTTGATCGCGGCCGGGAGCGCCGGCGCCGCCGCTGCGCTCAGCCGATCGCTTACCCCTCTCCACGGCTCGATCAAGGTCATCGGCTGTCCGGCCGAGGAGATGGGCGGCGGCAAGGTCATCCTCGCGCGGCAAGGCGCGTTCAAGAATCTCGACGCCGCGCTCATCATCCATCCCGATCGCCGTACCGAGGTTTACAAGCGCGCGCTGGGCGTGGTCGAGATCGAGTTCTTCTTCAAGGGCCGCGCCGCCCACGCCTCCGCCGAGCCGGAAAAGGGAGTGAACGCGCTCGACGCCGTGATCCAGACTTTTAACGCCGTTAACGCGCTCCGGCAGCAGCTCCCCTCCCACGTGCGCGTCCACGGCATCGTCACCCAGGGCGGCGTCGCCCCCAACATCATTCCCGAGCGGGCCGCCGCCGTGTTCCTGGCACGCGGGCTCACCGTCAAGGAAACCAACGAGGTCGCGGCCAAGGTGATCGCCTGCGCGCAGGGCGCGGCCAAGGCCGCGGGCGCCCGGCTGGTGACTCGGCTCCGGAAGGACAAGTTCTACGCGCCCTACGCCGGCAACCGCGCGCTGGGCCAGGTCTTCTGGCGCGTGCTCGAAAGCATCGGCGTCGAGGTCAAGCAGGGCCCGGAGGACGAGGGTATGGGCAGCACCGACGTGGGCAACGTGAGCCTCTACGCCCCCGTGCTCCACCCCTTGCTCGCCGTGCCCGGCGCCACGAGCGGGGTCCATAGCCGCGAGTTCGCCGCCGCGGCCGGAGGGCCCGGCGGACGAGCCATGCTCGAAAAAGCCATCCTGGCCAACGCCCTCACCGGCGCGGAAGTCCTCCTTAACGAGCGCCTGCGCCAGGACATCAAAAACGAGCACCGCGCGTACATCAAACAGGAAGGCAAGCTGCCGGATTATCTGTAGGTGGGGTGGGTACAAAATGGGAGGCCGAAGTAACCGCCAAGGCGCCAAGAGCGCCAAGTTTTTTTATAATAATTATTATCTTCTTGGTGTCTTGGCGTCTTGGTGCCTTGGCGGTAAAAAATTCCCCCTGTCCTACCAAGAACAAAGGAGGTAGCCGTTATGAAAGCGATCGGACTGATGGCCGGGACTTCGCTGGACGGGATTGACGCGGCCCTGGTTGACTTGAAACGCACGGGCAAAGGCGTCGCGGTCGAGCTGCTGGCGTTCGAGACGTACCCTTACAATGGCGAGACGGTGCGTTACATCCTGGAGTGCTCCGACCCGGCCACCGCGAGCGTGGACAAGGTCGCGCGCCTGAACTTCTACCTGGGCGAGCTTTTCGGCGAGGCCGCGCTCAAGATCATGAAGCAGGGAGGCGTGGCCGCGCGAGACGTCGAGTTCATCGGCTCGCACGGCCAGACCATCCACCACCTGCCCGCGCCCGTGAAGATGGGCCGCTACCGGATCCGCGCCACCTGCCAGGTGGCCGAGCCTTCCGTCATCGCGGCCCGATCCGGCGTCACCACCGTGGCCGACTTCCGGCCCGCCGACATCGCCGCCGGCGGACAGGGCGCCCCGCTCGTGCCCTACGTGGACCACCTCCTCTTCCACGACCCCCGACGCACCCGCTTCCTCGTCAACATCGGAGGCATCGCCAACGGCACCGTGCTCATCAAGGGCAACGACGATCCCCTCTCCGTCCAGGCCTCCGACATCGGCCCCGGAAACATGGTCATCAACGAGCTCGTCTGCCGCATGACCAACCACAAGGAGACCTACGACCGCGACGGACGACACGCCGCCCTGGGAAAGTCAGACCCCAAGCTCCTCGCCGGCCTCCTCGCCACCGCCTTCTTCGCCGAGCCGCCACCCAAGAGCACCGGACGCGAGCGCTTCGGCGCCAAGTTCGTGGACGACATCCTGAAGAGCCATCCCGCGGAAACCAAGAAGCAATACCGCGACCTCATCGCCACCGCCACCGACCTCACCGCCCATGCCATCCACGGCCACTACCGGAAATTCCACGCCGCCAAGGCATCGCTGGACGAGGTGATCGTCTCCGGAGGAGGCGCCCGGAACCTATACCTCATGCAGAAGCTCGCCGACCTCTTCGCGCCCGCGCCCATGGCCTCGTCATCCGAATACGGAATTCCCGCCCTGGCCAAGGAAGCCATCGCCTTCGCCATCCTCGCCATGGAGACCCTCAAAGGCAGGCCCGGCAACCTCCCCGGCGCAACCGGCGCCAAGAAAACCGTGATCCTCGGTAAAATTGTACCGGCTCCTTAAAAAACCAGAAGTTATTTTTTCAGCGCAAAGGCGCAAAGATCGCAAAGAATATTTTTTGCCTTTGCGTTCTTTGCGCCTTTGCGCTTAATAATCAACTTATCTCTCCATCGCGCCTTCCATCGCGCTTGACAATTGCAACCGATCCGGCAAGACTAATCAGGCCCATGAGCCCCCGCCGAATTTATCTGTTAGTGCTTGCCGGCGCGGCCGCGGCCTGCGCCCTGGTCTTCGCCCCGGTCCTGGAAGCGGGACTGGGCGGGAGCGGCGCGGTTAACGCGGTGGCCCGGCTCGCCTTTTCCAAGGTCTGCCACCAGATGCCCGAGCGCAGCCTCTGGCTAAGCGGCGTGTGCCTGCCCGTATGCGCGAGGTGCACCGGAATTTACGCGGGATTCATGCTCGGCTGGCTCTGCTGGCGAATGGTCCCGGAGCCGCGACGCGGCCGGCCCATCTCCACCGCCCTGCTCCTCGCCGGCATCGCCCCGCTCGGAGTGGACGGACTCATCAACACCACCACACTCATCACCTCGCCCGCCTGGTTCCGCGTCGCCACCGGACTGCTGGTGGGCGCCGTCGCCGCCCGAGCGCTGTGGCCCGCGCTCCTCGAAGCCGCCAAGATTATCCAGGAAGCATATAGGCAATATTTCCGCGCCGGCGCGGGATCTCATGCCGCCGCCATCCAGCCATTCAAGGGAGACCGCACATGAACAAGCCGAGTTACCTGAAAGCCATTCTGATCGGAGGGGCCGCGGCGGGATTGCTGAGCTCGATCCCCTGCGTCAGCTCTATCAACATCTGCTGTTGCGCCTGGGTGATCCTGGGCGGAGTGTTGGCCTCCTACATTTATGTGCAATCCTGCCTCTACTACATACCCACCGACGGCGACGGCGCGCTGGTGGGCCTGGGCTCCGGCGCGCTGGCCGGCGTTATCTCGGGCATCCTGGGCGGCCTCCTCAACATGATGATGGGCGGGGTGCAGCAACAACAGATGGAACAAATGATGAGCAATATGCGGGACGTGCCGCCCGAGGTCCAGCAGTTCATGGAGCAGATGATGCAGTTCATGAGGCCGGGATCAGTGGGCATGATCTTCCTGGGACTCGTGTTATCGGTGATCTTTATGAGCGCATTCGCGACCCTCGGCGGCTTCATCGGCCTGCGCATCTTCCTGCCCCGCCGCTTCCCGCCGCAGTACCCCGGCGCCATGCCGCCCTACGGCGGCGGCTACCCGCCTCCCGGAATGGGCGGACCCACCTACCCGGGACAGCCCGGAACATACTATCAGCAGCAGCCCATGCCCGGCCAGCCCGGGGCTCCCTTCCAGCAGGCACCGCCCGCACCAGCGCCGGCAAGTCCCCCCGCGCCGCCGGCCGGGCCCGCGCCCGGCTATGCCGGACCGCCGCCCTCTCCGGCCATGATCCCTCCCCAAGCCCCGCAGCAGCAGCCGCGGCCCACGGCGCCGCCTATCGCCCCGCAGAAACCTTCAGCGCCGCCACTGGCGCAACCGCCCAGGCCGGCGGCCCCGGCCGCGCCCGCGGCGCAGTCCAGGCCGGCGCAGCCGCCGGCTGCTCCCAGGCCCGCAGCGCCGCCGGCGCAACTCCGGCCCGCGCCGACATCAGGGCCCGCCTCCGGCGGCGGCTTCGCCGGCAAAGCCGTTTCCGCCCCGGCCCCGGCGCCCAAGCCATCCGACGATGATGATCCATTCAAGCCGCCGGGAAGCTGATAACAACATCATTTGAGGCTTAAGTTAACCGCGGAGACGCAGAGGACGCGGAGAAATATTATTCTAATCCCTGCGCTGCGTTCTCCGCGTCTCCGCGGTTTCTACATGCCCTTGCATTCCACCGGCTTGAAAATTGCTCGCGGCTGGGCAAGAATAGAGGGAAGCGGCAGGGTATGGAAAATTTCCGCAACCGTCCGACCAAGGAGGATGGCTATGGGCAAAGGATTCATGGGCAAGGTGTTGTGGGTGGACCTGGACACCGGCAAGCTCACCGACGAGCAGATCGAGGAAAAAATTTACAAGAAGTTCCTGACCGGCTATGGTCTGGGCGCCAAGCTGCTTTACGACCGCATCCCGCCGGGCGCGGACCCGCTGGGACCCGACAACATCCTGGGCTTCTGCTCCGGCCTGCTCACGGGAACCGGCGCCGTGTTCTCGGGCCGCTTCATGGTCTGCGCCAAGTCGCCGCTCACCGGCGGGTGGGGCGACGCCAACTGCGGCGGCTATCTTTCGCCGGCCATCAAGCGCGCGGGCTACGACGCGGTGTTCTTCCACGGCATCTCGCAAAAGCCCGTCTATCTTCTGCTCAGCGACGAGGGCGCGCAACTCAAGGACGCCACCGCCCTCTGGGGCAAGGACACGGTCGAGACCGAGCAGGCGATCAAGGCCGAGCTCGCGGACCTGAAAAAGGTGCAGGTGGCGTGCATCGGCCCGGCCGGCGAAAAGCTCTCGCTGATCTCCGGGATCTCGAACGACGGCGGCCGCTTCGCGGCGCGCTCGGGCCTGGGCGCGGTCATGGGCAGCAAGAAGCTCAAGGCCGTGGTCGCCACCGGCAAGCAAAAGATCGAGGCCGACGACGCCGAGCGGGTGAAGGCCCTTTCCAAGGAGTTCGGCGCGGCGCTCAACAAGGCCGACTTCATGCAGAAGATCCTGGGGTCGAAGATGGTCAAGTTCGTGGGCTGGCTCACGCGCGTGAACCCCATCGCCACGGCCCAGCCCGGCGACCTGTGGTGCCAGATCCTCAAAAAGTACGGGACCATGGGCGTCACCGCGATGAGCGCGGAGACCGGAGACAGCCCGGTCAAGAACTGGGGCGGCGTGGGCTTCATGGACTTCCCGCTCTCGCGCTCCGGCAAGACCGGCGACGACAACGTGATCAAGTATCAGACCAAGCGCTACGGCTGCTTCTCCTGCCCCATCCAGTGCGGCGGCATCTTCGAGGTCAAGGACGGGCCGTACCCGATAGCCGAGATGCACAAGCCGGAATACGAGACCATGTGCGCATTCGCCGCCATGTGTCTTGTTGACGACATCCACGTCCTGTTCAAAATGAACGACCTGTGCAACCGCGGCGGGCTCGACACCATCTCCGCCGGCGGAGTGGTCGCCTTCGCCATCGAGTGCTTCGAGAACGGCATCATCACCAAGCAAGACCTCGGCGGCCTCGAAATCGGATGGGGCAAGGCCGAGCCCATGGTCAAGCTCCTCCAAATGGTCATCGCCCGGGAAGGCTTCGGCGACGTGCTTGCCGACGGGGTCAAGGCCGCCGCCAAAAAGATCGGCAAAGGCTCCGAGCAGTTCGCCGTCCACGCCGGCGGCCAGGAGCTGCCCATGCACGATCCCAAGTTCGACATCCTCCAGGGCCTCGCCTTTGAGGTCGAGCCGACCCCCGGACGACACACCATCTCCGGATACGTCTGGCAGGAGCTGATGCAGGTCCACCGCTTCTCCCGAAAGGCCGACAAGGTGAAACCCATGGAGAGCAAGAAGGCCAAGAGCAATCCTCAGGGCCGCGCCAAGAACCAGGCCATCAACTCCAACCTGATGCAAGTGGTCAACGGCGCGGGCGTGTGCCTGTTCGGGCTGACCTGCGGGCCCAAGTACCCGCTCTATGAATACCTGAACGCCGCCACCGGCTGGGGCCTCACCGAGGACGACTACATGACCATCGGCGAGAGGATCGAGACGCTCCGCCATTCCTTTAACGTGCGGGAGGGCATCTCTTACCGCGACTCGCAGATGCACAACCGGGCCAAGGGCGTGCCGCCCATGGACAAGGGCCCGCACAAGGGATTCACCATTGACACCGAGGCCCTGGCCCGCGACTTCTACCACGAGATGGGATGGGACTTCGAGAGCGGCAAGCCGCTGAAGGAGCGGCTGGAGCAGCTCGGCCTGGACGAGGTGCTCAAGGACATCTACGGGTAAAGGATCATGTTCGGTTCCGGCAAAAAGCCGAAGATCAGCATCCACGTCAAGGTGGCCGGCTTCATTGACGGCAAGGTGCTCACCGCCGAGTTCGACCTGGAGGCGCCCGCGGGCGTGACCGTCAAGGAGCTTTTCAAGCTCGTGGACAAGTCCGGCCGGGTCAAGGGCAACGTCATGAAAAAAATCCTGGCCCTGCCCCGCCCGCCCACGGTCCTCGTGAACGGCTCCGGCCTCGACCTGCCCGATGAGCTCGGCCTTGCGCTCGCCGACGGCGACGAGGTCGCGGTCATGACGCCGCTGGCCGGAGGGTGAGAAGAAGGAAAGTAGATAGTAGATAGTAGGTAGTAGATAGAATATAGGGTCAGGACTCTTGCCCTATCTACTACCTATTATCTACTCTCTACTTTCTGTCGGAGGGAAAAGTGAAGGAAGAAGAAGGAAAATTCTCCGGCGCCGGCGGCCTCGAGATCTTCTGGCGCGCCTGGCTCCCGGACCCGGTCCGGGCCGTATGCATGATCTGCCACGGCCTGGGCGAACACTCCGGCCGCTATGCGGAGGTGGCCGCGGACCTGGCTCAAAAGGGGCTGGCCTCCTTCGCGCTGGATCACCGCGGCCACGGCCGCTCCGGGGGCAAGCGCGGACACGTGCTCGCCTTCTCCGAATTCCTCGATGACCTCGACTCCTTCCGCCGCCTGGTGGAAGCACGCGCCGCCGGCAAGCCCGTCTTCCTCATCGGCCACAGCATGGGCGGACTAATCGCCGCCCGCTACGCCGAGCAAAGCGGCGCCGGGCTGCGCGGCCTCGTTCTCTCCTCCGCCGCCCTGCGGGTGGACGTGGACGCGCCCGCCATCAAGCTCGCCGCCGGCCGTTTCTTCAGCAAGTACCTGCCGGGCCTCACCATGGGCAATGGGCTCGACCCCCAGATGATCTCCCACGATAAAAAAGTCGTTGACGCGTACATCGCCGATCCCCTGGTCCACGACCGCGTGTCCGCGCGCTGGTTCACCGAGTTCACCGCCGCCATCGAGGCGGTCCAGAAGGAGGCGGGCAAGATCACCATCCCGGTCCTTTGCATGCAGTCCGGCGACGACAAGCTGGTGGCGCCCCGCGGCGCCCCGGAATTTTTCGAGCGGCTCACCGTGAAAGACAAGAAGCTCCAGGTCTGGGACGGCTTCTATCACGAGATGTTCAACGAGGTCGAGCGCGCAAAGCCGGCCGCCTTGATGCTCGAATGGATCGAGGAGCACCTGCGTTGATCCCACTACAACGGACGCGGCGCATCCCGCGGCCACCGCTCGCGCTTCTGCTCATGCTCACGGCGCTCACCTCCCCCTGCTGCAAGAACGTCACCGCACCTGACCCGGCGCTGGGGCCGGCGGCCGTGCTCAAGAACCAGGCGGGCCGGCAGTGGACCGTGACCCTGGAGCTGGCAATCACGCCGGAACAGCAGCAGAAGGGCCTGATGTGGCGCTGGTCGCTCGAACCCGGCCACGGCATGCTCTTCATCTACCAAAAACCCGCCGAGCACGTCTTCTGGATGAGGAACACCCGCATCCCGCTCGACATGATCTTCATCGGCCCCGACCAAAAAATCGCCGGCATCGTCGAGAACGCCGAGCCTTATACCGACACCTCCCGCTTCGTGGATGCGCCCAGCCAGTGGGTGCTCGAAGTGGCCGGAGGCCAGGCCAAGGCGCACGGGCTCCAGGCCGGCGACCAGGTGTATTTTTTCAACCTCGGGGACAAGTGATGGGCAAGGAGATGGATTTAAACGGCGCCTGGGAAATCCTGCCCGTGACCAGGTTCGACGGCAAGTACGACTCCATCAGCATTTGGCGCGAGACCCAGGTGCCCGGACACTGGCAGCAGACCCCGGGACTCGAATCCTACACCGGCAAGGCCGTGTACCGCCGCGCCTTCAAGTTCAAGCCGGAGGACGACAAGCGCTTCTTCCTCCGCCTGCACGGCATCTTCTACTGGGCAACCGCCTACTTGAACGACATGCGCCTGGGCGCCAACGAGGGCTACTTCTTCCCCGTGGACTACGAGATCACCGGCATGTTGCACAAGGAGAACAAGCTCCTCGTCGAAGTGGACTGCCCCCGAGAGGAGGACAAGACCAGAAAGCGCCAGCTTACCGGCGTGTTCCATCACTGGGACTGCATTGACCCCATGACCAATCCGGGCGGCGTCTGGCTCCCCGTCGAGATAATCTCCACCGGCGCCGCCCGCATTATTGACCCGCTTTTCACCACCATCTATCTGGGCAAGGACAACGCCACCGCCCGCATCATGGGCCAAGCCACCATCGAGACCCGCGAGCCCGCGAGCCTCACCGTGCGCATCTCCTTCATCCCCCGCACTTTCACCGGAGAGACCCAGGTCTTCGAGAAGAGCCGGTTCAAGGCCGCGGGCGCCAACACCTATCATTACAACCTCGACCTCAAACAGCCCGCGCTCTGGTGGACCCACGATCACGGCCGGCCCGACCTCTACACCCTGCGCCTCGAGGTCTTTATCCAAGGCCGGGACCAGCCATCGGACTCATGGGAAACGCCCTTCGGCGTCCGCACCTTCGAGATGCGCAACTACCTGGCCTACCTCAACGGAAAGAGCGTCTACTTGCGCGGCAACAACTACCCGCCCGGCGACACCCGCCTCGCCACCATGACCCGCGAGCGCTGCCGGGCCGACGTGAAGCTCGCCCGCGAAGCTAACCTCAACTTCCTGCGCGTGCACGCCCACGTGGACACGCCCGCGTTCTACGAGGCCTGCGACGAGCAGGGCGTGCTCTTGTGGCAGGACTTCCCCATGCAGTGGTCCTACCGGCCGGAGGTCGAGGCCCAGGCCCAGCGCCAGGTCCGGCGCATGATCTTCCATCTCGGCTCGCACCCCTCAATCGGAGTCTGGTGCATGCACAACGAGCCTTTCGCCGCCTTTGACCTGCGCGACCACTATAAGCTCGGCTCGCTGTCCCGCGCGCTCTTCACCTTCTTCTTCTGGAACCGCAACCGTAACCGCATGGACCCCGAGCTCGCGCGTCAGACCCGTTTCCTCGATCCCTCCCGCTTCACCACCGAGTTCTCCGGCGAGCGCGGCCTCTTCCGCGAGCCCGGCGACGTCCATTATTATTACGGCTGGTACCTGGGGCCCATGCAATGGTTCCATAAAAAATACAAGAAAAGCCCACGGAGCCTCCGCTTCATCACCGAGTTCGGAGCGCAGTCCTTCCCCAACCCGGAAAGCGCGAAAAAATTCATGGCCGCGAACCTCCGCGAAGTGGACTGGAAAAAACTGGAGAAACGCCACCATTACCAGCCCTACTTCATGAAAAAATTCGTGGACCCGGAAAAGCACCGGACCCTCGAATCCTTCATCGCGGCCACCCAGCAATATCAGAGCGAGCTCAACCGCTTCCACATTGACCGCGTCCGCGCGCTCAAGTACAAGCCAAACGGCGGGTGCGTGCCCTTCCTCCTCCTCGACTCCAACCCCGCCGTGCAGTGGTCCGTCATTGATTACTGGCGCGTGCCCAAGTCGTCATATCACGCGCTCAAGAAGGCCATGAGCCCGGTCTACGCCTTCACCATCCTGGACCAGCCCGTTTACAAAAGGAACGGCATCATCTCCATCCCCCTCTACGCCGTGAACGACACCTGGGAAGAGGTCAAGGTCGAGGCATCGCTCAAGGTGATTTCCCCTGTAGGAGACACCGTGATCGAGGAGCGCTTCTCCCGGGCGCTGCCCCCGGATAGCGAGGCTCTCGCGCTCGCCAACCCTGAGCTCAAGCTCCGCTGGGCCGGGACCTATAAAATCAAGATCGAGCTCGCGGGCGGCGCCGGGGCGCTCGAAAATGAATACGAGCTGCGCGTGAAATGACAGGCCCCGAGTTGAACCACGACCCCGCCGGCGCCCGCGCGCGCCGCATCCGCCTGATCGCCTACGCCTTCGCCTTCGGCATGGCCGCCGTCAACGTCCTGGTCCAGATCGTCTTCATCAACAAGGTCGGCCGCGCCGACTGGGACCAGTTCGCCACCCTCCACCTGATCCAGCAGTGGAACCACCATTACTTCGGATTCGCCAAGCACTGGAACCCGCTGATGGGAGGCGGCATGAGCCTGGGCGGAGACCCCCAGGTCCCGGTGTTCTCGCTCTCCATGCTCATCGCCTATCTGTTGGGCCCCGTCACCGGCATCCGCGTCTCCGTCATGCTCTGGTCCGTGTTCGGGTTCATCGGCGCTTACCTGTTCTCCGGCCTTTTCTTCAAGGAAAGGCCGCTCCGCTGGCTCGCGGCCGGGCTGTTCGTGGGCAACGGCTTTTTCATCACCCACATCTCGAACGGACACATCGAGCACCTGCCCGCGTTCGGCATGCCCTTTTATCTGTGGTACCTGCACAAGACGGATGGGTCCCTGCGCGCGAGCGAGGGATGGGCAAGAAAAATCGGCCTCGCGCTTTTCTGCGGCCTGGCCCTGGCGCCACTCGGCGTCATCTGCATGGACGGCTCGCCCATCTTCCCCCTTTATTTCTTCCCCTGGCTCCTGGCCTACGCCGCGTTCCTCGCCGTTCAGCAACGCACGCTCTGGCCCGTCATCGTCCTCGGCCTCTCGCTCTGTGCCGCGCTCTGCCTCGACGCCATCTATGCCCTGCCCGTCGCCGGCTACAGCTTCGATTTCCCCCGCGCCGGCCAGGCCGCCTTCCACAACCCGCTGGCCCTGCCCCTCTACCTCATCGTCCCTATGCAGGGCTCGCCCGGCCCGCTCTTCGGCTTCCCCGACTCCGCCCAGGAGTACAGCCTTTACATCGGTCCCGTGCTCCTCTACCTGCTCTACCGCTATCGCGCGAGGCTGAGAGAATTCCTGCCCGCGCCCGATAGCCGCCGCTTTCTATGGCTCTCGGCCGCGTTCTTCGTGATCGGGCTCGGCAGCTTGCGCTCGTCCGGCATCTCCTGGCTCTACTCGCCGTTCGATCTGCTCGCGCTGGCCCCCGGCTTCCGCTCCATCAAGAACACCTCGCGCTACTGGGGCTTCATGGTCCTGCCCCTGTCGCTGCTCTCGGCCCAGACCGTGTGGTGGTTCCTGAACGAGCGCGAGGCGTTCACGAAAAACTTCCGGGCCGCGCTCATCGTCCTCTTTTTCCTGTTCCAGTTCGCCTTCCAGATCGGCGCGCTAAGCCAGTGGCTTTACGGCTCAACCACGCTCCGCCGTTTTGACCTCTCATCCTATCTTTTCCGCACCAGCAAAAATCCGGATGCCCCCGGCGTGGCCATTGACATCGAGTACGGCAAAAAATTCCGCATGACCGCGACCATCGCGCCCGACTCCGGCATCATCAACTGCTATCAGAACATGGAGTACCCGCAGGGCAGGATCGAGCCGGGAGCTGAACTGGTCCAGGCCGTGATCGGAGCGGAGCGGGCTTCGGAAGAATTAACGAGGAAATTCCAGGCGCGCTGGCTCACCTTTAACGACATCAGGATTTCCTTTCCGCCGCTCGCTGACCTGCCCCCGCCCGGATACGGAGGCATGATCACCGTGGTCCTGAACCAGAACTATTATCGCTACTGGTCAGCTTCATCCTGCGAGACCTACGAGACGGGTAGCGGGAACTTGGGACTCCTAATCTGTGATGGGGACATCGGCCCAGAGGTCACACTCAGTTATCGTGATCCCTGGTCCGAGCTGGGGCAAAAGATCAGCCGCGCCAGCGCTCCGGCCTATCTCATTCTGTTGTTTTTGTCGGGAATATTTTGGATGGTCACGAGGAAATGGACCGCCGCTTCCTGAGATAGAAGACAACGATCATAGAAGCCGCCGCCAGGGACAGGATGAGCCATCCCCAGTAACAGTCCACCAGCAGTATCTTCGCAATTTGCGGACCAGGCGCGACATAGCCAACCTCGTGATACGCGCTCTTGCACTCGCGCTCGCCGCACTCGATGAGCAGATAGCCGTATTGTGGCGGGTCCGCCTCCTGCCAGCCGCCGGCGGAGGCCAGCACCGTGACCGGAGCGCCGCTCCACTTGAACTCCCTGTGCTCGTGGGCGTGGCCGGCCACGATCGCGTCCACCCTGCCGCGCACGACCTTTGCGAGCTTGTCCGAGCTGCCGAGCGTCATGCCCGGGAACTCCGCGTCCAGGTAAGGCGGCTTGTGCTGGAGCAGCAGCACCGTGCCCTTGCCCGGGACCCGGCCCTTGAGCGTGTCCTTGAGCCATTCGATCTCGGCCGGCCAGCGTTCCTTTTCCACGTTGTTGCTGACCACGATCAGGTTGTCACCGCAGCTCCATGAAAAGTGGTCCGGCCCGAAGGTCTCGCGGAAGAGGTTACCCGTGTCGTCCCAGAAGCCGAGGTCATGGTTCCCGAGCGCGGTGTACACCGGAATTTTCCAGCCCGCGCCGAGCATGTGCTCCAGGTAAAGACGGTACTCGATGATCAGTCCGCGCTGGCTGAAATCGCCGAGCTCGAGGGCCGCGTCCGCCCTGCTCTGGGCGTCCCTCATCACCGCGTCCATCACCCGGAAATTATTGTGCGCGTCCGAGAGCACCGCGAGCCGAAAAACATCCGGACGCGCCAGTGCGATCCGGTCCGTGACCGCGCCCGAAAAATTGCGGCGCGGGCACTCCGGCATCAGCGCGCCGGTCGAGATGAACAGCCACACCGCGAGCGGCCCCAGCATCAGCGCCGCCTCCATCGCCGCCCGGAGCGCGGCCCGCGCCGGTTTCCGTGTCGTTGCGTCAGGCATGGCCTTTTATTATAACGCATCATTCCCCTCTTGGCAGGACACGGGCTTGCCGGTATAATCCTTGATACGAGAGATCATGGGGAGGGTAAAGGATGAGGATGTTTTCCAAGAAGACGGCGAAGGTTCGCGACCGGGCGCGCGAAGTGGCGGACGAGCTCCGGAAGGACGCGGACAAGGTTGACGCGCAATGCACGTTCCCGGCGTCCCACCTGGGGCTGCTCTGGGATTCCGGCTTCATGGCCCTGCGCGCGCCCAGGGAGCAGGGCGGCATGGACGCGACGCTGCCGGAGGCCGCGGTGGTGGTGGAGGAGTTGGCGCGCGGCAGCGCCGCCGCGGCCCTCATCGTCCTGCTGCAGGCGCTGGCCGCCGAGGCCATCCGCGGGTTCGCATCCGAGAAACAGGCCGCGGAGTGGTTCGACAAGATCGTGACCAACCGCTTCATCTCGTCCTTCGCGCTTTCCGAGCCCGAGCCCGGGCCTTCCGAGAAAGCCAAGCTGACCGTGGCCCGCAAGGTGAAGGGCGGCTACGTGATCACCGGCCGGAAAACGTTCGTCACCGGCGCGCGCGACGCCGACCTGGTGGTCGTATTCGCCGTGACGTCGCCCAAGGCCAGGCTCAAGAAAGCGCTGTCCGCCTTCGTCATCCCGGCCGGGACCACCGGCATGATGCCCGGCGCGGAAGACCCCAAGTCCGGACTGCGCGGGGCGCCCGCGGTCGAGCTGGTGTTCTCCGGCTGCCGCGTAGCGGCGAGCACCAGGCTGGGCGCAGCCGGCGCAGGCTACGCTGTCGCGCAAAAGGCCATCATCACCGCGGCGCCGCTGGCCGCGGCCCTGTCCTGCGGCCTGCTGGCCGAGGCTTTGGAGCACACCATCGCGCTGGCGCGCGGACGCGGACGCAACGCGGCGCCGCTCTCCGAGTTCCAGCCGCTCGAGCTCGCCCTGGCCGACGCCATGGCCGGGCTCGACTCGTCGCTGGCGCTCACCTGGGCCGCGGCCGGGGCCGTCGAGGAAAACGCTCCCGGCGCCGAGCGCCTGGCGCGCGAGAGCAAGTGGGTGGCCGGAGAGGCCGCGGTGAGCGGCATTGACCAAGCCATGGCCATGTTCGGGCTCGAAGCTTCGCTGCGCGGCTCGTACCTGGAGCGGCTCTCCCGCGACGCCCGCTCCGCCCGCCTAATCCTGGGTCCCAACCACATCCACAAGATCGAGGTCGCGCGCAAGCTCATCTCCGGCAAATATTGAGCCGATCATTTTTTACGCCTCTCTGTAATTCCACGAGATGATGCATCAGCAGTCGCGCGGGCCCATGACGGCATGGTCAACGAGTCACTGTTTCAGAAGGAGGGATGGAAAGATGTCAAGTAAAAGAAAGCCCTCTGGAATCAGCCATTTTTGCCCGCGGCCCGGGGCCGCGCCAGGCGTAAAGAAAAATATAATTTCCCACTTGACTAAGCTTTTTAAAATGGGTAACATTACTGCAACTGAAAGGCCAGGGACCTGACGGGGGTTTCGAGGCCGGAAACATGGGGTTTGCAAGCAATGAGTAAAAAGGGGGCTTAGGCCATGAAGAAAACTCTTAAAACGGTTTTAATCGCAATGGCGGTCGCGGCCGTCGCTCTTCCCGCCGCCGGCCTTGCGGGCATGTCCAGCGCCAGTTACTCGATACCCAACGACGTGATCGGCGGCGGCGGCAATACCATGTCGTCCGCCGGCTACACCAATTCGAGCACGCTGGGCCAGTCCAGCCCCCTCGGCACGGCCACCAGCGCCGGCTATACCAATTATCCCGGGTTCTGGCAGGCGGCCTTCGGATGCGTGTTTAAGACCTACTACCAGGATTCCGACGGCGACAGCTATGGCAACCCGCTGGTCAGCACTCAGGCCTGCACCCAGCCCGTGGGCTATGTCGTTGACAACACCGACTGCGACGACGGCGCCATCACCGTATATCCGGGCGCTCCCGAGCTCTGCGACAGTATTGACAACCAGTGCCCGGGCGACCCCGGTTATGGTACCGTGGACGAAGGCTGTAATGTTGACACCGACGGCGACGGGCTGTCCGACGATGACGAGACCAACATCTACGGCACCGATCCCGACAATCCCGACACCGACGGCGACGGCTTGAGTGACGGCGATGAGGTTACCACGCATTTT